>Ga0207963_1000244_pt1 | contig 28501 bp, 33 predicted proteins | sample Knorr_S15_td_NAD_FD_185604 | JGI IMG/M metagenome (GOLD analysis project Ga0207963, IMG submission 185604) | Marine microbial communities from Southern Atlantic Ocean transect - Knorr_S15_td_NADW_ad_2500m_LV_A (SPAdes) (version 2) | ecosystem: Environmental > Aquatic > Marine > Oceanic | place...
TAATAAGTTTTGATGCCTGGCTGCCTGTAGTTCTAGATTATTTTTGTCGATTGCAGAAGAAACAACAACTGCTTGCTTGCCTAAAACATTAGCCGCTACCTGCTTATAACTGATACTGCATCCTAATTTTTCAAGCTTTTCTGTTGCCGTATTTGATTGAATATCTGACCCAGATATTTCATAACCTAAATTAACAAGCACCTCTGCAATACCACTCATTCCAGAGCCTCCAATGCCTATGAAGTGAATTTTTTTAATTTTTGAACGGGTTGGGTTGTCAACTAGGGTCATGTTTTATTAACGGTTACGATAGTTATTGCTTGAATTCCCTCTCCCTTGCCAAATGCCGTCAAACCTTCACCAGTCGTTGCAGTGATGCCCACATCGGTTTTATTGATATGACATAGTTTGGCAATGCTTTTTTTCATTGAATCAATTTGGGGTGAAATTTTCGGTTTTAAACATTCGATAGCGATTGCTATGTGGCTAATTTTCCAATCTCCTAAATCATCAAGTGCTAGCTTTAAAAAGTTGCTGCTATCAGTCACACCTTCTTGACAAAGTTGATCGGCGACCGAGCCAAGTATATTACTACCTGTAATACTCGAAATGGCATTAGTTATCGAATGCAATACCACATCGGCATCACTATTACCTTTGAGTCCTATAGGATAGTCAAGCTTGATGCCAGCCAATATTAAAGGTTTTCCTGGTGCCTCTTCAAATGCGTGAGAGTCTTGTCCGATGCCGGTTTTTGCTGTCATGATTTATTTAAGTAATAATTGGCTAATTTAAGGTCGTCTGAGTGGGTAATTTTAATGTTGCTTTTAGAGCTTGATACAATCTTTATGGAATGCCCTAAACGTTCAATCGCCTCTGCCTCATCTGTAATGTGATCGTTATCTTCGACCACCTTCTCTAGGGCTGTCTTTAGGAGCCCAATTCGGAACATTTGAGGGGTTTGTGCTTGATACAATTTGTTTCGTTCAATTGTTCTTACAACGTCCTCATTGCCCACTTTTTTTAATGTGTCAACAGCTTCTACGGCAAGAATACCGCCAATAGGGTGGTTTTGGAGTTCACTTATTAATCTTTCTACGTCTTCTTTTTTTATACAGGGTCGCACCGCATCATGTACGAGCACCCAATCATCATCTTTTGCAAATTCAATTAAAGTGCTAAGGGCATTTAATACAGAGTGAAAGCGTTCTCGACCTCCCTTTGCAGTGGCAAGCAATTTTGGGTGGGAGTAATAAGGTGAAGTCATAAAATACTCATCATTATCTGAGATGGCGATAACACAGCCAGATATCTGATCCATATCTAAAAGAGTTTCTAGGCTTTGATCTAGTAGGGTTGAGCCGTTCTCAAGCTTTAGATATTGTTTAGGAATGTCTGTATTCATGCGCGAACCTGTGCCACTGGCTGGAATGATTAAGAAACAATTATCATCATGCATGACAGCTACGAAATCCTTTTAGGAGTAAGAAATTAATGGTCTTTATTATAAAGCAGACTCACTAGAATCTGCTACATTATCAGTTTCCACAGTTGTGTTGATTTGATATAACACCTCACCGTCTTTGATGAGTCCATATTTAAATCGTGCCTGTGATTCAATTAGGCTCAAATCTTCCTCTGTGTAGCCGTCAATTTGCTCTTGTAGTTGTTTATTGTCGTTTTGCAATTGTTTATTGATCAATTCCATGCCTTCAATGGTTTTTTGTTTTTGGAAAATGACGTTGGGAAAGTCATTAACCAATATATTTTGCTTCATTAGTGAAATCAATATCAGAATTAATATTAATGAGATTTTGTATTTAATAACAAAACCAACTATGCCTTTATGGGTATCGTTTTGCATAAACTTAATTTCTGGAATTCTTGTAATTCTTGATCATATTATTTCAAGGTTGATATCAGGTAAGTTTTTGAGTAATAATCATGCAACGGGAGCCTCTGTTGGTTAAAGAGTTGAAAAATAAAGCCAATACCCAGCAATGATATGATAGCCAATAAGAACCTAATTATTGACTGCTTATGGGTGACATGTGAGCCGTCTTTTTGTATGATTTCAAATTTCCAAGCCCTCATCCCAAGCGTTTGTTTGCCTCTAATCCAAGACATTGAAAAATAAGCATATATAAGGGGTAAAGTTAAGAGGTAGAAGAATAGACTACTGGTTATTGCTTGTTTATTATTGATAATAATGACCACACCTTCAATAAAAAAAACAAAAGAAAATACAAGAAAAAAATCGTAGATGATGGAACCTAGTCGACGTAGAAATGAAACATTGGATTTCATATATGTTTTGATAGTTTCATTAATAATGCAAAATTAATGACCACTAATTATCCTCTTTCTTTAATACCTTTGAAGTAACTTTTCCATCATGAAGTTGAGAGCTGATAAGGTCTCCGAGGTTAATCTTCTTAGATGAAAGTAAAACCTTCCCGTCTTTATCGTGAGTAATGCTGTAACCCCTAGAGAGTGTATTTAGAGGTGACAGTAGGTTAAGTCGGTTGACCTTGTTGCTGAATTGATTTGCCTGATCTTTAAGAAAATATTCCGCATTATTGCGTAGACGAATCTTTAGTTGTTGGAGTTGCGATTGATATAGTTGATGAGCTCTTTTTATCTGCCTGACAAGTCGAAACTCATATTCGTCTAGTTTCTGAGCATTTCGTTGCAGTTGTTGACTGGGGTTAATAATTCTAACTTGAAGTAGGTCAAGGGAGAGCTTTATTTTGTCAAGAGATTGGTTGACACTATCCTGCAATTGTTTTCTAAGTTTTGTTGCCTGATTGATTATTGCAAGTCGATCAGGTGTTGCGATAACGGCAGCAGCGCTAGGTGTTGGAGCTCTAACGTCAGCTACAAAATCTGCAATAGTAGTGTCTGTTTCATGGCCTATAGAGCTTATAATTGGTGTTGTACAGGTAAAAATCTCTCTCGCTAGCTCTTCTTCATTGAAGGACCATAGATCTTCCATTGAACCTCCACCTCTTGCCAATATGAGAACATCGCAGCGTTTATCATTATCTGCAATTCGGAGTGCTTTGATAATTTTTTTATAGGCATCTTCACCTTGTACTATAGTATCGTAAAGAAGAATATTGGAAAATGGATATCTTGTTTTTAGTACATGGATGATGTCACGGATCACTGCGCCGCTAGAAGACGAGATGACTCCGATGGTTTTTGGAGAAACAGGGAGATTTTTTTTGTTTTGCGCGTCAAACAAGCCTTCAGCCTTAAGTTTATTTTTTAGTTGATCAAATGCAATCTGCAGATTGCCTATACCTGCAGGTTCCATCTGTTGCACAATCAGCTGGAAGTCTCCCCTGAGTTCATAGAGGGTTGGTGCACCTCTTATTACAACAGACATACCGTTTTCTGGAGAGAACTGGACTTTACGTTGATTGAGACGAAAAAAAGCGCATCGAATTTGCCCTTTTGAGTCTTTCAGTGAGAAATACCAGTGTCCGGAAGAGGGTCTGGACAGATTTGAAATTTCACCCTGGACCCAGCAATGAGGTATGTTTTGTTCAACTGAATTTCTACATAAGTTTAAGAAATCAGAAACAGAGTAGACTTCGTCGAGATTAAACATTGTCTTTAAGATAAACAAACAACGCTCCTGTACCACCCATTTTTTGAGGACAAGAACAGAATGCAAGCACTTGCGGGTGTTGCTTTAGATAGTGCACTACCTGTGATTTCAAGATTGATAGGTTTTGATCAGAGTTGTATCCTTTGCCGTGAATGATTTGGATAAAACGTTCATCGTCATGGTAATGAATAAACTTCGAAAGAGATTGACAAGCCCCCTCAATCTTTTGTCCATGCAAATCTACAGAAGGTGTATAGCCAATCCTGCCTTGCTTCATTTTTTTTAATGTTTTAGGTGATACACCCGCTTGGGAGTGGCTTATAGAGTCCGAGGCTGATAGATTGGGTTTAGGTAAATAGCTATAATCTTCAAAAGGCTTATTCCAATGTTTTTTGTTGTTATAGGCTTCTTCCTTGTCACCATCCTTATCGATAGGCATTTGCCGATTAACGGTACTTCTAAATAACGATTTATCACTTTCATCAATCATAATAATGCTGAATTTGATGCATAAAAAAACCCTCCAAGAGGGTTTTTATTATAGCAACGATTTTTACTATTTAAAGATTAACCTTGTAAAAGCCGAGCTAGAGTATAGAAAGGGTATTTATAGGGCTTTAATTTGAGTGCTAAGACGCGATTTTTTTCTAGCGGCTTGGTTTTTGTGGATTAAACCTTTGTTAACAGCCTGGTCTAAGTTTTTTTGCATAGCTGAAAAGCCACTAACAGCCTCTTTTTTGTCTCCGGCTGTAACTGCATAAGCCACCTTTTTCACAAAAGTACGAACTTTAGCTCGGATTTGAGAGTTATGTTTATTACGTTTTACTGCCTGTCTTGCGCGTTTTCTAGATCCTGCTGAATTGGCCATATTGTCTCTAATTTAATGCTAAATTATAAAAGTCAGAATTATAAAGTCTCAGTACTATTAATGCAAGTATTTGTTTTCACTTGGTTATGCACCCAAGGAGTTAACGTAGCGAAGAGTTTTTTTCTTGTTAAGCAGCAAGTGCCATGTCTTGCCACCCTGTGATTTCCATAACGAAACTGCCCGAATGCCAGCAAAAAGCAAGGCTCTGATATGGTTTGCTGTATGTCTGTTTGTTAAATAGATCTGCTCACCTCGAACCATAATCGTTGGGTTGAGACTGCCCAAGGTATTTTTATAGAGTTCAGCAAGTCTGGCAATTGAGTTACTGTGATGAATATCAAAAAAATCTTGTTTTTTAATGTGATCAATTTCCGCCGAAATCTGAGTTAGTAATTGAGGTTTTTTCATTAATTTCTTTTCAAGATTAATAAGTGCTGTTGAATAGAGCATGATATTTTGCATATTGATTGGCTTCTTCTCGAGTAATGTTTTTAGAGATTCAAAACCGACTCGTAAATCCTCGGGCGAACTAAAAATTTCATCGACATCGTCACTCTGACTGACAATACTATTCAGGCTTGCCTTGTTACTATGACTATCACATTGCCCAGTAGAGGCAAGTTGATGCACTAGGGCAGTTGTTTGAAATATACTTGCCAATGCTAGAGTTTGTTTTGCTGCTTTATTCATTCGACTTTGATTTGATTACACTTCCACCCAAGCAAACATCACGGTCATAGAAGACGATTGACTGTCCAGGCGTTATCGCCCTCTGAGGTTCCGTAAAATTAACCTGAATACAGTCGCCATCTATTCCCATTACCTGACACCCTTGAGAAGCTTGACGATAACGTATTTTAGCACTACATTTGTGTGGTAGAGGGGGTGACTGATCAATCCAGTGGACACTATCTGCAACAAGTGTATTGTGATAAAGCAATGGATGATCTCCTTGAACAGCTAAAATTTCATTTGACTCGACAAACTTATCAGCGACAAACCAGGGTTCAGGGGAGTCGCTATAACCTCCACCGATCTCCAAACCTTTACGTTGACCGATGGTATAAAAAGGTAAACCATGGTGGTGTTTAATAAAGCGACCATTCTCATCTACAATATCACCCTTTTGTTTAGGCAGAAAGGTGGTTAAAAAGTCCGCAAAAGGCCTTTCTCCGATAAAGCAAATACCTGTAGAGTCCTTTTTTTCAGCGTTTTCAAAGCCATTCTGTAGTGCGATTTCACGTACTTGTTTTTTATGTAAATCTCCAAGTGGAAACAGGCTCTGTGAGAGTTGATCTTGGTTAAGTAGGTGAAGAAAGTAGCTTTGATCTTTACTCCCATCAACTCCAGCTTTCAGTAGATAGTGACCATCATTATTGATAATTCTTGCATAGTGACCAGTAGCTATTTTGTTGGCACCCAAGTCCTTTGCGTAATCTAAAAATGCTTTAAATTTGATTCTTTGATTACACAACACATCAGGATTTGGTGTTCGGCCTTTTTCATGTTCAGATAGAAAGTGCTCAAAAACATCTTCCCAGTATTCGTGAGAAAAGTTCACCGTATGAAGCTTGATTCCAAGCTTGTCTGCGACTTGTTGAGCATCCGACAAATCTTCAGCGGCACTGCAGTATTTGTCATCGTCATCCTCATCCCAGTTTTTCATGAACAAGGCTTCCACATGAAATCCTTTTTCAAGCAAAACGAGGGCCGCAACAGATGAATCAACACCACCAGACAGGCCGACAATTATTTTTTCATCGGAGGGGTTCATTGTGCTTGATCGTAAGCGCTTACAATTCGTTTAACCAGCTGATGCCTGACAATATCTTGCGAGTCTAACTCACAAAAAGTGATTTGCTCTATGCTGTCAAGAATTTTTATTGCATCCAAAAGGCCAGATTGACTAGGGTTAGGTAAATCTATTTGTGTGATATCGCCGGTAATCACCATCTTTGAGCCAAAACCCATTCGAGTCAGAAACATTTTCATTTGAGGAATCGTGGTATTTTGAGCTTCATCAAGAATAATGTAGCATTCATTCAAAGTACGACCTCTCATAAATGCAAGCGGAGCAACTTCAATGACGTGTTTTTCTATTAATCTATTCACCCTTTCAAAGCCGATGAACTCGTAAAGCGCATCATAAATAGGTCGCAAATAGGGGTCGACTTTTTCACTCAGATCACCGGGCAAAAATCCCAGTTTTTCTCCTGCCTCAACAACAGGTCTGACCAAAATAATTCTTTTAACATTCGAGTTCTCTAAAGCTTCAACTGCCCTTGCAACTGCTAGATATGTTTTTCCTGTACCTGCCGGTCCTATGGCAAAAACTGCATCATTTTCAATAATAGCATTGACATAGTTTTGTTGGTTAGCGCTACGAATATTAATATGTTTGCGACTTGTCTTAATAGTGACTGATTTGGTCGAACCATTGCCATTTTTTTGAGATTTAATACAAAGGTCGATATCACCAGAATCAATAGTTTTACTCTCTGATAATGAGAGAAGTTCTTGCAAAACACTAATTGCTAATGGCGCATTGTCCCCCTTGATATTAAAGTCAGAACCTTTATTTGAAACTTTTACTTTCAGGCTTTTGGAAATGTTATCGAGGTTTTTATCTAGTGAGCCGCAAATATTTGCTAGTTGGTCGGAGCTTTGAATATCGAGAGTAAATTTCATTGTCAATATTTTACTGCTTTACATTGAAAACAATTGATAAGTTCCATGATTTATTACATCATTTAATTTAACATTGATGCCATGAAGAGTGTTAGATTTATCTTAAATGCCTTTTTCTTGCTATTTGTATTGTGGCCGTACACTTCTATTGCAGATGATAATCAATGCGTATTGCTTTTGTACCACCGCTTTTCAGACGAAGGGCCTCAGTCTACTCGCACCTCTCCAGCAGTCTTTGAGAAGCACCTAGAATATCTTTACGAGAACGGCTATAAAGTGCTCCCCTTAGGAGAAGTCATCGAGGGTCTCAAAATGCAAGGAATATTGCCCAGAAAATGCGTCAGTTTGACTGCAGATGATGGCTTTTTGTCACTCTACACTAACGCTTATCCGTTACTCGTCAAATACCAGATGCCGATGTCGGTCTTTGTTTCTACAGAATCCATTGACAAGAAATATACTCTGATGTTGTCTTGGCAACAGCTCCAAGAAATGTCAGACCTTGTAGATGTTTATAACCACAGCGTGAAACATCTTCATTTGGTTGAACAGAGTGTTGAGGTAGTGCAAAGTGAAATTACTCAAGCACAGCAAAGAATACAACAGGAATTAGGTGTTGAAGAGAAGTTTTTTGCTTACCCATACGGCGAGTTTGATGACAAAACTTATCGCCTAATAAGTGATCTTGGTTATGTCGGTTTTGGACAACATTCCGGCGCCATAAGCAGAAACAGCGACTTTTTGAATTTACCAAGATTTTCGATGTCGGGACCCTATGCAAAAATGGACAGCTTTACTTTAAAGATAAAAACATTGCCAATGCCAATTGAATTCGAAGAACCGCAATCTCTACTTATTTCTGAAAACTTCAAACCATCCTTAACTCTTACCTTTTCTCGCAAGTTGACGAACAACGAAAAACAACAATTTTCCTGTTTTGTGTCTGGTCAAGATCAGCCCGAGTTGATATGGCTAGCTTCTAATAAGGTCAATGTTCAAGCAAGAGAGTCACTGCCAAAGGGCAGGAGTCGTTATAACTGTACAATGCCATCGAAGGAGGCGGGGCGATATTACTGGTATTCAAAGCTTTGGTTAAGGTCAACCAGTTAGATAAGCTCTCCCTGGAGAGAGTTGATAAAACCTTCGGTAATTTTTACAGAGACTATTTGACCAATCGAGTCCTCATTGCCCTGAAAGTGGGTGGTACGCATATTTTCTGTTCTACCTGACAAAGTACTACCTTTTTTTGAATGACCTTCTACAAGAACTTTTTGGATACTGCCGATCATTGATCTAGAGATTTTTTCAGTATTCTCATTGAGTTTGTCTTGTATAACGGCAAGTCGTTTTTTCTTGACTGTCAGATCAACATCATCGGGAAGACTTGCTGCAATCGTTCCGGGTCGTTTTGAATAAATGAAACTGAAGGATTTATCAAAGCACATCTCATCGATAAGCTTCATTGTGTTATTAAAATCCTCTTCAGTCTCTCCAGGAAAGCCAATAATGAAATCTGATGACAAAGAAATATCAGGTCTAATTTCTCTAAGCTTTCGAATCTTTGATTTATATTCAATCACTGTATGGCCTCGCTTCATTGAGCCGAGTATTTTGTCTGAGCCACTCTGTACAGGTAGATGTACATGTGAAACAAGCTCAGGCACTTCGGCGTAAGTTTGAATTAAGCGATCACTAAACTCAACAGGATGAGAGGTTGTATAGCGAATACGTTCTACGCCTGTTACTTGCGCGACGATAGCAATAAGGAGAGCTAAATCAGCGATTTCACCATCATCCATTAGGCCCCGATAGGCGTTAACATTCTGCCCTAAAAGGTTGATTTCTTTGACACCTTGTTCTGCCAGAACTTCTACTTCATGAATCACATCGTTGAAGGGACGGGAAATTTCTTCACCTCGTGTATAGGGAACAACACAAAAGGTGCAATATTTACTACAACCTTCCATCACAGAAACAAATGCAGAGGCAGTATCGCTGTGAGGTTCAGGCAGATGGTCAAATTTTTCAATTTCTGGGAAAGAAATATCGATACTTACTTGATTTTGATCAAGAACATCATTGAGCATGTTGGGCAATCGGTGTAGGGTTTGTGGTCCAAAAATAAGATCAACGTAGGGCGCTCTTTTGAGTATCAAATCACCTTCTTGAGAAGCAACACAGCCACCAACACCAATCACTAGGTTTGGTTTAGTGGTCTTTAATTTTTTCCAACGTCCGAGTTGATGGAATAGCTTTTCCTCGGCCTTTTCACGGATTGAACAGGTGTTTACTAAAAGAACGTCAGCTTGGTCAACATCATCAGTCAATTCGAGGCCGTGAGAATGTTTGAGCACGTCACTCATTTTATCCGAGTCGTACTCGTTCATTTGACACCCAAAGGTGCGGATGTATAGTTTAGAGAGAGCCATTATGCTGGTTTTTGGATGTGCAGTGTTTGGGTTGGGTATGCGATTTCTGCACCATGATCGGCAATAATGTCCGCTACATCAAGCAATAGTTTGCCTTTGATTTTTTTAAATTTTGCTCCCGCGGTGACTGAACTGAAAGCCCAAATCACAAAATCAAGTGAAGAGGCATTGAACGAGTCAAAATACACACGACAAGGTTCGTTGTGGTTAATATGCTCATGGTCAGCCAACAAATTCTCAACTTTTTCAATAATGCTTTGCATTTGTGCAATATCGTCATAACGGATACCGATAACTGCGTGAATTTCACGGTTAGTCATTCTAGAAGGTGTCTCAATGGGAATGGTTGCAAAAATACCGTTGGGGACATAAAGAGGGTTTTTGTTAAAAGTACGAATACGAGTCATTCTCCAGCCGATTTTTTCGACTACACCTTCTATACTTTTATCCGTTGTCCGAATCCAATCTCCGGTAGAGAAGGGCTTGTCCATCTGGATCATTAATCCACCAAAAATATTGGCAAGCATGTCTTTGGCAGCAAAACCAACGACAAGACCGCCGACACCACCAAGAGTTAATATGGAGGTCGCAGAATAACCAAAATATTGTGCGACACCAAGAACGATTGCAAAAACAAACAGCATCTTGATTAGACGGGTGAACAATCTAACGGAATCTTTATCGACATTACCTTCTTTTTCTAACATAAAGCTTTCAATGCTTGATATTAGTCTGAGTATTCCCCAGGTAAGAATAAAGATAGGAGCAATGTCTATATATTCAACAACTTTGCCAAGGGTTAGAATTTCAGCCTTCAGCTCGTGTAATGAAAAATATATCCAGCCATACCAGATGAGTAATTTTAGGGGTGCCGAGAGTGCATTAATGAGGTTGTCATCTAACTGCGTTTTAGTGCTACCAGTGCGTTTTTTTATTTGTTTCAGTATAACGCCTAGTGCAACATGGGCAATAATAGCCAACAACAACAGTACGCCAGTCATCTGGATTGGGGTTATATTTTGGAGGAATTCGTTCATTAGAGGTATTTTAACGGATTAATAGGTTCCTCGTATTTTTTCATTTCGAAATAGAATGGCTTGTTACCTGTTACAGCAATCACTTGACCTTTCTCGATACTATCACCCTCACTAACATAGATTTCTTGATTTTGATTATAGATACTGTAAAAGCCATAGGCATGCTTGATAATGATCATTTTCCCATAACTCGTCATTTTGTCTCCGCTATAGACGACTTCTCCCTTTCTGACAGCTCGGACATCTTGACCAAGTAAATTATCATAGGTCAAGCCTGGGTGATTATTTTCTATTGAGAACTTTTTGAGTATTTCAGCATCAACTGGAAGAGACCAGTTTTTATTGTCGCTTGCTGCTTTGGCTTTTGAATTGTTTTGATTGTCATCCAATACCTTGTTGAATGACTTCTCAACAACAGTAACTTGACCTGGTTCATTGGTCAAACAACCTGATAGGATTAAAGATAAAAAAAGTATAAAAAAATATTTAGTAGGCATACCATATCCCCAAAACAACAATAACAATCAGTACGTATCCTAATCTATCAATGTATTTATTTAACCATGCATCGCAACGTTTTCCAAACTTTCTTACCAGAAAGGCAATTAACAAATAGCGAGCACTGCGCGCCACCAAAGAGAAAATCACAAAGGGCAAGAGAGGCATTGACATCATCCCGGCACTAATAGTGAAAAGCTTATAAGGTATCGGACTAAAACCTGCAATTAAAATAATCCAAATTCCGTAGGTATTAAAGTACCGCTCAGCTTTATGCAATTCCGGTAGATAATTCATTGTATCTAATAATGGCATGATAAGGTTGATTGCATAGATGCCGATATAGTAGCCAGCAACTGCGCCTAATACTGAACTTAATGTGCAAATAATTGCAAAGTAGTAAGCCCTATTTCTAACCTTGAGTGACATAGACGCCAACAAGAAATCTTGTATAGGGTAGGGTAGTATCGATGATTCTAAGAAACTAATTGTGGCCAACCAAATTACAGCAAAACGACTTGATGACCATTCAAGAATTTTATTGTAGAGTGTATAAAAAGGCCTCATTAAGGGATTAATAATTAGTTCTTATTTTTTAACATTGGGAAGCCTAGTCGCTCTCTCGATTCGTAATAAGCCTGAGCAACTTTTTGACTCATCGATCTCACTCGGCGAATGAATCGAGCTCTGTCTGTGACGCTGATTGCATGCCTTGCGTCTAAAAGGTTAAATAAGTGAGAGGCCTTTATGGTTTGTTCATAGGCCGGGAAAGGTAGCTCTTTTTCAATGAGCTTTGCATTCATTGATTCGGCTTCATCGAATTGTCTAAAAAGAACGTCAGTGTCTGCAATTTCAAAATTGTATTTAGATTGCTCCACCTCGTTTTGGTGATAAACATCACCATAAGTCAAGTCTTCTGTCCAGGTAAGGTCAAACACACTATCGACACCTTGAAGGTACATCGCGAGTCTCTCGAGTCCATAAGTCAGCTCCCCAGAAATTGGTTTGCATGCAAGGCCACCAACTTGTTGGAAATAGGTAAATTGACTTACCTCCATGCCATCCAGCCAAACCTCCCAACCGAGCCCCCAAGCACCCAGAGTGGGTGACTCCCAATTATCCTCAACAAAACGCACATCATGAATTTTTAGATCGATACCAATCGCTGTTAATGAAGCAAGGTAAAGGTCTTGAATGTCACTGGGTGAGGGTTTGAGTAAGACTTGGAACTGATAGTAATGTTGCAGGCGGTTGGGGTTTTCACCGTAACGTCCATCCCCTGGTCGACGAGAAGGTTGTACATATGCAGCTTTCCATGGCTCGGGCCCAATTGCACGAAGAAAAGTCGCAGGGTGGAAGGTTCCGGCACCGACCTCCATATCAAATGGTTGAACGATAGCGCACCCTTTGTCAGCCCAATAATTTTGTAATTTAAGAATTAAGTTCTGAAACGATGTGCTTGTATCTAGCTCAGATGGGGACATTAAAATTGATCGAAAAATAACAAAAATTTTACCTCACCGGAAACTCTAGTTGAGTCTTTTAAAAACATTTGTATATGTAAGAAATCAAATAGGTAATGAATTTAGTGGCCAAAAATAAAGTAGTGTTGGAATACTGACAACGGTAATTACAATCTCGAGAGGCAGACCAAGCTTCCAGTAATCACCAAATCGATACCCTCCTGGTCCCATCACCAAGGTATTGTTTTGGTGTCCAATAGGCGTCAAGAAAGCGCATGATGCACCAATCGCAACTGCCATCAAAAAGGTATCAGGATTGACGGCTAGGGTTCTGGCTATTTCGACACTGATAGGCGCTGTTACTAGAACCGTTGCAACGTTGTTAAGGACAGCACTAAGGAGCATCGTAATGATGAGCATAAGGGCAAGAATCGTTACTGGTGAGGCACCGTAGGAAATATTAATAAGGATATTCGAGATTGTCTCTGCGCCACCACTGCTTTGTAATGCCTGACCAATAGGTATCATTGAGCCTAAAAGAACAATCACCGGCCAATGTATTGAGCGGTAGATATCAATTTTCGGAATAACATTAGCTGCAATATAGAAAATAACAACCAATGACAGTGCAATAGTTAGGTCTATATATCCAAGACTCGAAGCGATAATTGCAATCAAGAAAGAAGAGATCGCTAGAGAGGCTTTTTTTCGCTGTGGAATTTGCAAATCACGCCTCTCTAAGGTAAGACATTCCATCCATTTCACTGCACTTTCTAGGTGAGAACTGTTACCGTGAAGAAGTAAAACATCCCCTGGTTGGATTTTGGTGTTTCTTACGTGATGAATAATGGATCTTCCGGCACGAGAGATACCCAAAAGAGATATCTGTCTTAATTTGAGTAGGCTTAATTGGGTTGCGGTTCTTCCAATCGAGCGTGAAAATGGTGGCGCAACAGCTTCGATGAGTGAGGTATGTTTAAATTCAAAGTCTGAATCAGAGTCACTGATATAGTGAGTTTTTGTTTGTTTCATAAATTCATCAATACCCTGAACGGTGCCTTCGAGAATGAGCAGGTCGTTAGCATGAATAATGAAATTACGGATAAAGCCTTCACCTTCTAGTCGCTCATCGTTTCTAATAATCCCTAAAATTGACACATCAACGCCCTCACAAACATCATCCAAAGACGATAAATACTTGCTGACGATGGGAGATTCCTCTGTAACGAGTACATTAGAGACATACTGTCGCACTTCTTCATTACCATCTTTAAGGTCTGAATCTTTGATTCGAGGCATCAATCGCCAGCCGAAAAGAGCAATAAAAAGCACCCCAGAAATCGCGACAATCAAACCAACCGGAGTAAAGTCAAACATCGAATAAGGGGAACCAAGAACATCTTCTCTGTAGGTCGCTATTACCACATTTGAGGCAGTGCCTATCATCGTAACCATGCCACCTAAAATTGAAGTAAAGGAAAGTGCCATTAGAGTTGCGGAAGGTTTGCGTTTGGCTTTTTGATTGAGTTGAGTGTCCGCTGGCATTAATATAGCTAAGGCAGCTACGTTGTTTACAATACTGGACAGACTTGCAGAAATAGTACCCATCAATGCAATATGTGTCTTCACGCCGCTTGTGAAATTAGAAAGATTAGAACTAATTAACTCGACCGCTCCTGATCGAACCAAGCCCCTACTAATAATTAGCACGAGAGCAATAATTACAACGGCAGGATGACCAAAGCCGGCAAAAACGCCATGGGTTGGTATAACACCAACAAGCGTACCAGCAATGAGTGCCATGAAGGCTACCAAATCGTAGCGAACTCTACCCCAAATAAATAACACTAAGGTAGCTGAAATCAGCAAAAAAACAATCGATTGATCACTCATGTATTAATAATTTTCACCAATGTAGTGATTAATTATAGCTAAATGGTGGTTTCCCTTATACAAACTTGATTGTACAAAAAATAAAGTATAAATATCGAATATAATGAGTTCAGTAGTTATTTTCACCAAATCTTGTTGAGGATTAAATGTCATCTGGTAGTAAAAAAATTGTTGTCGTAGGTATAGTCAGCAATGCAATAGTAACGGTCCTTAAATTTATTTCTGCATTAGTTGCAACATCTGCATCAATGATGAACGAGGCAATCCATTCGTTGATGGATACGCTCAACCAGCTCTTTTTGTTGTTTGGATTGATAGCTAGTGAAAAGGAGCCTGATGAAGACTATGCATTTGGTCACCATCAAAAGAAATTTATTTGGAATTTGTGGTCGGCAATTGGCCTTTTTTCAATTGGATCAGGTTTGGGTTTATATCATGCCTATCACTCTTACTTAAAGATGGGCCAGCATACAACCGAGGCAGCCAGTATAAGCATTTTTAACGTCAATATTTCTGGAATTACATTGATGTTCATAGTGTTAGTTGTTTCTTTCTTGATTGAGGGCAATGCCTGGCGAGTTGCAATGCGAGAATATCAACATAGAACCAAGGATATTGAGACAACTGTTTTTCAATATATATCTGAGGCTAAAGATCCGACACTGGTTGCCATGATTCTAGAGGATAGCATTGCCATGATTGGAATTTTGCTGGCAATCATAGGTATAACACTATCATATCTGACTGGGAATCCTGTGTGGGATATCTTGTTCTCTTCCTTGATCGCAATATTACTTGGTATTGCGGCAGTTTTTCTGGGCCGAGTAAATATGATTTATTTGTCTGACATTCGTCACCTAGAGATAGAAAATTACTTTACAAAAATATGTAGTGAACATAACGAGGTTGAGCTATGTCATGATGTAAAGTCAATAGTGATGGATGAAAACAACATAGTGCTCGTTGCCGAAGTAGAAGTTAAAGAGGAAGCATTAATGGACAGGATCAAGTTAGATATCGAGCATGAAAAATCGCAAATTTCTGAAAACGATGAGATGCGTGATGAAAAGTCCGCAGTATATGCCACAGTACGCCGAATTGATCATATCATAGAAAATTTAACGAACCAACTCCAACAAAAACATCCTCAAGTAAGTTCAGTTACCATAGAGGTCGGAATTTATCAGCTTTAACCAATGGTTGCGAAAAAATGCGGGATATTTCCCGCATTTATTAAACTATACAAGGCTCAATACCTATAAGTTTCTGGCTTGTATGGACCCTCTTTGGGAGTATTGATGTATTCTGACTGGGAGTCTGTCATTTGGGTTAGAACGCCACCAAAGCCACCAACCATTCCTGCTGCAACTTCCTCGTCGAGCTTCTTGGGTAGAACTTCAACGCTTATGTTGGCTGATTTATCTTTTTCAGGTAGGTTAGCAAATTTTTGATCAAATAGATGCATTTGAGCCAATACCTGGTTAGCAAAAGAGCCATCCATAACGCGAGAAGGGTGGCCTGTTGCATTACCCAAGTTGACTAAGCGACCTTCAGATAACAAAATCAAATAATCATTTTTGTCAGTAGATCTATAGACTCGGTGGACCTGAGGTTTAACTTCGTCCCATTGCCAGTTATCACGCATGTATAGAGTATCAATTTCGTTGTCGAAGTGGCCAATGTTGCACACAATCGAACCAGTCTTAAGATTTTCCAACATGGCTGAATCGCACACATTTATATTGCCAGAAGCTGTAACTACTAAGTCAGTCGTAGATAACAATTCTTTATTAATATCATCTTTTAATCCAGTATTAATGCCATTTTTGTAAGGCGAGACTACTTCAAACCCATCCATACAAGCCTGCATAGCACAGATAGGGTCGATCTCGCTAACCTTAACTATCATCCCTTCTTGACGGAGTGATTGTGAAGACCCCTTACCAACATCACCGTAACCGATTACTAGCGCTTTTTTACCTGCCATTAAAATATCGGTTCCGCGCTTAATAGCATCATTTAAAGAGTGTCTGCAGCCATATTTATTATCATTCTTTGACTTTGTGACTGAATCATTGACATTAATTGCTGGAACTTTAAGTTCACCATTATCAATCATTTCCAGTAAACGATGAACGCCGGTAGTCGTTTCTTCACTGATGCCATGAATACTATCCAGTACTTCTGGGTATTTTTCATGCAGCATTTGGGTCAAGTCACCACCATCATCTAAAACCATGTTGGCATCCCAGGGTTTATTATTTTTAAGGATAGTTTGTTCGATACACCATAAAAATTCCTCTTCAGTTTCACCTTTCCAAGCAAAAACTGCTATACCAGCAGCGACCATTGCGGCTGCTGCATGATCCTGTGTAGAGAAAATATTGCAAGATGACCAGCGAATCTCAGCTCCTAATGCAACTAAAGTTTCCATTAGAACAGCTGTCTGAATAGTCATATGAATACAGCCCAGTATTTTTGCACCCTTTAAAGGTTTTTGTGCGCTGTATTTATTACGAAGTGCCATTAAAACAGGCATTTCAGATTCTGCTAACTCTATTTCCTTACGACCAAAGTCAGACAAATTAATGTCAGTAACTTTATAGTCGTTATTATCAATTGTTGAATTACTCATTTTGTTTCCTTTAAATTGAAAAAAATGAGCGTCGTTATGAATGCCAAGCCTGTTAGAAAGAAAATCCCAATGCAACGCCCCTTGGCATAATTTATTATACCAAAATCAAACAGAAAAAACTATTTTAGTAGGTGAGCGCGATCAGTTTTTTCCCAGGTAATTGAGTCTTCAGTTCTACCAAAATGACCATAACTAGCGGTTTGCTGGTAGATTGGTCTTTTTAAATCCAGCATATCAATTAAGCCTTTGGGGCGTAAATCGAAATGTTTTCTGATTAATTGTTTAATCTCTTGGTTGGACTTTCTGCCAGTGCCAAAGGTATCAACACTAATGCTAGTCGGTTCTGCAACACCAATTGCGTAAGAAACTTGAATCTCACAACGAGAAGCAAGCCCTGCTGCAACAATATTTTTAGCAACATAGCGAGTAGCGTAAGCTGCGCTACGATCAACCTTGGAAGGGTCTTTTCCTGAGAAAGCGCCGCCTCCGTGACGAGCCATACCACCATAGGTGTCCACAATAATTTTTCTACCTGTTAATCCAGCGTCACCAACCGGGCCACCGATTTCGAAGTTACCGGTCGGATTAATGTGATACTGGGTTTCATTTGTTAACCATTTTTCCGGTAATATAGGTTTGATGATCTCTTCTAAAACTGCTTCCCTAAGATCTATAAGCGAAATACCATTATCGTGTTGAGTGGATAGAACGACTGTATCTATACCAACAATCTGGTTGTCTTTATAAATACAAGAAACTTGTGATTTCGCGTCAGGTCTAAGCCAAGGTAGTATTCCATTTTTCATTAACTCCGCCTGACGTCGAACCAGAAGATGAGCATACATGATAGGGCCTGGCATAAGCTCTTTGGTTGAATTTTCTGCGTAGCCAAACATCATGCCTTGGTCTCCTGCTCCTTGTTCATGGTTTTCGCTCTCATCAACTCCTTGTTTGATGTCTTGAGATTGTTTACCTAGCAGGTTTGATATTGAACAGTTGTGTCCGTTAAAGCCGTACTCGTCTCTGTCATAGCCAATGTCAATAATGGTTTTCCGAACGACATCTTCATAGTCAATTGCTGCACCTGTAGTTATTTCTCCGGCTAATATTACCTGGTTATCTTTTACTATGGTTTCGATACCAACACGAGATTCTCTGTCTTGTGAAAGTGCGGCATCGAGGATGGCGTCAGAGACTTGATCGCAAATTTTGTCCGGGTGACCGGCAGAAACGGATTCGGAAGTAAATATCATGGCATAGCCCTAAAAATTAAAAAAACCTGTCTAAAGCAGGTTTTTTTCGGAAAACACCAGCTTTAGCTTTTTTTAGCCACCTTTGGTGGCTACGCTAGCAATCGGAACAAATCAGCGTGCAGTAATTATAGTCTTTAATTTTTTTAATGTAAAGCTCAGTCCAAACTTGTCTTAAGAGCTATAGCACTTACAAAAGGGGATGTCATTAAACTGATTAGCAGTATGCTAGTCAAAAAGTATAGTTGCCCATTAATCGGAAGATTAAATTGGGATTGAGAGACGGCACTTGTGGCAAAAATTAAAATAGGGATATAAAGGGGGAATGTCAATAAGGATAACAACATTCCAGAGTTTTTGATGCCAACAATTAGAGAGGCGCCGATAGCTCCTATTAGGCTTAAACTCGGTGTAGCCAATAACAGCGTCAACATTAAAACATAGATACTCTCAGCATCTAAGAAAAGTGTCATTCCAAGTAAGGGTGACAGCAAGATGATAGGCAGACCGGTTAGTAGCCAATGAGCAATCGTTTTAGCTAACAATATAAGAGGAAGTGAATGATGTGAGATAACCATCTGTTCAAGAACACCGTTGTCATAATCATAATGAAAGAGTGCATTAAGTGAGAGTAATACTGAAAGCATACAGGTTACCCAAACAATTCCAGGTGCAATGTTTGATAAAGTGTGTGATTCTGGACCAATTGCTAAAGGAAACAATGAAATAGCAATAACAAAAAACAATAGAGGATTAAGAAAGCTAGATGGGTTGCGTAGCGACATCTTTAGGTCTCTTGTAAGTGTTTTGATGAAGATGTTCACAGGGTGAGAGTCTTTAGTCCGTGTAAGTTGCTTTTTTGATGAGTTGTGAGGACACAAATTCCGCCATCATCACAGTGTTTGGTGATTTGAGTTTCAATTACATTGATACCATCAGCATCAAGTGCAGTGAAAGGTTCATCTAGAAGCCATACTTTGGCTTGAGTTATAAAAAGAGCTGATAAAACAACTCTCCTTTTTTGACCAGCAGAAAGATGTGCAGCATATACATACTCGAAATTTTTTAAACCAACATTTGTAAGTGCTTCATCAAGCGCTTGATTAGAGCTACTAATGCTGAGCTGAGTAAGGTAATCAAGATTTTCTTTACAATGTAGCTCGGGACTTAAGGCTGGGAGATGACCTAGATAAAATATATCAGACTGGTAATCGTAGGAACCGACCTTGTTATTGTTAATGGATAATTTGCCAGATTCTGCTGAGTTGAGTCCAGCAAGTATCTTTAGTAATGACGTTTTGCCAGAACCATTGGCTCCAGAAATTTTTAGTATTTCCCCGGAATTTAGTTCAAACGAGATGTTGCTAAAGAGTTCGTTATAACCTCTTTGACAAGTTAAATCACTAACGATTAATTTTGACATGACATCATTTTAGTGGATTAGTCTCTCGAGGGCGAAAAACCGTAATCAGTATTAAAACAGTTACAGACAGTTATTTTTGATTATTGATTATTGGTTATCGGTTAAGTCACCTAGTTCACTTTTATCAATTTCTGCTAGAATATCTTCATCAAAAATTAACCTTAAACGATAATGTATCACTTGTTTACCATTGACAGTTGAATGATGGATGTAATCCCATTGATATTGATGAAAGGGGTCAATAATACTCGGCGACCCAATTAAGTTCATTACGGCACTCTTGGACATCCCCAATTGAAGCTTTTCAACAGCTTCAATTTCGAGGACAGAGCCCTGCATAATGTTTGGTTTGTAGATATCAATTGAAGGCATTGAAAAATCAAGCCAGTTTGGCATTGAAAACTTTGGAAACTCAAGCGTTTCAGGAGTTTTTAGTAGAGAGTTTGAACAGCCACTTAAAATCGTAAAGGCAAGTACAATTAAAGTTAATCTTTTCATCTTTCGTTAAACGATTAAAATATTGATAGGATTTTACCTTAAGGATTTTTAAATGGATGCCGAAGATTTAAAAAGTGCTGGTCTAAAAGTCACTTTACCGAGATTAAAGATTTTAGAGGTGTTAGAGAAATCATCTAATCATCATATGAGTGCTGAGGACATCTATCGGTCGCTGATGGAACAACAAGAGGAAGTTGGCGTAGCAACAATTTATCGAGTTTTATCTCAATTTGAAGAATCTGGTATTGTTCATAAACTAAATTTTGAAAATAATCAAGCCGTATATGAGCTTTGTGGAGTGGACCACCACGATCATCTAGTTTGTGTTAAATGTAATACAATCATTGAATTTCAAGATGACGTGATTGAACAGCATCAATTACAAATTGCAAACAAATACGGCTTTCAACTTACAGACCATTCACTTTATCTTTACGGGCTTTGTAAGACTTGCCAAGAGTCCTACTAGATATTATTAATAGATATGGAAGATTTTATTCTTAGAGCGTTAGCTGCCTCTCTAGGAGTGTCGGTAATTGCGGGTTCTCTTGGATGTTTTGTAATATGGAAACGTCTATCGTATTTTTCTGATTCGATTTCTCATAGTGCACTATTAGGAGTTGCATTAGGTTTAGTAACAGGCCTTGGCATAAATTTTGGTCTAGTTATTGTTGGTGCTCTGTTTGCAACTCTTATTGTTGTATTGCAGCAAAAAGGTTTTTGGTCAAATGATGCTATTTTAGGAATTTTCTCTCATATTGCGCTCTCAGTAGGTATTGTCGTTTTGGGTTTTGTTGGTGATCGAAATATTGATTACTTCGCTTACCTTTTTGGTGATATTCTTTCGATTAATAGTCAGGATATTTTTTGGATTTTTTCAGTGATGGTTGCAGTAGTTGTGATTTTGGTGATGAATTGGAAAAGGTTATTGCTATTAACTTTGAATGAGGAATTAGCAAGAGCTGAGGGCCTTAACAAAGTGACCTATGAATTACTATTTATGTTTTTAATTGCACTTGCAGTTTCTGTATCGGTACAAATTGTTGGTGTGCTTTTGATAACATCGTTACTCATAATTCCACCAGCCATTGCACGTGTTTATTCAGGATCTCCTCTTTCTATGATTTTTAGTTCTGTCGTTGTTTCTGTTGTGTCCGTTCTATTGGGGCTTTTCAGTTCGATCCAGTTTGATATAGCAACAGGTCCAGCAATTGTAATTACTTTAGGTATTTTCTTTTTTATTGCCCAGCTGATACCAAATAAAAGCTAATCAAAGGGTATCGTTAAGTTCTATCATTTGATTGGTTTGCTGTTCAACAATGAGCGGATCAATAATAGACTCCAAGTCACCCTCCATGATTTCATTCAACTTATAGAGCGTCAAATTAATTCGATGATCGGTAACTCTACCCTGTGGGTAGTTATAGGTTCGAATTCTTTGAGAGCGATCACCGCTACCAACCAACTCTTTACGTTGAGTAGCCTGCTCTTTTTGTTGTTCGTGTTGCTGCGCATCTAGAATTCTTGAAGCAAGTACTGACAAAGCCTGAGCTTTGTTCTTATGTTGTGATCGACCATCCTGACATTCAACAACAGTACCTGTTGGGATGTGTGTAATTCTGACTGCGGAATCGGTTTTGTTGACATGCTGACCACCAGCTCCAGAAGCTCTAAAAGTATCAATTCTGACATCATTCATATTGATATTCACTTCTTTAATATCAGTCACCTCTGCCATAACTGCAATGGTACAAGCAGAAGTATGCACTCTACCTTGTGACTCTGTTTCAGGAATCCTTTGTACTCTATGAGCACCCGATTCAAATTTAAGTTTTGAGTACACATTAGATCCACTAATACGAGCAATGATTTCTTTAAATCCACCATGTTCACCAATATTTGAACTCATAACTTCTATTTGCCATTTGTTTTTTTCAACATAACGCGAATACATTCTATAAAGGTCACCTGAAAAGATACTCGCCTCATCACCACCAGTTCCTGCACGAATTTCAAGAATGATATTGCGAGAATCGTTAGGATCTTTTGGGAGAAGAGATTTTATTAGTTCTAACTCAAGTTGATCCAATTTACTCTGACTCAAAGCTATCTCTTCTTCTGCCATCTCTTTTATGTCTTGATCATCCTCACTGAGTAATTTTTGTGCAGCATTAATATCATTCATGATTGATAGGTACTGTTGGTACTGATCATTAACGGGACTTAGTTGAGCGTGCTCAATTGATAGTTCTCTATATTGGTCTTGGTCAGAAACAACGGATTGGTCAGATAGTAATGCGTTAATTTCTTCAAGGCGCATGGATAATTGTTCTAGCTTGGCGACAATAGATTGATTCATGAGTTATGAATATTGGTAGGTTTTTTTGAAACTGGTAAGGAGCCTTTAGCTTGTTCAAGATTAATTTTTTGGGATTTTTTAATATTTTCAAAGGTTGTATGCAATAACTTATTAGTTAACTTGTCTGCTAACTCTTCAACAACTAGATCAGGGTCAGATCCAGCTTCTAGTTTTTTTATTGCACTTTGCAATAGTTCATTCTTGAGTAGATTTGCATCTTCGCGATACTTTTTAATAATTTCTTCATTGGGAATATTTTTTAGCCACTCTATAAAGTCAAGGCTTTTTTCTCGAATGATTTCTTCAGCGATAACCTTTTCTTGGTCTCTGTTTTCGAGGTTACTATCAACCACTTGTTGTAAATCATCAACGGTGTAAAGGAAGACATCCTCCAGTTGATTCGCTTCATGCTCGATATCTCTTGGGATAGCTAAATCTAATAACAACATTGGTTGATGTTTTCTTTGAATCAGAACAGTTTCAATAAGTCCTTTACCTAAAATTGGAACAGGTGCAGCGGTTGAAGAAATTACGATATCTGCTCGGTAGAGGTGTTCAGATAAATGTTTCAGATTAATTGCTTCTGCTCCATAAGTAACTGCAATAGTTTGTGCATTTTCTAACGTCCTGTTAACAAAAATCATACGCTTTACACCTTTCTTATAAAGGTGTTGAGCACTTAATTCTATCATTTCACCAGTTCCAATTAATAGGACGGTTTGGTTAGCCAAGTTCGTAAAAATCTTTTCGCTCAGTTTCACAGCACAATATGCAACTGATACTGGCAAAGCTCCTATTTTAGTATCTGTTCTTACTTTCTTTGCAGTTGTAAAGGCGTGTTGAAAAAGTTTTTCAAGGATTTTATCTAAAGCGCCTTGTTCTTTTGAAAACTGATAAGCCTCCTTAAGTTGTCCAAATATTTGAGGTTCACCAAGTACTAATGAGTCAAGTCCAGAAGCGACACTGCAGATATGTTCGATAGCTTTATTGCCTTCAAAAAAACTTACATATTGCAATAATAAGGAATGCTCAATACCATGAGTAGTTGCTAAAAATTTTGAGAGAATCTCACGAATATTACCTACATCATATGTCACACAAATTTCGGAACGGTTGCAAGTAGAGAAGACAACACAAGCCTTAATTCCTGGTATTGACAAGAGTGATGAAATAGCAGGCGCGAGCTCATTTTGAGCAAACGCTACTTTCTCTCGAATCGCAACAGTCGCTAGATGATGATTAACACTCAGTACTGCAATATTTGACATTCATAAAAAGGTTAAAAAATTTAGCTGTTAATTATACAGTGTCAGTGAAATTTTGGCCTAACGATAACTCTTGCTTAGGCAATCGGTAGTTTTTATAATGTTTTTGTTATATAGTGATTTGTAAGCTACAATTAATTGTTATTGGAAAAATAGGAGCCTGAAGTGGCTGAAGAAGATTTATTCCTAGAATTCTTGGTTATTAATATTGACCCAGAGTATAAATACTAATATCTATGAAAATAAAACAATTTGAAATCATATTGCAATCAAAAGAAAGAGGTTTTCACTTGGTTACTGATGAGGTATTTAGACAAATTCCAGATTTAGGGAAGGTTCGAATAGGATTACTTCATTTATTTATTCAACATAGCAGTGCGTCCATAAGTATCAATGAATACGCAGACCCAAGTGTACGAAAAGATTTGGAAAAATTCTATTCAGAGCTTTGCAACGACAAGCAATATTACACGCATACTTATGAAGGGCCAGACGATATGCCTTCTCATGTTAAAACCTCATTACTTGGGTCAGATGTCACGATCCCAATAACTTCTGGTCAACCGAACTTTGGTACTTGGCAAGGAATAATTCTTGGTGAACACCGAATTCGAGCAGGCTCAAGACGAATTATTGCAACACTGATCTATGATTAATTGTAAAGAGTTATATTTTTTGTGAATGTTTTAATCAAAGTTTTATATAAATTTCATCGTTTCATCATATTTTCTATATAAATCTTACAACCTATTGGTCTAAAATGAAGCCAATCATGTACTTACAATCCCATCATTTATGATTGAAGAGGACAGCCTAGTTGGCGGTGAAAATCAAAGTAACGAAGATCTTATGATTACATCTGTTAGGCCAACCTCTTTTGAGGATTTCATTGGTCAGGACGATGTGAAATCTCAGATGGCTGTGTTTATTGAGGCTGCAAAATCTCGCGGTGATGTTCTTGACCATTGTTTAATTTATGGCCCACCTGGTTTGGGGAAAACAACTCTTGCAAATGTCATTGCAAGGCAAATGCACGCCGGTATTAAGCAAACATCTGGTCCCGTGTTGGAGCGTTCAGGCGATTTGGCGGCGATTCTTACTAAACTTGAACCTTTCGACATTCTTTTCATTGATGAGATTCATCGACTGAATCCTGTTGTGGAAGAAATACTTTATCCAGCTCTAGAGGATTTTAGGTTGGATATTCTTGTGGGTGATGGTGTTGCAGCCCATTCTGTTCAATTGGATTTACCACCTTTTACTTTAATTGGTGCTACGACGCGAGCAGGAATGCTAACTTCACCTTTACGGAACAGGTTTGGTATAGTTCATCGATTGGCTTTTTATCAGATAAAAGAATTAAAAAAAATTATTGAGCGCTCTGCGTCCATTTTGGATATCAAAATCAAAAAAGATGGTGCACAAGAAATTGCTAAACGCTCAAGAGGAACTCCCAGAATTGCCAACAGATTATTACGCCGTGTCCGGGATTTTGCTGATATTCAAAATAAGGGCATTATTAATAAAAAAATTTCCCAAGCAGCTCTTAGAACGCTAAAGGTTGATGAAGCGGGACTAGAGCAGTTTGATAGAGATTATTTGAATCTAGTCATCAATAAGTTTTCGGCAGGGCCCGTTGGTCTTGATACCCTTGCAACGGCGCTAGGTGAGGAAAGAGTAACGCTTGAAGATATGATTGAACCTTATCTTCTCCAGCAAGGCTTCATTATGCGAACACCGCGTGGTCGAGTTGCTACAGATCTTGCTTTTTCTCATTTAGGAGTTGTACGCCATAACCACACTCAAGATTTGTATGGAAAATGAGTAAGCTGAGTGTCAGAGTTTATTACGAAGATACGGATTCTGGAGGTGTGGTTTATTACGCCAATTATCTAAAATATATTGAGCGTGGTCGAAGTGAATATTTACGTGAATTGAACTTTGATCAAGGTCAGCTTTCTCGAGACCATTCTGCTCTTTTTGTAGTTCGGTCACTTCTGGCAAACTATTTATTGCCAGCCTTTCTTGATGATTTAATCGAAGTGCATACTGAAATTAAATCTGTTAGCCATGCGAGCCTAACTTTTGCACAGAAAATAGTGAATATAGAGAAAAATACGGTATTATTTAATGCGGAAGTTAAGGTAGTTTCTGTCCTTAAAAATAATTTTAAACCTTGTGCTTTGCCGCAAGTTATCTTGGAGGAACTAAATGGAAGACAATAGTTTATCACTCATCAACCTAATATTCAGTGCAGGCCTGGTTGTGAAATTTGTGATGTTAGTGCTAGTTCTAATGTCAATTTATTCTTGGACAGTTATTATGTCTAAGAAAAAGGTGTTGATGGATGCTGCAAGCGATATTAAAAACTTTCATCAAAAATTTGAGAGAGAAAGTAAACTTTCTGATTTATACAAAGGTTTGCCACCTCTTGCCTCAGATAGGACAGCAATGGAAGATATTTTAGGCTCTGGTTACAAAGAATTTACTCACAGCAAGTCTACATCAAATCAATCTCTAATTATGAACTCAGAGAGAGCTTATCGATCAATGAATACGACGGCAAGTAATGAAATTGATCGACTTGATTCCAGTCTTTCTGTACTTGCAATGATTGCCTCATCTAGCCCCTATATCGGTCTTTTTGGAACGGTTTGGGGAATTATGCACTCTTTTATCGGTCTTGCTTCAGTTAAGCAGGCCACCATTGCTGTTGTAGCTCCCGGCATTGCTGAGGCCTTGATTGCAACAGCTTTTGGTCTTTTTGCTGCGATTCCCGCAACCATAGCCTACAATCGCCTTGTTTCTCAAGTGGAGGATATTGGCAATAAGTACACTGCATTTATAGAAGAATTGTTTGTTATTATACAAAGACAACAATGATCGAATTACCTAAGCGCGCAAGACCAGCTACTAATGCGGATATCAATATTGTTCCTTATATCGATGTCATGTTGGTGTTGTTGGTTATCTTTATGATGACAACGCCAATTATTGAACAAGGTATGGAAGTTAACTTACCCGAAGGCCCAGCTACTATGCTTGATTATTCTGATGGGCCACAGCCGACCGTAATCACTGTTGATGGTGAAAATAGATACTATATTAATTCATTATTAGATGTGGGCATTGAAGAGATAGGTGATACTGAACCGGTTTCACTTAGTGTTGTTGTAAATCAAGTGATTGCAAGAATGAATATTTATCCAGATATGGTGGTAGTGTTAAAAGGTGACAAGTCTGCAGATTATGGAACAGTTTATAGTTTAATGTTGCAGTTAAAAACCAACGGTATTGATAAGGTCAGTTTTTCCTCTGAAAACCCTAATTAATTGATTTTTAATTATGAAATTCGTTAACAAGGTATTAGATTTTCTTAAGGGACTGTTGCCCGGTAAGTTTGATAAAGCCAATAATGAAAAAGACTTTTCAGAAGTTCTTAAAGGACAAGGTAATAAAGATTCTACGTTCAAAACTTTCGCACTTAAGTCAGTTAAATTTATATACAAATATCTAAAAAAGTTTGTAATTTTTATCTTAGGTCTTATCCTAGCAATAGCACAACCTATGATCAGTATTGCAAAAAAACATCCAATTGCATTTTGGGCAGCGATTATATTGCATTCAATATTATTGTATGGATTGGTATATAGCAATATTGATCGTTGGGAAGTCACTCAGAAAAAACCTTCTCTATCTCAACCTGCACCAATTGAAACAGTAATGATTGAATATGAAATTATTGAAGCTGAGGAAGAACGTTTACAAGAGCTTGAAAAACAAAAAAAACAAAAAATAAAAGATGAAGAAAAGCGTTCAGAAAGCGCCCAAAAAAGTCAAAAAATTGCTGAGCAAGAAGCTCTAAAAGCTAAAGCAAAAAAAGTTATGGCAGAAATTCAGCGTAAAGCGGAAGAAGCCAAAGCTAAAGAAGCTGAAGCTCTTGCTCAAGAGGCTGCTAAACAAACAGAAGAAGCTGAAGTAAAAACAAAAGTTGAAGAAGCTAAAGCTAAGCAAGCAGAAGAAAAACGAAAGACTGAAGAAGCCAAAGCTAAAGAAGCTGAAGAACAAAAAGAAGAAGCTAAAGTAAAAACAAAAGCTGAAGAAGCCAAAGCTAAGCAAGCAGAAGAGAAACGAAAGACTGAAGAAGCTAAAACTAAGGAAGCTGAAGAACAAAAAAACATAGCTGAAGAATTAGTCCGTAAAGCTCAAGTTCAATTAATGGATGCAGTAAAGAAGAAATTAGAGGCGGAGATCAAGGCAAAAGAAGCTTTAGCAAGTGCACAGAAAGCTACCGAACTTAAAGAACTCGCAGAAGAAAGATTTATAGATGCTGAGAGTAAAGCTCTAGAGGCTGAACAACAGGCATTAGAAGCTGTTAAGGAAAGGGGAGTAATAGAGGAAAAAGCTGCAAAAGCAGCAGCAAAGGCAGATCAAGCTCAAAAGAAAAGAGAAGAGGCAGAGGCTGCAGCACAAGAAGCTTTAGCAAGAGCACAGGAAGCCGATAAACAAAGAGGCGAATCAGAGGAAAAAGAAAGAGAAGCTAAAGAAAAAGAATTAGAAGCCCAAAAGAAAACAGAAG
>Ga0207963_1000247_pt1 | contig 28249 bp, 23 predicted proteins | sample Knorr_S15_td_NAD_FD_185604 | JGI IMG/M metagenome (GOLD analysis project Ga0207963, IMG submission 185604) | Marine microbial communities from Southern Atlantic Ocean transect - Knorr_S15_td_NADW_ad_2500m_LV_A (SPAdes) (version 2) | ecosystem: Environmental > Aquatic > Marine > Oceanic | place...
CAGCGTGGATGCGCCCAACAAGGAGATCTTCGACCGGCTTTGCAAACCGAAGTTCGACAAGGCCGCGTTCCACAAACTGGAGCAGACTCTGGAACTGCTACCGAGCCTCGACACCCGCACCGTGTGCCGCCACACACTGATCAAGGGTGAATCGCTGGGCCACCACGAGAACTACGCGCGCCTCGACAACATCGCCGACCCGGACTTCATCGAAGCCAAGGGGTACGTGTACGTCGGCAACAGCCGCAACAACCTGGTCATCGAGAACATGCCCAGCCATCAGGAGGTTCTCGACTTCTCGCACCGCCTAGCGCCACTCGTCGGCCGAGAGGTGCTCTCTGACCGCAGTGAGAGTCGAGTTGCACTGATTGGTAGGGAGATGATCCCAATCACCCTGCCAGAGAAGGTGCGCGAGCTGCCGAGGGACCTCGGCATCGCCAAGCCGCAGCGATATGTGCTGCCTCAGGCCTGATCATTGCTTGGGCCGCGAAGAGCCGCAGTTCGGACAGCGGTTCGAATCATCATCGGCGTACTCGTGACCGCATGCCGGGCAATTCTCCACGTAGGCCCGGTCTGAACCAGCTGCTGCTGTGGCTGCCGCGTCCTCTGATTGCAGAACTATCCGACCCGGCTCCAATTCGCCCACCGTGTAGCGCCCGGGCCCGCCGAGCTCTAGGAGGATGTCTGGCGGGAAGCTGACTGTCCCGAGTTCGTCGACCAACAATTCACGGCTCTGAGTGAGGGCGTCAAACTCCACTCCCTTGCCATGCTGAGCGACGAAGCGGCCGTCGCGCAACTCGAGTGAGCGATCGGCGAAATCACCTACATCTCTACTGTGTGTGACCATCAGGAAGGCTACATCCTCCTCCTCGTGCAACTCGCGGAACAACTCGAGCACGCTTTGTGAAGTGAACGGATCCAGAGATCCGGTGGGCTCGTCAGCGAGTATCAGGCGTGGCTTCGTTATCAGCGCCCTCGCGATAGCGACACGTTGCTGCTCACCACCCGACAAGTGTTCGGGCAGCGCCTTCATTCGCGGAACCATCCCGAGCCTGTCGAGAACAGCGACGGCTCGCCTCTTCGCCTCGGGAGCAGGCACACCGGCATGACGCAGTGGATGCATCACATTGTCCAAGCCTGAGAGGTGTGGCAGTAGGTTTCCCTCTTGGAAGATGAACGAGACTGTCGAGCGACGATGCTCGACCAAATCGCTGCCTTCCAACTTCGTCAAATCGGTTCCACCGAGGAACACCCGCCCGGCGGTGGGAGTCATGAGCCCACCGAGGGATTTGAGCAGGGTCGACTTGCCTGAACCGGAAGGTCCGACGACTGCCACGGCCTCACCTTGGCCAACCTCGATGGATAGTCCGCGCAGAGCCACGACATTGCCTTCCTCCGACTTCGATTCATAGACGTGGTACAGCGAATCGGCTTCGAGAATCGGAGTCGGGTTGACCATCTTCACTCCCCCTTCAGGACCGTTGCCAGATCCGCGCCTATCGCCTTACGAGTAGTTATCACGAGAGCCACCAGAACCGCCAGCAGCAGGATTCCCCCGACTTGCAGCAATTCTGCGAACGGCCAGACCAGATCCCGATTGATCAGGCTGGCCGAGCCTCCAAAGACCTGGAAGATGAGCCCGAAGAGATTGAACAAGCCATTGAACGAGTATGAGATTCCGATTCCGAGAAGCCCTCCGAGAGCCATGCTGACGATTGTAATCGATAGAATCTCGAAGAGCACGAGCCGCATCACCTGAGATGGGCTCGCGCCAATTGCCTGCAGGATGCTGAGCTCCTTGCGGCGCTGGCTCAGAACCAGACTCAGGAAGACGAATGACGAAGCGACTGCAGCCAGCGCTGAGACGACGAATTGCAGGCTCAGCAGGCCGGGTGTTCCATAGATTAGCCCACCATTCTTCTCGACGTCTCGGTGGGCTGAGGACCAATCCTGAACGCTGGCCACCGAACTATCGGTCGAAAGTTGGACAGAGAGGTCGCGCAGGTGCTCGCCATCGTCGTCGTAAGCGTTCTGTCCGAGGTCGAAGAACCAGATTGTCGAGAGAATCTGATTGTCCGCAGGGACGAGCGGCCCCGCCCATGCTCGAGCGGTCTCTTCGCCGATCAGAATCGCATTTTCCGCTCCGGACAGATCCATTCCGGGAACCCAATTGTGGTTGCCGACGTCCTCGAGGGTCATATTGGTGGTCTCACCGGAGAAGAAATTTTCCAAAGCAAATGAGTATGAGTTTCCGGTGCTGACATCGAGTGACCATCTCGCTTCATCGCCATGGGTGAATGTGCCGATCCTCCTCAGATCCGCCTTGGCCACGTTCAGGTCATCACCCGGCAGAGCCTGTGCTGTCCAGTACAGCATGTCCAGTGCTTCATCTGTAACAATCCAGACAGGGGCGCCTACGAATTCATCGTCTGTCAAAGTGGCATAGTATTGCAGGACCGTTGCTGCACTGACCGTTGCTGAATGAGAACTGTCGCCGGAATCCCATGCAGTTGTCACGATCGAGATGGCTTGGGATTCGAACACCGGTGATGCGAACACGACCTTGAGGTCGGCTCCGACTGCTTGGTCAGCCGTCTTCTCATCGACCGCCGTGCCAGTGTACCCCTGGACGGCTGCCATAGTCACGATGGAAAGAGTCAGGACGATAATGAGCGCCAATCGCCCGACTCCTTCGGCCGAGCCCGAACCCGAAAGGCCGCGTTTGACGTCCTTCAGAAGCGGAGTCTGGCCGAGTAAGTGCTGCATCAGTTCAGGACCGCGCGAACCTAGACGGGAGAGCACGAGCGCCCCGCCGATCCACAAGAGGAATGGTCCGAATACTGCAAGCAGACCGTCGGCGAATGCATTGATGATGATGCCTCCGCCGCTGTTGTAATCAGCGAACATCTTCCATTCCTCCATCACCGAATCGGTGAGGGAGATCAATCCGAGGCCGAATACAATCCAGTGCAGCCAATATCTCGGCTCCTTCTTCGCCGCGACATTGGCGACGCCTTCGCTGATCTCTGTCTCGAGGAAGGCCTTCGTCCTCGAGCGACCGAAAAGCAGGGCGATACCGACCGTAACCACCATGGTGCCAATCATCGCCTTGGTCGACAGCACCGGTGGGGGTCGCATGTCATCGAATCTGAATTCCATGAAGCCCGTCGCCGAGAGGACGAATGGGATCGCTGCGATTGCCAGCAGGTAACCCGCCAACCAGGCTGTCACGGAGAATACACCCATCTCGGCGAGGACCATCTTCGACAATCCGGCCGAAGAAGCTCCCATCACGCGATTGATGGCCACTTCTCGGCGGCGTTGCTCGAGGGAGAGGTGTAAACCGTAGATGAGTACTGCAAGGCTCAGGACGATGATTGGGATCATGATGATGTAATCGAATCCCTGAACGAAGTAGAGTATGATGGTGAAGAAGCTGATGACCGAAGCCACCATGTCAACGGCACGCAGTTTCACGGTTTCCCCCGCGACCTCGTACTCACCTCCAATCTCTGACTGCCAGCCCCTCAGTTGGGATTCGGCCTCGGCGATGCTGCTCGTCGGCAGTGCGGATCTGTCCATAGCGACTGCGAGATACGCGTGATCCCCAGCGATGATCTCCGACTTGTCATCCAGACTAATGAGATCCCAGGGCATGTAGACCGGCTGGTTGGAAATCAGTGGGCTGCTGAATGTCCTATCATCGTAGATAGCAGCCACTGTCAAATTCTCCAGAGTTATTGTGACTCGGCAATATTCGTGATCGTCGTTCTCCCTGTCGTTGAAGAGGTACTCGTAGACACCGATGGGATTGTCACCCTCGCATGGATTCGTTGTGTTCGCAGCATATGTGAAATTCAGTATAGTGAAGGTGTCTCCTACTTGCACCGACCCTGCTGCTGCGAGTGCCGCGGGGATCACAACGCTGCGGTTGGTTACCGCCTCGGCGCCGCTCGAAGGCCATTCACCTGAAATGGTGCGGCTGGAATGTCGAGCATGCAATTCGCCATCGTATCCGCCATCACCGATGAGGCGGATCGGGCGGAAACCATTGGTGGGAGGTCCGTTCTCCTCCGATTCGGGAAACATGATGTCTACGTTTTCCCAATTACTGTCGGTGCCATTGATAGTCGTCAGTTGTAGAGGTTGAGCGTGGAATTGCCGATCTCCGAAGAAGCCAGCTCCGTATGTCGCTTGGCGGCCGGCGGCGATGGTGCAACCGAGTGCATCATCGATTTCCATTATCTGATCGCATAACGATTCCATCGCGATCGGATCGGTGATTCGCAAATTTGACACCGAATGAAATTCGACGCGGTAATCGTACTCCTCGCCCTTTGTTCCCTCTTCTAGGAATGCGGACATCAGGCCCGAGCCGTATGCCAGCACGGTTGTGATAACTAGGCTTGCGAGAAAGACCCCGGAGAAGACAGCAGCCCCGCGTGCGCGTCCGCGCCAAGCGCTCAGCACAGCGATTCTTGTCGCATCGGGCAAAGAAGCGATTCGGTCCTTGAAATCCATCACGCCTCACTCCACCAGGCTTCCTTGATGTCCGAAGCGGCTACCTTGCCGTCCCTCAGCAGAAGCATACGGTCCGCCTTCGAGGCTAGAACTGGATCGTGTGTGACCATGAGGACAGAAATCGCATCCTCGTGACAGAGTTCCTTGAACAACTCAAGGGTCTCCTTGCCTGACTTGATGTCGAGATTGCCCGTCGGCTCGTCTGCTAGCAGGAGCGGGCGCGAGCCAGCGATGGCTCGTGCGATTGCCACGCGCTGGCGTTGACCGCCGGACAATTCGTCCGGCTTGAACGTCTCACGATCGCCGAGGCCGACTCTATCGAGGGCGGTGCGTGCTTCCTCCTCGGCTGCACTCGATTCGAGTCCGGAGAGTTCGAGTGCGAGTGCGACATTGTCGAGTGCTGACAAGTGGTCGAGGAGATGGAAATCCTGGAATACCCAGCCGACTCCGTGGCGTCGAAGTTCAACCAGATTACGCGGGTGATCCATGCCAAAATGGAATTCAGCCAAATCAATCGAACCGGCGTCGGCCTCGAGCAAGCCGCCGATGATGTTGAGCAGGGTCGACTTTCCGCAGCCAGACGGACCCATGAGGGCCACTAGCTCGCCTGGCTTCACCTCGAGGTCGATGCCTTCGAGAACTTCCAGTCTAGTGGCACCTGAACCGAAGCCCTTTCGCAGGTCCTCGACGCGCAGCATGCTACCTCCCAATACAAACGGATAATTGCTGTTTCCCCCCCACTATTCAGCGATTACAAGGAGATTGACTAGATAGCCCCCCTCCGGATGATGACTGTAGCCAAAGTGAGTCACTTGCATGCCGAATCATAAGCCCTGGAGAGTGCCTCGCCCTGTGCTTTCGGGCTCAGCGACGCCGTGACGTGTTCGATTAGTGATTCGTCGGGGTGTCTCGGCACCCCGCCCGCACGCTTCCATTCAGCGTGTATCCGCACTACCTCATCCACCCAGGCCATCAAGTCGGTGGCAGACAGCAGGCACCTGTCAGGTATGACCTCGTTGTGCGCGGGAAGATTGGCTGCGATGACGGGGCATCCGGCGGCCATAGCCTCTGCCGGAGGGTAGCCGAATCCCTCGGAGATGCTCGGGAACAGCAGCGCTTCGGCGTGCTGTAAGGCAGCGACGAGCTGTTCGTCAGACAACTCCACCTCGCTGCCGATGTGCAGCATGTGAATGTCCTGCGCCACCTCCTCGGGCAGGCTGGTGATGACGTCGCGCACGAAGTCCAGTCGCTTGCGCGGCTCGTCGCTTCCGACAGTGATGAGTAGACACTTCGAGTCGTCGTCGTGCTCGGCGAGTAGGTCGCGTGAGCGCGGGTTGCCCTCTGGGTCCCAGTAGTCGAGGTCTATCTGGTGTCGGACCAGCGCGGTCGGCTTGCCCGGGAACATGCGCTCGACGTCCCTCTTCGTCATCTCTGAGATGCACATCAGGAGGTCCGCCCGCTCCAGCCCGGCCTTGAGGCGCTTGAGGTCGCGACGACGGAACAGACCTGGCCTCTGATTGCCCACCGGGACCCTGATGTCGCCGGCCTTGATCTCGCGGGGCCTGAGGTGGAAGAGGTCGTGGACTGTCACGACCACGGGTAGCTCACAATCCTCCGGGACGAGGTGGGCCTGCTCTTGGTCAGTGATGTGCAGGATGTCGGCATCCGAGCCCTCCATCGAGGTGGAGACGGATGCGGGGTGCTTGCGCCATCTGGTGAGCAGGCGGCTGGGCGCGAAATGCAGGATGGCGTGCTCGAGAGTGATGACCTTGGACCAGCCTGGCACCAGAGCGCTTTGGAGCAGTGACTCGATTGCGTGGTGGGCGCGTCCCAGACCTGTGCTTGACGGCAGGGCAGCGCCGCGAGCCAGTACAACCCGCTTGACCATGTGGCCACCAAGGCGTATCGGACTTAAACGAGGGCGGGTGATGGGTCAGGTATGAAGAGTAATGGCAAGCGGGGTGCTGCGGTTTGCGAACTCGTCGTGGCCAAGGGCAGTTTCGCAGTGATGGGCGGGGCTGAGCGCGACCTGATTCGCAACCTGCCGGCGCTCTCTCAGACGTTCTCGGTCAGCGTGGCCACGCTTCACCCGGTCCCCCAGTTGGATTCCCTGTGTGCGGAGCTCGGAGTTCACCTGACCAGCCCCAAGCAACCATGGGAATTGCCCACCGGAGCCTTCGCTACCGTACTGGACACGGGGATGGACAGCGCATCCGATGCTTGGGCAGGATGCCCCGGCCTGCTCGACGAGATCGCCGGCTCGGATGCCGTGCACCTCGTGAGCGGTGACGGCAGCCTCGCGCTGCTCGAGCACGTGCCCGAGACGGTGGCTGTCCACCTGCACCTGCTCGAGCCGCATCGCGGACTGCACGAGGATGTGCTGCACCGCGAGGTCGACGGCTCGCCCAAGCGCAGCCTCGGCCTCACCAGCGCCCTACTTTCGAGGGCGAGGCGGCGTGACATCGACGCCATCCGCGGCCTGAGCGACAGGCCTCGCTCTGCTATCAGCGGTAACTCGAGTTACACGGCCAGCCGCATCGGCGAGGTCTACGGCATCGAGGCGGGAGTGCTTATGCCGAGCGTGGTCGCAGACGAGTTCCCTGTCAGGGCTTCCTCGGACGAGCCCGCCTCGGTGGGCGATATGTCCGGGCCGTACGTGGTCAGCGTCGGCCGAGCCAGTTGGGTCAAGGGTACTTGGGAAACCATCTCGATGCTTGCCGGCAGCGGCCTGTCGCTGGTTCACGTCGGGGGCGGTGATGACGGCGATCTGGCCCGCCTCCTGGATTACGCCGAATCGTGCGACGTCGGACTATGGGTCGCACCGCATCTCAGCTCACTCGAGATGGCTTCGCTGATGCGTGGCGCCAGAGCGGTCGTCAGCATGGCGCGCGGCGAGCCCTTCGGACTCACTCCTATCGAAGCGTTCTCCGTCGGTACACCAGCCCTCTTCGTCGATGAGGGTGGCTTCCGCGACACGGTGGTCGACGGTGTCAACGGCCGCCTTCTGGCACGCGACGACCGAGCGGCTTGGCACGACGCGCTGGAGCAAGCCGCGGATGCGGAAACCCGTGCTCGCTGGGCCAAATGGGGGCGCGCTAGCATAGCGGAGCTTGGCCTCAGCCCGGAGGCGCATTCCAACCGCCTGACGGCGATCCTAGGCGTCCTTTGATGTCCTGACACTGTGTGTCAGGTGTGGCCAGCGTTGATATGGCGTCAGCGGGGCAACGGTTCCATGCACGGCGAGAGTGATGGAAGAACTCGAGACCGCTCAACACAGATCGCCCTGACCCTGGGACTGCTGCTCTTCGCGTCGGTCATCCTCGGCTCAGGTGCTCTTGGAGACGCGAATGACCTGAATGCCTCGGATGAGAATTCAGATGCCGACCGCGATGACGCGAATGACCGCGTAGACTTGGAGATGGACCGAGAGCTCGGCCGGGAGAATGACGAGTGGGGCATGGCCAAGAACGACCGCGACTGGGAGGAAAATCGGATTGACCCCGAGGTCCGGCAGGAAATGGCCTACACGAGGTGCCATGACCAGGTCTTCGGGACTTTCTGGGAGAACACTGGAGATGTCCTCGAATTGGAGGACGGTTCCGGCTTCGAGATTACCATATACGACGATGAGGGCAACGAGGAGGGCTGGTTCCTCCCCCCCGATGCGATGTGGCAGATAACTTCCGGGCTAGACGCTCTCGTCGACTCCTGTGCTGACATGAAGATGCAGAAGATGGATCGCGGAATGGACAGGGACGACCGCCGAGGCCACGACCGCCACAGGATCGACTGCGACCGGATCGACTGGGACGAGGATGAGTCCCGGGACACCAACGACGAGGAGTCGGATCGAGTGGACGAGGATGACAGGCGAGACCGCATCCACCAGATGATCCGAGAGCGGTGCGCTGACCGCGGCGACTGGGATGGGGACTGGGACCGCGAAGACTGGGTCGACGAGGACGGGGAGACCGATGAGGTGGACTCCGACGAAGACGAGAACGAGAACGAGCCCCGGGACTAGTCGGGCGAGATGCGCTCTGCCTTAGGGCCGAGCCGGAACACCACGACCAGAGCCACTATGCCGATGAGCAGCAGCGCGGCTGAGATTATTGGGTTCAGCACTGTCGCCGAGTCGGAAGGCAGCCATATCGGCAGGATGTCGAACAGCGACTCGTCGCGCACCAGCTTGCCGCCTATCGACGAGGCCATCGTGGTCATCAGGAAGGCCATCACGGCCGTGAGTCCCTGCAGCGCGCTGAGAGGGCGCACCTGCCAGACCCCCGAGCCGAAGCGCACCCTGCCGACGACGTAGGCGGCCCAGAACCCCAGTGCGAGGCCACTGTAGACGAACTTGTTGTACAACAGGGCGTTGGTCACCGCGTTGTCGGCGGCGAACGAGCCGCTCAGCATGGCAATCGGCATGAAAGCGAGGCCGAGCGAGGCGCCGGCGAGGGCGGCCTTGTCCATCGTACTCATCATGCTCTCGGAGGAGAGCCTGCCGGTCATCCCCGGGAACAAGCTCGCCACGGTGCAACCCACTGCGCAGAGAGTTGCCAGCACCATCGTGCCTACGACGATCTCGCCCATCACCGCGTGGAAGGTCGCTGCGCTGATCATCAGTCATCGCCTCCCGGCGGGTTCTCTGGGTCTGCCACCCACTCCTCCTCCACTGGATCCCACAGCCACCCGGGGGCCTCCTCGGATGACACGAGCCTCGACCAGTAGTCGTCTGCCGGCTCCGGCTCTAGACCGGGCGGGGGCGGCGGGACTTCCTCGGCCTGCGCCGCCTCGACCTCCTCGGTGGGGTCTAGCTCGGGCCTTCCCTCCCATGGTGAGAGGCGGGTCTGGAGTGCGACGAGGAAGGCGAGCACAAGGAAGGCGAAGGCGAGGGACTGCAGGCGGGCATCCCATATCCCCCCGTCGAAGGGCGGTGGCTTGGTCCCCACGGTCAGCCACGGCTGCACGATCGAGAACTCCCCGTTCGAGGTCGTCACCTGATACTGCATCCTGGTGTCACCTATGGTCGCAGGGAGCATGACCGCCCAGACGTCGTCCTCGACCATCTGGGCCTCGGCGTCGTGCGGCACCCACTCGCCATCGAGCATCCACTGCACGGAGACCGAAGTCGCGTTCTTGGTGCGAATGACAGTCGGCGAATCGTCGCCGGTCACTCTCATCTCGGGGGTCCAGTCGAAGGAGAAGCCAGGCAGATTCTCCGGCACCGGCTGGACATCGACCGAGTAGCCCATGGTAAGAGCGGAATAGGCCCAATTGTTGGGGTTCGGGTTGACCCCGTGATGAATCGAGGCGAACAGGTTCTGCATCCCTGCATGCTCCGGTGCCAGCATCACCCAAGTGAGGGTTATCGAGCCGCTCGGCGGCACGACGACTAGGACGTAATTGTGCAAGCCGCCGTTGGGGTCCTGCAGGATGTGCCACCCGTGATCCTCGGGTCGGTCGTCGTTGCCATTGGCCGAGCCGAGCAGGAAGACGCCAAGCAACCGGTTGCCGGACAGGCTCATCCCGCTTGCCGTGACATGGATCGCGATCGCGGTGCCGGTGAACGCCATGGAGTCCACGGAGATCGTCACTGTGCCGTCAGAGGGGCTGCTCAGGGCCGGGTCGCCGTGGCACGAACCGCCGCAGGTGTAGTCCCTGCCGGCATCGCTCTCCCCACCGGGGTTGGCGACGCCCGCACTTGTTGCGAGCAACAGTGCGATGACTGCGAGGACCGCGGCGCGCGAGCGCATCATGCACCCCTCCTGCGGCTCTCTGCGAGTGTGAGCCCGATGGCCGCCGCACCGAGCAGGAGCAGCAGCGCGGCTATCGGGATTGCGAGCAGCTTGGGCGAGCCGGTCGGGTCGGTGTCTACCGAGTCAGCCGCAGTGGTGGCATCGACGCTGACCATGTTCACCCCGTCGACGATCCAGACCACCTCGTTCCCGTCGACCACCGTGGTCACCGCGTAGTACAGCACCGAAGCGACTGGGGCCGTCTCGCTCCAGGTGGTGTCGCTCGTCACGCCCGCTGGCTCCATGTCGAGCGGGACGGGCTCGCCCCAGAGGGGGACTTCGTCCATCGAGGTCAGACCGACCACGGTGGTGATCGGGCTGGTTGAGCGGTAGACCCTGTACTCCGACGAGGAGCCGGACCAAGCGAGGTGGACGGTGGAACCGTCGAGGCTGGCGGAGAGCGAGGAGACCATAATCACAGAGCCGAACACGATGTCGTTCTCCAGCGTGTCAGAGCTGCCCATGTCGTCGATGACGGTGAGGGAGACGGTGTGCACGCCTCCCGGGAGCAGGACACCTATCGACTGGCCGGCGAGCTCGACACCGTTGATCGTCCAGAACCAAGTGACTACCTCGCCGTCGGGGTCGGACGAGTTCGAGGCGTCGAAGCTCGCCATCGCACCGGGTACAGGTGGCTCGGGCAAGATCGACCAGAACGCGGTGGGGGGCAGGTTGGCGATAGTGACGCTCTGCGAAGCCGAGCTCGACAGCCCCCAAGGGTCGTTGGCGAACACCGTCACGCCCCATAGTTGGCCGGGCTCGAGGCGCGAGGCTGGGACAAGCGAGGCGCCATCGAATTCGGGCACGTGGAATCCGTTCCTCGACCACTGGTAGTCGAACAGCACTATCTCCTCATCGGGGTCCTCTGAGTATGCCTCGGCCGCGAGGTCGTGTAGCGAGTCCGGAATGCCGATGCTGCCGGAGAAGTCCCCGCCGAGGGTGATCTCTGGCGCGCTCGGGGGGGCGTTCTGGATGGTGCGCGCGTTGGTCTTCATCGAGGAGCCGAGGTCCTCGCCGTCGCCGGGAACCACCTGCACGGACCAATGCTGGTCTCTGACCGTCTCAGAGGCGGGGATGGTGGTCATCCCGTCGTAATCCCGCTCCCACTCGCCGTTGACCCACCAGCGGATCTCGCTGTTGGACTCGGCGTCGCCGTCTATGTCCGTCTGCTCCCACACCACTGAGAGGTTCGTCGTGGTAATCAGATCCCCCTCAGGGAGCATGGAGATCGATGTGACGGCCGGCGGGGTGTTGAGGATGGAAACCGGGTCGGCTGTCACCCACTCGGACCACATCAGCCCGTCTGAAACCCTAGCCTGCGCCTCCCAGACCTCTCCCTTCGAGGTAGCGTCGGGAGGCACCCAGTTCATGTCGTTGTAGGCCGATATCTGAGTCCCGTCCCTGAGCCATCTGATCTCGGTGGCATCCTTCGGGTCGCCGTCCGGGTCGCTGTAGCCGACCATCACCTGCAGGGCGTCAGTGGTCACCACATTGCTCGAGGGCGTGATGTAGGCAGTGGCGGACGGCTGCAGGTTGGAAGAGCCGATGACGATGACTCCGGTCCAGACCGTATTGCCGTAGTCGGTGCCGTCATGAGGCCTGACCGAAGCCTGCCACTCGTCTCCGGCGCGTATCCACAGTCTGGAGACGGTGCTCGAGTCGTCCAACTCGGGGATCCTGGCCCCATCCAGATACCATTGGGTGACTGTGTCCTGCTGAGTGTTCCCATCTAGGTCGAAATACTCGTAGTCCAATACGAGGTCGTCCGTGTCGAGTGGATCGGAGGGCGAGACCTCCAGATTCCTCGCTATCGGCGGGGAGTTGCCGATTGTAACCGGGTTGAGCATCACTGCATCGCCGTCCTCGGTCCCATCGGACGGGGTGACCTTGACCTGCCACTGCTGTCCCCTTGCCAACCAGCTGTTCGGGACATCGTGCAGGTCATTAATCGAGGTGACCTGCAGACCGTCGCGCCACCACTTGATCTGAGTGCCCTGCTCCGAGTCGCCGTCGGCGTCGTGGAAGTCGTAGGCAACGGCCAGTCCGGTCGCCTTGGTCGGGCTCGTCGGCACGTAGGTGACGTTGTCGATGACAGGCGCGGTATTCACCGCAGAGTCGGCCTCGGGCAGAGTCCACGCCCCATGGCCCCATGTGTCGCCCGTGTTCTGGCCGTCGCCGTTGGCGTAAAGCACGGCGACGGTGAAGTCGACGTCGCCGGTGCCTGCGGCTGGCGCGACCCAGTCTGCGGTCCACGAGCGGGCGGCATCGCTGCTGTGGGTCAGCTCGCCGTTCGAGAGTTGCACGTAGGCACCGAGGTTAGTCCAGCTTCCCGCGCTCACGTCGAAGTTGAATCCTCCGTCGCCGGAGACATGGGGGCCGCCGTCCCATTGCAGGGAGTAGCTCGCGCCCGGGGTGTAGCCACCCGCGCCGAAGGGGAGTCCGTTTATCGACGCAGAAAGACTCCCCGAATTCGAATGGCAGGTGCAGCCGCTGACCGACCTACCAGTCATGCCTGAGGACTGAGAGTAGGCCGAATGGGATACCGAGACTAGGAACAACAGCACCAGCACCACTGCTACGCGACGGCGCGGTGCCATGCAGCGCACAGGTTCGGCCCGGCTGAATAAGTTCGCGGCGACGACTCAGGGGCCTTTCCGTTGCATTGATGGACGCGAGGCAGGTCGCCCGAGCATGCGCCCAGTCGAGAGCATAGCCATCATCGGTGCTGGCAACATGGGGTCCGGGATAGCCCAGAAGAGCGCGCAGGAGCAGTTCGAGGTCCAGATGGTCGATCGCGAGCAGCAGTGGGTCGACCGCGGCCATGACATCATCTCCGAGTTCCTCGGGGAGGCGGTCGAGAGGCGGATCTTCTCGCTGGCGCAGGTCGAGGGCATCAAGGGCCGGATCACCGGGGTGGTCGGGACCGAGAACGTCTCACCAGACACCGACTTGGTCATCGAGGCGGTGTTCGAGGACTTCGGCATCAAGACCGAGGTGTTCCGCATCCTTGACGAAGTCTGCGACGAGCGCACCATCCTAGCGAGCAACACCTCGTCGCTCTCGGTGAACGCGCTGGCCGGAGCGGTCGGCAGGCCGGATAGGTTCATCGGGCTCCACTTCTTCTACCACCCGGCCAAGAACAGGCTCGTCGAGATCATCCCGGCGGCCTCCACCTCCGCTGAGACGCTGGCTGCCGTCGAGCAGTACTGCAAGACGATGGGGAAGGTGGTCATCGTCTGCAAGGACAGGCCCGGATTCGTGGTCAACCGCTTCTTCGTGCCCTGGCTCAACGAGGCCTGCAGGCTGCTGGAGGAGGGCATGGGCTCGACCGCGCAGATAGACGCGGTCGCGTGCGAGGCCTTCCGCATCGGACTGGGTCCGTTCGCGCTGATGAACCTCACAGGCTCCCCAATCGCTCTGCACTCGACCGATTACCTCGCAGAGCAGCTGAACAGCCCCCGCTACATCGGGACTCAGAGTCTGCGTGACCTCGTCGCCGGGGGCAGGACCTGGGAGATCGGTGATGATGTGAATTGCGGCGAGGAGGTGGCTGCGGTCATCCGCGAGCGTCTCCTCGGACAGGTCTTCGCGGTCGCCTCGCAAATCGTCGCAGAGGGCATCTGCTCGATGGAGGACGTCGACCGCGGGGCGAAGGTCGGCCTGCGCTGGGCGCGTGGGCCGTTCGAGTTGGCCAACCGCATCGACGTGGGCGAGGCTGTCCGCCTGGCCGTTGCCTACGCCGACGAGGCGGGGCTGGAGCTGCCTGACTGGTTCGCTAGCAGGAAGGAGCCGTTCGAGTTCTCCTACATCGACGTCGAGGTCGATGGCGGCATCGCCACAGTGCGTATCAACAGGCCGGAGGCGATGAACGCGCTGAACGTGACCGTGGTGTCGCAGTTGGGTGAAGCGCTGGACGAGCTGAACGCCCGCGATGACATCAGCGCCATCACACTGGAGGGAGCTGGCAAGGCCTTCGTCGCCGGCGCGGATGTGAAGTTCTTCGTCGACAAGATCCGCGCCGACGCCATCCAGGACATCTACGACTTCACAGCGCACGGGCACGCGGTGCTGGACAAACTGGAGAGCAGCCCGAAGACCACGATCGCCCTGACCACCGGGCTGGCGCTCGGCGGGGGACTAGAGCTCGCGCTGGCATGCGACTACAGGGTCGGCACCCGCCGCACCCAGTTCAGGTTCCCCGAGACCAGCATCGGGATCTACCCCGGGCTCGGGGGCACCCAGCGGACCCCGCGGATTTGCGGTCTGGAGTGCGCTCGCTTCGCCGTGCTCGCAAGCAACTTCCTCGATGCGACATCCGCCGAGGCACTCGGGCTGCTAACTCACCTGGTCGAGCCCTCGGAGGTCCAAGCCACTGTCGACGCCATCGTCGAGCAAGGCAAGCCAGGCGACAAGTACCCCGGCCGACCTACCGACGAAAGCCATCCCGCGGCAGCCTTCGCCGCCGCCTTCTACTCCGATGGCAACATGTCGGCCCTGATGTCCGGCGGGGTGCCGGAGGGCTTCGATGCCGAGGACAAGATAGTCTCGCGGCAACTCAAGTCGCTGTCGCGGGCCGCGCCCATCGCGCTCGCGATGGCCAACGGGTTGCTCGACAGTGCTGCTGACTCGAATCTCGAAGCGGGCCTGACGAGAGAGCTCGAGGGGCTCGAGAGGATTTTCGGAACTTCCGACGCGCTCGAGGGACTCAGCGCGCTAATCGAGGGACGTCGCCCCAGTTACACCAACGCCTGAGACTCAGGCTCGGTGCGGCGACTGAACCCATGCGGGTGCTCGGTACTCGGCGATCGCGCTGAAGATAAAGTCCCTCAAACTCAGCTCAGACCAATCCGTCTCAACTTTCATTTCGCCTATCGTCTCGTCCAACCAGTTCTCCAATAATCTGTCCATGTGATTTCCTCCTGCTACTAAGTGTAGTTTTCACACTGAGCCGAAAAGCTCTGGTATTTCAACGGGCCAGTTTGCACGATTGCACCTAGGTGCATTTTATACACTAAATGCTGCCTGAACAACCTGTCGCGCATGCCTCTTGCCCCCATGAGAATCTCCGCCTCCGACCTCAAGAGGATTAGGCAGGCCATCTCTGATGTCGAGGAAAACGGAGGCATGATCCGCCGGGCCTTCGAGTCCTACTACAGCGACGGCTTCGATGTCAGCTGGGAGGTCGATGCCGCCGTCGACGCCTTCTCCATCTTCAGCTCCAAGTGGACCATCGAGATACTCGCCACCCTGTACATCGCAGGCGAGCGCCGCTTCAACGAGATGCGAACCCTGCTTCGCGGGATCAGCAGCAGGACCCTGTCCGACAAGCTGACCACTTGCGTGCAGAACGGGCTAATCGACAGAGTTGTCGTGGAGGGGCCCCCTATACGAGTCATCTACCGCCTGACTGACCACGGGCGCGAGGCTGGCAGGCTGCTGAGCCCGCTGGTCGCTTACATGAAGCTGCACCAGGGCCGTGTCGTCGGTCCGAAGTGAGGCGTGCACGGACCTGAGCACGGCCGATACAACTGACCGTATGCTTCAAAGGTCGTACGTCGACGAAAGGGGTCATGGCTCTGATTGAGCAATGGCGCAGTACGCGTCCTTGGTTCGTGGATGGGCTCGCTGCGCTCGCGGGTGGCGCCTTGGGGCTCGGGGGGTTTCTCCCATTCATCGCCCCAGCCGCACAGGGCACTCTGGTAGCTCCTCGCAGTCACTCGTGGGAGCATCCGCTCAGAAAGCGCATCCTGAACACGCTCGAGCGCTCGCCCGGAATCCACTTCCGCGAGTTGCAGCGGCAACTGGATACGGCCAACGGAACGCTACGACATCACCTCGACGTGCTGGTCAGGGAGCGCTCTATCACCATCATGCCGGTGAACGGACGCACCTGCTACTATGCCGGCGCGCCCGCGCAGGTCGAGATCCTGGCCGGCACCGGAGTGACTGACCCGAGCCAGGCAGCGGCGATGCTGCCGGTCGGCCTGTCAACCGTCCAGCGCAACATCGTGTCCAGACTCTCGGAGAACCCGGAACCCCCGTCGCAGGCCCAACTGGCTCGCGACCTCGGACGCTCGCGAGCCTCGGTCCACTCGGCCATAGGAGTCCTCCGCCAGCGCGGTATTCTGTGCGCTGGCGGGCTCACGCTGGCGCCTCATCTGTCCCGCCTCCAGACCTCACAGATAGACTACCCGTGGCTGGACATACGCATCGAATACGCATGAGTAGGCGCTGAGGGCTGGCTAAGCCTCTTGAGCCACGGAATGCGCGCAGAGCGCGCATGTTCAGAATCAGACTGTTGGAATCACCCATGCCGACGGGGAGCAAGGACCCCGATGTCCTGCTCGCCTGGCTGCTTGATTCCATGGGTCTCGTGAAGAGGAAATCCGAGGGGATGAGCATCGAGGACGAGCAGGGGGCGCTGCATCGCCTGATGCGCGAGACCCTGCTCCGAGAGCCCTTGCGAGGCTGGGACACCGAGGCTCTCGGCGATGCCTGCGGGCTCTCCCAGACCGGCATGCACCACCAACTGGTGAAACTGAAGGAGTCGGGGCTGGTCTCAGCCGAGACCAAGGGACGCTGGCACATCCACGTCCTACGTGGCGGCTCGATCAGTGCGGCCATCGATTTGGTCTCGGCCCAAGCACGTGCGATACTGGATCTGCGGCTCTCCGAACTCGCTGCTGCAATCGCCGAGTCCGATGAGAGGATGGCTGTTGCGGGCGAGGACGAGGAGTTCGGCTTCCGAGTCGGGGTCGCCGAGCCGGGTGCGACTGCGGATGGCGAGGACCGGCTGGATGCGTTGATGCGCGACCTCGGATTGAACGGCGAGCGGGCCAAGCCCGATGAGAGGCTCGCACGTCAACTCTTCGAGGAGATGGCTCCGAGCGGGCGGGCGATGACCCTGCTCACGCTAGCTGACAAGACAAGCGACTCGCGCTCGCGCGTGCAGCGCACGGTCGAGCGCATGCGCGCGATGGGAATCGCAGAGCGCGTCCCGATGCTCGACCGAATCGCGCAGGACGTCTACGCCGGCCTGATGCGCCAACACGACGCGCGTGGCGAGGAGTGGCTGATGACGCGAGGGGGGCTGGGACGTCTGGACGAGTCGGTCTCGAAGGCCCTGATCACCGGGGTGAGGAAGAAGTCACTGAACATCGAGAAGGTGCAGGACATACTCGCCCAGGTGCCGCTCGACGCACAGAGGGTCCTGCTCAACACGCTGGGAGGCAGGATGCCGTACGGGATTAGGATCGCCGGGCGGGACGGTGCCGCGGTCAAGGAGCGGGTGATGCGTCGGGCCGACAGGACGCTGCGGCGCCTGAGGACAGTGGCGCAACGCCTCGACGAGTCGCTAGCAGCGTAGTCAGGCGGCGTACTGCTCCAGAAGTTCTAGCGAGACAATCTGCAGCGTCTCCTCGTGTGTGGCCCCCAGCACGATAGGGCATGCCACACCTGCTTCGGCCGCATCCTGCCAGGTCTGAGCGCACACGCACCACCTGTCCCCGGGCTTGAGCCCGGGGAAATTGAACTCCGGCGCTGGAGTGATGAGATCGTTCCCCTGTTGCCGGGCGAACTCGAGGAAGTCCTCGGTAACCAAGCAGCAGACTGTGTGCAGGCCACTGTCATTGCGGTCGGTGTTGCAGCAGCCGTCCCTTAACCAGCCAGTCAGAGGGTCGAGGGAGCAGGGCTGGAGCTCTCCTCCGAGCACGTTGAACGAGGGGAACATGGTTCTCGCACTCGACAATCGCTGATTAACTCGCGTATCAGGCAGCGATGGAGCGGGGCTCGGCGAGTTCCTCGAGGTACTCGGTCACTCTCCTGCCGAGCTCGGCCTGGTCCCCTATCGAATGCAGTTCGACCCTCATCGCCGAAGCGCCTGGAAGTCCCTTGGTGAACGAGACCGCGTGCCGCTTGAGGTTCTTGTTCTCCTGCACCGTGTAGAGTTCGCCACTGAGTTCCAGATATCTCTTCCAGCACCACAATCGAGCTACTGTGGGGTCACCGTCACCCCAAGTAGGTGCTTGGTCCGACCATCCCAGGTCTCGCTTGATGTCGTGGAAGATGGTAGGTCGGCCGATAGCACCGCGGCCAATCATCAGCCCTGCGGCGCCTGTCGCCTCCAAGCATGCCGAGGCCGTAGCGGCGTCGACGACGTCGCCGTTCGCGATGACCGGGATATCGACGGCCTCGACGATGTCGCGAATCTGCTCCCAGTCAGCTGTGCCGGAGTACCTCTGTCTCAGTGTGCGGCCGTGGACGCAGATTCGCTCGATGCCCTCTGCCTCCAGCCTCTCGGCGATCTCCAGCGCGGTGTTCGGGCCGCCGCCGGTGCCGAGCCTGACCTTGACCGTGATCGGCACCTTGGCCACATCGAGACAGGCTCGGACCATCTCGACGACTCGGTCAGGGTCCCTCAGAAGCGCTGCCCCGGCATCGTTGCGGCACACCTTGGGCGCGGGGCAGCCGAAGTTGATGTCGATGACGTCGGCCCTGTCCTGCAAGAGTTCGACGGTCTGCACCATCTCCTCGGTGATGCCGCCGAAGATCTGCGGGATGAAGGGCTGCTCTCGAGGGTCACTCTCGACCTTCAGCCACGAATGCGTGTCGCGACGGGTCAGGCCGGATGCCGCGGTGAACTCGGTGACCGTCACATCCGCCCCGCACTCGCGTGCGAGCAGCCTGTAGGCGAGGTCGGTGATCCCTGCCATGGGGGCGAGAAACAGCGGAACGGGGTCACTGGTCACGAAACGGCGGTCCGGTAGCCCCTCTATGAGGGCGTCGAGGCCTCAGAAGGTGGATTCCCAGTCGTCGACGTTCTGGGCGCGCTCCCAGTCTGCGTCGGTGATCGAGTCCCGGATCTTGAGCATCTCGCGGGCCAGCAGCCAGTAAACGAGAGCCAGCGAGCGTCGTCCCTTGTTGTTGGCGGGAAGAGCTAGGTCGACGTTGCGCAGCCTGTTGTTGGCGTCGCATATCCCGACCACCGGCATGCCGGAGTTCACAGCCTCTGAGAGGGCCTGGGAGTCGGCAGCCGGGTCGGTGACCAGAATCACCTCGGGCTCGATGTAGGTTCGCAGTCTCGGGTTGGTCAACGTGCCGGGAATGAAACGTCCTACGATGCGCATCGCTCCGATGCTCTCGGCGAACTTGCGTGCGGGACGCTGACCGTACTGCCGTGCGCTCACGACAAGGACTCTCTCAGGGTCGTAGCGGGACAGGAACTTGGCGACCACACGGATTCGTGCGTCGGTCTGGTGAATGTCGATGTGGTGCAGTCCGCCCTCGTGATAGCGGAGGGTGTCGATGAACTTCTTCATGTCGGCCGACTTCTGGTTGGTTCCGATGTGGACGGCGTGCTGCTCGTACACATCGAGCGGCACCAAAGGGGATAGACTCTCATCCAAGTTGAATCCTCAGCGTCGCGGCGACCTGACCTTGACTCATAAGCGCTGCGTATCGCCCCACAGGGGCGTGCAGGCCTAATCGAAATCGGACAGGTAGGTGCATTCCCCGCTCTCATGCACCTCTGAGAAGCGCACGCAGGGCCTGGTGATCGTCAGATAGACGTCGAAGTGGTCGTGGAACGAGAGTTGCTCGATGGGCGCGGTGATGCCGTAGCCGCGAGCCTCGACCTCGAATACCCACTTGCCTTCGACGAAGGTCCCGTTGCCCAGGGTGAAGCGCTCCAGCGGGTAGTCCTGAGTCGCCCTGACCTCCCAGAACGGGTCGCCGCCAGCCTCCTTCACGCCTGGCTCCCACAGTCGCACCTCGACATAGCGGAACTCGTTGGTCTCGTTGCCGAAGAACTCCTCGACCTGCGAGGACCACGGGAACTGCGCTCGGAAGTTGATGACCAGCTGAGTCACGCTCTCGTCGAACTGAATCAGCTCCTCCTCCTCGTACGGGTCGGCAGCCTCGAGTCCGGTGGACTCGAAGGTGTGGACCCACCCTGTGGTCTCCTCCTTCTCGATGACTATCGGCTCGTCTCGCCACGACTCCATGATCTCGCGCTGGACCGCCAGCCCGAGGCAGCCGCTGGTCATCGTCGAGATGAGGAGGACGGCGAGGACGCAAATCGCCGCACTGGTACGTGTCATCGGTTGCCGGAAACGACAGGATATCTTCAATCCGTGTGTCGTTTGGTGCCTCTCGGTACTCATAGGGCACGTCAAAGCCGCAGGCTCAGTCACCCTTTCGTCGTCATTGAGGCATCCCTGTCGGGGCGGAGCAGGGGCATGAACCCTGCGAATCACTCTTCTTCTGTGATTGCACGGGGCTCGTGGACTTCCCTGAACACGACCTTGCCGACACCGAGGTGGTCTCGGAGAGTGCGGACGAGGCTGAACTTGGCGTAGGCCCAGCTCTGGTCGTACGCGATGGCCTCGGGAGTGGTGACGGTCAGGTCGTCGCCGTCGAAGGCGACCTCGAAGTCGTCGCGACCGGTGTTCATGTTGAGCAGGGTTGAGACCTTCTCGGTGCGGTCCTCGACGACCTTGGTGATTCGGTAGCTGTAGCGCAGGGTAGCGCCGGCGAGCGGGTGGTTGTAGTCGATCCTTGCGCGGCCGGCGCTGAGGAACTGTAGAACGCCGGTGCGCCCGCCGATTTCTACGGGCGCGCCGATGGCGAGCGTTTCCGGGTCGTGCACGCTGCGCATCAGGACGTTCTGGCCGATGGTCTCGACGAGATTCGCATCGCGCTCGCCGTAAGCCTCGGCGGGCTCGATGTCGAAGGCGTAGTCGGTGTCAGCCTCGGCGTCGGCCAGATGGGCCTCGAACCCGGAGACTAGGCGCCCCTCTCCGACGACGGTCACCATCGGCGAGTAGGTTCGGTTCTCGTCGTGCGCATCGTGCTCCTTGGCGACCTCCTCGCGGGTCGTCTCGATGAGCCTCTCAGTCTCCGCATTGAAGAGGTCGTAATCGATGTGGATGATCGTTCCCTTGTCCATCAGATGACCCTCCTAGGCGACTCGCCGACCGACTCCCCCTTTTTCATACAGACGGTATAACTGCAAGTGATATTCCGCTCACTCCCCTTCCTGTGAACTGCGGTTGCTCGACGCCAGTGCCAGAGCGCCGCCGAGCATCACCAGACCCCAGCCCACCCAGACCAAGTGGCTGCCACGCAGGTTGTGCACCGTGACTCTGACGCGATCCACGTCCTCGGTCTGTCCCCTCATCATCGAGCTCAGCAGGTCACTGGACTGGAAGATGTCGAGGATGATGATCACGTCCCCGGTCAGCCCGACCACCCTGTCTACCTCGGAACGGGCAGTGATCGCGCCGGTGGGCGATTCGAACCTCAGCATGCCTGGCCGAACGGTGTCGACGAGCTCACCGTCCCGTCTGACTTCGACGAGCACTCCCACGAAGCCGTCTCCGACGCCGAAGTCGTAGTCATCGTCGTCGGCGGAGATGATCTCAGTGCCGACGAAGACGAGCTCGTAGCCGTCGTGCTCGATCGGCTGGTCCTTCACCAGAGTGACCAGGTGCGAGGGGTCGGAGCGGTCGATCAGCGTGGTGGTGAGAACATGCCCGATGAGCAGCAGCAGGATCCCGAGGTGGGCGAGGTGCGAGCCGAGCAGCCTCGCGCGGGCCGCGTTGCTTCTACCTCGGACACCGCTCTCCCTGAGCCTAGGCGTCACCTTGCTCGCAGTGCGCCATGCCTGCTGAACCGTCGGTGGCAGGGCGAAGGCCAGCCAAGTCAGCAGGAACAGCCCAACAGCGCCTCTGGTGATGCCGCCGGCGATGGCCAAATGAGGGTCACCCGGCAGAGAGAATTGGTCGTACAGGTAAGCGAGGACGATGGATGCGACTAGGGTCGTGCACAGCAAAGCGGTGCCGCGGCTGGCATCGACCGAGCGGCCCCACGCGTAGAGGGTGAGCCCGACTGCCAGCAGGCCGATGAGGGGGGCGCCGTAGAACTCGTGCGCCTCGAGGCTGGTGCCGTCTATCTCGGCGGTAAGGAGCAGCCAGGTTAGCAGGAGGAAGGCCGCGCCGCCGTACCATGGCACCGCGCGGGCGGCGCGCGTGCGCACTGAGGCGTCCCTGAGAGGCTGGAGCAGCGCCTTCATCTCGTCCTCCTCCTCTCCGGAAAGCAGCCACGGGGCGAGGAACGGTACCATCCCCGCTACCGCCTGATTGATGCCGGCGAGCCAGAACCAGCTCGCGTAGAGCATCAGCAGCACGCCGAGCACGACCCAATGCAGAGGCGGGCTCTCTGAGTCGCCGTGCACCACCAATAGGATGAGCGCCAATCCAAGCGCGAGCACCGCGCTCGAGCCGATCCACAATGCGACGGCGATGTATGCCACCACGAGACCCACCGCGAGCAGTGGCTTGTCCTGTAGCATAGAAGTGCGGCCGGCGGCGGCGAGAGCCAGCGCCTGCTGCCGGCGGAGGTAGGTGACAGCGTAGTAGCCCAGTAGGACGATTGCCACGAGATACGAAGTCACCTCGATCCCGACGGGGCTGAAGTCAGCGATGTCGAGCACCCGCAGGTACGGGTCGTCGGCCAATGTGCCCTCGCCGTCGGCGACGAAGGCGTGGAACGATGCCCAGACGCCATTGGCGCGCGTCACAAGGGTCGCGTGGAAGGCCAGAGCGCCGGCCAACAGACCCACCGCTGGCGAAGCGGAAATTGCGCTCGAGGAGTCTGACTTGGCGCGCACGTGGACGATGAGCAGCAGAGCGAGCCAAGGCAGAAGCGAGCCGGTCTCGACGGGGTCCCAGGCCCAGTAGCCGCCCCAGTCGAGCACCGTGTAGGCCCACAAGCCGCCTAACCCAATGCCGATGGCGCCGAGCACGAAGCCGGCACGCGCCCAGTGCAGTTGAGCGGCGTGGATGGAGTCGGCTGAGTCGCGCCTGAGCACGCCTGCGAGAGCCACGCTCGCGGTAGCGAGGCACAGCGAGTAGTAGGAGAAGACGATCGGGGGGTGGATGACCATCAGGTCGGTCTGCAGCAGCGGGTTCAGCTCGCCCTGCGCGCCGGTCGCGGCGGCGAACGGCTCGAGCAGCCACGCCAGCGCGATCAGCGCGAGCACCCAGCCGTGCATGATCCGGACTTCGAGAGGCGCGGGGCCGCCGTCACGGGCCATGAACCAGGTCACGACGGCGAGTATCGCTGCCCACAGCAGCAGCGGTCCGGCTCTGCCGCCCCATACGGCGGAGATCCGGTAGAACAGCGGCAGTCCGTCACCGCCAAAACGAGCGACGAGGTCGAGGGAGGAGGCGTCGAGGACGAAGGCACCGACCAAGAGGGCGAAAGGGGCAACCTGCGAGGCTAGGGTGACGTTGCGGACCATGCCGTCTCCAGCCTTCTCCGGGCGCGCGATCTGGTGCGCGCTGGTCAGGAACGCGAGCGCGAGCAGGGCGAGTCCGAGCCAAGTGAGAACGGAATCACCACCCGTAGTACTTGGCTCTGCTATACCCGAACGCCAGCATCGCTGGAACCACCTTCTTGAGATACAGCCCTGGGCGGCGCACGAGCAGCCTGAGGCCCACCATCGCCTTCCCGCTGACTCCCATGTCCCCCATCTCGTCAGGGAAGCACCGAGCCATCACCGACATCTCCTCGTCTGTTAGGTCGAACAGCGCGTTCTTGCCTCGCAGTATCTTGTCGTAGGGCGGGAACTCGTCCTTCCAGAGCCCGGGGTACTCGGCGAGGCCGTCGGCGCTGATGTCGCCTGCGGCGATAGCAGCAGCAGCGGTATCGGCAGCGTAAACCGCCGACTTCAGCGCCAAGTGAGAGCCGCCCTCGAAGAGTGGGGATGTGAAGCCGGCGGCATCGCCTACCAGCATCAGCCCGTCGTAGTGTGTGTTCTCGAACGGGCCCGAGATCGGGATGGTTCCTCCGAAAGCCGGATTTCCCTTCTCCTTCCAAGGAGGGGGGACCTGCTCGAGCTCCTTGAAGTGGGTGACTTCGATGAACTCGTCAAGCGCCTTCTTGGTGCGCGGCCGGTCCTCGGTGACAAGCCCGACGTTGGCGCGGCCATCGCACTTGGGTATCATCCACAGGTACCCCTTCTCGGCGTACTTCGGCCAGATGTAGAAGTCGAGGTAGCCATCGCTCGGGACTTCGAGCATCTCGTACTGCATCCCGGCTACGACCTTGCCCATGGTGTTCAGGGGCTTGTCCTCGTCGAGTTTGACGAGCTTCGAGCACACTGCGGCTGCGCCGGAAGCGTCGATGACCACCTTGGCCTGGAGGGGGAACTGCTCGCCCTTGCCATCGCACTTCCAGCCGACGAAGCGCCCGCCCTCCTCCATCCTCTCCATCGAGGACAGCTTGTGACCGAGGTGCACACTCGCTCCGGCAGCGACCGCCTCGTCGGCGATCCAGCGCTCAAACAGGTGCTTCTCGAGGACGTAGCCCTCCTCGGTCAGACGCTTCTCGGTGCCGTCGGGGAAGATGACTCGAATGCCATGGACCCTCTTGCTGATGACATGCTCTGGCAGGTCCAAGTCGAGATTTTCACACGCGATGTCGGAGATGCACTCGCCGCAGTGGACTGGCGTGCCTATCGCAGGGTGGTCCTCGATGAGCATCGTCGAGAGGCCGTGACGGGCGCACTGCAAGGCAGCGTTGCCACCCCCCGGACCCGCTCCGACAACTAGGACATCGCATGTGCTCACGGCCTCACCCAGTTAGCCACGGACGGCTGTACGTCAAAGAAACCGTCGGTCCCGCCATCTATGATGGCGAGCGAACCTTCTCATTGTGTGAGCGCTCCGGCGGAGCATGGTCTGGAGGCAGCTCTCCCGCTACGTCGGGGCTCTGGAGGAGTCCGGTGAGATGCTGCGAATCGTCGATCCGGTCGATGTGGAGCTCGAAGCGGGATGCTTCGCCGATCGCCTAGTGAAGCGGGGTGGGCCGGCAGTGAAGTTCGAGCAGCCCCGCCTGCCCGACGGCAGCATCAGCCAGTTTCCTCTATTGATGAACCTCTTCGGGACCAGAGAGAGGACCAACCGGGCCTTGGGCGTGGATGACCCGAAGGAGATCGGGGAGCGGATGGTCGCTCTGATGAAGCCTGACGTCGGTGGCATCCTCAAGGCGCCGTGGACCGGACTGGGACTTGCCAAGCAGGGCCTGACGATGGCGCCTCGCAAGGTCTCGAGGGGAGCGTGCCAGCAGATCGTGATGGAGATTCCCGACGTCACGAGGCTGCCCATACCGAAGACCTGGCCCGAGGACGCGGGGCCGTTCATGACCCTCCCGCTGGTCGTCACAGCCGACCCCGACACGGGTGTCCACAACATGGGCATATACCGCAGTCAGGTGTACGGGCCGGACGAGGTCGGGCTGCACTGGCAGGCCCACAAGCACGGTGCGGACCACGCAGACGCGACCACCGGCAGGATGCCTGTGGCAATCTGCCTCGGTGGTCCGCCTGAAGTGATGTTCAGCGCAATAGCGCCGCTGCCGAACAACCTCTCGGAGTACGAATTCGCAGGATTGCTGGGCGGCAAGAGGCTGTCCATAGTCAAGTGTCAGACCTGCGACCTCTGGGTGCCGGCCGAGTGCGACGTGCTCATCGAAGGCTACACGGTGCCCGGCGAGACCCGCATGGAGGGGCCGTTCGGAGACCACTTCGGATACTACTCGCTGCCCGAGCCCTACCCAGTTATGCACATCACCAGGATCAGCCACCGCAAGGATGCGATGATACCGATGACTATCGTCGGTATGCCACCGATGGAGGACGGCTACCTCGGCGAGGCGATAACCGATGCCTTCCTGCCCACTCTGCAATTCCAGCACCGCGATGTCGCCGACCTCTACCTGCCGCTCGAGAGCGGATTCCACAACCTCGCCATCGTAGCCTCGAAGCAGCGCTACCCGAGACAGGCTCGCAAGACCGCCTTGGGCCTGTTAGGCGCCGGTCAGATGATGTTCCAGAAGGTGATAGTGGCCGTTGACGAGGGTCACCCGGTCAAGGACCTCGAGGCGCTTCTGGATGCTCTGGACTACCGCGTCCACATACCGCACGACCTCGTCTTCCTCAGGGGGATGGTGGCCGACACAATCGCTCACGCCGCGCCTTGGGAGAACATCCACGACAAGCTGATCATCGATGCGACCACGCCCCCGGACAACGACCCGCACTCGGGCCAGCCCCCGCAACTGGGCTGCCCGGACTCGCTCGAGGTCTCCGCCTCGGCTGTGAGCGGCGTGATACAAGCGCGAATGCTGCGCTCCTCGATGCTAGTCGTCACCACCAACATCGAGGGCGCACCGAAGCCTGAGGGGAGCATGGAGGAGGTCAGTGAGGAGGGTGCTGCACGGCAGCGGCAGGTAATTGATGAAATCTGCCGCGGAATCTGGTCGCTTGAAGCCGCCCAGAACCTGCGCTGGCTGTTCATCACCGACGACGACGTCTACCTAGCCAGCGAGGACTGGCGGCGGCGGCTGTTGTGGCAGCTGTTCTGCCGCTTCGACGTCGGTCGCGACCTGCACTTCGACGATTCCGGCGGCAGGCTCGCTTGGGATGCCACCGCGCCCATCCCGTCCAATGAGGGGCCGCTGCCTGTGCGGCGCTGGCCGGGCGTCACCCTGCACGATGCGGAGGTCGCCGAGCGGGTCGACGCGTGGCTGGCCGAAGGGGGATACTGATGGGAGCCAAGGAGATTCTCGAGTTCGTCAAGGTCGAGCACACGCTGTTCTCCCTGCCCTTCGTACTAATCGGATTCATCCTCGCGCAACACCAATTCGGTTCCGAGTCTATGGATATCATCTGGATTCTCGTAGCCGCGGTCGGAGCGCGCGGCCTCGCGATGGCGCTAAACCGCATCATTGATCACGACATCGATGCTGCGAACCCGCGCACTGCGAGCCGGCACCTGCCTTCGGGCTCGATGTCGATGCAGACCGCTTGGACGCTTTCTGCCGTCTTCCTCGCCATGCTCCTAGGAGGTGCGTGGATGCTCAACGAGGTGGCCCTGAAGATGGCTTGGTTGCCGGTGCTCGTCTTCGTCGTCTACCCGTACACGAAGCGCTTCACATCGCTGTGCCACTTCTGGGTCGGGCTCTGCCTCGGGCTTGCACCGGCAGGCGCATGGGTCGCTGTGGCAGCCGACACCCACGGCTGGGCGTCTATCAACGGGATGCTCGATGGGCGAACCGAGTTCCTCTGGTATCCGGAGATCTTCTTCATCTCGCTCGGAATCGTGTTCTGGATCGCTGCGTTCGACGTCAACTACGCGCGGATGGACGTGGATGCCGATCGCGAGCAGGGCATTCACTCCTTCCCGGCGCGCTACGGCTCCGATGCCACGCGCAACCTGAGCGTCGCACTCATCATCGGCTGGGTGGCCTGCTTCTTCCTCACTGGCCTCCATGACTTCAGCGACCAGCGCGCCTCCCGCTACATGCTGTGGATGCCAGCTGTCGTGCTCATGGCGGCGGCCAACCTCTACGTGATGACCAAGGGGGCCGATGCTGCCGGAGAGTCCGATGCGGCGATGGGCAGGTTCCAGCAAACGCTCTTCCGAGCCTCGATGCTCACCGGCTGGGTGCTGCTGAGCAGCCTCGTCTTCGTAGAGAGTTTGATCCACGGGCTTGACTGAGGTAATACGATGTTTCGACTTCATGCAGAGTACGACACTGCCGGGGACCAGCAGCAGGCCATCGACCAGCTGGTCGAGCAACTCGAGGCGGGACAAGAGCGCTGCGTGCTGCTCGGAGTCACCGGCTCGGGCAAGACCTTCGCCATGGCCAAGGTAATCGAGAGGCTGCAACTCCCGACCTTGATTCTCTCCCACAACAAGACCCTGGCACGGCAGCTGTGGCAGGAGATGGGCGAGCTGTTCCCGGAGAACGCGGTGGAGTACTTCGTCAGTTACTACGACTACTACCAGCCCGAGGCCTACATCCCCGGGCGCGACCTCTACATCGACAAGGAGCTGCAGATGAACGAGCGCATCGAGCAGGAGCGCTTC
>Ga0207963_1000254_pt1 | contig 27863 bp, 29 predicted proteins | sample Knorr_S15_td_NAD_FD_185604 | JGI IMG/M metagenome (GOLD analysis project Ga0207963, IMG submission 185604) | Marine microbial communities from Southern Atlantic Ocean transect - Knorr_S15_td_NADW_ad_2500m_LV_A (SPAdes) (version 2) | ecosystem: Environmental > Aquatic > Marine > Oceanic | place...
CGTCCGTCGCTTTCCATTTGAATAGATGCGATCGCGGACGCTGTCGCGGCGGGATGCCTTGTAAAGGAATTCGTTACACCAGTGCCCAATTTGATGCTTGAGGTCGCTTGGGCTGCTAAGGCTAACGCCACGTAGCAATCGCCTGAAAGGTTTTGAGAGTCTACGTACGCAATCCCGTCATACCCAATTTCTTCGGCGACGATGGCTTGTCGTGTCCCGCTGAATACATTGGAACCCGGCCTTCCAGGTCTTCCTGCGCCCATAGTCCAGAATTCAACCGGCATTAGTGATTTTTCTCCCAATCTGAGCTATAAAATTAAAAAAAAGGCCCCGAGGAACCCAGGGGCTTTGTTCTGAAGTTCTTGGGCAAAAAAAGAGCGCCCTCAGAACATTTTCTGAAAACGCTCCGCAATGGTAGCATGTACAATCAATTTATGTCAAGCATTCACGCCTAAATACGAAAAGTGCCTAAATATTTACGTTAGGGAACATCATGACTTCTTCGAAGCCTTCGTTACGACAGATCTCCAAATCTCTGGGGATTTCAACTGCATATCTAAGCTACATGGTGAATGGTAAGCGACCTTGGCGGGCCGACTTGAAAAAACAATACAACCGGGTAATAGAACGGTGTTTATCCCCTATCTTTTCAGTCCCTAAATAAGAGCCTGCAGAGTCCGGCAGGGCACCTGCATGTTAATAACGCCTCTTTGATTATTCTAGCCTTAATCGCGGTTGGCTAAGCAGTCACACCCCGCCAGATCAGGATCACGCCCACCATCAGAAGCACATAGCCCATCGCGCCAACCAGCGTGGCGAGATCGACTTTGCCGGTGAGCTTGGCCCCATAATAACTGCCCACCGCGGCGCCAGAGCCCATGAGTATCAGGAGTTGGTAGTCGACATCTCCCTTGATGGCGTGGCCAATCCAGCCCACCGACCCCATCACGAATCCAATGACCAGATTGGTGCCGGCCGCTATCCTGGGATCTACTTTCAGTACCCGGATCAAAGCCGGAAGGCGGATGCTGCCCAAAATGAGCCCCACCGCTCCACCAAGGAGACCGACCGCCAGTCCCATCCCACCGCCGAGGACCATTCGTTTTCCGCTGTAGTTGGTCACGAAATCGTCGGATGAGGCAACAGCCCGGCCCCTCATGCGCAACTCCACTCCCTGCCACAGGACCAGCAATCCGGCAGCCGACAAGAGAATGGTTTCCGACACCTTGCCACCCATGAACCCGCCGATGAAAGCGCCAACGAAGGCCGGGCCGCCCATGATCAGCACCAACCTAAAGTTGACCCGCCCTTCACGTAGGTGCCGTATGGCGCCGAAGACGGAACTGATACTGCTAACAAGGATATTGGTGCCGCCGGCGGTGGGCGCGGCCATTCCCATGAGCAGCATGGCGGGAAGCCGCATGGTCCCCAAGGCCAAGCCTACGAAGCCCCCCAGCAACCCAACGCCCAATGAGACCGCAGTCAGTACCACGGCATTCCATATCAGTACGTCGGACCCCCAGCCTAGAGTTGTACCCATTCATTTCCTTCGCAGGCTAAACCGCTGGTAAGTCGCAAAAGTTGGACGCGGACAATCAAAGCGCCGGATGGGGAGTGGCCCACGGTCCGTAGCGCAATTAGCTGCTCAATGGGTTGAAACACTTAGGGGCGTAGGTTACCCAGGCTTTTCAACATTGAACTTGGGCATTACCTCTTTGCCGAAGCGCTCTAGCTGCTCAATCATGACTTCAAGGGGCACGCCTTGGCGTCCGCATCCGACATGCATGTACTCAAGTCCAGGATATTTGTCTTGGATCTCCATGATGCGTTCGGTGATCTTCTCGGGAGGGCCGCAGACCCATGCACCAGAGGCAATGGTGTCCTCCATAGTCGGGAACCCGGCGGAGGGGGCACGGCTGGGGTCGCCTAGAGACTCGAGCATCTCTTCGGTGAAGGAGCGGAAGAATCCCAGAGGCGCAAACATTTTCATGTCCTCTTCCAGGTACTTCCGGGACTGTTCAATAGCTTCTTTCTCGGTGTCAGCGATGAACGTCGGCAGTCCTACCACCAGTCTGCTGCCCAACTGGACATCTTTATAATCATGCTTGACCAGGGTCTCGGTCCAGCGTTCGATCACATCGTCGGAAGGACCGCCGGTCACAGCCCCACCGCCGATCACGGGCTGGATGTTGTGTTTTGCCATGAAGTCCATGGCCCGTTGGGTGGAACTCACCATCGGCTGCCAGGTCTCCACCGGCAGGTGCTTGGGCCGCGGCACCAATGTGATCTCTTTCAGGGTGTAACCACGGTAAGGGACTTCAGGCGGGAGATCGTAGTGCTTGCCATGATGGGAGAAGGACTCCTCATTGAAGGCCTTCATGATGATCTCGACCTGCTCCTCGAACATCTCGCGGTTGGCGTCGTTGTCCGAGTTGGTGCTGGGAACGCCGAAGGTGTCCACCTCCCGGGAGTGGTAGCCCCGGCCAACGCCGAAAATCACCCGTCCGTTGGTCAAGATGTCTGCCGTGGCGTAATCTTCGGCCAGCCGCAGAGGGTGCCACATGGGATTGATGTTGAAACCACAGCCGAATTTCAGGTTCTTGGTCATATGGGCCAGGTGCACGTAGAGGAGCAACAGGTTAGGAATCACCTCATTGCCCTCATGCTGGAAGTGGTGCTCCGCGGCCCAGAAACTGTGGTAGTTCAGATCGTCCATCACTTTGACGATCTGCTCCACCCGGTTGAAGATCGTGCTCAGATGGTCGTTATCAAATCGGCGCTCGTTGACGGCAGTCGCCCCCAAGCCAAGGTCTCCGAGATCGACGTGTCCGGCGTACAAGCTTCCAAAGTGCTTGATCATGATTCATTCCTCGTTTTGAATTGGCTTCTGCCATTTTAATGGCGCGACCCTTGTTGTCAAACGAATCGGCGTCTCAGTCCAAGCTGATGCTCAGTTAACGCTGCGGTTGACGCTAGATGATGCCCCCAAGTATCATCTGGGCCGAACCAGCAATCTGAACCAAATGGGAGAGCGATTATGAAGTACGACGTGATCGTTGTCGGGGCCGGCTCGGCTGGCTCCATCATGGCTTCCCGCCTCTGCGAGGATCCGGACCGCTCCATTTTGTTGTTGGAGGCAGGCCCGGACTACCCCGAGTTTGAGCAACTGCCCGATGAGGTGAAATTCGGCTACGCCACTGCCACCGATATCATGACCAGCGACCACAATTGGCAATTCTGGGGTAAGGCCACCGAGACTTCGCCTCCTATGATGGTCCCACGGGGCAAGGTCACCGGCGGCTCCAGCGCCATCAACGGCCAGGTATTCCTGCGGGGAGTGCCCGAGGACTATGACTCCTGGGCTGCGATGGGCAATGACGAGTGGAGCTTTCCACAGTTGCTGCAGTACTTCCGAAAGATCGAGACTGACTCCGACTTTCCGGACGACGATTTTCATAGCTCGGAGGGTCCCATAATCGCCCGTCGGTTCAAGCAGGACGAGCTTAATCCAGACCAAGCAGCCTTCCAGGCTTCCTGCCGGTCCGCTGGATTTCCGGAGAGCCCAGACCATAATCATCCAGAGGCGTCTGGCATCGGGCCGATCCCATTCAATAATCCTAATGGCATCAGATTCAGCACCGCCATCGGATATCTGACTCCGGCCCGGCACCGGCTGAACCTGACGATTCGGCCCAACTGCACCACCCGCCGAATCATCTTTGAGGGCAAGAAAGCCGTTGGAGTGGAGGTTGAGAGCGGAGGCGAGATATTTACCGCTGAAGCAGACCAGATCATCCTCAGTTCCGGCGCTATCGGGTCGCCGCAGATCATGCTGCTCTCCGGCGTGGGTCCCGCGACCCATCTCCAGGAGATGGGCCTGCCGGTGGTACACGATCTTCCCGGAGTGGGACAGAACCTGCGCGACCATCCCATGATCTACGTAACTTTCAAGACCAAAGAAGGCTTTCACCTGGACGGGTTTGCCCCTCGGGTGCAGATGGGCTTGCGATGGACCTCCGAAGGCTCAGAATACCGGAACGACCTGATGATCTTGATGCAGTCGTACGCCACGGAGCGAGTCGACCGGGGCGGCGAACGCATGGAGCCCTTGGGCGTTCGGATGCTGGGGGTTTTGGACCTGGCCATGAGCGCCGGGGAACTGAAGCTCACCTCCACCGACCCCAGTGTGCAGCCTTCGTTGGACTACCGGTACTTGCGCGACCCATTCGACCGGCAGCGGATGCGGGAGATGGTCCGCACCTGCGTCAGTTTGGGCCAGGGTGACACCTTCAACGACTTCGTGGAATACCGAATCGAGCCTACCGACGAGGAATTGGCCTCGGACGACGCCCTAGACGCCTTCTGCGCCCGGGATGTCACGACTGGACAACACATATCGGGCACCTGCAAGATGGGTCCGTCCTCGGACGACATGGCAGTAGTTGACCAGCACGGGCGAGTCCATGGCCTGGAGAATCTGCGGATAGCGGATGCGTCGATCATGCCCAACTGTATCCGCGCCAACACAAACGTCACCACCATGATGATTGGCGAACGCATCGCTGATTTCATTCGGAACGGTGGATAGGAGTTCGATATGCCAAGAGTTGCGCTAGACTTGAATAACGCCGCAGACCGGCAAAAGGTCAAATCAGAGTGGAAAGTTGGAGAGGGATTTGTCCCCGGCGAACCCAATGAGGGCCTCACTGCCCGACTGCTGGCCAGCCCACCCCGGGAAGCGGATTTCGATGACTCAGGCTGGTCCGTGTGCGCCGACATCCGAAAAAGCCTTTCTGTGGGCTTCACCTTCGCATGGTACCGGACCACCGTCGAGCTGCCCCTAGAGGTCAACAATATGCCGGTCGAGGGCGCGAGGCTGTGGTTCGAAACCAACGTGGACAACTATGGCGAGGTCTGGGTCAACGGCCAGATCGACCGGAGCACCGGCGTCATCGTGGGGATCAATGCCCCGCAGCGCATCGAGCTCAGCCCCGGCGCCACCCCCGGCAGCAAATACGTTATTGCCTGCCTGGTAGCCAACGGACCGTTGGCCGAGCCTCGTGGGGGCATCTTTATGCGCCTTGCCACTTTGGCCTTCGAAACCACTGACTAGCAATCGGTCGATCTAGGAGCAAACAACATGGTCAAAAAGAAGGGTACGGCATTGTTGGTGGTCTACGCCGATGTCGACATCGAGCATGACGCCGAGTTCAACGCATGGTATAACGAACAGCACTTGCCCGAGCGTCTGAGCGCTCCGGGATTCTTGGACGGCGCCCGGTATCAGGCGACCAAGGGTGGCCCAAGATATCTAGCGGTTTACGAACTGGAGTCGGTGGAAACGTTGCTATCCGCCGAATACCGGCGGCAGAGCGAGAACCCCACCGATTGGACCAAACGGATGTCTCCGAACATCATCGGCCGGGGCACTGTGCGCAGCGTATGCACTCAGATCTCACCCGCCGAAAGCGATCCGGACACCATGGGGAGGGGAATGGCCCCGGCGCTACAGATCGGCCGGATGGACGTACCCTCAGAAATTGAGACGAAGTACAACGACTACTACGACAACCAGCGCACCCCGCGCAACCTAACCGTGTCCGGCTGCTTGTTCGTGCGCCGGTATCACGTGGTTGAAGGCGCTCCAAAATACCTGACGATGTACGAGTTCGAGCACGAAAAGGTGCCCGAGTCGTTGGACTGGGAAGAGTACCGAAAAGCGGACACCATGCACGATTACATTGGCGGCAGCTACAGCCACCCTCCCGGCTCCCCGGGTGTCTACCGCCGGATATTACCGGCTCGCGCATTCTAGGCTCTACTGTTTGGACAATAAGGGCAGACGGTAGGCCTTGGCGGCAGTGTCGTGGAACATCCATGCTTTTTCGGTGTCCGAGAAATCTTTGGTCATGCGTTTAAAAGAATTCCAGACTGCGGTATATGAGTAGGAATTCTTGTCCACCGGGAAATTGCTCTCGAACATGCAGCGCTTTGGCCCGAAGGCTTCAATAGTGTGCAGATAGTAAGGCGAGGTCTTTTCTGTAAGTTCGGTCGAGTCCGGCGGCATCGGCTGAGAATCCCATTCGAATCCGCTGACCCGGTTGCCCAGACCTCCCACTTTGACGGTCACATTGGGCCGTTCGGCCAAGCTAGACATGTCTTTTTTCCAGACCTCAAATATCTCGTCTCTATAGCCAGCGTAGGGGCCGACTCCCAAGGGACGGCCGATGTGGTTCAGGACGAATACGGCGTTCGGGAAGGCGTCGACCAGGCCCGTCAGCTCCGACAGCTGAGGGTGATAGACTAAAGCGTCGAAGGCATGGCCCATGCCGATGAGCACGCCAAATCCCTCCTTAAACTTGGCTTCGGCCATCATCCCAGGCCAGCCGGAGCGGTGGGAGCGAAGTGGTTCGTGGGCGTCCCAACTGCAGGTGTGCCGGATGCTGCGGAACCGGCCGCTACCGGCCAACTCCATCGCTTCCAGAACTGGCCTAACAGCCGCTCCCAGGTTCAGGTTGGCGTAGCCAACGATTCCAGCGGCCACTTTGGTTGGCCCGTATAGCCCACTGTCACTCTGAGCTCCGATGCCGCGGGCCCACTCCACCTCCCCAACGGACCGCATCTCCGGCGGCCCAGATGCCCGGTACATGGAGTCAACCTCCACGAATAGGGACTGCACGATATCATGTCCAGACCCCATATCTGACGTGACTTCGTCGATCATGTAGCGGTCGCCCGGCTTGTCCCAGAGGTGGTGGTGCGGGTCGCAGATGGGCAGACTGGGGTCTAGCGCTTCTTCTCTGGATTGTTCCAGCCAAGCGTCAAGTTCGGCGGGCATATTGTCTCCAGTGGATCCGGGGTTTTATAGACCGGCCAGTTCCCGGAAGTTCTCGCCCAGGATGCGTTCTTTGGCGGCATCGGGGACCGGTAGGCTTTCGATGAACTGGGAGTCCTTGGCCATGTCGGCCAGAGGGAAGTCGGTGCCGAAGCACACTTTGTCGGCGCCGTGTTTGTTGATGATGGCGGCCAGGGTGTCGGTGCCCACCTCTTTCAACTCGGGTGGCCAGGTGGTGTCGATGATGACGTTGTCCTTGCCAATCAGTTCCTTCTCCGCCTCGTCCAACATATAGAACCCACCCAGATGAAGGCAGACCACTTTCATTTTGGGGAATTGGCGAATCATGTTCATGATCCGGTTCGGCGGCGAGTAGACCGTGTCCTCAGGCTTGGTGTGCGCCCAGCGTCCCGAGTGAATCTCCACCACCATGTCGTCACCCAGCTCCTCGTACAAGGGGAACATCTTTGGGTCGTCGGGGAAAAACTGGTTCACCATGGGATGCAGCTTCACGCCCTTAATCCCAGCGTCACGCAGGCGGCGGACCTCACCTGGCATGTCGTCCATATCCGGGTGAATGGCGCCAAAGGGCACCAGCATGTCGTCTTGGATGCTGATCAGCCAATCGTTGGCCGGCTTGATGTGTTCCAGCCGGTCCACCACCCCTAGCACAACCGATTTATCCACGCCGGACGCACGCATGTGGGACTTGATCCCATCGATGGTATTGATACCCACCGCCGGGTAGCCGAATTGTGCCGTCATACCCTCCAGCACCGGCGCAGCGATGCGGTCGGGGGAGATGTGGGTGTGGATGTCGATGCGCATGGTTTAGCCCAACATCTCTTCAGCCAGTCTCTCCAGTCCGGAGATGGCCTCTCCAGGGGCAGTGGAGGCGAGACGTACGGTGGCCATGTCGGCGCCGGCATCTTCCATTTGCTTGATCTCATCACGGCTGGAGGCGCCATAGATCAGTATCTGAATGCTCTTGGGGTCGCGCCCCGCGGCATCAGCCAGTTCGTCCAACGATGCGCGGCCTGCCCGGACGCTATCTGGGGTGGCCCGTACCGGCATCCAGCCGTCTCCGTAGGTTACGACCCGCTTGAAGACGTTAGTGGCTGCCCCGCCCAGGAACACGGGTGGATGGGGTTTTTGGACCGGTTTGGGGAAGACGCGAACCTTCGGAAAGTCGTAGTAGTGACCGTGGAACTCGGCTTCGTCCTTGGTCCACATCTCTTTCATGGCCTCAACAGCTTCCCTAGCTTGGGTCCAGCGATGGTCGAAATCGCCGCCCATTATCTCAGTCTCTTCCCGCAGCCAACCGGTGCCAATGCCGAAGATGAACCGCCCGCCTGAATGGAAGTCCAGCGCGGCGATCTGCTTGGCTTGCACCAGCGGATTGTGTTCGGGGATCAGGCAGATGCTGGTGCCCAGCATAATCTTGCTGGTAGTGGCGGAGGCGATTGCCAGAGAGATGAATGGGTCAGCCATGTCGCTCATGGACTCGGGGATGCTGCCGTCGGGAGTGCCGCCATATTTGGAGGTGGTGTAAACCGGAATGATTGGATGCTCAGCCATCCAAAGAGATTGGAATCCCAGTTCTTCCGCTTTCTTGGCGAATGCGCCAATGTCGCCTGTATCGCTGTTTACCGCAACGTTTACCCCAACTTTCATAGCATCTACTCCCGTTAATCCGCCCGATTGGCAGCCCAGTTGGTTAGTCTATAAAAAAGTGACCCGATGGTACCACGCCTGGCGTAATTTTGCTGTAAAGGGAATATCGGGGCGGTTTATAGCTAGGCGAGTCATCACCGTGAACGGGCGAGCGAAGTTATAAACAATTGAATTAACCACACAAATGGACCGATGGAACTATCCAACAGAAGCCTCTATCATTGCTTCAGTTTTCCGATACGGAGATAACATCGTTAGATGAATTTCACCCAGGCGGTCTCCTCCGGGTTCAGCAGGTATTTTGACTTCAGGACCAGGTCCAGCAGGTCGGAATATTGGTGGTGGACGTTGTTCTCAGTGCTGCTATCGGGGGTGGCTACAGTCTTTGACGCAGCGTTGTTCGGAGGAGCGGCAGTTCTCGATACCCTCAGTAGCGTGACCTTATTCATACCCGGTTTAGCCGTGGGGGCCAGGCGTCTCCACGACATCGGGCGTTCGGCGTGGTGGCTCCTGATAATCCTCACCATTATTGGGATATTCGTGCTGTTCTATTGGGCCGTGCAGCCAGGGATCCATGGGTCCAACAAATACGGACTTGACCCTCTACTGCCACACGCCGAACCTGATTTTCCGGACTTCGAGGAAGCTTCTGGGACATTTGGCTCTCAGGGCCGGCCCGGGTTCTGCGCCGCCTGTGGCACCGTATCGGAACCGGATGCTAATTTTTGCCGGTCCTGCGGCGCCGCTGTCTAGCCTGATTCCCGCTCAAACTAGCGGTTCTCAGGCTTAAATGATGTGATAGAATACCGCCGTATGGAACAGACGCAAGAACAACCTCTCCACTGGGACAACCACCGGACCAACCTGAATTTGACGTTCATCTTCGCTTTGATCGTCGCTGTGATCGGAATCCTCGGCCAGCCCGTACTTTTCGTCCTCGGTATCGGCGTAGCCATCTACAGTTGGCTGACAAACCCAAAGCAATACCTGATTTACCGGGATGCTTTGGTGATCATCTACGGACGGCCCAGGATCAAGTCTTACCCGTTCCAAGAGATATCCTACCTTGAGACTCTTTCGCTTCCCATCGGGGAGCGGCTGAGGGTCCGCATGGTGAACGGCCGTCGAATCATGCTGCTGCCCAAAGACTCCGATACTTTCCGGGCTAAACTGGACGAGGCCCTCGACGCCTTCCACGGCGAGCAGAGGGGAACCGATTACGCTAAAGAGAACGAGCTCGATACTGGGATAGACACCCCCACGGAAAAGCCCCTAGACGAGGTACCTCCCGAAGAAAATTTGGGGGAGAGTTCTAGCGAGAACGACGATGTTCCGTACTAGGTCTCTTCAACCCTGTTAGAAGATAAAGTCCCGGCTCCTTGCGGAACCGGGACTTTTTGTTAACGAAGATTCCCTAAGTCTTCACTCAAGGGAGCTGCACTTCTTTGGTCACGGCAGTGGTGTCACCGAAGTTTCCACAGTAGAGGGCGTGATACGGCTCGGGTCCGCCGGACACAACGATGATTATGTCGTCCGCCGACTGGCAGAGGCAGACCCGGTCTCCGTCCATGGCGAAACCATCCTCATAGGTTATGACCGAAGTCTCTTTGGGGAACCGGTCCAACGGCACCTTGCAGAGTTCGAAGAGCGCTTCCTTGACCTGTTGCTTGGTGTAGCCAGCGTCTGAGAATATCTGAGCATGGCCTGGGGTGAGGATGACCAGCGGATTGCCGGCGGCCAAGAGGTAGTTGTTGTCGCTGATATCGGCCATGGCGCTGGCAATCATGTTCAGGAAGCTCTCGGGCTCTTTGTAAAACGTAAGGCAGTTGCTGTATCCCTGGGCGCCTACCACCGTGACGGCGCTCTGGTCCGGAGAGAACCCACGCTCAACGTGGAGGGGCTCCCACACGCTGTCAGCTTCGTTCTCGCCCATGCATGAGATGTACTTGGCAGGGCTGCCGTGGACCGACATATCGGTGGCCCACGGTTTCGCCCCGCCCACATTTAGCAGTAACAGCCGTATAGCCCGGCCGATGGTGGCGTTAGCACGGTAACCAGGCCCCAGGGTACCCCGCCCGCTGTTCAACCCGATCAGGTCCCGCACCGGCCCGTTGACGATCAACAGCGGCGACACAGGATTGGTGGTTGTCTGCAGGCCATGGATGTTGAAGGAGGGTTCGGTGATGGCCTGGACGGCGGCGATCAGGACGGGCATGTATTCAGGCAAACAACCGGCCATAACGGCGTTCACGGCGATCTTCTCCACGGTGGCCAAGCCGGCGTCCGGATTGATATAACCGATCAACTCACCCGCATCTCGCTGGGCGTAATCCAGCATTGCCCGCACCCGGTCAGCAGTAGGCGGAATCACCGGCAACCCGTCGGACCAGCCCTGCTCCAGCATGAACTGGAAAACAGCCTCGGGTGAGTCTTCTATGTCCGATGCGGTCGAGCTAAATTCCGGTGACTTAGCCATTGTCCACTCCTGATCAGTGTGTTCGCCAAAAAAACCGCTCCCTCTGAATCAATCGGAAGGAGCGGAAAAATCGTCGAGGTGGAATCTAACTAGTTGTTTCTGACTCCGGCCCTTTCAGTTGCGCAATGATCAGCTCGACCGCTTCTTTGGCCACGGTGCGCACTACGTCCGGCTCGACGTATTCGGTGAGCTCGGTCTTGGGTAGGACCACCATGGGGGCGTCAGGCACTCCGTTACCCCGCATGGACGCCTTGGCTAGGGTGGTGAACCGTTCGGTCACCAGCACCACCGAGGGCATGCCGCCCTTGATCAGTCTGATGCTGTCGTGGACACTCCACGCTGTGCAGGACCCTCAATTCGCCAGGCCGACGATGGCCACCTGCGCCTTCGCCTGAACCTCGTCAAAGGTCTCCTGAGGGGCGGCGGAAGCCAAGGGGATCAGCTTCTCGAAGACCTCGGTCACGCCATATTGCTCCTTGAGGATGATGCCGATCTGCTCGGAAATTATGTTCATGCTGGTCCAACGGTTGTTCAAGATGGCAACCGTGGTCCCTCGAAGGTCGGATATGTGCGGCACATCGTCATCCATGGGGCGCCACGCCTCCGCAGCCGGACTGAGGATGGACATTTTTGTAGCCATGCCTTGCTCCTATTACGCTGCCCTGAATCTAGACCAAGCTCGAAGACTGCCGGTTTACGACTGGTTCCTTCTCAGGGTCGTACACCGGGCGGACCATCTCGAAGCGGTCGTTGGTGCGGCAGTACATGTTACCCGCCATACGGCCTGTGGCCATCAGCTTGGCCTGATCGATACGGTGGCCGTCGATGACGTCATCACGGACGTGCATCAGCAAGATGGTGCCAATGACCAAACCATGTTCGTGTGCGCCGGACCCAATTTGAACGATCTGGTCCAGCTTGCATTCGATATTTACAGGGGACTCGGCGACCCTGGGCGGTTTGACGATCTGGGAAGGCGCGTGGGTCAGACCGGCAATCCCGAACTCGTCTTCCCCTTCGGGATACTCCGCTGCGGTGGCGTTCATCGCCTCAGCGATGGAGTCGACAACGATGTTGACCACGAATTCGCCGGTCTCCTCGATGTTCCGCAGCGTGTCTTTGCTCTTGTTTCCCACGTGTCGTGACGACGAGAAAACGACGTTGGAATATGAAACGGCGTTGAAGAAGGAGTAGGGGGCCAGGTTGACCTCTCCATCGGGTGACATGGTGGAAACGAAGGCGATGGGCCGCGGGACTATCACTCCCGTCAGCACTGCGTTAAATCTCTCAAAGGTCTTAGGGTCGATTATCAATTCAACTCCTCCGTATATATCTTACGAAATCACTGGTGGGATTATAGCCTCCCACACTGGGGCCGCCAAGTTTTGACAATCCAATGTCCCACTGTTATGTTTGTAGCCGTTCACGCCTGGGGCGTTCCTGAGCACAATTGTCTGAACGGTCCGATCTGATCGGCCCGAGCGGGAGAGTTATCGATGAACTGGGCGGAGCAGATCGTCAAGACGCTCAAGGACTGGGATACGTCCATGATCGTCTATGTGCCTGACATATCTATTGACCAAGTAACTAGTCTCATAGAAGCCGACCCCTACTTCCGGCTGGTACCGGCAACCAGAGAAGAGGAAGCCATCGGTATCGCGGTGGGTTCATATGCCACCGGCCGTAACGCCGCGGTGTTCATGCAATCGAGCGGGTTCGGCAATAGCGTAAACGCTTTGGCCAGCCTCTGCATTCCGTCCCGGACACCCATTCCCATGTTCATCAACTTGCGCGGAGGCCCCGGCGAATTCAATATCGCTCAGGTGGCCATGGGCCGGGCTGTGATTCCAATCATGGACCAGTTGGGGTTGCCTCACTTCGTCCTGGAAGATGACGGAAAGATGGACAAGTTATTGGACGGCGCCATGAAACTCTGCCACGCCAACCGACAGCCCTTGGCGATCTGCCTGACACAGATGCTCCACGGAGGGAAGATTGCGTAGATTCGAGGGTACTCAGTTGGTATTGCGCCTGGCGGGGGACTCGCCCATCGTCAGCAATCTGGGCCCCAGTTCCGACGAGCTCTGGCACGCCGGGCACCGGGACCGCAATTTTTACACCTACGGCAACATGGGCCTCTGCTCGTCAATCGCTCTGGGCATGGCAATGGCCACTGATGAACAGATTATCTCTCTGGACGGTGACGGATCTCTGTTGATGAATATGGGGACCATTGCCTCCATCGGAAGGGAGAAACCCAAGAACCTGACGGTCGTAGTCTGGGACAACGAGCAATGGGGCCAGACTGGCGGGCAGACCAGCCACACCGGCACGGGAACCGACTTGGAGCAGGTGGCCCAGAGTTGCGGCATCACCAACACCAAGACCGTCTCGGACCTTGAAGACCTGGAGGCCGCCGTCTCCGAGGCTTTGGCGTCGCCGGACGGGCCGAATTTCATAGTGGCCAAGATCGAAGAGGCCGGTTACATGTCGGTCGCGCCGGTGGAACCGGAGTTCACCCTCTACCGGTTCCGAAACACATTCGTGGAGCCACGGCAGCCGGGGGACTAGCAGACTTCCGTCTGTCCGGCCATTGGACCATTAACAACAGACGAACAGCTAAAAAAGGCCCGCCAATTGGCGGGCCTTTTTTAGCTGTTCCGGTCTGGCTAGTTTACTTTGACGCTGGCTTCCATCTTTTGGATGGCTTCGTCCAGTTCTTCGAGGTCGAAGAAGTGGGGCCCGGCGCCGCCGTGGTAGACGACTTTGCCGTCTTTGCCCATCAGGTACAGGCGTTCCGGGGCTGCCCCGTAGGCTTCATCGATGGCGTTATCCATCTCTTCCACTAGGGTGGGAATGGAGATGTGCAGGCCGATGGTGCACGACTGGGCCGCTTCTTCTCGCTCGTCAAAGCTCTGGTGCTGACGGTACAGAACATCATCGGCGATGTTGGAATCCACTTGCCAGCCGTCTATGGGGTGAGCCTCCTGGACGTAGACCACAAAGAACTCTACGCGGTCGTGGTACTGGTTGTATAGCCGTTCCATGCGCTCAACCTGAGCACGGAAAGGGGGTCAAGTATAGCTGCCAAAGATCAGGGCGACGGGTTTCTGTCCCTTGAAACTGGATAGCCGGACCCGGTCCTCGGAGCCCATAAGTTTCAGGTTGAAGTTAGGGGGAACGTCACCCGCGTGCGGGCCCATCTCGTCCCTTTGCACCACCGCTTCCATCGCCTGCCGCGCAACGTCGGTAAGGCCGTCGCCGACCGCCTCTAACATTTCTCTCGCCGGCATCTGACCGCCGGAAGATGCCTTGCGTTTGGCCCGGTAATCGTCGATGAATTCCCTGAATTGGTTACGGTCGTCTTCCGACAGGTTCTCCATGATCTGGTCCCGGTCTGCTTTCAGCATTCTTGCCTTCCTGTAACTGCACTGTGACCTTCAGTTTGGTTAGGGGCTATTGTATTCGCCACGCCTGGTGTTAACGATCCCAGATAGAGCTTTTGGCCCACCTAAAAAGACCCTGACCGAGATTTTTCTCGATCAGGGTCTTTGATGCGCTAGTTTAAGGGCGGGTTTACTTTACGTGTTGGTTGAAGAAACCCAGTGTGCGCTCGAAGGCATCCTTGGCGGCTGCCTCGTTGTAGCTGCCCCGGTCGTCACAGTTGAAGCCATGGCCGGCGCCGGGGTAGGACTTGAAATCGTGAACCACGCCTGCGGCTGTCAAAGCCTGGTCGATGGTCGCCACATCAGCCGGGGATGGGTTCTCGTCGGTGTCTCCGAAGTTACCCATGACCGGAATCTTGATGTTGCTGGTCAGATCGATGGGAGCAGGGCCATCGCCGAACGGCGCCAATATGCGGCCGCCGTAGTAGACCGAAGCGGCGCTGAGGCCTGGGCAACTGGTGGCCGCCAGGTAGGTTATCCGCCCACCGACGCAGTAGCCGACGATCCCGATCTTCTGGCCGTGGGTGCGCTGGTAATGGTTCTGCAGGTAGTCGATGGCGACGTTTATGTCTTCAACTAGCTCGTCATCCTGAAGGGCGCCCATGTACTGTTGGACCGCGGGCATCTCGTCGTATCCGAGTTTGGGATTGGGGTGCTGGCGGTGGTACAAGGCCGGGGCGATTGCAACGAAACCGTTGGCGGCGTATTGGTCACAAACCTTTTCAATGTGCCCCGTTACGCCAAAAGCTTCCATAATTACAATGACAGCTGGGAAGTTGCTGCCTTCCGCCGGCGACGGGAAGCTGACGTAGGTCGCCATGTCCTGTCCCTGGGCGCCGTGTAGGTCGTCCATTTCCCGTTCGCCGGGAAATCGTAGATTCTCCCAAAATGATGGCATCGAGTCCCTCCTAAGAATTCTGAACATTCCCACGTTTGATTCGTAGGCGCGATGTAGTGTGGCGATTCAACGGCCACAAGTCGTGAAACTCCCTCAACCGTGGAACCAGCGAGTTCCGTCAAGATTCTAGCAGAGGGTATAGTAGCGCACAAGCGTGAATTTTCTATGTGTGTTGATGGCAACGACTTATTCAACCGCTGCCTGCGGATCGTTGATGCATAATACAGCGTCGATCAAAGGGCAAAAGATAGGCCTGGTACGGAGGGGATATGTTTGGATGGCGTGCACGAATCGGAGTGATAGTTTCGCCGCCCAACACGGTCGTTGAGGGCGAGTTGGCTCAGATGGCGCCCGAGGGCGTGTCGATACACGCCGCACGCCTCGGCCGCCCCGAAGGATTGGCCGGTCAATTAGGCGCCGACGTTATACGGCAGACCAACGACGATCTACCCCGGGCGGCTAAGTCCCTGAACGAACTGAGGTTGAATGTGGTCGTCTTTGCCCACACAGCCGGATCAATGGTGGGGGGACCTGACTACGATGCCGAACTGATCACTATGTTGGAGTCGACCGTCGGCTGCCCGGCGATCACCACTGCCGGCGCCGCAGTTGCGGCTTTGACTCAAGCCGGAACCAAGAAGTTAGCCCTTTTGACACCTTATCCAGAACAGATGACATTGATGGAGAAGGAATATTTTGAGATGACCGTCCCTGGCTTGAAGGTAGTTTCCCACCGGTCGTTGGGAGTGTCTTCAGGATTGGCCATCGGCGACATCGAGCCAATGGAGGCCTATCGGGAATCCCGGAACATCGAAACCGGTCAAGCGGACGCCCTGTTTCTCAGCGGGACCAACTGGAGGACAGTAGACGTGGCACGATTGATCGAATCGGACTTGGGCATGCCTGTTTTCTCGGCTAATCTGGTGTCGATGTGGGCGGCTTTAGGCAGGCTTGGAATATCTGGTAAAACAGGCTATGGAAACCTCCTGGACCAGACCTAACCTAGCTAGCGCGTAGGCTTCTTGAGTGCATCACCGAATCTTTGATTTCCGTCTGGTCGATAGACAAAGCCTATCACTCGATGTAATTTAGAGTGGCAGGCCGTCGAGCGGTATTTCAGGTTGCTGGATAGGATTACGTCCTGGCAAAGGTAACGTTATGGAATTTTCCCAGTTAGAGGCGTTCCTGGAGGCTGCCAACCGGGGCAGCTTTCGCCGCGCGGCCGATGCCCTTTACCTGTCGCAGCCGTCGGTGAGCGCACGGGTGCAGACGTTGGAGAATGAGGTTGGAGTTGCGCTATTCCACCGCACCGCCAGGGGTGTTCGCCTGACGGATATGGGTCGTACTTTTCTGCCCTTCGCACAGCGCTCCATGGCGACGCTGCGCCGGGGCCGGGAAGTCTTGGAAAGCGTACGTCAGACTTCTGCGGGAATCTTAAACATGGCTACGGCCAGAGTGATCGGCACTTATGTTCTTCCCGAGACCCTGCAGAAATTCCAACAGCTTTACCCTGACGCCAACCTGCACATCAAAGTCGGCGGCTCGTCGGACGTGCTCCAGATGGTGGTGGACGAAGAGGTCCAGTTGGGGCTAGCCCGGTTCATGCAGCACCCTGACGTTGACGCCCTCCATCTGTATGACGAGGAAGCAGTGCTGGTCGTCCATCCCGGCCATTCCTTCACGAAAACCCGTGTAGCAGCGATGTCGCAAGTGGCCCAGGAACCGCTGATCGTCTATGACCCCGGGGACCCGGGCTCGTCCTATTTCCAGTTCATAAATCGGGTCTGCCGGGACGCAGGTGTCACGGCCAAGGTCGAGATGAACCTGGACAGCGTGGAGGCCGCCAAGAACATGGTCCGGTTGGGACTGGGCGTCTCATTCCTGCCGCTCAGTGCGGTGCGCCGGGAAGTGGAATTTGGATCGCTGACATTGATCGACCTGGCCGAAGTGCCGCCGGTCCTGCTGCCAACTTACCTGCTATTGCGCCGTGGGCAGGAAATCGGGCCGACAGCCAGATCATTCTTAAAGCTGCTTCAAGAGACATATAACGTCGAGATACCGGTACTGCTTGAAAACAGGTAGGTAATAAAAAAGGCCCCGGCAGACATGCCGGGGCCTTTTTTATTTGGTCGAACCAGAGATGTAGAATCAGAGAACGTGGTACAGAATAAGGTGGTCTCGTAACACGTCAGCCGCAAAGTCGTTTTCAACATCGCGCCAGACCGAGTGGATGTGGTTTGCTCCGTCCTGGCGGTTGTCAAATTCAACCACGAAGTCGCCGCCGTGGATGCGGTAATAGTGGGCCTCGTCCTTGGAGACCGGCCCGGCCCAGGCCAGATACAGATGGTCTAGGCCATCTTCTTTCAGTGCGGCCAGCTTCTGTTCGGCAAGTTCAGTCGGCACTTGATTAACGTATTCCGCAATCAGAGCCAGTAACAGTTCCTGCTGCGCCCCGTTCATCTTGGATGCCGGCAGGCCCTCGTAGGCCGGCAACGAGGCCTTGGAAGCATTGAAGGTGACGATGTCGGCGGGGGCGGCGTCATAGATGACCGACTCTGCGATCTGTTTCTCGTCCAAAGAAGCCATCAGGTCAAAGGCCAAGTCTTCCCGGTCTCCCAAGATCCGCAGCCCGTTCTTCGGTCCCTTCCGCACCTCGGCGGGGTTGGCGCCAAAGAAAAAGGGTGTCATGCCGATTACCCGGTCGCCCCAGATGCTGAAATGGATGGAGACATGATGGCCTTCGACCCGATAGGCCCAGGGGTCCTTACCACCGGGTTCGCCGAAGACGGTGAAATAATAGAGTTCGGTGTCCCGAACGAAGGTCGTGATGCCCTGTTCCTTTTCCAAGGGACCCAGGACATTTTCGTGTTCCATTATGCGCTTAGCTTGTTCGTAAGACTCATCGGTAAGGCCACTGGCCAATACCGCCATCGCTAATTCGCGTTGGGCTGGTTCCATGTCTCGGAGGGGCAGGCCGTGGCGGTTCATGGGCGGGTAATACCAAAACACCCGCTCGCCATCCATGTATTCGTAGGTGGCCTTGGCTTTTTGCTGGCCGTTCAGGCTGCCGAGGAAAGCTTTGGCTGCGGCTACCATGCCGGCGACCGTTTCCGGGGCCAGGGTTTGTCCTGTGGGCATCCGGGCACTCCTTCCGGTCCGGTCCAATCTTGGCAGTATCGGGCAAGATCCGCGGAACGGCTCATGTTTTCTGGGAGTGTAGAGAGGGTCAGATTAGCTGTCAACCCAAGCTAGGTGGACACGGGTTAGGCATCAAACGCTAGGTCTGGGCGAGCACCTTCATCAAGGCGGCTTCCAACTCGTCCACCGTAGCGAAGCCCTCGAAACGGTCGTCTATCCGGCCGTCGGCATCCAAGACGAAAACCCAACTCTCGTTGAAATAATCCTCGATAGCCGTTAGACCCCAATCATCCACAACTTCGGATATCTCAGCCCGGTCCAGGTCGCCTTGTATCTCTGCCGGGTTGTCGTAGATCTCCACATGGATGTAATTGACCGCGTCCGGGTGTCTCTCTTTCAACTTGCTAACTGTATCCACTTGAGGCCCACAGGTCGGACTGGTGCAGAAAGCCGGGCTGGCGAACACCACCACCGAAGGCAGGGGGTTTTCCACCGCATCTTTGATGGTCAACCGGTACAGGTCTGGATCGGGTGAGTAATCCGTGGTTATCTCTTCGATGGACCCATCATTCCCCAAGACTTTGGACTTGCTTAGCAGTGCAACGGTGCCCAAGGCCGGGACAGGTGATTTCTCCATCACCTCAACCTCAAACTGGACCTGGTCATTGCCGTCTGGGTTGTCTACTTTTACATCCAACCGCCACCTACCTGCACGGTCGAAGTTTACGTAGGTGCTGTAGGAACCACGAATACCGTAGGGCCAGACATTGAAAGCGGCTTTCATCGTCGTACCTGGCGCGCCGTCTCCTTCCAGAAAGACTGCGGTGACCAATGCTGTTGGAGCGTTGATCAGGCCTTTGGACATTGTTAGCAAGAATGCCAGCCGCTGCTCACCCACCTCCAAGACCGTTGTAGCCAGGATTGGGGTTATGGCGGCAGGGTCGGCGGGGGCCGTGGTGGGCCGAGGGGCCACCGTGGGCGCCGCAGAAGAGCCGCACGCTACTAACAACGTAAATACGACCGTGGCCAAAGCCAAGGTAATCAGCCGGGCCTTTGTTGTTGAATTCCTGTAGGTTTTTCTGATGGTGATATTCATGGTCCTGTCTCGTAAACGCCGAATGTGAAGGCAAATATCTCGAAATCATCTGAGTTCGAGCTCATGGTCAGCTTGTTGTCTTTTGAGTAGGCCGGAGCTTCGATGATGCTGTACATCCTGGGCTCATTAACGCTTAGAAAGCTCTCGCCGTTGGCGGCGATGGTTACGCCGCTGCCCTTGTTCTCATCGGTCAGAAAATCCCCGTTCAACGTTACTCTCGCGGTGTATGGTTGGCCTGACTCTGAGGAGACGACGGCGTTCAAGCCGCGGGACGAATAAACCAGGGATAGGACGCCTTCATAGCCGATTGTGTCTCGGCCGTGGCGGGTGTGCTCCGGCCAGACCACCCACTGACCGTCGAAGTAGATCACTCGGGATTTGAGGCCGTCGGGAGACTCCAGGTCCACCATCGAGCCGGTGTTTTTAAAAAAGTCGCTTTGCCGCACGTATCCTCCCAGCTCCGCGAGCACAAACCCAGCATAAAGCTCCCAGGTCACCGAACCTCTGCGGGTTTCGATGAAGGTTTGGTCTAAGGGCTGGTCGCCGGAGGCTTCAAACGGCCCCTCAGACAGGGTCGCTCCGGCGTCGAGAAGCAGGTCTCTGATCCGCATCTCGGTCTCATCGTAAGCGCCTTCTCCGAAGTGGGTGTATCAAACCACGCCGTCTTTATCGATCAGGTATTTTGCCGGCCGGAACCGGTTGGAATAGTTGTTCTAGGTCTTAAAGTCATTGTCCTGGGCCACCGGCCAAGTGATGCCGTTGTCCTGTGTCGCTTTCAGCACGTTGGAATAGACCTTCTCAAACTCAAATGCAGGGGTGTGAACGGCGATTATCACCAATCCGTCGTCGGCGTATTTAACGTTCCATTCCCTGAGGTAGGGAAAGGTCCTGATGCAATTCACGCAGGAGTAGGTCCAGAAATCGACCAACCCGACCTTACCGCGAAGTTCTTTTATAGTCAGCGGTTCGCTGTTGATCCAGGCCCTGTTTCCCTTAAGCTCCGGCGCCAGGAAACTGGTGCAGGCGACGGCAATGGTAAGCAGGGCGAACGCGGTCAAAGTTAGCTTGGCCGGAGGTTGCAGTATTTTATTCACGAATGGCTCTGTTCACTAAGAACCGGTGTCATAGACGCCGAAGGTGAACGCGAAAAGCCCAAAGTCAGGCGAATTCGATGCCATCTTGAGATTTTGGCGCCACACATACGAGTCATTGCTGATCACATTATAGAGGCTCGGACTTGTGACCCAAAGATAGCTTTCGCCGTCGTCGCCGATGATGATGTCGCTGCCTTTGTTGGAGTCGGTGAGGTATTCACCGTCAACAGTGATGCGCAACTTGTAGGGCTTGCCGGAGTCTGAGGTCAGCACCGCGTTCACCGAGGTCGCCGAATAGACCAAAGCCAAATAGTCTTCGAACAACTCGGTCGTACGACCGTGGGTCGAACTCTCGGGGCCAACGTGCCAGGCCCCTTCGAAGTAGATCTTATGGGGTTGCTGGTCTTCAGTTATTGAGAAATTGGCTACCTGGTCTTTACTGTCGAAGTACTGCATCTGCTTGACATAGCCGCCGCGCCCGAAGAGCAGGTCACTCTCACCCCGTTCGTATCCACCGTAAAGCTCCCTCGTAACCTCAGCATCCCGTGCTATCAGGAACGCGGGGTCCACGGTCTGGTCTTCGGGGAGAGGCAGATTATTAGCCAAGAAATTCGGGTCGGCTTCGGCAAGCAGTTCGCGAATCAAATCTTCGGTCTCAGCGTAACCACCTTCGCCAAAATGCGTGTACCGGACCACGCCGTCTTTATCGATGAGGTACTTGGCGGGCCAGAACCGGTTGTTGTACCGGCGCCAGGTCACGAAGTCGTTGTCTTGAGCCATCGTCCAGGCTAGTGCCTCGTTCTGAGTGGCTTCAACCACGTTGTCGTAGTCTTTCTCGAACTCGAACTCTGGGGAGTGGACTCCCACGATCACCAGTCCGTCGTCGGCGTACCTGGAGTTCCATTGTTTCAAAAATGGAAACGTACGGATACAGTTGATGCAGGTGTAGGTCCAAAAATCGATTAGGACCACCTGTCCTCTAAGTTCCTCCATCGTCAGCGGGCCGCCGTTGATCCAAGCTTCGATCCCACTGAACTCGGGCGCTAGGTCTCCCACTTCGCCGCCGACCTTTCGATCTACGTTGGCAACGGAGGAATTGGCGGTTACGCCGGCGGTCGGTGAAGATTCCGACCCTTGGGTGGGCGGGGTAGTTTCAGTTGCGGACTGATTGCCGGTCACGGCCGAGTCAGAACTTCCGCAGGCGGCCACCAAGAATAGTAATCCCACCAATGCCGCGGCCATGGCCGGCATTTTAATCCGGATTCTGATGCTCCAGTCCTTTCTTATGGGGTTTGTCAGCATACCTTTCCCACGGCCTTAATCATACATAACCCCCGCCCATCCGGCGGGAGGCAAGACTTGGTCCGTTCTAATCTTAGTGTCACTGAATTTTCGGGCCGCATCGGCATACGGATTCATTTGAACCGATGGCTAGGTCGGACCGTACACCGTACATAGGTCAGCTTACATGAGCGTCCGCTCCGGACGATAGACCGGACCTATGAGGCCCTCTGACAGGCTTCTGAGCCTGCCGATTTCTGCTGTGGTAGAATCTGCCTGTCAGCTATGGGGCCAGTCTTAAACCAGTCTGCAAACAGCGATCGGAGAAGCGGTTGAAAGAGACCCAGTCGGCCACAAGCATAGCCCGGGAAATCGTGGACAACGTTTCCAAGGTTATCGTTGGCAAGCAGCCGGTTATTGAACGGGCGTTAGCCGCCGTGATTGCCCAGGGCCACATTCTCATTGAGGACGTCCCCGGCGTAGGCAAGACCATGCTAGCAAAGAGCATCTCGAGTTCGATCGGGTGCTCCTTCAAGCGTATTCAATTCACGCCCGACCTCCTGCCCAGCGACATCGTGGGCGTCTCAATCTACAACCAGAGCACCAGAGAATTCCAGTTCAGGCCCGGACCGGTCATGGCCCAGATCGTGCTGGTTGATGAAATAAACCGTGCTACTCCCAAGACCCAGTCTGCATTGCTGGAAGCCATGGAGGAATTGCAGGTGTCGGTTGACGGGGTGACTCGCCCACTGGAACAGCCTTTCATCGTGATGGCTACCCAGAACCCCATCGAATACGAAGGGACATTCCCATTACCCGAGGCGCAACTTGACCGCTTCTTGATGCGAATCAGCCTCGGCTACCCCAGCTTCACGGACGAGCTTTCCATCATCGAGCAACAAGAAAAGACCCACCCCATAGACGAATTGGAAGCCGTAGCCTCTCCGGAAGACGTGATCAAGCTCCAAGAGGCGGCCAAGAACGTCTACGTGGACACGGCTGTACGCGAGTACATCGTGGGCCTGATCGAGGCAACCCGGAACCATGAGGACGTCTCTCTTGGGGCATCCCCCCGGGCCTCACTTGGCATGTTCCGGGCAGTGCGTGGAATGGCCATATTACGGGACCGCGACTACGTGATTCCGGACGATGTGAAAGAGCTGGCCTACGCTGTACTCGCTCACCGGCTGATCCTATCGCCGGCGGCCCGGATGCGGGGCCTGCATACGGGGCAAGTTATCGACGGGCTTCTTGAGTCCGTGGCCGTGCCCGGCGCCAGCCGGTAGCGGTTTACCGCGCCGAGATATTCCATGATCCTCGGAACCCCCTATTCATCATGCCCGGTGGTCCATTGTCTGAGGACTAGCGATGAATAGACGTTTCATCGGCATGGTCTTGCTGCTCATCGTGGTTGGTTTCTACGCATTGGGCACCGGGTTCGATTTCTTCTTCAGGTTCCTATACGTTTTATTGCTGGTTACGGTCATCGGGTTCGTGTGGGCTTGGCTCAATCTTCGCGGCATCGACCTCAGAGTGACACGGGACGCCAACCGGGGACAGGTGGGCGGCTATCTTGCAGGCCAGGTATCGATCGTAAACCAAACGCGGATGCCCAAGTCCTGGCTGGAGGTTGCGGAGGCCACCGGTCCATCGGCAAACACCAGCGGCCGGGGACTAGCGCTGGTCCGCGATCAGGTGCGGAGCTGGCGTATCCGGACCTACCTGGCAAAGAGAGGAGTATTCCGGTCGGGACAGGTCAGGCTGGTCAGCCAAGACCCATTCGGGGTGTTCCGATTGCGCCGGGACTTCTTGGACCCACATCCCTATATCGTTTTCCCAGCCGTCGAAGCATTGCCCGACTTGGACGCCCGGTTCGCCGGGCTGCCCAGCGACAGCCGGGCAACGAAGCACTGGGAGCAGATCACCACCGATGTATCGTCGATCCGCTCCTATGTCGAGGGCGACAGCATGCGCCGGATTCATTGGCCCTATACGGCGCGCATGAATGAGTTAATGGTCAAGGAATTCGACATCGGGCTGTCGGCGGAGGCGTGGGTGCTGCTGGACATGTTCCAGCTTTCTCACTACGGCGTAGACCTGGACGAGATCAACAACACCGAGGAGTTGTCAGTAACGGTTGCCGCCTCCATCGTGGACCGGCTTATGGAACAGTCGATGCCGGTTGGATTGGCGACCAACGCGGACCAAGACCACATCTACCGGCCGGACAGCAGCCCCGAACAGCGCGGCCGCCTCATGGAAACCCTCTCGGAGGTGCGCGCCTTCGGCCACCGCCCGCTTCAAGAGTTCATCTACGCTGTCCGGCCACATCTGAACCAATATAACGCGCTGACGCTGGTCACCTCTTCTGTGGGAACCCAGTGGGTGGCTTCCCTGAACGCCCTCCGCCGCCAGGGTGTTGAAGTCTCGGTGGTGTTGGTGGACCGCTCCAGTTTTGGGTCTCCGACGAACATGTCCGTGCCTTTGGAAGCGCTTAGCGCCAATCTGATCCCGGTTTACATGGTGCGCCAAGGCGACAGCCTGAACGAAGCCCTGCAGGTGCCGGTCCACGAGATACCAAGGAGTTGGACCGCCGGCGTGGCTGAAGGCGTTGAATGACCTCCGAAACTCTGAGCCCCAACAAGCCCATCCGACAGGGCTGGGACACCGATTTTATCGGGGATAGCATCGCCTGGGTCGAACGCACGATGCGACCCAACGAAGGCTGGATCGCCGCCCTGCTCCTGGTCCTCAATCTGGTGACTGTTGTCCTATCGGTGGAACAGGCGGATTGGGTGCCGTCGCCCAATCTTGTAAAGCTGCTCTTCATCGCTATGCTGACCGGACTGATTCTGTACCGAATACCAATCTGGTCGTTGGCGCTGGTCCCCGTGGGCCTGGCGGCCGGCCTGGCAATCATTCTGTGGCAGCTGTCATCCTTCACAATTAACGGCGCACCCGTGGAAGGGGCCGATGAGGTTGTAAGACGATTGGACCTCTGGTTAGACGCCGCACGTACCGGAAATATCAGCATCGACGCCCTCCCATTTTCCTTCGCGCTGATGACGGCGACCTGGTTGACCGGGTTCTTGGGCGCCTGGCTGTTCCTTCGCTACAGAAACTTCTGGGGAGTATTCATCTTGGGCGGCATAGGTTTGTTGTCCAACCTAACCTTTCTCCCGCCCAACACGGCGGTCCACCTGGCCTTCTATCTGTTCACCGCTTTGCTTTTGATTGCCCGGGTCCAGGCAATACGACGAAAACACGAGTGGGAAAGGCGTGAGGTCAAGGTGGACGACCACCTGAATGGGCTTTCGTTGACCGACAGCCTTGCCATCACAGTGTTTGTGATCGTAGTGGCGTTCATGCTGCCGATGGCGCCCAAATGGGGCGCGGCGAATGACGGCTACGAGTACATGCGCAATCCACTGAAGAACATGGAGGATGACTTCAACCGGCTTTTCGCCGGCCTTCCAGCCCGCCGGCCCATCGGGTTTCGAATCTGGGGCAACGTGATGGCGCTGCAAGGGAGTATCTACCCAACCACAACTCAGGTCTTATGGGTAGACTCACCTACGGAGATGTACTGGAAGGCGCGGACCTATAGCACCTACAACGGTAAAGGTTGGCTTTCGAGCCACACGGTGACTGAGCCACTGGGGTACACCCCTGAGTTTACTCAGAGGGGTGCCGACCAGCTGCGTATAGAGGTGAGCTATACAGTTACACCTCTATACGCGTCGAAAAAACTGTTCTCGGGCGACCAGGTACGCTTTGTGGATCGTGATGTCATGATAGAAACTCAGGCCCCACCGGTCTTCACGGTTGACCTAGGCGCGCTGAAGGATGGCGGGGCTTTGCCTGATTATTTGGCGGATGTGGGAGACGGGCTGCGCCTCACATTCGAGGTGCACGGCGGTCTTGTCAGCGATCAGGACCTGGCGCTTTCCCTTCCGCCCCAATTCCGTTTGAATGAAGTAGAAAGGGAAGCCGGCCTGGCGACGCGGGTCCAGTTCATAGAAGCCCTTCCCGTAATACCTGAGGTGCTATCGGTCTCCAGTTCCAAAGGCAAATTCAAGATCGGGGACCCCTACGAAGTTACCTCGGCGATCTCATTGGCTGGTCCGGACGAGCTGCGGGCCGCCAGTTCAGAATACCCAGCTTGGGTCTCCGAACGGTACCTCCAGTTACCCCAGGACCTCCCTTTGCGGGTACGCTCATTGGCCGCCAACGTTGTTGGCTCGATCGAATCGCCCTACGGCAAAGCCAAAGCGATCGAATATTACCTGAGAGAGAACTACCCTTACAATCTCAGAGTGGAGCCACCGCCCTTCGACAAAGATGGGGTGGACCATTTCCTGTTCACCCTCAAAGAAGGATACAGCGAGTATTTCGGCTCTAGCATGTCGGTTTTGCTTCGGACCGTGGGGGTCCCAGCTAGGCTGGCGGTAGGTTATACGACCGGAGACCGAATCGGAGACCAAGATGTCTTCGCGGTCACCGACAGCCACAGCCATGCCTGGGTTGAGGTCTATTTCCCTGGGTTTGGCTGGATTCCTTTTGAACCGACTCCCGGGAAAGCGTTGCCCAGCGTCTACCAGCCAGGGGTGGAACCATTGGAGGTACAACAGGATAGCGAGTCCGACATAGATCCCTTAGACGAAGAGTGTTTTGACGGTTTGGAAGACTGCTCGAATCCGCAAGAAACGGGGTCGACATTGGGTTTCGACTTCGAACAAGGTGACGATAAATCAATCATCGGATTCTGGCCATGGGTCGTAAGCGTGCTGGCCGGACTGGCTGCTGTGGGCGGCACTACCCTATTGATTTGGAGAAAGTTCCTTGCGGCGCCCAAAGACCCGAGGACTGCTTTTAGGCGCCTCACGACTATGGCAAACTTAGCCTCAGTGGGGCCGTCGGAGTTTCAGACTCCGTATCAGTTCGGAGACCGGTTGCAACAGGCCCTACCGGCCCATAAGACCCCGGTGTCGATAATCGTCGGTTCCTATGTCCGCAATCGGTATGGAAACAGGCGGACCACCGCCAGCGAGAGCCGCCTATTGGCAGTCGCGTGGCAACGGCTGCGGTTGCGAATGGTGTGGACCGTGTTTAGACGGAGGATCTGGTGACCGAGATAAATACCTGGAGGGTCCGTTGAACGAAGATAGATATCATTTGGTCGAATTACCCATGGGCTGGATGGTCCTACTCGGAGGAGAAAACGGGTTGAAACGTGCCTCTTTGAAGCCCACGCCCCAAGAGGCGATTGAAGACATGGGTATGGACCTAGACGGCGCGGAAGACGACCCCGACGCATTCACCGAGGTGGTGGAATGTCTGCACCGTTACGCCGCAGGAGACAGGACGGCGCTGGACGAGATCGGTCTGGATTTCTCCGGGACAACCCCCTTCTTCAGCGCGGCGTGGAACGCCTGCCGGAGCATCCCCGCCGGCGAGACTAGGAGTTACGCCTGGTTGGCTGCCGAGGCTGGCAGCCCACTGGCCATGAGGGCCGCCGGGCAAGCCATGGCCCGCAACCGGTTCTCGCTGATAATTCCATGCCACCGGGTGATTGCCAGCGACGGCGGGCTTGGCGGGTACGGTGGCGGCGGGCTGGGGGTCAAAGCCCGGCTGCTGCAGATGGAGTTGGGCGAGAACCCGGAATCGGCCGAATGAGGGAGATATCAACGAATCGCGCCGGTTGCTATACTAGCTCGCAACCAGCGACAACCGCATGGGAGGTAGCGATTTGGTAGACGGCCGCGCAACAGGGTCTCCACCTGAAGAACTTTGGGCTGACATCGGCGATCTCAAGGTCCGGTATCTGGACTGGGGCGGAGAAGGAAAACCTCTCTTGGCGCTCCACGGCCTGGCGTCATCTGCCCATTGGTACGACATCGTTGCGCCATTGCTCCGAGATCGCTT
>Ga0207963_1000256_pt1 | contig 27587 bp, 26 predicted proteins | sample Knorr_S15_td_NAD_FD_185604 | JGI IMG/M metagenome (GOLD analysis project Ga0207963, IMG submission 185604) | Marine microbial communities from Southern Atlantic Ocean transect - Knorr_S15_td_NADW_ad_2500m_LV_A (SPAdes) (version 2) | ecosystem: Environmental > Aquatic > Marine > Oceanic | place...
GACTCGCGCGTCGCCAGTTATTGCAGCTTCGTCGTTCGCCTTCGTGACTTGAACAGACACTGCCACTTCGGTGGCATCTTCAATCTGTCGTACCGACCTGACCGTGCCCGACGCTCGAACGGTCTCGCCAGGGAACACCGGCGCTCGAAATCGAATCTTCATCCGGCCAGACTTGTGCCAATCCTGTCCAAACGCCTGGGCCATCATCTCAGAAATAGACGCCGCGATCATCATGCCGTGGGCAATCCGACGCCCAAACTGCGAACCTGCCGCGAAGTTTGGGTCAACGTGAATCGGGTTGTGGTCTCCAGCTGCGTCGGCGTATCGGTTCACGTCATCCTGGCTGAACGTTTTTTCGACTGTCGGCAAAGTGTCTCCTTCGTTCAATCGTCATCTCCTGACAGTAGGTTTTCAGGCAGCATGATCGTGCTCTTGCCGGACATGACCTCAACCCCGTCGGCATCGCGCACAGTTGAAGTGACTACCATTATCCTCATACCGCCACGCACAGAGTTTTGCGCCAGCGTGGCTTCGCACTCCAGCGTCGATCCAACCGTTACAGCCTTTGTGAACTCGAATTCCTGCCCAACATGCAAAGTGCCGCCCGGAATCTGAAGGTCCTGAACGACGCCGCGCAGACTGAGCGCGGCCATCGACATCGGAGGGGCCAATCGTCGGCCATCACCCCTTGGCGGCAAGTCAGAAACATCCTTCACGGCGCCAAGATATTCTCCGACCATATCCTCATCCAGTTGGTAGGTATGGTGGGATACGATTTGACCCGTGGTTAGTTTAGAGTAATCGACCGCCAAAGAATGCTCCGTCGGAACTTAAAGTCTGCCCAAACCTTCGAAGATTATAGAGCCAACCCCCAGTCTAATTCAACGAGGTCACTCAGCCAGGCTCTTGGCGCCTCGCTGCATGTCAGCCTCTTCAAGAAGCCGCTCCAGCACCACATATGATGCGTCTATTTTGAAATCGAGTTGGCAGATTCCCAGCGCTCGATACAACACGCCTGTGGAGACCCTCGCTGTCACCGACTCTCCGAGTGGCGGAACCTTGACACCCAATGAGCGAGCGAGAAATCCGCCGGCGATCATCCCTTCTCGTGTCAGGTGGCACCGGGCCAGCAAATTGTCCTCATAAGATAGGGCAAGGCCGTCATCATCCTGGCTCAACAACAGCCTCAGATGCGCTCTGGGCCGGGTAATAAGGTCGTCTGAAAATTCCGTGACATACGATTGCTCATCGGGCATCACAACTCTCCACTACTGCAAATCCAAGATTGGTTGTGTATGTAGAAATTATACTCCCCTGCCCACGATATGACGATGCTTTGCCAGCGGTTGCGCGTCCGGTTCGACGGTCATAGAATACACATCATTCAAGCCCAAACAGGAGTCATCAATGGATAATATTTTCGACGAACTGGGCGTCCGGCCCGTATTGAACGCCCAGGGCAACCGAACCTTGCTCGGCGGTGGGACGCCCTCCGACACGGTAAAAACGCTCATGGACTCGATTGAGGACTACTATGTGAACATGGGCGACCTAATGGATTCGGTCGGTTCGCGAATCTCGGAGATGCTGGGCGTTGAGGGCGCGTTGGTCACATCCGGGTGCGCCGCTGCGCTGGCCTACGCAGCCGCCGCCTGCATGACCGGAGACGACGTTGACCGAATCGAGCAAATTCCTGACACCACGGGCATGCCCAACGAAATCATTATCCAGCGTCAACTCCGAATCAAATACGACCGGACCATGTCGATCCCTGGTGGCAAGCTGATAGAGATCGGCGACGAAGACCAAACGACTGTCGAGCAGCTTGAAGAGGCCATTGGCCCGAACACCGCCGCTATCCACTACCTGGCCCCAGGAGACCGCAACCCCGGCGCGCTCCCACTGGAGCAGGTCATCGACATCGGCCACAGCCACGATATCCCCATCATCGTCGACGCCGCAGGCGAGGTCTATCCCACCGATAAACTGAGCAGTTACGTCAAGTCTGGCGCAGACCTTGTGGCATATGGAGCCAAGTATTTCGGAGCCGTGAACTCTAGCGGGATTCTCACCGGACGCAAAGACCTGGTGAGCGTCGCCCGCTCCCACAGTTTCATCGGTTTCGAGGACTCCCCAGTGCGGTCATTTGGCAGGCCAATGAAAGTTGATCGGCAGGAAGTCGTCGCGGTCTACGGCGCTCTACGAGAGTGGCTCACAATGAACCACGAGGATCGCTTCGCCAGCTACGAAGTCCGAATCGACACGATGAGAAACGAACTGCCCCAATTTGAGGGCGTCACCTTCTCAGACTACCCACCGGACGCCCCTGCCGAAGCCCTGATGCTCACCATCGACCCTGAGAAGGCCGGCAAATCCGCCCAAGACGTCATCGACGAACTGAAGGACGGCAACCCCAGCATCTGGGTGCGCGAGTTGCCTGAGGAGAAAAGCCTCGCCATCCGAATGCTAACCCTCAAGGAGGGTGGAGAACACGTCATAGCCCAGCGACTCCGAGAGATACTCGGTTAATTAGGGGTCAGGTTTCAGGTTTTCAGGTGTCCGGATTCGCCATTCTGAGCGGATGTGAAGAATCTGGTCGTGTCCAATCGGACGGTTATTCAACTAAGGCCAGATGCTTCGCCGCGGGCCACCATGTCGAGGTGGCTTTTTTTATCACGATTTAAGTCACAATAAAGTTTCGATTCTGCGCAAGCGACCGTTATACTGAACGCCACGAAATCCAACCGCAGCCACCGAACACAAAATTACTGTCCGCCGAATCCCGGAGGTAGAGATTGCTAAGCCTGGAACTCATACGCAACGATCCTGACATGGTCCGCCGCGCAATGGAGTCCAGAGGAGCGTCCGCGCCCATAGACGAACTCCTTGAGTTGGACCAACAAAGACGTTCCGCCATCGCCGAGGCAGACCAGCTTCGCGCCCGCCGAAACGTGGTCAGCCGCGAGTTGGGCCAGGCCAAAGAGCGTCCCGCCGAATTGATTGAGGAAATGCGCGGCGTCGGCTCCCGAATTCGTGAACTTGAAGACGTGATTCGAGCCGCCGACGAAGGGATCAACGCCCACCTGCTCAACATCCCGAACGTTCCTAGAGAGGACGCTCCCATCGGCCTAACCGAGGAAAGCAACGTGGTCGAGCGCACCGTTGGTGAACTGCCGACCTTCGACTTCGAGCCGTTGCCTCACTGGGAGCTTGGCCGCAATCTCGGCGCCATCGACTTCGAGCGAGGCGTAAAACTGGCGGCTTCTCGATTCTACATCCTTCAGGGCAAAGGCGCTCGGCTTCAGCGAGCGTTGACCGACTGGATGATCGACCTCCATGTCGACCAGCATGGATACCAGGAGATGTACGTGCCATTCTTGGTTAACCGGGACACCGTCACCGCAAGCGGGCACCTGCCTCACTTCCAGGAAGAGATGTACCACGACGAGGAAGACGACCTCTGGATGCTCCCAACCGCCGAGGCCGCCATAAACAGCATTCACAGGGACGAGATCATTGAGCCGGGCATCTTGCCCCTCTACTACGTCGCTCACACCCCCTGCTGGCGTCGAGAGAAATTCTCGGCAGGCCGGGACACCAGGGGCATCAAGCGCGTTCACCAGTTTGAAAAGGTCGAGATGTTCAAATTCGTCGAACCGGAAACGTCGGATGACGAACTGGAAAAGCTGGTAGCCAACGCGGAGGAAGTCGCGGCAAAGCTGGAAATGCCGTATCGAGTGCTACAGCTGTCCACAGGCGACATGTCGGCGCCGGCGGTGCGGACTTACGACATCGAAATATGGGCTCCCGGGGGCCAGGAATGGCTTGAGGTAAGCTCCTGTTCCAACTGCACCGATTACCAGGCCCGCAGAGCCAAGATTAGATACCGCCCCGAGGCCGGAGCGCGACCGCGCCTGCTCCACACCCTCAACGGTTCGGGCCTCGCGCTGCCTCGTGTCCTGATCGCCATCCTCGAAAACTATCAGCAGGCTGACGGCTCGGTCATGGTGCCCGAAATCCTCAGGCCCTACACTCACTTCGACCGCATCGAAAGGGCTGATAGCTGACGGCTTAACTCTACCCTGTAATCGGAGCGTCGAACTGTTCGCGTAAGGTAGTTTTCAAGACCTTTCCCAGCGGATTTCTCGGAAGCTCAGATGTCACGACCACCGATTCAGGCTTCTTGTAACTTGCCAGTCGCTGGCGGCAGAACTCGATCACGTCCGCTTCATCCACAACAACGCCGGCCTTTGCGACCACAATCGCCCGTACCCTCTCGCCCCAGTCCAGGTCAGGAATGCCGATAATCGCCGCCTCGTCGATGGCCGGGTGCGATTGGAGCACCTGTTCGACTTCCTCCGGCGAGATCATCTCTCCGCCCCGTTTGATGAAGTCCTTGGCTCTGCCAGACAGGAATATGTAGCCGTCTTCATCCTCGTAACCCAGGTCTCCGGTGAACAGCCAACCACCGCGAATCGTCTCAGCGGTTGCTTCCTCCATGTTCCAGTAGCCTTTCATCACGCGTCCGCCGCGGGCCACAATGTCGCCCACCTCTCCAACCGGCATCGGCTCTCCATCCTCTCCGAGAATTCGGACCTCCACATCATCAAGCGGCTTGCCGATTGAGGACAGACGTTTGAGTTTCTTCTCGACTTCTTCCTCGGTGCCGGTCAGCATGTGATCCTCTGGGGGAAGCATGGTTATTGTGGCGGCAGTCTCTGTGGCCCCAAAGGCATTTATGAAACTCGTTCCGGGGAACTCAGCGATAGCCCTCTTGATAACCTCCAAAGGCATCGAAGCGGCGCCATAAGTTATGACCTTGAGGCTGCTAAGGTCATGGGAAGAGAAATTCTCATGCTCCATCAACATCTTGAGCATGGTGGGAACCATCATGGCACGGTCGGCGCGTTCTGTCTCGACAAGCGTCATCCATTCCTCGGGCTCGAACTGGCGTTGGATGATGAGGGTGCGCCCTCCATAGATCGCCGAAATCACCGCCTGCATGCCCGCGATATGGTACAGCGGGACGGTCAGAATATTTCGTTCTTCTTCATCGGGGTCGGCCGGCATCACATTGCTGAGAATGTAGGAAGAAAAACTTTCGTGAGTCAGCATCACGCCTTTGGGAAATCCCGTCGTGCCTGCCGTGAACATCAGCACCGAAATGTCGTCATCCCCGGCTTCTGGGAACATCATCTCGTCTTCGGAAGCGGCGTCGGTGATACTTTCGTATGACAACCAGCCATCGACTTCGCCCTCTAGCGAGATGTAGTGATCGACGCACTCAACATCGCCTGAAAACGACTTCACAAGATCTTCATATCGAGGCCCAGCCAGTACCACTTTAGGCGTGGCGTCGTTAATCATATAGCTGAGTTCGTCTGCTCTGGCCCTGAAGTTCAGAGGAACGAAAATCGCGTCCAACTTTGCCGTTGCAAAGTATGCTTCCACATAGCGGTCTGTGTTGACTTCCAAGATTGCGACTCGGTCACCAGATACCACACCTGCGTTCGCTAGAGCGTTCGATAACCGGTTCGCGCGGGCCTGCATCTCCTCGAAAGTGACACGCCGGTCTTCAAATATGACTGCCGTCCGGTCAGGCACGATGGCCGCTGAAATCATGAGAAATTCGGTGGTGTTCATACTTTGCTCATTTGCTCCCTGATCCAATCTTTCCGCGGGATAGACTACCACCAATGAATCGGTAATTCCACTTCATGCGTCACCGACTGGAAATTAGCTTCGCGGTTTCTCTTCGTTCCAACCCAATTCCCTGGTCGATTGGCATGTCCAAGCCGGCCTGAATCGTTTGCTTGGCCGACGCGATGGACCTTGGGTCCAATGCGGCGAGAACTTCAGCCACCGCAAATCCTTCGTCGAGGAGGGATTTTTTGGAGACCAACCGATGCACCAAACCCACCGACAACGCGCGTTGAGCATTCATCGGAGAATTAGCTAACAGCATGTTCATGGACTCGCCCAAACCGATGTTTCGAGACAGCGTCTGTGTGCCTCCTGCCGCCGGCACGAGACTCAACGCCGCTTCGGGCATCCGGAACACCGCATCATCTGACGCAATCCTGATGTCACACAGGCAGGTGATTTCGACCCCCGAGCCGATGACGAATCCGTGAACCGCAGCGACAAGAGGTTTACGAATACTCATGAACAGGCCCCACAAGTCTCGCTCCCACCTCACGCGACGAGCCACCACCTGAGACGGCGCGGTGCCAAACTCTGACAGGTCTGCTCCAGCGCAGAATCCACGATCACCTGCCCCTGATATCAATATCACCCGAACCTCAGGATCGTCATTTGCCGCAGACAACGACAGATAAAGCTCGTCGCGCATCTGAATATTGAAAGCATTGATGGCCTTGGGCCGATTCAAAACCAGGTGGCCGACTGCCCCTAGTTTGTCATACAGAACCACATCAGAATCAGGCATAGCGTAGCGTCACTTCCCTGTGTATGTCGGGGGCCTACGCTCAAGGAACGAAGCAAGTCCCTCGGCCCGGTCGCTGGCGCTTTGCAGCAAGAAACTGAGATCGGCCTCAAGTCGCATTCCTTGCTCCAGCGTCATGTCCAGCCCCTTCATGACCGCCTCTTTGACATAGCGATTCGCAGTAGGCCCGTGACGGGCAATCGTGGAGGCCAGCTCAATCGCTCGTGAGACCACATCTTCTGGCTCCGTTACTAAATTCACCAGTCCCAGATCGAGAGCCTCGTCAGACGCCAGGATGCGAGAAGATAGAATCATCTCGGTCGCCCGACTCGTTCCAATCAAGCGTGGCAGACGCTGCGTTCCGCCATCCCAAGGAATGAATCCCTTCTCGAGGTGCGTCAACCCAAAGGACGCGGCGGTTGACGCCACACGCAAGTCACAAGCCAACGCAATCTCGAGTCCCTGGTCGATTGCGTCTCCGTTCAACGCGGCTACAACAGGTTTGTCGATCGACGCCACTGACTCACAGACCCGCAGTCGATCAAGGGCGCTTGCTTCTTGCCAGCCGCTAGCCAGCTCGCTCTCATCTGTGCCAGCGCAGAAAATGTCGCCGCTTCCCGTCAGCAACACCGCCCATACTTCGTCATCTTGCTGCGCGCTCAAACAAGCGTCGGCCAAATCGAAGGTCATGTCGACGTTAATCTCATTTCGGTGTTCGCTCCGATTGAGAGTGATAATCGCCACGCGTCCATCTCGGGTTAGGGTCACGCTGGGGTCAAAATCTGCCACAGGAACCACGCCTCGGTTTTCATGAAATCATTCATTGGTTGGATCAGTTCATGACAGCGCCCCGATTCAGCGACGCATCGTCAAGAATTGCGCGACTGTCGAAGTCTCTCGTCGATCTGCCCTCGTGTGGCTATACCTGCCACGCCCTCAGCACCCACACAGAAACTGGCCGCGCAACTGGCGAAAATCGCCGCATCCACGGGGTCGTTGGACTCTCGGAATCTTATCAGGTACGCAGTCGCAAAGACATCCCCGGCGCCAGTCGGGTCCACCTCATCGGTTGGGAACGCTGGGACGTGGCGCCAGGCTCCATCAGAGTAAACCCGGCATCCGTCACCACCATGAGTGTGAACAAGCGTGGAGCAAACCCCTGCCCACTCGTCGATCTGTGCCACAGTTGGAGAATCATCATCTGAAAAGATCGCCACCGACACCTGAGGCAGTAAAGTTGCACCGTTCCAGACCGTCGGGGATACCTCTCCAAATTCATTCCACTTCCGCAGCCAGCCCTGAATTGACGCGACCACCAATTCTGCCCTCAGAGAGTCGAGAATCGACTCGTCCAACTCCTGCGCCATCGGCCCAAGCATAATGAGGGGGGCACCCCGCCACGCCGAAGGAATGTCTGCTCCGCGAATCTTGCCACCGACATCCTTCAGAATCTGACGACGGCGTCCATCCTGGTAAGTGTTTATGAAGGTAGTGGTGTCAGGCGACGGCACGATGTGAATGGGTATACCTGGCATCGCGGCATACGGATCAACATCAGAGCCGCAACTGGTGACTACGACGGCATTCAGGCCCAACGCCTGGGCCGTAAGCGCAGTGTAAGTAACTGCTCCGCCAATGACGTGACCGTCTGCCGTTAGGTCTTTCGCGACGTGTCCAATGGCTAACAAATCGGGAGGCATGTTGGTGTTCATATCTCTGACATCAACTGCCGGTCTTCACTTCAGTTGAACAACAACCTGACGGCTCGAACCTGAGCCTGTGCTTTCGGTGGTGACTCGGTGATGGTCAGCCAGAGCAATGTGGACGATGCGCCGTTCGTTGGGCGGCATTGGTTCGAGGGTTATTGGCCGACCGGAATCTGCGACGCGTTGTGCGACCCGTCGGGCCATGCTCATAAGAGACTGATATCGACGGTCCTGATAACCTTCCACGTCAACCAGGATGTTGACGTTAGCGTCCAATTTTTGGCTGACCAAATACTTGACCAGGAATTGGAGAGCCTTGAGCGTGTCCCCGCGGCGTCCAATCAAAAGACCCGCGTCATCGCCTTCAATCTCGAACACCGGCCCGCCCAGGTCTTCCCGTTCGACCTGAGTCAGCGTCGACACCACATCGACGCCCAAAAGGGAGATAATGTTATCGATCACTTCAGATGTCGTTTTCACAACGTCCGACGGTGTGTCGATTCGCGTCACTCTCACCCGCGCCGGCTCGCTCCCTATGCCCAGGATGCCGGCCTTCCCTCGACTAATGACGTCGATTTCGGCCTCGGCGCGATCTACGTCTAGCTCCCTTAGCCCGAGTTCTATTGCTTCTTCCACCGTTTTGGCCGTTATCACTATTTCGCGCATCTTCAGCCGTCTCCTCGACACTAGACGCCAACGCAGGGGCGACAACTACTGTATCCGTCGCCGGATCCGGCCTGCGTCCAAAGGCGAGCAGGCTCTTCAACGGGTCCCAGCCCGTTATGAAGCCCTGGATCGCCACACCAATGATATTCGAAACCACCCAGTAGACCGCCAGACCACTGGAAAAATTGAGGGTAAAGAACCCAAACATCAGCGGCATCATCCACAGCATCATCCGGTTCGTCGACGCCTGCCTCGCGTCCACTGATGGCATCGTAGTCATTTTCTGCATGACAAACATGGACCCACCCACCAGAATCGGCATCACGAACGGCGATGGGTCAGGAAGCGCCAGGTCCATCCACAGAAAAGAGCTGTTTATCGGAATGATGCTGTGAACCTGGGGCAGCCAGCTATACAGGTTCCCCGATAATTCCACCAGGGTCTCCGGGTTGTTCGGCACAGTTTGACGAATCGCCTGAAACAGGCCGATCCATATAGGGAACTGGATGAACATCGGTCCCAGGCACCCCAACGGGTTCACGCCGTGTTCTTTGTACAACTTCATCGTCTCTTGCGAGACGCGCTGCCGGTCATTCTTGTACTTTTCTTGAAGCTGCTTCATCAGCGGTTGAAGGCCGTTCATCGCCTTGATCTGCCGGCTCTGCTTGATCGTTAATGGGACCATAACCAGCCGAACAAGCATCGTGAAAGCGATAATCGCTATTCCGAAATTACTGAAAAACACCCAGTACAACAGCAAAAGGCTGTTGACCATGGGCTGTATTATTATCGTGCTCCAGGCGTCGCCTAAAAATTCCACAGGCAGTTTACCTTGCTCCTAACACGCTTTGGCCCTATCCCTGGGGAGAGGATCGTCTTTGTCCGTTAAATAGACCCATTCTTCATCAGGGTTGCCATTGCCGCTAATGCTCAGGGCACGAATCGACTTGTCCGTTGCCGCGAAGTATATCAGGTCTCCGTCCGCTACCAACGTAGTGAATATATTCTCACCAATGCGGCAGCTATCTTTCTGGCTCCCATTGAACTCGACGAGGTGAACCTTGGAGTTGCCGCCTTCGGAAACGGGAATCGCCAGCATCCCAGAAACGATGGTGGGCGAACCGACGATCGCTCCCTCAGACTCAAATGCCCAGAGTTTTACGCCTGTGTTTGCGTCAAGCGCGTACAGATTTCCGTCCAGCGACGGCGCGAATATAGTGTTTCCCGCCGCCAACGCTTGAGTCCAGTACCATCTTTCAGATTCAGTGAATTTCCAATCAACGTCGCCCGTCTGAGCATCCAGAGCGTAGAACACGCTGTCGAACGCTCCGACATAAACCCGTCCACCCACAACCAGGGGACTGGCGACTACTGCCCCTCCGGTGTTTCTCCTCCACAATTCTGACCCATCTTCAAGGCTCACCGCGAAAACAGTCTGGCCAAGCGTGCCAAAATACACCACGCCGTCGGCGACAGTCGGAGACGACCACACGCCGCCCTCAGCTGGAAAACGCCAAACTGTGTCGCCAGATTCAGCATCTATCGCATAAACGGCGCCCTTGCCGTCATCCTGGGATTCCTCGGCGGCCGTGCCAACAATCACAAGGTCATCAACCAGCGCCGGGCCACCGACTATAGGGCCGCCCATCGGTTGATTCCCCCACTTAGTTTCTTGACCCTGCAGATCAAATACATAAAGGCTTCCGTTGTAACCGCCGACATAAACTGCATCGTCCGCGACAGCAGGCTTGCCGTAAATCGCCTGGTCAACATCTTCAAGAGCCTGTAGCTCTGCTCGCCAGAGAGTCGAACCATTGATTTTATCGACGGCCAGTAGACTGCCTTCAGCGGTGCCGATAATCAGCGCGTCGTCCTTGACGACCCCAGCGGACCAACCCTCCGGAGTCGAAATGCGTGAACAGGCCACCGTTAGTAGAATCAATAAAAACGCCAGAGCAACCACATTCGCATTCTTTAGCGACCGAACTCTGACGCGGGTCATCTTCGAATTATCCAGTCAAACAATACTCATCTCGATCATCGTAATTTGCCTTGTCTGACATGCAGACAAGGTGTATAGACATTAAGGCACCGGGTCGTAACCACTGGTCCCAAAGGGGCGGCATCGACCAAGCCGTCCGAGCGCCAGCCTGATCCCTTTGCCTACTCCATGCTTGGTAATCGCTTCCTGTGCATACGCTGAGCACGTTGGCTGGTGTCGACAGCGGCCCGGCCAGTAAGGCGAGACCGCCAACTGATAGGCCCTTATCGCTCCGAGAGCCAGGGTTCTCATCTGGCGACCTCACTACGCTGGTCCAAAATTCCCGCCCGTACCATGAGTCGATTCAACGACTCCTTCAGTTCGTGGTACTTTGCGTTTGCGGCTCGGTTTCTCGCAATCAGCGTTATATCCCAGCCCTCCACCACACAAGATTCGGTCACGGCGCCCCGGAGCCGACGTTTGATCCGGTTCCGCGTCACTGCATTCCCGACACGACGCCCCACGACGAATCCATACCTGGTGCGCGGCATGCCGTTCCTTCGAGCGGCCAGCACGAGCAGGTCATCTGCCCAGCTACGGCCAACTCTTCTCACCATAGCGAAGTCGCTCGATTTCCTCAAGCGTCGTTCCCTAAGCATGCTTGGACACTAACACCTCAGATACTAATACGAGCGTGGCAACTTCGGGGATGCAAAGAACCGATTGGCTATCGCCACCGGCAAACTCGATATGTGTTGGAGGACCGTTCTTGTAATGTGACGTCACACGGTAAGTTTGTGTCGCCCTTTGAACATTCGGCGCTTCATCACATTGCGTCCATTCCTGGTGCTCATTCTAGACCTGAATCCGTGGACGCGCATGCGCCGTCGTTTTCGGGGTTGATACGTTCTTTTTGGCATTATTTATTACCTCAAATCTCCACCAATTATAGTGATTCAGAATTTTTGGTGTCAATTGGACTTTTTGCGCCAACTTCCTGGCGACTCCGTCAGTCGTTTTCCGCGCACGTTTCACGGCGTCAGATGCCTCCAGTTTCGATACCTGCCGCATCTAGTTTCGATACCAAATTGCCAATTACGATAGCGCAAACACCTTTATGGACGAATAGAAACTGTGTGACCATTCTGGAACATAAGCGATCTTGAGACTCACCCACCGGGCCGGTTCGCGCTACTCAATCTTATCGAGTGGAGTGAATTATTCTCTACGAGGAGGAAATTTGATGGCAAGCGCAGCGTTACACGATTCACGCCAAAAAGTCACCGATCACCTTGAAGCCCTCCAAGGTTACGCCCAAAAAGCCCTTGTTGATGGCGACGCTCTCTCGAGTTCGGAGGCTGCAGACAAATCCGCCCGCCTGAGCGAGTTCGTCACACTTGGAAACTCGTTCAAACTGACAGTGAAAGAGATGGTCGTCCTCATTCTCGGTGAGATATCCTATCAACCCACAGGATGCGGCTGTCACTCCTGCGCGTCTCGCTGGTCGCGAACCGCCGTCACTCCAGAGCCAAAATAATGTGAACCCCAGAGCCGATGCCGGTTTCAGGGGTTCACTCGTACATAGTTGCGGCGACTCGGGACTGTTCGAAAATTCCAGCATCCTCATCTCGTCGCTGACTGTATAATCAGAGTTGAGCCTGCTCACACTTGAGCGCTCGACATCCCGGATACTGAAACCCCGACGAACTTAGACTCGCAATGCTGGACGATCTGACCCGCACACCAAAAACCAACGAAGCGCTCCACGCGCAACCCGCGACCAGGAGCGATCAGTCCGCGCCCGCGTTTCTCCAACTCACTGACGTTCTAACCGAGCGAAGATTTGCCGTCCGCATCGACCCTGACGACTCATCTCTGGCCCTCAACAGCTTGATGGCGAAATATGTCAAGAGGTGTTCTGTTAAGGCATATCTGGTCGAGAATCGTATGACACCAGCGTCAGCAAACGCTCTTACGTCAATCCAGGAATATCTATACCACCTGTCTGACTTTGGCGCGCTGCAAGGGCCAGTCCACGGCGTCGCCTTCCGTCAGCACGATCAATTTCTGGCCAGCGAAGAACCTCCCACAGTAGCCAGGGTCATCGCCGATGGAACGCCCATCCGCGTCATCGACATCTCCATTGACCGAAACGCCGTGGGATACGAGCTAAACTGGAAGGGTTTCCATCGCAGGAGATGGGACAAAAATCCCGCCGCGCACACCCGATTCATTCTAGAAGCGATTGAAGCCCAGAATGCGCCTGAAGAAGCGCGCCGCATCATGAACCTGGAATCGCAGGCCGACAAGATTCAGTTCATCCGCGCCATCGCACAACGCATCTGGCATAGCGACTTCGAGAGCTACTCCCGGTTCAGCGGCGCAAAACTGAGATACAAGACCGGCGACGAAACGGTGGCAAACATTCAGGCTGGGCGAGGCGGCATATGCTCTGAGAAAGTCCAAGCTTTGAAGTTCCTCACCGACGCCTACGGTCTGGAATCCGAGTACATCCTGGTCGGCCCCGAAATCCCCGACCGGCCCCCAGAGGACACTTTGCGCCAGCTTCTTGAAACCTTTGACTTCTCATTCTCGAAGCGTCACATGCGGTACTGGCAACACCTGGCTGTTCTCTATCATCTGGACGACCCGCTTCTTGTCGATGCCACCAACGGCAACATTCCATTCCTGTTCGAACAAGGAACCAACGCGACGAAGTATCTGGATTACGAACGGAAAATCTCGTTGCCCGTCAAAATGGCTTTGGTCCCTGAGAACTTCTACTATCACCAGGCGTCACAACAGCTCGCGCAAGACCTGTACTACGCGATGGAACACTTCATCCCGGAAATCGACCTCGTGCAGGTGTTCGACAACGAACTGGGCCTCTACATTGACGATCAACTGCTGGTCGCGCCGATTGTTTATAAAACCGAAGCAGAATACGACGACATCAACTCCGATTATGTCCAAGCATGCGACGCCCAGGGTTTAGAATGCTCGATCACCCAGAGTTGGACGCTGGATTCGCAGCTCGGCGATGAGCTACAGCGCCGCAACCCGATCGCTGCTCAGGCGATTCAGGAATCCGAAGAGCATCTACTCGCCCGTTACCAGCATTTTGAGGGCGAGGGTCATTCAGCAGGGCTCGCGCTAATCGGCCTGAGCCCCCGACAGGCATGACCTTCAGTCCGGACACTTCTAGCCTGCTCCACCGTTTGGACTCTGTTGTAAAAGCCGCGGCCAACACCGGATATTACGATAACTCGAACCCACCTATTCCACATGGCATTTCTTCACTCGACGCCTTCCAAACCATACCGCCCACACCGATTCTGGAATACCGCGCCCAAAAACTTGCCGACACCGTGACCGACCCATCGGCAATTGAATGGGTAGTCGGCCCGTACCTCGGCCAGTCACCTCATAACGTCCCCTACGCAGAGGACTCCAGCGCCGCTGTGACACGCAATGAATTGTTCAGGCACGCGTTGAGCCAAGCCGTGACCCAAAACCCGAATGCCTCTGCAGCTGTTGTGGCGACCCACCAAACTCGATATTTCGGCGCAGAAATGGCAAGTCTCCTCGTCCGCATGGGCGTTCCCGCCCACCTTTTCGTCGACCACAATACCGTGCGGCTGGCGACGATACTCCAGGCAGTCGAACCATCCACGCTGATCGTTCTGGACGATGTGAAAGAAGAGTTGATTCCGGCGTCAGTAGAGGTTTGCGTCACAGTCCGCCAATCTCAAATTTTCGCACGGCGCCGGCAAATCGATCTTTACACCGTTGATGAGTTGGGACTGCTTGGATACTCCACAGACTGCCAAACCTACCACCTCAACCTGGTCGAATTTCACTTTGAGCGAAGCGAGACCGGCAGGTTGATAGTCACTCCGCTCTACAACCTGCTCCAACCAAAACTCAGAATCGAAACCCTGGATGAAGTTCGTTTCAAGAACCAGACACAAGCCATACTGACGCTCTTCCCCCACGGACGATGATCAAGGGCGAATCACGGCTCCAAATGTGCTACATTACATCTCTATCCTGAATCGGAGAACGCCATGCCGGACGACGCCACAGCCCGATTGGTCTCCAAGCTGGTCCCAAACACCCCGGCGCTCGTATATGAAGAATCCGAGCTTGTCGATACGGCCAGCCGAATCCGACGAATGGCCGCCGACGCGGGCTGCGATCTCGCATATGCCATGAAACCTTGCACCCTTGCGTGGGTGCTGGAAACCATCGCTCCGTTCGTGACAGGGTTCGCCGCCAGCTCGCCCTTCGAGGCGCAATTGGGACGGCAAATCCTCGATGATCGCGGCGCCCTCCATTACCACTCGGTCGCGGTGACTGAGAGCGAATTCGAGCAGGTCGCAGAGTTGGCTGATTTCATGTCGCTGAACTCCATAACCCAGTTCAACGCGCGACAGCCGCAATCGAACGACCGCGTTAGCCTGGGCATGCGGGTCAACCCCGGTATCTCCTTCGTGGCGGACGAACGCTACGATCCTTGCAGGCGACACTCCAAGCTAGGAGCGCCCATAGACGCGCTTTCAACGTTCGGGAGCCGAATCCTCGATGGCCTCATGTTCCACACCAACTGCGAGTCCGACGACCTCCGCCACCTGCTGGCAACCGTCTCCAGCATGGAACGCCGCCTCACTCAAGTTATCTCCGATCTGGACTGGCTGAACCTGGGCGGCGGGTATATGTTCCGAGAAGGCACAGACACTACGCCTTTGCGCCAATCCGTCGAAATATTGAAGAGTCGTTCCAACACAAAAATCTTCATCGAGCCTGGAGCCGCTTTCGTTCGTGACGCTGGATATATCGTCAGCACAGTTCTGGACATCTTCGACAGCAACGGAGTCGACGTCGCGGTTCTTGACACCACAATCAACCACATGTCGGAGGTATTCGAGTACCAGTTCGAGCCGGAAGTCCTGGACTACCAACCAGAGGGCGAGCATCGGTACATCCTGGCCGGACGGTCGTGCCTCGCCGGGGACATTTTCGGAGACTACACATTCGATGATCCCCTCAAGATTGGAGACCGCGTGACCTTCATGGAGATGGGAGCGTACACCCAGCCAAAGGCCCACACGTTCAACGGCATCAACCTTCCCGACGTCTACGCCTACACCAAAGAGGGGAATCTCTCTCTCTTGGCTTCGATGAAATACGAACATTTCGCGGCACGCAATGGAGCGCATCAACATGCGTATAGTTGAACGGAGCCTCCAAATTCCAATCCGCTGGGACCGGAACATCCTCAGCGATATCCGAGACTCGGTATCCGAACATCTAGGCGGCGACTCGATTCCTGTCCGCTTCATCGTCAGCGAATCCTCCGGGCGGTACATGTCAGTTGAGGTTGGAGTCTTGGAACCCACCAACTCCGAGACACTCCCGGCGATGCCTAACATCTTCCACCTGGCGAAACGTTCATGGGAGAACACAGATTCATTCAACGCCGTGTTCATCGTCCCCACCGGCATAGGCGCTGAAATCGGAGGCCACGCTGGAGACGCCACGCCCGTCGCTCGGATGCTTGCACAGGTGTGCGACACTCTCATAACTCACCCGAACGTCGTGAACGCCTCTGACGTCAACGAGATGCCGGACAACGGGCTGTACGTCGAGGGCAGCGTGTTGAGCAGGCTGCTCATGGGAACCGTAGGCCTTCGCAGGACGCGGTCCAATCGGGTTCTGGTCGCGCTGGACGCCTTCCACGATGCGCGCTGGGTTGATTCGGCGATCAACGCCGTCAACGCCGCCCGCTCAACCTATGGACTCGAGACCCCCGGCATTGTGGTGCTGGACGAACCCCTCCGACTCATGAGCGAATACGCAGACTCCGGGCGCGCCACTGGCGAGGTGGCCGGACTGGACGGCCTCTTGAGAGCGTTCGATCAACAACGGGGCCGATTCGACGCCGTCGCGGTGGCATCCTCCGTCGAGGTTCCGGTCGCCTGGCACATGGAATACTTCAGTAGCAGCGGCGAAATGGTGAACCCCTGGGGCGGAGTCGAAGCCCTGTTGACCCACGCCGCATCGTCGATATACAACGTCCCGACCGCTCACGCACCGATGATGGAATCTGACGAGGTTGCCGCCGTCGATCCCGGTGTCGTCGACCCTCGGATGGCCGCCGAGATCATCTCCATCACCTTCCTGCAATGCGTTCTCAAAGGATTGCAAAAATCCCCAAGAATGGTCACCGACCCTCAACACATGATCGCGCCTGGAACCATCACAGCCTCCGATGTTTCATGCCTGGTGATCCCCGATGGCTGTATCGGCCTTCCCACCCTGGCCGCTCTGGAACAGGGAATCCCGGTCATAGCCGTTCGAGAGAATCGCAACCTGATGCGGAACGACCTAGCCAACCTGCCGTGGAACGAAGGCCAATTGAATATCGTGGAAAATTACTGGGAAGCCGCCGGAGTGCTGGCGGCGCTCAGGGCAGGAATGTCCCCTGACTCTGTCCGGCGGCCTCTGGGACCCGTCTCCAGAATCACGCCCACCAGAGCGCAAAAATCCGATGGCTGAAACTGACCAGACTCCCCGACTAGCAGGGCCGCTAAACAGAGAAACGCTCGACAATTTGCGCTCAGTCCTCACCCTCTGCTGGAAATCTTTCGAGTTCTATCGGCTGAGATTCGAAGAATCGGGCGTTAGTCTTTTAGACATCAACGCTGATGACCCGATTACGACTCTACAAAAACTCGCATTGATCGAGCCTGCCGATCTCGGTCACCTTTCAAGGGAGGTCGCGACAACTGCTGAAGGCATCGTCGACGTCGAGACCTCATCCGGCACAACAGGCCAACGAAAGGTCCGTTATATGACCTACGAAGACGACCAACGAGAGCACGAATTTCTGGCAGAGCTTTGGGCCGTAGCCGGCGTCGGCCCCGAGGACCGTGTGGCGTGTCTGGACACTGACCCCGTAAACTTGATGGTGTCCATCGCCAAAGCTTTCGGCCTCCTGGGAGTCGCAGAGGCTTACTGCCTGAGCGCCGGGGCGAATTTCAATCGAACGGTCCAGACCATCGAAAATCTGGCGCCAACAGTCCTGGTCAGCGTCCCGTCGATAATCGAAAGATACATGTCCAAAGCTCCGTGGACTCAATCCGATGATGGACGTCCTCCATTCTCGAAAGTAATATATATCGGTGAATCCATGCCATCGACGACCCGTCGAACCCTGGAGAACGCTGGCGTTGAGGTATTCGGCTACTACGGGGCCTCCGAGACATCCGCGTTGGGTATAGAGTGTTCGGCTCACGAAGGAATCCATGTCATCCAGTCACGAAATATCTTCGAGTTGCTTCCCAACCGAGTTGACCCGACGCTGAGGGAGGCAGTCGTAACCACACTGAACCAACGCGCCCAACCTCTGTTGCGTTATAGACTTGGGGACCAGGTGAAACTTCTTCCAGAACCATGCCCCTGTGGCATTCCCGACCCTAGATTAATCGTGCTGGGCAAACCTGACGAGTTCATATCTGTGCTGGGTTCCAAAATCGGCTATGGCTCTCTAAAAACATCCGTTTACCGTAACGCCGATGAGGTTGGACCCTTGCAAGTCGCCATTTCAAGAACCACAATCGAAGTGTTGGATTTGATATTGCCTGATACAATCAAGAGAATTGAGAAGGAAGTCTTGGAATCGGTCGTGTCGGCAGAACCAGACCTCGCGTTTTTGCTAGACAGCGGATTCCTGAAGCTGTCGGTTACATTCGTGGACCCAGGCCACTTCTTCTCTGACAGAAAATTCAAACCGATCATCGACCATCGGGGCTGACCGACCGGAACCCCCACGAGTCAAAACGCAAACAGATGCAGACAGCCCACGAAACTATGAAAGCATTGGCGAACACGATTAGAAAATCTTCCGTGTTCGGCCTCTTGTCGTCATCAGACAACCGCTCTCTCAAGTGGGCCGAGAAATGCGCTGACAGGGCGATTTCCCATGATTTCTCGCGTTTATCCGACCGTCAACTGCGTAATGAGTTTTATGCCTCCAACGAACTTGCTAGAACGCTGTCGATAGCATCCACCACAGTCAATCGACGCCTCGGAGTCTGGCAAATTTTTGAAATGAGCGCCGAGTTCGAAGATTTCGCCAGATTTCATGACATCGCCGATCAGGTCATCGAAACCGCACATTTCAGTGACTCTATAAAATACTTCACTGAGCCTGATTTTTCCGACACACCAGCGTTTGAAGAAATGCTAGATCGGTCGCTGGATGACAACGGCCTCACCGGTCAATATCGCGCGATCGTGCGTGGCCTGGTGATCGCTGTCGAGAGGCGAAAGACCGCATTGCCAGAACACATCTCGCTATCCGCCGATTTCTACAAAGCCATCGCCGAACTCGATGAGCGCCACAACTTGAAATTCACGCCCACTCGCCAGCAGGTCATCGCCGCCGCCCTGCTCACGCGAGGCATCATCGTCGAAATGGACGCGGGCGAAGGGAAGACGATTTCAACAGTGCTGGCGGCCCTCGCATACGCGGCACAGGGATCACGAATCCATGTGCTGACGTCCAACGACTACCTAGCACAGAGGGACGCCGAATGGCTCGAACCAGTGTACGAATCCCTCGGAGTGTCCGTCGCCCCGGTGATCTCTCCAATGGACGAAGACGAGCGCAGAATGGCCTACGCTCGGACGGTCGTGTACAGTACTGTGCGAGAGGTCGGATTCGACTTCCTGAAAGACAACCTCAAGCTCCCGCCAGACAAACTGATACAGTTCGGCATCGAAAACGCCATCGTGGACGAAGCGGACCACGTGCTGATCGACCAGCATCGAACGCCTTTGATTATCTCCGGCAACGAGACCGCGGACATCGCCACTGTCGAAAAGTCTCACGGCGTCATCCGGCAACTCCTCGACCTCCACTCCCGCCAGGTCGCTCAGGCAGAGCAAGAGTTGAACTCGGATGCCTGCCCAGACGACGACGCAGAGCTTGCGATGCTGTACGCCGCCAACCCTGACAACGACACGCTCAAACGCATCACCACCCAGCGCGGTGACAGCAGACAGCGATTGCTTACCGAATTGGCGGACATCGAAGACACAGCCAGCGCCCGGGATTTCGAGAATCGATACTACTACCGCGTAGACTCGCACACCAGAACCGTGCGCCTCACCGAGCGGGGAGAGGCATGTATCGACGCCAGTCTGGGAACCGCAAACTCCGACCGACGATGGGCCGCTCACAGCCAGGCTCACCAGTTTCTGAGGGCCTACACGCTGTTCACAAGAGATGTCGACTACATCGTAGATGACGATGGCGTTGTTCTCGTTGATCCCTTCAACGGCAGGCTCTTGCCTGACAACCGATATCTCCACGGACTACAGATAGCCTTGGAAGCTAAAGAGGGACTGCCGCCAACGCCGGATGCTGAAACTCTGGCGCAAATCACGATTCCCGGCTTAATGGGCAGGTACCAGCAGGTGTCAGGACTCTCTGGCACCGCAATAGAGGCGCAGGACGACTTTCTGCGAGACTATGGACTGCCCGTTGTTAGAATCGAGCCGTCCGAGCCGTCCCAACGCACCGAATTCCCGCCAGAGATTCACAACAATACCGAAGCTCAACACTCTGCGATACTCGCAGAGGTCGAGCATTGGCACTCTCTCGGCCGGCCCGTCCTGATCGGAACAACCAGCGTCGTGGAATCCGAAGACATCAGTTCTCTATTGCGCGACAACGATGTTCCGCACAATCTACTGAACGCCGTCAATTCCGAACGAGAGGCGCAGATAATCCGAGACGCGGGCGAGTTCGGGGCCGTAACCGTCGCCACAAACATGGCCGGACGCGGCACCGACATCCTCCTGAAACCTGATCTCAACCAACGCATCCTGAGAGCCGCAAAGTCGATGGTCTCAAACCAACCGCGCTCGAATTTCTCAATCGACTGTGCCACTTCGGCAGAAGCATCGTTGCTCGCTCACGAGTTGGATACGTCAGATAAATTTGAAATCTCCCTCACCGGCGTTGCTACAGTTGAGGTTAAGCCGATGTGTTCATATCTGGCGCCAGAAAATAAGAAATCATTCGGACTGGGCCTCTGCGTCATCGGCGTTTCGCTGAACGGGTCCTCGCGCATTGATCGCCAATTAAAGGGCCGCGCCGGACGCCAAGGCGCCTTCGGCGCATCCAAGCTGATAGTGTCCTCACAAGACGACCCCATCGCCTTCAGTCGCCAGGCAAATTCGATTCGTTCGGCCAACGCGACCAACACTCGTCGAGTCCCAATATTGGTCCAATCCATCCAGTCCGAATCCGACGCCGACGAACGATGGCGTTCCGCCCTGTCCCGTGACTACTCCAGCGTCGTCGAAACCCAGACGCTGTCCTTCTATCACTGGCGGCGGGAGCTTTTGGCTTCAAACGTTTGGCGCCAATCACGTTCAGACTCGGTCGTCAGTTGGGCCATTGAGTTCATTTCCAGCGAGTTCGACTCAATATCCGAAACCGGCTACGAAACGGTGTTCGACCAGATTCAGAGCCAGTTATGGATTAACATCGGCATTGATTGCGAGTGGATGTACGGGCTAGGCAAAACTGAATTGTCAGCCCAGCTGGCTGCCACAGTCTTGGATGCTGTCGACGACATCAGTCGCCAGTTTGAATATGAAGAATTTGACCAACTCGCCAGAAACGCTCAAGTGGAAACAGCCGACAAGTTGTGGCCCCAACATCTGAATCATCTCCAGGACGTCGCCCTGAGTTGCGCCATCGCAGGCCCAACTCATCGCGCCGCTGTGGGCGAATTCATCGAACAAGCTCATTCGTCATTCCAGGCTTTTCTAGACGACGTGAATCGGGAAGTTGTTCCCAGTATTTTGGCCTTGGACACAGCCGGAGAGCGCCGGAACCAGACAGAACAACCAATCGTAATAGGCAACGAAATCCTCAGCGTGCTCGCGTAAAACACACGGGAAGAAACGGAGCGATTAGCATGAGAAGGCGTAGAAAATTTAAGCGCACAAGCATGGCGGCTCTGGGAACTGCGGCCCTTTTGGCCGGCCCAGTCGGCGCCGCGTGTAGTTCCGGCCCCACTTACGAGGACTGGGCGGCGACAGACGGCGCGGCCGGCCGCATCAATCTCGACGAAGTTCAGAAGGCGTTCAAAGACTCAGGCAGCGCAACCGAGTTTGAGAAACGGGTCAACGAAATCTACGAAGGCGACGAAATCGTCCTGATTAAAGCCAAGCAAGATGGCGATTCGACGACTCTCGAAGGTTGGGAAGACCTCAACAAGAGCAAGGAAATCGACGATCAGGACGACCTCCTGTTCACGATCGTGGAAAACAACGACAAGCACGAAATGCGGGGCCACGGATCCAATGGCTATTACCGCAGCAACTTTGGCGGTGGCAATTTTCTGTTCACCTACATGATGCTCTCGGCCATGTCCCCTCGCTACTACACGCCCATCAACCGGTACGACACCATGAACCGTAACCGGTCCAACTATCGCTCATCTTCGACCTATCGGTCCCAGGTGACGAAGAACAGCAACTACTTCTCCCGGCAAAAATCCTTTGCACGCTCCAGCTACACTAACGCCGCGAAGAATACCAGCGCGTCCCGAAACTCCTACCTCTCATCTCAAAAGAGCAGCGGGGCGTTCAAGTCGAGCAGCACGGGAGTTCGCAGCAGTTGGGGCTCCAGGTCCAGCTCGGGCCGGACATCGGCCAGCTCAGGCGGATTCAGAGGCGGCGGAGGCGGCGCGAGCGTTATTGGCTTCGTCAGACCCAGCTTGCGATGACCCGTGAGGACATAACTCTCCGAATCACCTTGGGCGAGATGCCCGTGGAGGATTCGTTCTGGGTCACGACCTCAATCGACACAACCGTTACGGTCCATGATCTGCTCAGCAGCGTGTTTCCAGTTTCGGATGATGCGGCCAACGCCGTTGAAAAATCCCTTGACATCCGAGCCAATCCTGACCTGCCGGATATGTACCAGGAACTTCAAAACGTCATATCCCAGTGGAGAGGAGAGGATTCCCAACTAGAGTTCAAGACCGCCGCAGGGACCGACGTGCTCCCTGGCGATCCAGTGTCGCGACACATAACCACTTTCAATAGCCAGGAAAACACCGTCCACATTGTCTTGGAGCAGCAACTCGACGCGCTAGTTGCCTATCAACGCAACGGCGGAAATCGAGACGATTTCATCCAGTGGATGCAAGGCAGCGTGCTTATCTACTTTTTGGATAAGCACCACTATCCGCTGCCCGCCGAACCCGCAGAACACACTGCCGACTGGCGACTTCTCCCGATCGCCGATGAATTGGAAATCCTATCTTTCATCGGCCCGTCGAGAACCGAGGACACGTTCGAGATCACCAGCAAGGGACGAGGATTTATCGGCAACATGATCGCCGAAACCGAGTCCTACATCAGAAGGTTCGACGTGTTCAGCGACATCCTGCCGGGGCGTGGGTTGCAGCCCACTGTATTCGGAAATGGACAGGGATTGGACCTGCGCGTTCAAATCTTCGAGAATCAGGGAATTGACCCTTTCAGGGCCGTCTTCCTGCTCCGAATGTACGACGGAACGCTGGATCGCTGCACAGACTCATGGCGCGTGGACATCCATGAACCCCAGTTCTTCAATCGCTTGCTGGAGCCTGTGTTAGACCACAACCGAGTAGACGATGACGACCTTGATTGGGTGATCGACCAGGGGTTGGAACACATCCAAAAAACTGCGGACAACCCCAGAAGCCCGACGCGATCACGCCCGCTCAGGTCGCAGAGATTGACCGACTAACCCGCTTTAGATCGCGAAGTACAGTATCAGGCTCGCGCTCACAAGCACCGATGTCTCAATCAACGCCAAGCCCAGGTTCCGGTCAACCGCCAACTCCTGGGCTATGCTAACTTTGGGAAACAGAATCAGGTCAACAAGCGTCCTGACAACGAAGAGCAGCGCGGTCCCGATCACTGCGAACGTCAGGAACCCCGCGATACCTTCTTCCCAGGTCGTAAAGTCTCCAAAGACCGCCTTAAAGACCACTATAGAGATGGCGATAAGGTTTCCAGCAAGCGCAACCCCGACGGCAACGTTATCGCGCTCGATCTCATCGTGGACGTCATACGAAGTAGTGAACTCATAGAACAGCGTGTAGAGTATCAGCGTCAGCAATCCGAGACCCAGGAATGCGAACGACGTCTCAGGCCCGCCGCCAACACCGGCGACCGAACCCGCGATCACGATGCCGACCGCGACATAAACCGCTGCCTCGACAGCGCCAGTGCCGGCGTTGTGATCTTCGACGATTTCCTTCTCCGTGCTGAACTTGTAAAGCACCAGCTTGTCCACGATTATCCGAGCAACGTTGAGAATGATGATTCCGATCACAGTTGTGACCAGAACCTCAATAACATCCTCCCAATACTCGGTGGTGAACCCCAGATTCGAGTCTACGCTCGAAGTGAATGGCTGATATACCGCGCCAACAAACACGATAATGATGCCCAGATAGTAACCGGCAATGCTCAGCGCCAGCGCAACGTTATCATGAGTTCGCAGCTGTTCTTGAATCTTGTATGGCGTCACAAAATCCTGAACCAGCCTGGCAAAAGCGAGAAGCAATATCCCCATGCCAACATACACCAGCCCTATGGGGAATGTCTTCAACACCTCAATGAATGCGTCAATCATAGCTGTTCACCCGCCGTTCTCAGACTCATTGCCGATACACGCGCACGATATGGGAGGACAATGAAACGGAAGTGTACACTTCAAAGGGCATACCTTCCCACTTCACCACCGAAACTCCCCGTTCGTCGTCCTCGTTGCCAAAGTCCCATATCCAGAAACCTTCGCCCTCGGACGTTCCGTCTTTGTAATAATAGACCTCGTGGCTGTTGCGATAGTAGTAGTTTTCGCCCCCGAACTCCACGAAATTCTCAATAGACTTGATATCGTCCCACTGGCTCAGTGTGTCTTCTTCAATTCCGATAACTGAAAGCCCCATCGCATTGTCATGGTCGGTGACAGCAATCGGCGAATCGTCATCGTCCGACCACTCCATCGAGACCCTGCGGTCGTCATCCACCCCGATGATCTCAAACGTATTGCCGTATGCGCTCTCCAATCGGTTTTTACTCTCGACGATGAAGTAGGCATCCTCGAATGTGGGCGAGAAACCCGGAATCACGATCACGTCTCCGACCACCGCGGTGCGAATCGAATCGTCCAGTGGAGCGGTTCCGCTGCTCTTTTTTTTCTTGCCGAACATTTTTTTGAACATATCAACCTGCCCTCAAATCCGCCAGATCAGAATGCCTCAGTATTGTGGCTCTTCCAGCGGTTGATCGCCGCTTGAGCCCGAGGGCTAATCGCGTTTTGCACCTGCACGTTCAACAGCGCCGGACGCTCCAACTTGATCGCCCGCTCCAGAGCCGACGGGAGTTCTTCAAGGCTCTCCACCAATTCGCCGTGGCCGCCGAGACCCCGTACAACTTGATCATACCGTGTCGGAAGCAGGTCTGTCGCCACAGTCTTGCCGTAGACTCCCATCTGAATCTGCCGGTCAATTCCCCAGGCCGAGTCATTTCCCATGATTCCGACCACCGGCAGATTGTGTCTCACGGCAGTGTCGAACTCCATGCCATTGAAGCCGAAGGCGCCATCCCCAGTGAACGCGAACACTCGACTATCAGGATACGCCACTTTCGCCGCGATCGCGGTTGGCAGCGACGAACCCAGCATGCCCAGAGTCGAAACGTACCACCAGCGATGAGGAGCCAATGCAGGCAGATATGCTCTGCCGAAGTGACAGAAATCGCCGCCATCGAAAGTCAGGAAATCGTCGGGTCCAAGATGGCGTCTGACCTCTTTAAACACCTGCATCGCGTGCATTCGATCATCGCCTTCTCCCAGCGAATTAAGAGTTTCTTCCTGCGCTGAACGCGCTAACTGAAGCTTTTTGAGCCAGGGCAGGTCGGACCAAGAATGTTTCGCTGCTTCGTCAGCCAATTGCTGGGCGACAGCAGAAATGTCTCCAACGATCCCCACCCCAACCCCACGATTGCGCCCAATCTCGGCCTCTGACGGATCAATCTGAATTACAGTGGCTTCAAGAGACACTACCGGCGCCATCTCGTAGCCTACGATCAGGTCTTGCTTGCGGCCCAACAGCACGACAACGTCGGCCTCTCTCAACAGTTTCGCCGCTTGATTCAGGCCGCTGTCGAAAAATCCGTAACAGTATGGATGAGCATCGGAGACCAACCCGCGCGCATCCCCTTCGGTCATCAAAGGCACGCGGGTGGTCTCAATAAGATTCTCTAGCGCTTCGCCCGATTGGGAGTACGCCCCCGCGATTCCCACGATAATCAGGGGCTTGCTCGCCCCCCTTCAGAATCTCGACAACCGCCCTCACCTGTTCATCTGACGCCACCACCGGGGCCGTGGATCGGTATTCAGAAGACGGATAGAAATTGACGTCATCCAGCGATATTTCCTGCTGCTGCACGTCCACCGGAATGGTCAGATGCACCGGCCCGCGCCTCCCGGAGTACGCGACCCTTGCCGCGTGGGCCACCATATCGGGTATCCGATTTGCGCTCGTGACCATCCACGCCCCTTTGGTGGTGGGAAGGGCCATGCCAACCTGGTCGATCTCCTGCATAGCGCCCCGGCCAAGCTCGTTAAGCTCTGCGCTGCCGCTGATCGAGAGAAGCGGACTGCCGGAGTGCATGGCATTGGCGAGACCAGGAATCGCGTTAGCAAAACCTGGAGTCGTGTACATCGCAACCCCAGGCCCGCCGGTGAGGCGTCCCCACGCGTCGGCCATATGCACCGCGCTCTGCTCGTGCCGAGTATCGATGAACCGAAAATCCTGATCGGCCATGACATCCAGAGCCGGAAGAACATGGTCTCCGGCAAGCGTGAAAACGGTGTGCACGCCCTCGTGCTTGAGGGCCTGGGCCAGCAGATGGCTGCCGGTAACAGTCCTGGATGTGCTCATCCCCATCTCCGAAATTATCGAAATATGACTCCGCCATTGTGTGTTGGCGGCGCCTGACATTGTATTATCGGAGAACCAAGTGTCAAGCAAACTGGCCGAGATTGCGGAGCTACGGTAAAGTCAGCTTGGAAATAGTGTCGTCTCCGGTGTTTGTCACTCATAGCGATGCGCCGTCGTAAGCGACGCTCGCTGGGCCAGACCCCACGGGATATGTTCCGATGGTAACGCCGTCGAGTTGCTTGCGCGATACCGTGCCGTGGCCGCTTTTGGCGATCCAGACACGCTCTCCGTCGACGGTCAAAGTGAGCGGCAGTTCGCCGAGTCGGTCCAGTATGAAATCGAAAGCCAGCATAACGACCGGAAACTTCCCTAAGTCTGCCCCATCTGGGCCAACCTTGCTTAAGGTATTCTCTCTCCAGTTGGCGACCCAGATGTTCTCGCCGTCGCTGGTGAATGCGATGAGCACGTCGTAGACGCCGACGACGTCGCCATCCACGCTTATCTTCGTGACCGTGTCTGCGTGGGCATTGGCTCCGCATGGATACTCACCATCGGAAAACATATCGATCGCGGCGGACCCCGGAGCGATAATTGCCACGGGCTGCCAGTCTTTGTTCAATACCGTCGCGACGTGTGTTGTGTTTGACGCGACCCAGACCTTCTCGCCGTCGAACACGATAGCCTTGGGAATCTCGCCCGCTTAAAAGCTCCTAACAGTGTCCCACCCTGACCCACCTTGTTAAGAGATGCTTCGTTTCGGT
>Ga0207963_1000260_pt1 | contig 27145 bp, 30 predicted proteins | sample Knorr_S15_td_NAD_FD_185604 | JGI IMG/M metagenome (GOLD analysis project Ga0207963, IMG submission 185604) | Marine microbial communities from Southern Atlantic Ocean transect - Knorr_S15_td_NADW_ad_2500m_LV_A (SPAdes) (version 2) | ecosystem: Environmental > Aquatic > Marine > Oceanic | place...
TGATCGCAAACGGGGCAATCGAGCGGGTGGTTCAACAATAGAAATTCAAGCATATTCTTCTGTTCCTGTTGAACCAACTCATCCTTCGTGCTGACCACCATATCATACTTCCCGTCAATTTTCTTATCGGAGGGTACCTCACCAACAAGGGTGTTGCATGATACTTGAAGCTTTGGCATCCCCTCCACTTTGACAAGGCACATACGACAGCTCCCTACAATTTCAAGCGCCGGATGGTAACAGTAGTATGGGATTTCAATACCGTTCGCTAAAGCGGCCTGCAAGACAGTGGTGCCCTTTTCCACTGTGAATTCAACATCATCTAATTTTAGAATCGGCATCAGGCTACAGCCTCAAGTTGCGGTACACAGCTAAGGAACTCATCCTTAAACTTTTCCACGAAACTGCGGATGGGCCAGGCCACTGCCTCACCGAATGGACAGATGGTCTTTCCAAAACTACCTTGGGAGAAATCGATGAGACCGCCGATATTATCTGTGATTTCAAAGATCATGTCAATGTCTCTTTCCGTACCGCTCCCGTTGACCATCCGTGTCAGCATTTTCACCAACCAGGTTGTCCCTTCCCTGCAAGGCGTACACTGTCCACACGACTCATGTTCATAGAACCGAGCAATATTGAGGCATGCCTGGACCATATTCACCTTATCATCCATTACAATAATTCCGGCCGAGCCCAGCATGCTCTTAATATCTAAGAGCGAATCAAAATCCATATTGACTTTCATCGCTTCCTCACCAGTGAGGATTGCTGATGATGAACCACCGGGGAAGACGGCCTTGAGCTCATTCCCGTTCCTTATGCCTCCGGCGCGATCGTAGATCAAGTCCTTCAAGGGTACTCCCATAGGCTCCTCGAAAACGCCGGGTGAATTGACACAGCCTGAGACGCAATATAGTTTCGGCCCAGGACCTTGCTCATGCCCTATAGAACGGAACCATTCCGGCCCGCGATTAAAGATATGAGGTAGGTTAGCTAGCGTCTCCACATTATTCACCACTGTGGGACATTTCAGGTACCCCTCCACCGCTGGGAACGGTGGCTTAATTCGGGGCCAGCCCCGCTTACCTTCCAGCGATTCGATCAGCCCAGTCTCTTCACCACAGATGTAAGCACCGGCACCACGGTGAATCACCACATCCAAATCATAATCTGAGCCCAAGATTCCCTTGCCCAAGAGGTTGGCATCATAGGCCTCCGCCAATACCTCTTCCAGTAGTTTGGTCTCGCTGTAGAACTCACCGCGAATATAGATGAAGGCGAGATTGCAGCTGATGGCGTAGGAAGCAATGATCATCCCTTCCAGCATCTGGTGAGGTGTTTTGTTGATCAAAAGTCTATCCTTGAACGTCCCCGGTTCACTCTCGTCTGCATTGTTGATGAGATACGTCGGATTGCCGCTCTCTTTTGGAATAAACCCCCACTTTACGCCGGCTGGAAATCCAGCCCCCCCGCGGCCGCGCAAGTTGGATGCTTTCACAGTATCAATAACTTCATCGGGGCCCATGGAGATCACTTTTTCCAAAGCCTTGTATCCACCCACGTTCCTGTAGAAGGCAAGGGTGTGACAGCCCTCTGCATGAATATGCTGCGTCAAAACAGGCTCAAAAGAACTCATTCCAGAGACTCCAGCATTTCGTCAAATCCCTCCAAAGTCAAACCTTCATAATAGTCATGATTCACCTGCACAACAGGCGCAGTACCGCATGAACCAAGACACTCAACCTTCATCAGTGTAAAGCGGTCGTCATTCGTTGTTTCGCCTGGCTTGATCCCACATTTAGCTGTGACGTGATCCACTAGAGCGTCTGCTCCGTTCAGACTGCAGGAGAGCGTCTGGCAAACCTGAATAATGTGTCGGCCCAGCGGTTTGGTATAGAGCATGGTGTAGAAAGAGACACAATCCATAACCACGGCCGGATGGCAACTCGCGATTTCAGCGATGGTATCAATGACGGCCGATGAGATGTATCCCTCCTCCGACTGCGCAAGATGCAATAGCGGTAATAGAGCCGATTGCTTATCAGGATACTGGGAGAGGATGTTTTTCACCTTATCCGGATCCGCAAAAGTGAAAGGTTGTTTCGGTGCGCCATTCGTACTCATCGGTCTAACTCTCCGGCAATGATATTAAAGCTCCCAAGAATAGCTGGCACATCGGAGAGCATGTGCCCTACCACCAATTTGGAGAAGATGGAGTAGTTCATGAACGACGGCGGACGAGTCCGAACACGGTATGGCGTACGGGTGCCGTCACTGACGATATAAAAGCCCAGTTCACCATTGGGAGATTCGGTGGGAACATAGGCTTCTCCTATGGGGGGAGTCATTCCTCTGTTCGGCATGGTGACTTCAAAATGATAGATTAACCCCTCAATAGAATTATAAACCTCATCCTTGGGCGGCAGGCTGAAGCCGAGACCAGGATCGACATTCACTTCACCCGGTGGCATTTTTTCCAAGGCCTCACGGCAAATCTTGACACTCTGACGAATCTCTTCCATCCGTACCAGATACCGGTCGAAAACATCGCCATTCAAAGCGATGACCACATCAAAATCGAAATCCTCATAGGAGGAGTAGGGTTCTTTCTCTCGCAAATCCCATTCGATACCGGCCGCTCGCGCCAGGGGACCGGAGATTCCGTAAGAGTAGGCGTCATCCTTCGAAATGATACCGATTCCCTTGGTTCGGTCTAGCCAGATCTTGTTTTTATTCAGGAGAGTTTCGATATCGTTAGTTACTTCATCAACCTCTTCAAGCACGCGCAAAACTGCTTTGTCGTACCCAGCCGGTATATCCCGCATGAGACCTCCGACCAAGGTGTAGCTGGTTGTAAGGCGCGTTCCAGTGGCTGCTTCAAACAGATCATAAATATCTTCCCTGACGCGAAAACCGTAGAGAAAGGCAGTCAATGCACCTAAGTCAACAGCCAGCATACCCACATTCAAAATATGATCAGCGATTCGACTCAATTCGCACATCAGGACGCGGATATACATCGTACGCTTTGAAACTTCCAGCCCAAACAGTTTTTCTGCCACTAGAGAAAAAGATACATTATTACAGAGTGGAGAAAGGTAATTCATCCGGTCCGTAATCGTGATATACTGGTTATAATCCAAATCCTCACCCAGCTTCTCGAAGCCGGAATGGAGATAACCTATTTCCGGGGTCGCTTTGGTAATCGTTTCTCCTTCAAGCTCCAGAATGATCCTGAGGGTTCCGTGAGTCGAAGGGTGATGGGGCCCAAAATTGAGAATCATCCGATCTGTTTCGGGAGGTTCAATCGTCACATGATTCATTTCGAGTCGTTTTCCTTTCTGATACCGCGAATAACCTGAGGAAAATCATTTCTCTCAGTCCGCCCCTTCCTGGGATAATCTTTTCGTAACGGGTGCCCATCATAGGTGTCTGGGTTCATGATCCGCGTGAGGTTTGGATGGTCTTCAAAGGAGATACCGAACAGATCATACACCTCCCTCTCCTGCCAATCGGCAGTTTTCCAGAGACTTTCGACGGATGGCAGGGTCGGATTCTTTTCTGTTACATACGCCTTTATGGTAATCCTCATAACAGACTTGTGTGAGAGCAGATGATAGACTACGGCGAAACGCTCGAAGCCGCCTAGAGTCAGATTGTCTACCGCTGTAAGATCGGCCAGAAAGTCAAACCCGTCATTCTTGAAGAGTTCGAGTATATCCAAGACACTTTCGCCCTTAATGTGAACAAACTGCTCACCGGCATATTCTGTTACACCCAGAACCGCTTTTGGGAAAGATTCCTTTATATCGGAAATTGTCTGTTCGAGCGGCATCTATTTGGAATCGGAGACCGCATAGTCGGAAAATTTTTCCTTCTCCACCAGTTCCTGGATTTTCAACAGACTTTCAACAACGCCTTCGGGGCGGGGGGGACAGCCCGGGACGTAGACATCAACAGGAATGAACTGATCGACTCCCTGGATGACGCTGTATGTGTCGAAAACACCTCCCGTTGATGCACAGGCTCCCATGGAGACCACCCACTTCGGTTCCGGCATTTGTTCGTAAATGCGGATGAGAACGGGCATCATCTTGATGGATATTCTTCCCGCAACGATGAGTAGATCTGACTGGCGCGGCGAAAATCGGATAGCTTCGGCACCGAAGCGGGATATGTCTGTGCGAGCGGCCAAGACAGCCATGAACTCGATGCCGCAACAGGCCGTACCGAAAGGCATGGGCCAGAGCGAGTTCTTTCTACCCCAGTTCACAGCACTCTCAATTGTTGTAGTCAATATATTTGATTTGATGTCGTCTTTAATCAAGGACATGACATTATTTTATCCTAATTAGTAATAGGTGGTGTATCGTTCACACTCAAATCCCTGATTCACACTATTCCCATTCTAGCGCACCGCTTCGCCAGACGTAGATAAAACCGAATGCAAGGATAGCAAGAAAAACAACCATTTCGAAAAAAATGAAGGGACCTGCTGAAAGAAAATCTTTGAACACCACCGCCCATGGATAGAGAAAAACAATTTCAATATCGAAGATGATGAACAAAAGCGCGATGAGGAAAAATCGGATGGAAAACCGAATCCTCGTTTCTCCGACCTGATCTACGCCCGATTCATATGGCATTAGTTTTACAGAATTCGGAACCCGTGGGCCGATCAGATGCGTCAAAATGAGACTTCCGAAAGCAAAGCCCGCTGCCACAATAAAGACAATCATTATTGGAAAATAATGCTCAATCATAATCAGAATCGAATTTACCAATCCCCTCTGAAATAACTGAGTAATCTCGGGTAGAATTAGTGTTTGATTAGAAGCCGGCTACGAAAAACTTCAGTGAGCTGTTCACCCAATCAGCAAGGAATGACCACCGAATTCCGAAAAAGATTGAAGGAATACCCATGGCCAAAACAATAGCCAATGACATTCCACCGGGAACATAAAGGTCCTTCACCCGCTCACCTTGAAAATACATCACCTTCACAATTCTCATATAATAGTACAGAGAAATAACACTATTCAGAACACCAATAATGGCGAGCCAGTAGAACTGAGAACCACCGTTAATCAGAGCAGCGAATAGATACATTTTTCCGATGAAACCGGCGGTAGGCGGAATCCCAGTGAGAGAAAACATGAAGACTGCCATGAAAAAACCGAGATAGGGCGACTTCCAGCCTATGCCGCTGTATTCTTCGATGGTCTCAGTTCCATATCTGTTGGAAACAACGATGGCCAAAAAGAACGCCCCCAACTGCATGAACAGATAAACAATAATGTAGAATATAATAGCGTAGACACCCTCTTGAGAAAGCACCGGTACACCCATGAGAATATAACCGGCGTGGGCAATGCTGGAATAAGCAAGAAGGCGCTTGACATTTTGCTGCTGGATAGCCACAAGATTACCCACAGTCATGGTTACCGCTGCCAGCACCATAAGAATATCCTGCCAAGGAACACCTTCCATGACTTGCCAGACAGGTGAGTTGAGGGGCTGGTCGGTGCCAAAAAGTGAATTGAGGAAACGGATCAGAAGTGCAAAACCCGCCGCTTTGGGTGCCACAGACAGATAAGCTGTTACGGGTGTCGGGGCCCCTTCGTACACATCAGGTGTCCAGAAATGGAATGGCACGATGGCCACTTTGTAGCCAAATCCCGCCATAATTAGAATCGTAGCTACTGTGAGGGTCAAATTTGATCCCGGGCCTAAGCTTGAAATTACTCCGCTGAGCTCGAACAATTTCGTCGTCCCGGTAAGCCCGTACAATAGACTAAGGCCGTAAAGCATCAACCCTGACGAAAATGCCCCATAAATGACATACTTCAACGCTGCTTCGTTTGACCGGACCTGCGCTCTCAGGTAACCGGCGAGGATAAATGAAACAATGGAAACCACCTCAATGGAGAGATAGACCATAATAAGGTCCACACTTGAAGCCATAAGTGACATCCCCAGCACCATGATCGCCATGAGAGTATAATATTCTCCCGTTCTCACACTTTTCAATTCGTCACTGTTCATGGACATGAGCACCACAATGAACGTGGCCAGGAGAAAAACAAACTTGAAAATCCTTGAAAACGGGTCAACCACAATTGTGTTGAGAAAGATGGCGGTGGTCTCTTCCGGTGGTGACAGCCACAACGTAAAAGAGGCCACAACTAGACCCGCGATAACCAGGTAGCCTACTTTATACGAATTTCTGTCTGAATAGACCAGATCTGCGATGAGGGCCACCACTACGGTGGCGGTCAGCACCAATTCAGGGAAAAAATAGGATATACTCTGAATATTTCCCATTGATCAGTCTACTGTCAGAAGCGGGCTCACCTGAACAAGTTCAATGATGTGTGCCATGGTAGTTTTCATGATATCAATCAGGGGTGAAGGATAGACTCCCAGCAAGATCACCAGCACCGCCAGCGGCACAAGGGTGAACAGTTCCCTCCCGCTGATCTCCGGAAGATCAACATATTTCTCATTCAGCTTGCCCAGAAAGATTCTCTGGTAAGACCAGAGGAAATATGCGGCATTCAGCAAAATCCCCAGGGTGGAGATCACGACAATAGTCCTGTAAACTGGAAAGGCGCCCAGGAAGACCATGGCCTCGCCGATGAACCCTGAGAGACCGGGCAGACCGAGGCCCGCAAACCAAGCCAGGGCAACAACACCTGCGTAAATGGGTGTTTTCGAAGCCAGACCACCGAAACCATCTATATTCCGGTGATGAGCACGATCGTAAATGACACCCACCAGAATAAATAGCATGGCAGTGATGGTACCATGATTAAACATTTGGAGTACAGCGCCGTTCATCCCTAGCTGGGCCGCTGCTGAATTGGATCCGTGTTGTGGTCCCGCCGCTACCACAGCAGCCATCCCCAGCATGACGTAACCCATATGATTGATGGATGAATAAGCCACCATCTTCTTCAGATCTGTTTGGGCCAAAGCACAAAGCGCACCCCAAATAATGTTAATGAGTGCCAGCACAGCAAGAGCTCCCGCGAACCAAACCGTCCCATCGGGAATCATGGGGTAATTGATCCGCAAAAGCCCATAAGTACCCATTTTCAATAGCACACCGGCTAGTATGACGGAGACGGCCGTCGGTGCCTCAACATGTGCCAATGGTAACCACGTGTGGAATGGAAAGATGGGAACTTTGATGGCAAAACCGATGAAGAGCAATATCCAGACAACTTTCATTCCACTAAAACCCCACCAAGAAAGTGAACCCAGTGCGGTGGGAGCGATAGCCATCAGTTCGAGCATGTTAAATGTTCTTCCGCAAGTGTAGTAGAGAGCCAGAATGGCTATCAGCATAAGAACAGAACCAAACAGCGTGTAAAGAAAAAATTTGATGGCGGCATATTCGCGCTGGGGACCTCCCCATATACCGATGAGGAAATACATGGGCAAGAGCATCACCTCCCAAAAGACATAGAAGAGAAAAAAGTCCAGGGAGACAAAAACACCTACCATACCCGCGTCCAGAAGAAGGAAAAGAGAAAAATAGCCTTTCAGCGCTTTATCAATATTCCAGCTTACAAATATGCAGAGGAATGAAAGCAAAGCCGTCAGGACCACCATAGGGAGACTAAGACCATCCACACCCAGCATATAAGTAATATTAAAAGACGGAATCCAAGCCGCTTTCTCCATAAACTGAAAACCCACAAAATCTTTATCAAAATTCATCCAGAGCACGACGGCAATAATGAGTTGAAGCCCGGTAAATGCGACCGCCACCCATTTGATAACATCTGCTTTGTCCCGGGGAAGAGCAACAATAACCATTGCACCTACCACTGGGACCCAGATCAACCAACTCAAAATATTGAAATCCATATGATTCAATTCCCTCTTTAACTAAATGGTTTGCCAGACATAAATCATGATGACTCCGGCCAGAACCCAAACAAGATAGTTCTGAACCTTTCCCGTCTGAACAAGGCGGAGTCCTGAACCAAAAAAGCTTATGCTCCGGCCTATACCATCCACAATCTTCTGATCAAGAATATCATAGTCCCAGCGAATGCCCACAATCCTGGAAAACCACACCGACACCTTGCCGAAACCGTTCACGATATATTTGTCATAAAGCTCCCAATCGACAAAGGCTATCATTCGGGCTAAGATAAGCGAAGGGTTGATGAGATAACGCTGATACGTTTCATCAACAAAGAATTTGTTAAAAGAAAGTTTGTACGGCAGGGCCAGCTTCACCGCCATATCATCGGCGGAGATTCGCTTTTGCAGATACATGAGCACCGCCAAGCCAATGCCGCTGAAGGCGATTAGAATTGACAGGAACATAGCCGGCATATGAGCATGATGCATCTCTCCCGCAATTTCGTTGGCCGGGGGGTTAAGGTGCCCCGGCACAACGGAGTCCTGTGCCTCGATAAGCACCGTGAACCAGCCGTGATCAGAAAACGGGTTGAAATACGGCAGAGTGAAGAATAGAAAAAATGACAGTGTGGCTAGGGTCACCAAAGGCGCCGTCATGGCCGATGGCGACTCGTGTATATTATCATACACTTCCCGCCGAACAGGTTCACCGTAAAAAGTCATGAAGACCAATCTGAACATATAGAAAGCCGTCAAAAAAGCAGCGCCAAATCCAAACAAAGCCAGCAAGAAATGCTCAGGATGATGCATGGTAAAAGACAGCGTGCCGGCAAGGATGGCATCCTTAGAGAGAAAACCTGATGTAAATGGAACACCTGCCAGCGCAACCGTGCAGATGAGCATGGTGAGATAAGTGGTTTTCATCTTACTCTTCATACCACCCATGTTTCGCATATCCTGCGGATCGGACTCATGATCATGGAGTTCATGGTAGGCGTGATGCATGGCGTGAATTACACTGCCGCTACAGAGAAAAAGCCCCGCTTTGAAGGCAGCATGAGTCACAAGATGAAAAAGTCCGTAGGTGTACGCCCCCACGCCCATAGCCAGAATCATATAGCCGAGCTGACTCACCGTTGAGTAGGCTAGCACCTTTTTAATATCATTCTGTGTTACGGCAATGATTGCTGCAAAAATAGCGGTGAACCCACCGATGTAAGCGATGACGGTGAGCGCTGCCGGCGTAAAAATGGGAAAAAGACGGAACGTTAGATAGACACCGGCTGCCACCATAGTAGCAGCATGTATGAGAGCACTGACGGGCGTGGGGCCTTCCATAGCGTCAGGCAACCAGACATGAAGCGGAAACTGAGCCGATTTTCCGATAGCACCGGCGAACAGACAGAGTCCGGCAATGGTGAGGGTTTCTGTAGACAGAAGGCCACTTTCCACCCCGGCGAAAACATCTCTGAATAGAAAGGAACCGGTGGCAGTGAAAAAGAGCATGATACCGATGAACATGCCAATATCACCCACCCTGTTAACAAGAAATGCTTTCTTGGCGGCATCAGATGCCGAATCTTTCTCAAACCAGTGTCCGATAAGGAGATAAGAACTGAGACCTACCAACTCCCAGAAAATATAGATTCCGAGAAGACTGTTAGCAAGAATGATACCGTTCATGGAGAAAGTGAAAAGTGAAAGGAAAGCGAAATAACGGGAGTACCGCAGATCGCCTTCCATGTAGGCTGTGGAGTAGACATGAACCAGTGTTGAAACGAGAGAGACCACAAGGAGCATCACAACAGTGACGTTATCTATAAGAATACCTATTTGAACTTTCAGCGAACCAAGATCGAACCAAGTCCAAGTCTGATCAACAGAAAATTCAGGATCATATTTCACCAACATAACGCCAAACATTGCCAGGGAGAGACAGAGCGTTAGAGCCACCGCCCCGACGGAAACCCAGTCGCCATTTCTCGGAAGGCGCTTCCCCACAAAAATCTGGGCCACAAAGGCCAGAAGGGGCAGGAGAAGAATTGCTATACCGTAGTTGACCACTACTGTTTCAGCTGATCAGCTTCATCAATGTTGATGGTTCCCAGGTTGTTAAAAATATTCAAAATGATGGCCAGGGCCACCGCCGCTTCCGCCGCCGCCATAACGATGACAAACAGAGCAAAGACATGGCCGGAAAAATCCATACCGCCAAACCGGGCAAAGGCTATAAAATTGATATTGGCCGCGTTAAGGATCAATTCCACTCCCATAAGCACCGCCACACCATTCCGTCGTGTAATGACACCAAAAAGCCCCAGTGAGAAAAGCAGGGCGCCGATAACCAGATAACTGTTGAGATCCACCATCAGTCCACCTTCCTGGACAAAAGAGCAGCACCCATAAGTGCGGCAAGAAGTAAGACAGAGGCAACTTCAAACGGCAGCAGATAATCGATCATCAGTAACCGACCTATCTGGCGGACAGTTTCCTGAGGCTCAACAGCTGTGGCCCTGTACCACGGTGCCTTAAGAATCATGGATGTAAGCCCCAGAAAAATCACCAAAACGATGGCACCCCCAACACCCTGCTGGATAGAGGAATGGGACAGCCTGACGTTGGTGATCCTATGAGTGAGCATAATACCGAAAATGATGAGCACCAGTATCCCCCCCACGTAAATGAGAATCTGAGTCACAGCGATAAAGTCCGCCCATAGGAAGACGTAGAGCCCAGCAACACCCATAAGAGTAAACAGTAGGGCCATAGCTGAATAAATGAGGTTTTTTGAAAATACCACCATTGCGGCGGATGCAACTGTAACTAAAGCAACAATCCAAAAAATAAATGACGTACCAGTCACTTATCCGGCCTCTTCCACCTTATCATCTTTAGTTTCTGCGTACGTTTGGATAACATCCGTTGGAACTTTCGCAAAACGATAAATCATATCACCACGATCATATTCTGAAAATTCGTAATCGATCTCATGCTTGCTTGAGTTTGGCCCACCCACCATGAAAATACATTCCTCAGGACATGGGTATACGCAAAGGTTGCAATAACAACACTCAGTCATATCGATATCAAACCGTGTAACAAGAAGTCTTTTTTGGGTTCCATGTGAGGTAACACCGCGGTGATTAGCTTCTGGAATATCTGCACCCTTATCAACTTTTTCTGTTTCAATCTTGATACAGTCAACGGGACAAGCACGTTCACACTTCAAACAACCGATGCAGTCGTCCATGTCCACGGTGAGACGGGAACGAATCACATTGTAACTGTCTTCTCTGAAACCGATGTGACGATCAGGTTGGGGCCAGCGCTCTACGGGATATTGAAGAGTTACATTTCCGCGTCTGATCTTAAACATGTGCCCAATGGTCACCTTCATGCCTATAAACATTGATGAAATTGTTTCCCAGATATTAGATAGATAGTTCAAAATATTACCTCAATAATAGGTCCCAGAAACCAACACCAATGATGGTTACGAACGAAGCAGGTAGGAAAAACTTCCAACACAAACGCATGAGTTGATCTGTGCGCAACCGTGGAAACGTCCAACGAAACCACATCATGACAAAAATCAGAAAAGAAGCCTTTGACATAAACCAGAAAATACCCCAGAGATTCCCTTGAAAGTAACCAGGGATGGGACTAAGCCAGCCACCGAGAAAAACAAGAGAGGCAACACCGGCCACAATAAACATATTGGCATATTCTGTCAGGAAGAAGAACGACCAGCGCATGCCTGAGTATTCGGTATGGAAACCGGCCACTAGTTCCGATTCAGCTTCAGGTAAATCAAAAGGCGTTCGGTTAACCTCAGCTAAACCAGCAATGAAAAAAAGCCAGAAAGCGACAAAAGTAAAAGGGTTATCAAAGATGAACCAATTCGGTAATACAGCAAGGGTAGTGCCTGTTTGTGCAGCAACAATATCTTTAAAAGCAAGGCTTCCTGAAAGCATTATCACAGTTAGCAGCGACAAACCTGCCGGAATCTCATAACCTACAATTTGCGCCGCGGAGCGCATTGCACCGTAGAGGGACCATTTATTGTTGGAACTGTAGCCTGCAAGGATGATACCAATGACACCCACCGACCCCATTGCAAGAATGTAGAATAGACCAATATTGAAGTCAGCTGCTACCACATGCTCATTAAAAGGAAGTGCCGCAAAAGCCAAAAAAGAACCGATAAAAAGAATGAAAGGAGCCATCACAAAAAGCTTTCTATCTGCTGTAGCCGGGATAATATCCTCTTTTGTCATAAGCTTTACAGCATCAGCCGCAGTCTGAAGAATTCCCCATTTTCCTGCATGAAGACCTACACCTTGGCCCATGGGTCCCAACCTATCCTGCATGAAGGCTGATACTTTCCGCTCTGCATAGACAGCAACCAGAGCATTTACCGCCATAAATAAAAATAAGGGAAGCCCTGCTAGGGTTGCAGCCAGAACGAATGAAAGATTAGGCGAAAATGCTAGAAATGGAATTCCAGAAAATATTTCGAGAAAATAATCAACCATCAGCGATCGATCTCTCCCAGTACAATATCTAATGAACCCAGAATAGCGATCACATCAGAGATCATCCATCCTCGGGCAATTTCGTCCAGGCAACTTAAGGCTGTAAAGGCCGGTGACCTCAGTTTAAGTCTGGAAGGTATATCACTTCCATCGCTGACAATGTAATAACCGAGGTCGCCGCGGGGACTCTCAGTCCTGCTGTAAACATGGCCCGATTTTGGTCTAATCTTTTTTGGTAAAGTGGCATGAACATCGCCATCACGAGGCATTCCATCCAGAGCCTGACGAATGATCTTTATACACTCTTCCAGCTCTCTGACGCGAACGTAATACCTATCCCAGCAATCACCCACGGAGCCCATTGCACCAGTACCTATAGGAATGTCAAAATCAAAACGGTCATAAATGCTGTAAGGATCATCTTTTCTCAAATCCCATCGTATCCCCGAGCCACGCAGATTGGGACCCGTTACACCGTAGCTCACGGCAATATCGGATGGAATTACGCCAATATCGGCTGAACGCTCAATGAAAATTTTATTGTAGGTGAGAAGTTCGTTATACTCGTTGATCTTGGGTTCAAAGTAATCAAGAAAATCATATGTCTTCTCCACCCACCCAACAGGGAAATCATGAGAAACACCACCCACCCAAATGTAGTTGTAAAGCAATCGGGCGCCACAAAGCATCTCAAATAGATCAAGGATTCTTTCACGATCACGAAAACAGTAAAGGAAGGGAGTAAACGCGCCCACATCAAGTCCAAAAGTGCCCAAGGCCAACAAATGACTGGAGATGCGGTTCATTTCAGCTACAATGACCCGCATGAACTCCACCTTTTCCGGGACTTTGATCTCCATTAACTGTTCCACAGCAACGGCATAACCAAAATTGTTGTTCATGGAGCCGATGTAATCACAACGGTCTGTAAAGGGAATCGCTTGCTCGTAGGTAAGGTTTTCACAATGCTTCTCAAAGCACCTGTGAAGATATCCTATGTAGGGTATGATCTTTGTTATGATTTCACCATCGGTGTGGACCTTGAGTCGAAGCACCCCGTGCGTGCTTGGATGCTGCGGCCCGATATTGAGGACCATCTCTTCGCCCCTGAAAGCACCCAGTTCCTTTTCGACAGCTATTCCCATCCCTCTTTCATCTTATTAACAACAATTCCGTGCCACGTTTCAGGAAATTCATAATCTTTGCGAAGCGGAAAACCCTCCCAGTCGCTGGGAAGCAAAATTCTGCGCAAGTCACGATGCCCATCAAATTCTATACCATACATATCGAAAACTTCCCTTTCGAACCAGTCGGCAATTCGCCAAATCTGCTCTACTGAAGGAACCTTTGGGTCGTTCTTTAACGTAGAAACATAGACCTCCAGTTTGTGATTGTGCTTCATGGAGTGGAGGTTATAAACGACAGCCAGATTTTCACTATCTTCCCCCTCATCAATGCCTGTGATACACATCATGGCATCAAAGAAAAGTTCCGGCTCTTCCCGAAGAAACGGGGCTAGTTGCCCCCACTGCTCTGGCGTTATTCTAACAGTTTCTTCTGAAACTTCTTCATCAATGGATGCAAAGTCCTTCCCGAACTTCGCATTGATACTTTCGACAATCCCCACAAAATCCATCAATTCAGAAGGTTTAACTAGGCCTCTGTCTCCTGAGGCGCGGGAGGGGGTGGTACAGGTGTTTCTTCTGTAATGGTAAGCTTTCGATAACGGCCACGGCCGTATGGAACAGAAACCTTAACCCACTCCAAATCACCTTTCCGCCAAACATATGCTAGACCCAGAGAAAGTATTCCCAGAAAAATCAACATCTCTACAAAAGCAAATAGGCCCAATTCCTTGTAGACAACGGCCCACGGAAAAAGGAAAACAATTTCCACATCAAAGATGATAAAAATGAGTGCTACCACATAAAAACGGATATTGAACTTGACCCAGGCAGGGCCCTCTACTGCTTCCCCGCACTCGTATGTTGACATCTTGTCAAAGGTTTTGTTTCTGGGTGCTAGAATCCTCTGAATAAAGAGGGGTGCAGCAACAAGAACGATGCCAATCAAGATAAAAATGAACGAGGTTCCAAAATCTCTATACATGTATGATGAGCTGTTTAAAACAGGCTGTGAATTTATTGTCACCCCTCTGGTCATGCAAAGCAATTTCCCTCAATAAAGAGTGGGCAATTGCTCATATAAATTCTAGTGATATTTTTGAAACAGTTTGCCCAAAACAGATTGACGAAGGAGGTCTCTTCAGCTAAATTCGCCCGCTTCTATGGGATTTCTGAACAGTTCACTTAACTTGTTGCTTCCCCTTCTTCCAAGAAATGTGCTCCGTCCTTTCGCCATGCGGTACGTTGCCGGCGATACCGAAGGGGACGCACTCGGTGTGGTTTATGAACTCAATCAGCTGGGATTCTCTGCGACCCTGGACATTCTGGGTGAACATTCAAAATCGGTGGAAGAAGCCAAGGTGATTACCGAAAGTTATATCCGTCTGTTCGAAGTGATTGCCGATTCGAGTCTCGATTGCAACATCTCCATCAAACTGACCCATCTCGGCCTCGGCTATGATGATAAACTTGCAGAAGACAATCTGTTCGCTCTGTTGGAGACGGCTAAAAGAATAGACAACTTCCTCCGCATCGACATGGAGAATTCGCCCTACACAGACATCACACTCTCCCTCTACGAAAAGTGCAAATCAAGATATGCCGGAGTTGGGCCAGTCCTTCAAGCATATCTTCATCGTAGTGAAACCGACCTCAAGCGATTGAACGGTGACAATGTCAATGTGCGAATCTGTAAGGGAATATACCGGGAGCCGGAAGAGTCGGCTTTTCACCACAGAGAAGAAATCAGGGAAAATTATATAAAGCTGGTTCAAGCCGGTCTTTTGGACGAAGCCTTTATCGGCATCGCCACTCACGATATCTATCTGATTGATACACTTGAGACATGGATCGAAAATCAAGCTATTTCCAAGGACAGCTACGAGTTCCAGGTACTCTACGGCGTCCCTATGGGAAACAGGCTTGAACAACTATTGGAGGATGGCCACAAGGTACGTTACTACATTCCCTTCGGGGATCAGTGGCACTCTTATGCCATCAGACGATTCAAAGAAAATCCAAAGATTGCTTCATATATTGTCAGAAACTTTTTCAGGAAGTGATGAACGAACCAGAAACCATCGAGCAAATCTTTAATATGAAAACTGTTGCTGTGGTAGGGATGAGTCCCAAACCGGAACGGCCCAGCCATTACGTAGCTATGTACCTTAAAACAAATGGTTATAAGATTATACCTGTGAACCCAGGCCAAAATAATATTTCTGGAATGGTCTGCTATCCAGATCTTCAATCCATTCAAGAGCAAGTAGACGTTGTGGATGTGTTCCGTAGACCGGAACATACGGTTCCCATTTCCGAAGCGGCGGTTGAGATCGGTGCCAAGGCCCTTTGGCTTCAGGATGGAGTTATCAATCAAGAAGCCACAAAACTAGCTGAAGATGCCGGCCTTTTGGTGGTGGTGAATGACTGCATGTTGCGCCGGCACAGACAACTTTTCGGGAAATTATAAACCTTTGCCCAAGGGCACAGATATGACGCCGGAGGAGTTTCGAAAGGCGGGCCGAGAGGTCATCGACTGGATTGCCGACTATTATGAAAAGGTTGGCGAGTTTCCTGTTATGTCCCAAGCTGCCCCAGGCGAAGTTCGAAGCAAGCTTCCACCTCATCCTCCTGTTAAGGGAGAGTCCTTCAAAGATGTAATGAAGGATGTTGAGGACATCATACTCCCCGGCATCAGTCACTGGCAGTCCCCTAACTTTTATGCCTTTTTTCCTGCCAATGCTTCAGGTCCAGCCATTTTGGGCGATCTGCTGTCCTCGGGCTTCGGTGTCAACGGCATGCTGTGGGCCACCTCCCCTGCCTGCACTGAACTGGAAACACATATAATGGACTGGTTGGTGGAGATGCTGGATTTGCCGAAAAAATTTCTCTCTTCCTCAGATGGCGGCGGTGTGATACACGATACAGCCTCCAGTGCCACTCTTTGCGCCCTTTTGGCGGGTCGAGAGCGGGCAACGGATTATGGGAGTAATAAGTCCGGTGTAAAAAGTGAACTGACAGTTTACACTTCCAATCAGGCTCACTCATCCTTAGAGAAAGCTGTAAAAATTGCAGGCTTGGGAAAAGATAACCTGAGGCTTATAGAAGTAGATGAAACTTTCGCCATGAAGAGTGAGACATTGTCCGCGACAATAGAGGAAGACCTAAAGAACGGGAAAAAACCGGCCTTTGTTTGTGCTACTTCCGGAACCACTTCATCTACTGCCTTTGATCCGCTGCCTCAGATAGGGAGAATCTGTAAAGAAAAAAATATCTGGCTCCATGTGGATGCGGCTATGACAGGAACAGCGGCACTGTGCCCAGAGTTTCGCTGGGTTCATGAGGGGTTGGAAATGGCGGACAGTTACTGCTTTAATCCCCACAAATGGATGCTGACAAATTTTGATTGCGACGCTTTCTTTGTTTCCAATAGAAAAGCACTATTGACCACGCTTTCCATCCTACCTGAGTATCTGAAAAACAAACCAAGCAAATCCGATGCTGTCATCGATTATCGCGACTGGCAGATTCCGCTGGGTCGGCGGTTCCGGGCGTTAAAGCTTTGGTTTGTTATTAGACACTACGGCCTAAAAGGACTTAAAGCACATGTGCGAAAAGGTGTAGAACTTGGGCAACTCTTCAAATCTTTTGTTGAGAAAGATGATCGGTTTGAAATTATGGCTCCAGCACCCTTGAATCTGGTTTGTTTCCGGGCAAAAACCAGCGATGAGATCAATGAGGCGATTCTCTTTAAGCTGAACAGCAGTGGTAAAATGTATCTCACACACACCAAACTGAATAACAAGTACACACTAAGGCTTTGTGTGGGTTCTCCCCTTACAGAGCAAAGCAACATAGAATCCACTTGGCACCGAATAACGGAAACATATGAAAATGAAAAATAGAGGCACTAAATGAATATCGATTACAGAGGGAAAACAGTTCTTGTTACAGGCTCATCCAGCGGGATTGGGAGAGCCATCGCTCAGGCTTTCGCCGAGTCAAGCGCCACTGTTGCAGTGCATTATCACAGCAACGAGAATGGCGGAAGAGAAACTCTGGAAAGTCTAAATGGAAAAGATCATATGCTGGTCCAGGGTGATATTTCTTTACCTCACGAAGCAAGCCGAATCGTTGAAGAGGTCATTACCGGTATGGACCGTATGGATATCCTTGTGAACAATGCTGCTTTAATTGAACAGTTCAACTTTGACGATTTATCTTATGAGGAGTGGGTAGCCATTTGGGATCGCACGCTTGGTACAAATCTTGTGGGTCACACCAATGTTTCATTCTGTGCCATCCAACAAATGAAAAAACGTGGGGGTGGAAAAATTGTCAATATTTCTTCCCGAGGCGCTTTTAGAGGTGAACCCACTGCTCCTGCTTACGGCGCCAGCAAGGCAGGTATCAACTCTTTCGGCCAATCCATGGCCCAGGCACTTATCAAACACAACATTTTTATCTATACACTAGCGCCGGGGTATGTAGAAACTGAGCGGGTATCCCCAATCTTAGAAGGCCCAGAAGGAAATTCAATAAAGAATCAGAGTCCCTTTGGACGAGTGGCCAAGCCAGAAGAGGTGGCTCGGGCAGCGGTCCTACTAGCGTCTGAGGGAACTGATTTCATGACAGGGTGTATCGTTGATATAAACGGCGCTTCTTACTTGCGGACCTGAACTTTATACTAAGTATTTATCTTCGGCAAAAGAGTAGAATTTGGTCAACCGATTTCCTATGATTGATGGCCGCTGTTGTTTTGACCCCATCCCATTTTCGTCCTTAGGGTCTGGTAATAGTCACTGTCTTCAAAGGTGATCATATTTACCTCATAGTCCGCCTTTCGGACCACCACTCGACCATTTGCTGGGATAGAATACTCCAACTGACCATCTACAGTGAGGCGGGCACCGGGTTCCTCTTCAAGGAAGGTTATAGTGAGATCATTTTTAGCAGGCAATACGATAGGACGGGATGAGAGTGTATGAGGACATATAGGTGTGACGGTGAAAAGGGATAGCCATGGCGCCACTATGGGACCACCCGCCGCCAGATTGTAAGCTGTAGAACCAGTAGGCGTGGCAATGATGAGCCCGTCGGCAGAATAAGATGTGATAAAATGCCCCTCCGAAAAAAGAGAGCATTTCATAAGTCGAAACCCCTCCCCGGCGTCTATGACAAGGTCATTCAATGCCGTGACAGTGGTGTTCGTATCTCCTTCGATGACTGCCTCAACAAGAATCCTAGGGAAAGTGGTGTAGTTCCCGGCGATGATTGATTCCAGACGTGTGTACATATTTTCAATTGTCCCTTCCGCCAGGAAACCGAGGCCGCCGAGATGGACACCAAAAATAGGGGTGCCACGATGTTCAACACCCCGGGCAGCCGACAGGATGGTTCCATCACCACCCATGGCTAAAACGAAATCCACATTCTTGAAATCGTCTGCTTCTTCTATGATGCTGTAATTGAATTTTGACTTGTCCTCAAGCCGTTTATGAATGTGGGTGGTGAAAAATACTTTCTGTCCCCTCTCTTGAAGCCAAGAGGTCAACTCTGGGAGAAGCTCCCAGAAAACTTCTTTTTGGGTATTCCCCCAGAATGCAACTTTCATTCAGTCTTCCTCACCAAGCAGATTCTTTATCTTTTCCTCTGCCTCTTCAAGCATTTTTCGACACTCTTCCGTCAGCTTCATCCCTTCTTCAAACAGTTTAAGACTTTTTTCCAGAGAGGCAGAGTCACCTTCCAACTGATCAACGATTTTTTCGAGACGTTTCATAGAATCTTCGAACTTGAGAGATTTCTTTTTAGTCATAACAAATTATCACTAATGATGAAGTTAAGGTCTCTTTATCAATTCTCACGTTTACTTCCTGTCTTTACTGATTTTCTTCACTTCACTTTCCAATTTTCCATCGGAAAGATGAAGAGAAAACCGATCTCCCTTTTTGACGCCTCTAACACTCTTTAGATTCCTTTTATCTGGAAGGGTATATGGAATCGCATAACCTCTTTCGAGAATGGCCGTTGGGTTTACAGCAGAAAGTCTTCCACTAACAGAACCGTGGTTAGCATTTTTCATAGCCAGGATCACCCGCACATTCCGGGCGAGACGCTCTGCCGTCTCATTCAAATACTCAGTTCCGCGCTCCAGTAGAACTCTCGGTTGCTGAAAACCGTAGCGAGAAACCTGTCCGTCAAGCTGCTGCCACGAGGATTGGACTCTATTTTTCAGACCTTCCCCCAGTCTCCAAGCAACTTCATCCAGGCCACTTCTAATATCACTTAAGGCTGGAGACACCAGTTCGGCAGCAGTTGAAGGCGTGGGCGCCCTGAGGTCAGCAGAAAAATCTGACAGCGTCAAATCAGTCTCGTGACCAATAGCGGAGATGATTGGGACAGTGGCGGCAGCAATACGCCTCACCACTTTCTCTTCATTGAAAGCCCATAGATCTTCCAACGATCCGCCTCCTCGACCCACAATTATACAATCAAGGTCACCTATCTTCTCTAATTCACCAATTGCTGAAATAATATCCTCGGCTGCAGCGTTACCCTGGACCAGTGTGGGGCGAAGGATCAGTTCTAAATGAGGTGCCCGTCTCGATAGAACATTCCTTATATCCTGAATTGTCGCACCTGAACCAGAGGTGACAATGCCGATCCTGAAAGGGTAAGGAGGTAACGATTGCTTACGACTTTCGTCAAAAAGGCCCTCACCTTCCAGCTTTTTTTTTAGTGCCTCGAAGGCAAGATAAAGCGTTCCCACTCCTGCTGGTTCCATGCGTCTAACCAGCAGCTGATACTGACCTCTTGCCTTATAAACAGAAATATCCCCATTGGCCAAAACCATCATTCCGTTTTCCACAGGGAACTTCAGATGTTCATTATATCCCCTGAACATGGCTGCTCTCAGCTCGGCTTTTTCGTCCTTCAGCGTGAAGTACATATGCCCTGAAGCAAAATGATGGGTAAAGTTTGAAATTTCCCCTTCAACCCAGACAGCCGGAAACGCCCCATCAAGCAACGCCTTAATCTCTGCTGTAATCTGGGAGACGGAAAATATATCAGACTGCCCGCCGTCAACAGTTTCAGCAGTCAATGAAAAATGTGAATCCATGAGATTTCTTTGTTAAGGGTTCAACGGGTCGGCGGTGACGGTTTCCCCGCCGCCACCCAGGCCGAATGCCAGTAAGATGCCACACGGAGGGAAGCCATTTCCATCCGAGAGACGGCCAGTACCCCGGTTTCATCGTAAAGAACCCTAATATACTCACTTCCAAACATGGACACTTTCCAATCTGAGATTGTAGACCTGGATTGGACAGGAATTGTTTCTCGAGCCTTGGTTTCGGCTGCAAGGATGGTACTAACATGGGGAAAAGATTCTTCAACAATTAGAAACGCCTGGGAAACAGGGTCATCAAAACCGATTAATCTGCCGGAGGTGTTCATTGCGTCCAGCAAAAACTCTTCTACCATATTTGCTTCCCATCTTTTGTGAACACCCTTATTTCCCGTGAGTTGTCCGTTATAGTTTTCACAGGTATGAAATGGCACATGGATATCCGACACGTAGTGCCCTAAAGCGGCGGCTGTGAGGCGCGCCTTAATCCACTCCCCATCACGAAATTGTCTCACCAGTCGGTAATAATATTCTTCGATTCTCCATGGCGCCGTGCCCCAGCTATCCAGTTTTTTTTCTCCGTATTTATTAACAACATCCTCCCACTTCCGGGGAATCTTTTTAAACGGATGGTCATCAAACAGATCAGCATCGATGAAGTGGCCGGGAGATTCGTTGGGATGATTTTCTTTATCTATCTTCCACAGATCAGGATCCACCGCATGTTCTGAAATATAATTTATGTGGCCGCTGAAAAAATCACCCAAGGGAAAATTAAGAAGGTTAACAGCTTCCCTGTTAATGAGCCTGTGTGCTGTATAGCCCCACCCGTAGGCCCACTGGTGGGTCATTATATATAGAAAGAGGAGAAGAAGCCTCAGTTTCAACGTTAACCGCAGGCCCAGTTCGGCACCCTAGTCTAACTGACCTTTTTCTTGTGTCTGTTCTGGCGAAGACGCTTCTTACGCTTGTGCGTGGAAATCTTTCGCTTTTTCCGTTTTTTCCCACAGGGCATAGACTATTACTCCGTTAAAGCTTTGTTTACATTTTTCCGAAGCAAACCGGACGGTTTAAACGTCGGGACGTATCGCTCGGGGAGATAAACCGTTTCTCCCGTCCCCGGATTTCGCGCTTTGCGGGGATTCCGCTTTTTGACTCCAAAAGTACCGAATCCGCGCAATTCAACACGCCTGTTATTTTCCAATGCTGAGGTAATGGTATTCATGATACCATTCATAACTGTTTCTGTCTCCACTTTGGTCAATCCTGTGGCACTGGAGACCCTATCTACAATATCTGCTTTGGTCACTGTCTTACCTTCAATCTTATTCATTTCATCTCCTCTGGCTCATCCCTGCCTCACATAAATCACAATTTTCTGTCCAGGTATAATAAAGTCATTGTCTTTGATACTGTTCCACTGACGAAGCTTGGACATCCCCACACGGTACCGATCAGCGATATGACTGAGAGTGTCACCTGTTCTCACTGTATATATCTCTTTAACATATTTGCTAGCACTGGTCACCTGATTCCCCTCTCTCACTGGTACTTTCAGTTTCTGGCCCGGCAATATATAGGTGCCGTACCTCAGGCCATTCAGTTGACGGATCCGCCTTGCCGATGAACCGTATCTCATGGCAATATGACCAAGAGTATCGCCTTTACGTACTACATAGGCTACAGTATTAGGCGGTGTACCAGCTACCAGTACCGGTCCAGAGGAAGCTCCGGAAACGGGGATCGTCAGTTTCTGCCCGATGCGGAGGCGGTGATAATTCTTTATCTTATTAAATGATGCAATTTGGTTTATGGAAACACCATATTTCTTTGCGATCCAGCTGAGGTTGTTTCCACGCTGAACGACATGAACCATGTATTGAGGAGCAAACCGCTGTTCATCGTTTAAAGAGGTAAAAGCGGCAAGAAATGTTTTCCGTGTCCCGGCGGGAATTTTCAGATCATAAGATTCGTCCGGTGGCGTTGCATGTTGGCGCAGTTCCGGATTGTATTCCCGGAGCTCTCTGAGCTTAATACCAGCACATTTGGCAAGAACGGCAAGATCAGCACTTTTTTCAACTGTTACCTGATCATAATTGAAAGGTGAGCCAGTAGGTTCTTCGAATCCATACTCTAATGGATCTGTAGCAATAATGGCAGTTGCCAGTACTGTAGGAACATGATTTTTTGTCTCCTTGGGAAGAGAGTTTAGACTCCAAAAATCTCTCGTCTGATGAAGGCGAATGGCGCGATTGATCCTACCAGCACCTGCATTGTAGGCCGCCAGTGCTAGATACCAGTCATCAAATTCAATGTAGAGGTCTTTTAAATATTTTGCTGCTGCATTGGTAGCGCGAATGGGATCCCGGCGCTCATCCACCCACCACGTCCGGTCAAGGCCATAAATCTTGGCCGTTGAATTGATAAACTGCCACATTCCCGCAGCATGAGCACGGGAATAAGCCCTGGGATTTAATCCACTCTCCACCATTGCATGGTATATCAACTCTTCAGGAAGTTCGTTTTTATCAAGGATTTCTTTGATGACTGATTCATAAACCGGGTAACGCGCTAACCACCTTTCGAAACTCTGTCGTCCGTCTGTCTGGAAAAAGCTAATAGCACGCTCAACACGACTGTTCAACACCAGGGGCATATGGCCTTCTCGGTCATCAATCACCTTAAAAGAGGCACCGTTTATTTTAATCTCTATCGGATCAAGATAGCGGGATAGTTCCTCTTTCAGGCTGGCGGTGGCGATGGAAGCACTAGTCTCGTCAATAGTGATGAAGTTATTCTGGTAAGTGTGTATGAGTGTTTCTTCGAAACGGCTGAACTCCTCTTGATCATCTTCAGACATATCACCAAGTTGTTCCGCTTCCATTAACAACTCCACGATCTTATCGAGCACATAGAGCACTTCCAGAGAGTCACCATGATGATCGGCAATGATCGCTTCCGAAAAAAGACTTTTGGCATCCGACAGTATGAGAGGAAACCGGTTCTCGTTTCCGTTTACATTAACAAAATCTTCATTATCAATATGGGAACCGTTCTCCGACTTGGCACTTCCCTGTTGAGCAAAAAGCACAGTAGTGAGAAGCAGAATGGAGAGAAGTATAATATGCTCCTCTAACTTAAGGTATTGTTTAAGATACATCATTTCCTGGGTAAACCAGCGGGGAACTTAGGCGTTTAACCGAGGAGCAGTCAAGTTCTTTCAGCACTTTACTTGCCCACCCGCTCCTTAATGATTTGGGTTGTACAGACACCATCTAAAAGGGGCACTCTCACAACTTCGCCACCTCTCGAAAGGACAATGTCCGCACCTACAATTTCTTCGCTACTGTAATCTTCACCTTTCACCAGTACATCCGGCTTGATGTTTTCAATGAGCTTCAGTGGTGTATCTTCACTGAAAATTGTTACAACATCAACCGCCTCAACTTTTAGAAGAGCTTCAGCTCTTTCTGCCTGCAGTTGAACAGGCCGCCCCTCTCCTTTAAGGCGGCGTACAGAATCGTCGCTGTTTAATCCAACAATAAGAAGATCCCCTTCGCGCGTCGCTGCTTCCAGAAGGGCAACGTGTCCTTTGTGCAAAAGATCAAAACATCCATTAGTAAAGACAACAATTTCACCGGCGTGATGGGCCTCAGTGGCCCGCCTTGCAGTCTCTTCACGGTTAAGCTGTGTCATCTCAGCGGCAAAGTTCCGCAGAAGCCCAGGTGATACACGTCCGCTCCTCACTGGCGGAAAAAAGTGGTGTTCTCATTACAGATTGATATATCACGCTGCCACGGCTTCCTACGATGGTGTCACCCTCTCACTGGCCCAGTCACGCTTCATGGCCACCACACACTCCCTCACAGTTTCGGCAAACTCGCCTTTCGGACGTTCTTTCCATTGGACAACCGGAATCGGGTCTCCCACCCGGAGTTCCACCTCGCCAGATCGCAGGGCAAGAGACCGCTTTTCCAGAACATCTCTAGTACCACAAACAGCTAGCGGTACCACGTCCATCCCCAAGTCAATGGCTATGGCAAGCCCCCCTTTTTTGAACTGATGTATTTCACCATCCTCACTCCTAGTCCCTTCAGGGAAAATGATCACAGAACGAGGATTGAAGTCCAACGAAGCTTTCGCTTTTTCCAGCGATTTCCTCGCTTTCGTCCTGTTATTGCGATCAATAATAATGTGCCTGGCCGCCACCATGGCCCAGCCGAAAATAGGTATTTTCATCAACTCCCTTTTGGCGATGGAAACAATATGAAACGGCAAGCCACCAAAAATCAGTGGAATATCAAACGCACTTTCGTGGTTTGATGCAAAAATATAGTGACTGTTTCGATCCAGCCTGTCGAGGCCCACCACCTTGTACTTAACACCGCTGGATGCCAGCAGAATTTTACAATAGACCCTTGTAATCCATCCAGTAAAATGTCCCCTAAAGTCAGCGAGACCCGAAATAATGACAACTGTACCGAGGAAAACTGTCCAGAAAAAAGAGTTTGCCAGGAAAAAGACTCGCCGGAACACCATTTTCTTATTTCAGGACTGAATCCCCAAAATAAGATTGAAGAGATTCGGGGATTGTAACCGTCCCTTCATCGGTTTGATAGGTTTCCAACAGTGCAATCATCAATCTTGGTGTGGCCACGCCGGAGCCATTCAAAGTGTGAACATGTCGTACTTTTCCATCCTTGTCCCGAAAACGGATCTCCGCCCTCCGCGCCTGGAAAGACACAAAATTGCTACAACTGGAGACTTCCAGCCATCGTTTTTCACCCGGGGCCCACACTTCAAGATCGTAACACTTTGCCGCCGCGAAACTAAGATCACCAGTACACAGCGAAACGACACGATAGTGAAGACCCAGTGCCTGAAGTACAGATTCCGCATCAGCCGTCAATGATTCCAATTCATCATAAGATCTGTCAGGATTGACAAATTTCACCATCTCCACTTTGTTGAACTGGTGAACCCGTAGCAGCCCCCGAGTCTCCTTGCCGTATGAACCAGCCTCCCGTCGGAAACAGGGTGAATAGGCCACATAACGGATGGGTAGGTCAGAGCTGTCAAGAATCTCCTCCCGGTGAATATTGGTAATAGGAACTTCTGCAGTTGGGATAAGATACAGACCATTATTCTCCACACGATACATTTCTTCTTCCAGTTTCGGCAGCTGCCCCGTGGCCTCCGTAGCAGATTCCAGCGCCATGAAGGGTGTCATCACCTCACTGTAACCGCGCCCGAGTTGATGTTCCAGCATAAAGTTGATGAGAGCCCGCTCCAGACGTGCTCCAGATTTAGTGTATAAGGGAAATCCTGAACCGGAAATTTTTGCGGCTCTTGTGAAATCAAACAATTCCAGTGACTCGGCCAGATCGGTGTGATTCAGAGGTATAAAGTCGAATGACGGTTCCTCACCCCAGGTTCGTACCAACTCATTGGCGGACTCATCATCACCTACAGGTACGGATTCGTGAGGAACGTTAGGCACCCACCTCAGTAGCTTGTCAAGCTGCTCTTGCAATGATGCCAGCTCAAAGTCTCCCTCTTGAATCTTTGAAGAAAGTTCCCGCATCTCACTGATGAGACCGTCTGCATCGTTTCCCTCCCGCTTCAGCCGGGCGATTTTTTCACTGACCCTGTTCCTCTCCGCCTTCTTCTCTTCCACTTCCTGAATCAGCTCTCGCGATTTGTTGTCAAGCTCCAGGAGTTTCTCCATCTGTATGGATTCCCCCTTCGCAGCAGCGGCTCGACTGATGCGTTCTGGATCTTCTCTGATCTCTTTCAGTGAAATCATATTAATTAAATTTTACCAGCTCTTTTCTCGACGGGAAATTACGACCCGCTCTCCGAAATTTCCATCGGTTCCCGGCAGTATCACTGGCCGGCGGTGGTGAGCTGTGATTGGCTATGCCGCCCTTTCCAGCGGATCTTCACGAATGACCCTAAAGCACCCAAAACCGCCACATAGAGACCGTGCCAAACTTCATTCAGCAAAAAGACGGACACATCGAAAGGTCTCTCAATTTTGGAAAGATAAGTAGTGATGAGAAGACCATCCGCAATCATTTTAATAAACCACGGCAGAAGCCAATGGGATGAAAAATCGATGAGGAAAATAATCTGTCCCGCCATGACTGCAACATTGGCAACATAGATGAGAGCCAAAGCAAGCCTGAACCGTCGATCCACAAAGTCGAGCCTGTAGTAAGCCTTTCCTTTGGAGGCAAACCGCAACCGCTGTTGGATGAACGCCATGAACCCATCTGGCGATGGACTCTCCACCTCTGAACCTGCTGAAAAGCACGGCAAAACAGTCCAACCATTCTTGGTAATGAGATGCATCATTAGGTCATCATCACCAGAAATAAACGCCCGAAATTTTTCGTAACCGCCGGCCTCATCAAACGCACGTCGCCGGACAGCCAAATTTCGACCGCTAGCAGTGAGAGGAAACTGTCGGCACGCTC
>Ga0207963_1000261_pt1 | contig 27107 bp, 23 predicted proteins | sample Knorr_S15_td_NAD_FD_185604 | JGI IMG/M metagenome (GOLD analysis project Ga0207963, IMG submission 185604) | Marine microbial communities from Southern Atlantic Ocean transect - Knorr_S15_td_NADW_ad_2500m_LV_A (SPAdes) (version 2) | ecosystem: Environmental > Aquatic > Marine > Oceanic | place...
ACCATCAGACCATTTATGGCCTTTACGAAGTTTGAAGGTTAACTGCGTAAAATCATCATTCCATGACCAGCTCTTGGCGATATTTGGAACGACGGTTGTAAGATCGTCAGAGTAGCGCACCAGGTTTACATGACGCGTGGACAGCAAATCGGACGTGCCGGCTTCGGTATTATTCGAAATCATATCGAAAACACCGCCATATTTACCGATTGCGTCATAGGGTGCTACGACCAACGGTTCATCTGGCAGGCGCTCGGCCAGCGACGGCAGCGACGGGTTGCCCACGATGCGCTCGTTCAGCGCGCCGATGCTCGGATTCTCGCTGAAAGACAGCTTGCAGTTCGCCAGCTTCTCGAATGCCGCCAGCTCATACTGCTGCGGGTACTTTCCGGGCGCGACGCCCTTCATGTCCGCAACGGTGACCGCCGGGCAGTCCGCCCAGGCCGTGTTTCCAAAAGAAAACAGCAGCAAGACGAAAGTCGCCAAGACCGCTTTAATAGTTATCGGATATCGCATTTGCATCTCCTTTGTGATTAAGAATTACCAGGGTTTTTAATTTCACTTAAATCGTGCAACTGTATTTGACTCACCAATGGACGCTTAACCCTCGTGTCCATATACATCTCATTCTCTTGACCCTGGCAAGAGAATAGTTGCAAGCTTGGTCCATTGTAGTAGAAAACCTAGACATGCGGAACGACCTCCCGTCATTACAGTAGACTTCCAGGCGTGGGATACGCTCAAACGTAAGGTACAAGTCCGTTTTAAGCCCTTCTAGTGCCTAAATTAGGGCAATGACAGGGAAATAAGATTGCTTATTTCAGTCATTTTTTGCCAATTATCTCTCCGACCACGTCCAGCACAGTCTGATGAAATCTGACGGTAACTGGGAAAACTTAAGAACAGTTACTGTCACACCGCACATTGCATAGGTCATGCACGAATCCCGGATCCACAGTATCGATTTTGCGGTAACTTTTTGAGCCTAATTGGCCTTTCATCTATAATTTAAGCAGTTGTAAAACTCAAGCAGCTATAAATTGAGGCAACTTCCGTCGCCTCCACCATTTCCTTTTGTAAGAACTCAAATCCTTAACTGGAGCGGGAACATATGTCTTTCCTAGCACTCGATCAGCTACCCGCCCAATGAGTGAAAACACCATAAATGGAGCGTTACGACATCTGGGCTGCACCAGTATTGGGTTTACCGGGCATGGGTTTCGGTCAATGGCTTCAACTATCCTCAATGGAAAAAGCTGGAACCGGGATGTCATCGAACGACAACTCGCCCATGTCGAGGGTAATTCAGTCAGAGCCGCCTACAACTACGCCGAACACCTCGAGGAACGACGGCGTATGATGCAGTGGTGGGCAGACTATTTGGATGAACTCAGAGCATCCCCTTGATTAAGCCTCTACAAATACTGACACCTGAGCAACTTGCAAAGACCAGTACCGAGACGATCGACCATTATCAACGGTCAGCCCATGACTTCCAGGAAGGGACACGCGACCATGACGTCAGCCAGAACATCGAGGCGCTCCTCAGACACATTGAAGGCAACGCACCACATGACATTCTCGATTTAGGCTGTGGTCCCGGACGTGATCTCCTGGCCTTTCAAGAACTAAGGCATCGCCCCGTTGGTCTTGATGGTTGTGCCGCGTTTGTGGAAATGGCCATAGAACGCACAGGCTGTGCGGTCTGGCATCAGGATTTTCTTGAGCTTAACCTCCCCGATCAGATGTTCGATGGTGTGTTTGCCAATGCTTCTTTGTTCCACGTGCCCACACAGGAACTGGGTCGGGTACTCCGGGACCTATATATGAGTCTGAAACCGGGCGGTGTTCTATTCAGCTCAAATCCGAGAGGGTCGGACATAGAGCGTTACAATGGCGAACGTTATGGCGCGTTCCTGGAACCGGAAACCTGGCGAGGTTTTGTCCTGGCAGCAGGTTTTACCGAACTGGAGCATTACTATCGGCCCGAAGGTCGACCTCGGGAGCAACAACCCTGGCTCGCGACCGTATGGCGAAAACCAACTGATTGACAGTTAAATACTCCAACTGCCGAAATCAACCTGCAGGGATAACACTTATTATGCAGTGATGGACTGGAGCCCACCGCCTTTTAAGATCCGCCAATCTGCTCGTCCGGTTCCTATTCGATTGTGATTATCTAGCCACCATATCCGGCTTTCAGAAGCTGCCGGTCAATCTTACCAGTACCGGTCTTGGGCAGTTCCTGCAAAAAGATGATCTCCCGCGGGTACTTGTGCGGTAGCAGCATCTGCTTGGTGTAGTCCTGTAGATCTTGTTTAAATTGGGCGTTTAGCATGACAGCCGCGGCGGGCACCACCCAGGCGACGATAGTCAAACGCTTGTCGGCGAGTTCCAGTGCCTGCACACACGACGCCGCCACCATCGGGTGTTCGTTTAACACCAGTTCGATTTCCAGAGGGTACACCCACTGGCCGGATACTTTCACCAGATCATCGGCGCGACCCCTGAAAAAGTAAAAGCCATCGTGATCGCAGATGAATCGATCACCCGTGTGAATCCATCCCTTACGCATCGTCTCAGCGGTGTTTTGCGGCCGGTCCCAGTAGTATTGGGCACCAGAAAGGCCGCAAACCACCATGACACCTTCCTCGCCTGCCCGAGCTTCTAATCCTTCCGCAGTTTCGAGCCGGACCGCATATCCGGGCACGGGCTTCCCGGCAGCACCGCTTTTCTGCTCGCGTTCGGTGTTGGAGAGATAAATATGCAGCAACTCGGTTGAGCCAAGTCCCTCAATGATCGCATGGCCGAACTGATCCCGCCATGCCTTGGCGATCTCCTCGGATAGAACCTCCGCCGCCGAAATACAAAGGCGCACCGAAGACAGATCCTTCTGCTCAATTGACTCCACCCGAATCAGGGCGTTGTACAGCGTCGGCAAACCGAAGAAAAGGGTCGGCCGATAGCGGTTGATGTGTTCGTATATCAGGGTCGGGTCGGGTCGTGCAGCCATCAACACAGAGGCGGCACCAACGGACATAGGAAAGCTAATTGAATTACCGAAACCATATGCAAAAAATATTTTCGGAACAGAAAAGCAGATGTCGTCCTTATTGATATTGAGAATATGCCTGGCGTAACTCCACGCGGTATAGAGCGCATCCTCATGCTTGTGCACCACCCCCTTGGGCTTACCGGTAGAGCCAGAGGAATACATCCAGAAAGCCATATCGGTTGCAGTCGTCGGATATTCAGGCAGGTCAGGTTCCATCGCGGCCCAAGGCTGCCCGTTAGCTGTCGCTATGACGGTGTGGCACGCCGTCCCCTTAACGGTTTCCTGAATAAAAAGGTCAGCATGGTCCTCCGATACAACGGCCGCAGTCGCGCTACTATCTTGGAGGCAGTATCGGATCAGATCTGGCGGCGTGAGCGTATTAATAAGGACAGGTACAAATCCGGCTCGCAAGGCACCCATAATCGCCGCCGGGTAAGCCGGTTCGTCGTTCAGGAACAGCAGGATCCGTTCCCTGGGCTTGCAGCCAGCCTGGAGCAGTACGTTGCCCACTTTTGCGGCTTCGACGGCAAGCTGCCCATAAGTGAAGTCACCACTGTCAGACAGGATGGCTCGCCGCTCGCTATTCGTGTCCAGGTTATCCCACAGCAGACGCGAAGCGTTGTAGTCTCCTGTCAGGGAAAATCCAATTTCTCTGGCTAGAGTCTCCATCGCTGGCGCATGTCTTGGATTCAAGAGTCAAAACCTATGTTCTGTGCTTCAAGATCAGCGGCAAAGCCGGGCGCAATCTTGCGCAATCTCTGCGCATCGATCCTCCCAGCTCTGCGAATGTAGCTCAGTGCGAATTGCCAGGGTTCCAGCCTCATGTGCTCGCCAAAGGACTCATACCAAAGGGCAGAGCGATCACCGGCCCGCGCGATCTTTTCATGGGTTGGCTGACGCACGGCCTGATAGGCGGGAAGTGCCGTCGCCAGGCTCCAGTCGTGTTCTCTGAGCGCGGCCACCAGAGCGATGACATCTTCCAGAGCGAGCCGAGTCCCAGAACCAATAGAGAAATGCACCGTGTGCAGTGCATCGCCAACCAGAACCCGGCGACCAGAAAACCAGTGGCGACACGACAGAGTCGGAAACTGCCGCCAGATCGAATTGTTGGCGATCAGACGGGTGCCGTCCAGCGTCGAAGCAAACAGCATCTCGCACTCTGCACGGTATTGTTCTTCTCTCATCTGGCCGAAGCCCGACGCTTCGAAGGTATCACTACCCATCTCGATAATGAAGGTCGCGCGGCCGGGCGCGTACGCATAGTGATGAGTATTCATCGGCCCGTAGGGTGTGCCAATGAAGGCCTGTGTCAGGTTTTCAAATTCTCTTTCGGCGCCGAACCAGGCAAAGCGGTTCTGTAACAGTGTGATCTCTTCGCCAAAACTCAGAGATTCGGCACGACGGACACTCGAATTGAATCCATCTGCACCGATGACCAGATCGAAACCAGATAGATCGCTGGATGCGTCAATCAGTGTTTCATACTCCGGTTCAATTCGAAGGGCGTGTGCGCGGTACTGCAGGAGTTCAAGCAGTTCGAGCCTGCCGATTCCTGAGAATCCGATACCGTCTATAGTGATCCGTTGGCCTGCTTGAATCACCGCTATGTCGCTCCAGTGCTTCATGTGCGACTCTATCAAATCAGCCGTCTGTGGATCGTCTTTGCGCAGGAAAGTAAGCGCCTGTCTCGAAAAGACGACGCCAAACCCGAAAGTGACATCAGCCGGATTCTGTTCAACAACTCGGATCTCCAGATCAGATCGCGCCCGCTTGAGTGCGATCGCGGCATAGAGTCCGGCTGGACCCGCCCCAACGATGATCACACGCATGGAAATTTCCCTTGATTGATTGCGGCTGTGGATGACTACAGCTTGCGTTAGCATAACCGGACGCTGTCAGACGGCGCATCCATCTACAGCCATAACCTACATGACCGCAGCTCATCCCGCTATATCCTCCCTATGACCTATCTCACTTTAAAATCAATACGATAGTCTTCCTGACGATGCAGTGGTCCAGACCCGACGCAGGCGATCCATGAGTCGAACAACAACGCCGGCGCCTTTCAAACGAGCCTCGAAACAGTGCCGGGAGACATCTTCTACACGCTCGATCTGAACACAGGGCAACAGGCCCACTGTTACTCAATTATTATCAAATGACCGCTGTGCTGGGTATAGTAAAGTAAATATTTTTCTAAGGATAAACCAATACGGACCGAACTCTTCGTAGCGTATGAACCCATTCAGACCAAGCACACTTTGAGTGCAAGGACATTTGTAATGAGCAAACTCCAGTCTGCTGCTGACTTGCCCAAAGAATACCTGTCGGCCTTAGCCTCGATTAATCTACAGCCCCTGTGGCCCAGTCTCAGAACACTTGTTTCACACGGCACCCCAACGCGGAATTCAGTCCCGGTACACTGGCGCTATCCCCAGGTCCGGGAACTGCTGATGCAGGCCGGCGATCTGACGCCGATCGAAAAGGCAGAACGGCGGGTGCTGGTGTTGTGCAACCCCGGACTGGGCATCGATAATCTGCAGGCGACTCCTTCCATTTACGTCGGCTTGCAGCTGATCCTTCCTGGTGAGGATGCGCCCAATCACCGCCACTCGCCCAGTGCCATCAGGCTCATTGTCGAAGGCGCTGGCGGTTTCACGACGGTCGAAGGGGAACGTTTGCCGATGGAGCCTGGCGACCTGATCCTGACGCCTTCGGGCCTGTGGCATGAACACGGCCATACCGGCTCTGAACCGGTCATCTGGATGGATGCGCTGGACCTGCCCCTGATCTATTACCTGGAAACCTCCCAGGCGCAGGAAGCACCACTGCAGCATGCTCCGGTAAGGCCGGATTCGTCGCAGACCAAGTTCAGGCGAGCAGGGCTGTTACCGTACGACCAATTGCACGATCACAATCCCTATCCGATGTTGCGCTATCCCTGGAAAGAAACCCGTGAAGCACTGACCGAACTTGCCAGCGCTACCGATCGGGATGGGCTGGTTCAGCTGGCCTATATCAACCCGGTGACCGGACAGGAGTGCCTACCGATACTCGGATTTTCCGCCTTGATGCTGCGCCCGGGAGAGAACGCTGATCTGGGTCGGCGAACCTGCTCGGCGGTGACCCACGTCGTCGAAGGGCATGGCAGCTGCGAAATCGACGACAGTGATTTTGATTGGAATCCACACGATATGACTGTAATTCCACCGCACGCATCGTGCACGCTTCGAAACCACTCCTCATCCAGTCCGGCATTTCTGTTTATCGTTGATGATGCACCGATGCATCGAAAATTAGGGTTTTATCGTGAATACCGCTAAGGGCAGAACCTTAGATCCGTCAGACGCTGCCCAGCTGCCGCAGGTAGCGGTTAGAAGGAACGCGGCATGGAAGAACGACATCAGCAAATCAATGGCGTTATCCTAACAGCCCAAAATTGTCGTTGCTAACGTGGTCCTCGGTCTATCTACGCAAAGGAAAGTAACCCACGCTAATCGAAAAACATACTGGATGCGATGGTATGCATGGAGGTAGAAGTCGCAGATTGAACAACCCAACCGGGATTCTGTGCGGAATAACATCACTGCTCCTCTCGACTAAATCACCCGTTCGAAGACGAACTGCTGAAATCGTTGAGCGAAATCGACTCCCGGCCTTCGCATTGTAAAACCTACTTTTGGATAACGTTAAATCAATCACTCAACCACGCCGATCACCCGCGGAAGCTCAAATAGACAGGAATCGATTCGTGTCGGCCTCAACCGGGTCACGGTGCCCTTCTCGGCAATGTGACCGCCAACGTAGTACCCTTGTAGAAGGAGAGTTGAAATTCATATTTTTCGATTGCCTAAGTCCAAGAACGCGCACTAAGCTTAAGCCAATGTTGGTTTTAGATGCGCGTTACAACGGCGATAAATTTTAGGAGGTAGGTTTTGACAGGTGTACTGGAAGGTATTCGTGTCCTTGATTTCGGTCGTTATATTGCAGGGCCGTTCTGCGGCATGCTATTGGCTGATATTGGGGCTGAAGTTATAAGAATTGAAAAAATAGACGGCAGTGAAGACCGTTATACCATTCCTGTCGGTGACGGTGCCGAAGGGGAATATAATGTCGGCGCCATGTTCCTCCAGATGAACCGGAACAAACTTGGGCTAACGCTGAATCCAATGAAACCCGAGGGCCGCGAAATCGTGCGCAAGTTGGTCGCTACAGCTGATGTCGTGATCGCTAACCTACCGGCCCCGGCGCTTAAAACGATGGGGTTGGATTATGAAAGCCTGCGGGCAATCAAGTCCGATATTATTTTGACCGCTGTTTCCACATTTGGCTCGACTGGACCCTACAGCGAACGGGTGGGCTTCGACGGCGTCGCGGCGGCAATGTGCGGAATGATGCACATGACCGGGAATCCGGACGAGCCGATGAAGGCTTATACGCCTTGGGTCGACTACGGAACTGCGTCAGGTGCTGCTTTCGGCACCCTGGCCGCGTTGATCCATCGTGACAAGACGGGTGAGGGTCAGATTGTTGAGGGTACGCTTCTCGGTACCGCGCTGGCATTCAATAATGCGTTATTGCTTGAACAGGCAATGATCCAGCCTGATCGGATCGGAACAGGTAATCGTAGCCAGATAGCTGCACCGTCGGATGCGTTTTGCTGCAGGGGTGACGAATGGATCATCGTGCAAGTCATTGGTCAGCCTCTGTTTGAGAGATGGGCGCGGCTTATGGGCGAGGAGGAACAATGGCTTTCCGATTCTCGTTTTAAGGATGACATGTCGCGTGGCGATAATGGCGCGGTGATCTCCGAACGAATGCAACGTTGGTGCGCCGAACTGAGCAGGGAGGAAGCGATCACCGCTCTGGAGGAAGCACGAATTCCGGTTGGCCATATATACAAACCGTCTGAAACCTTGCAGGATCCTCACGTTCGTGGTGCTGGTTTCTTCAAAGAGATCGAATATCCTGGTGCTGCTGCTCTTGCCCCGATTACCGAGACCCACGTACGTCTATCGCGTACGCCAGGCGAGATTCGCTGTCGTCCTCCCACCCTGGGTGAACACACCGGGCAGATCCTCGCTGAACTGGGCTACGACGAAGCGGCTGTTGCCGAGTTAAAAGCTGCCCGTGTGGTGTAAACGACACCCATTAAAGTAAAAGAATACTCAGGTGAAATACCTCCGCGTTTCCATTTCGGTCCCGCCCGAATAGATCAGCTGGCTAGCATGCAGTAGACTCAAAATACTCTCGTACCCACTGGACTACATTATCGGGCAGGCCGTAACCTCGATAAGACACTTGGGAATTGAGAACGATGAGCCAGCAAACGCAGTTAGCCGAACCGACAGATTTCAACGATGAACAATATCTCTACGCCCTGGTCAGTGTGACCAATGTCTGCAACCTGGATTGCCGCCATTGCTTTGTCTTCCGCACCAACAACCCGCAATCGCCGCGGGACAAGATGAATGATGCCACCATTTAACAGATATGATACAGGGGATATTCTCATTAAAAGAATAGTTTTCCATGTCCTGCCGGCTAACTAAAGTGATCAGCTCTCTACTTCTCAACAACTTGAAATTGAAAGTTCAGGTAAACACCATTTCGTGATGAGCCAGGCGATACCGATGCAAACAGAAGCGAGGGAGCGGCACTGGGAACGGGTTTACAACACAAAAACACATTTCGAAGTCAGCTGGCACCAACCCGAGCCGACTCTCTCCCGCCGTCTGATCGAAAAGACAGAATTGCCCACAACCGCCGCCTTGCTGGATATCGGAAGTGGCACCTCCACGCTGGTTGACCAGTTGCTGCTCAGGGGGTACGACAACCTGGCGGTGCTGGATACTTCCGCCCATGCACTATCACTGGTTCGCAAACGCCTGGGCACCAATGCAACAAAAGTACAATGGCACCAAGGCGATATCACGACGTATTCCTTTTCGCGCCCGGTTGACCTGTGGCATGACCGGGCAATGTTTCATTTCCTGGTCGATCCAATTGATCGGCAGGCCTACCTGAGCCGGTTGAATGAAACTCTGGAACCACAGGGGCACCTGATCCTAGCGACATTTGCCGTAGGCGGCCCAGACAAGTGCAGCGGTCTGGATGTGGTGCAGTACGATGCGGAAAAGATCTCAGCGACACTGGGAGAAGCCTTCCAGCTGGTTGAAACTACCAACGAAACGCACCGGACACCGACCGGTGCCGAACAGTTGTTCTCTTACTTCTGGTTCATTCGAAAAACTTAATTGTCCATTTCTGATCCCGTACAGGGGACTACACACTGTAACCTGGATCAGAATTTCACGACTTATCTCTGCTCCTCATGACTAACTGGCTTGCCTCCGGGCAGGCAAGAGGCACCCCGGTAATGTGCCGGGGCGCTGCAACTATTATAGTTTGATGTAAACGAAGCCCTGGTAGAAATACAGTACAAGCCGTTTGCCTTGTGCCGTGGCTTCGGCAATGTCCTGCTCAAAGTCGAGAAAGCTCTCTTTGAACCACGCCGGGTGGGTGGTGAACTTGGCTCTGCTGAAACTGCCGATCTTGTGTTCATCAGCAACCAGGACCTGAGTGATTGCCAGCAGCAGGCTCGCCAGTATGATCCGCCCGCCCAAGGACAGGGCGTTCCGGTACCGTAGCAACAGCTTCTCTGATCCGGGATCGTACATCTGACAATCTCCGACTTTCCTATCAGCTATCATCGTGGTTCAAGGGCGCAAAGCCGGTGCCACTTCCTGTGCCAGCCTGCGCAAATGATTGTGGTCAAGTGTGGGCACACCCAGCATCAGGTGGGTGATCCCGGCATCGACCTGCTCACGCAGCCGCTCTGTCACTTCCTCCGCAGGGCCAAAAATAGCGTGTTTATCAACATCAAAGCTGGTGCCATAGTAGCCATGCAGAAAACGCACCAAGTCGTCGCGCGCCCGTGTCCGATCGTCATCGACAGCAACATAGAGCAAGCGTCCAGCTGTCAGTCTGTTCGGGTCCTTGCCTGCCTCGCTCGCCGCTGCCTGTGCAATCTGCCAGCCACGCCTGAAATCCTCGATTGTTCCGAACGGCGCCATGATCCAGCCATCGGCCAAGGCGCCAGCACGACGAATTGCCGCTTCGGCGATACCACCGACAAGAATCGGCACGGGTGCCGCTGGCCGTACCGTAGCCTCATGGAGCTGAAAGAACTTACCGGCGTGATCAACCGGCTCGCCACCAAGCAGCTGCCGCAGTACCGTCATGCTCTCACGGAACACTGCCACGCGCTGGTCCATTGGGATACCCAGACCCTCGTATTCCTCGGGACGACCGCCCAGAGAAACACCCAAGGCGAGCCGCCCACCGCTCAAATGGTGCAGCGTAGACACCTGCCGTGCGACAACGGCTGCCAGACGCAGGTTCAGCACCAGCACGGCCGTGCCCAGCAGCAGGCGTCGCGTATGAGCCGCCGCCCACAACAACAGCAGCAGGGAGTCCGCCAGCGGGGCAGGATGAAAAACACGGTCCTCGACCCATATCGCGTCGAGACCAGAGGACTCGACCTCCTGGAAGAATTCTGCATAGGCTTGGCCGCTGTGCAACCCTGCAACCGCGACACTCGGCACATGGATACCGATAGATACAGACTTGTCCACAAATTGTTCCCTTCGAATGACTCTGCTAATTTAGCCAGGAGTATACTCAACCCGCCGATTTTCAAAGTACTTCAAGACCTCAGCAAGAGAACCGAGTGAACTACCCGTTCAACCTGGGCGAGTACTCTCGCCCGATCACTCTATCTAAGCCAGAGGCACAAACCTGGTTTGATCGGGGGCTTGCCTGGGTCTATGGGTTTAATCATGAGGAGGGCGCAACATGTTTCCGCAGGGCCGTTGAGATTGATCCCAGTTGTGCAATGGCGCACTGGGGGATTGCGCTGGCGGGCGGTCCTTTCTACAACCTGCCCTGGGAATGGCTGAGCGAAAACGAAGCCGAAACAATGCTTCTGACCTGTTACAACGCTGTACAACAGGCTCTTGAACATTCAGCTAACACAACTCCTGTCGAAAAAGCACTCATCCACGCGCTTTCTCAGCATTATCCGGCAGATCATGTGATCAGCATCGAGGAATGTCATCGATGGGATGATACCTACGCGGACGCGATGCGGACCGTCCATGCGAATTTTCCGGAGGACTTCGACGTCATCGCCCTATTTGCTGAGGCGATGATGACACGCACACCCTGGAAATTATGGGATATCGACCGGGGAGAACCCTCTGCTGGGGCCGACACCATAGAAACATTGGCTGTACTGGATGCCGGGTTCGATCTGATTCTGAAACGTGGTTGTGCGCCACATCCAGGCGTAGTGCATATGTATATCCATGCGCTGGAAATGTCGCCGACACCCGAGCACGCACTCAAAGCAGCAGATCAGCTGTTCGACCTGTGTCCGGATGTAGGCCATCTACAGCACATGCCGGCACATATTTACGTGATCTGCGGCCAGTATGAAGACGCCATCAGGGTCAGCAGAAAAGCCATCACAGCAGATGACCAATATGTCGATTTTGCAGGGCGCTACAACTTTTACACGACTTCCCGGTGCCATGATCTACACATGATGATGTATGCCAGCATGTTTGCCGGGCAGTTTGAGCCAGCGATCCAGGCAGCACAAACCCTGACCGCAACCCTGTCAGCTGACCTGCTCGCAGTTGAGCGACCGCACATGGCAGTAACGCTGGAAGGCTACCACTCGACCTTCATGCATGTGTTCGTTCGATTCGGCAAGTGGCAGGAAATTATTGATTGCCCTCTACCCGATGACCCCGAGCTGTACTGCGTATCAACTGCAATGTGCCATTATGCACGGAGTGTCGCCCATTCAGCGCTCGGCCAGATTGATGCAGCGACCGAGGAACGAGATTTGTTTAGAGCAGCCCGGAAACAGGTTCCGGAATCTCGGCTTTTCTTCAACAACAATGCAAACGATATTCTTGCTATCGCAGATGCAATGATGGTGGGGGAGCTTGAATATCGAAAGGAAAATTACGAGATCGCATTCAACCATCTGGAAACCGCAGTTCAGCTCAATGACAACCTCTACTACACGGAACCATGGGCTTGGATGCATCCGCCGCGTCACGCACTCGGAGCACTGCTACTGGAACAGGGGCACGTGGAAAAAGCCGAGCAAGTCTACCGCGCCGACCTGGGAATCGATAAAAACCTAGCTCGACCACTACAACATCCAAACAATGTCTGGGGCCTGCACGGCTACTTGGAATGTCTGCAACGAACAGATCAAATTATTGAAGCCAAAGGAATACAAGAGAGTCTTAATAGTGCATTAGCCCTATCAGGAGAAATAATTACCTCTTCTTGTTATTGTAGACACCACCATTGAGTATTCCCACTTACAAGTGTTGGGTAGACGTATAACGTTTCAATCCTTTTTTTAACGTCTTCAGTACACTCCTGATGTCACCATGTCACAAATAAATGAATGGTTCAAAATATAGGTGATGGACCAGGGGTAGCGCCTGGCACATATGACCGCTGGCCCTTATGGGCCGGCATTCTTTTGTAGTTTTGGTGCGCTCACCAAACTCCAAGATAAATAATTTTTCAAAGCGTAGTTTTATCTCAACTTGGATACATTAAACTGTGATAGACGCGGATGCCTCCACAATTAAATAACTGGGTTTCTTCGACGGTGGTGATAAATTGAGAGGGCTACACTGGTTTAGAAACGACCTACGACTGAAAGACAACCGGGCGCTAGGTGATTTATTTCAAGCCGTCGATGAGTGGTGTGGGCTTTTCGTCCTAGAACCTAGACTGATAGACGTGCCATCGGTTTCGCAGAAAAGACTCAGCTTCCTGTTCGAATGCCTGGAAGATCTGTCTGATGATTTAGACAAAGTTAGAAACAGGCTGGTAATCGTTGAAGGTCCTGCCGAGACAGAGATACCTCGGCTTATGCATAAACTGTCCGCATCGGTCCTCTCTTTTAACGAAGGCACAACACCGTTTGCAAGGTCCAGGGATCAATCAGTGGTCTGTTCCGTGAAAAAAGCCGGGCATAGAGTGCTCAAACGACGAGATCATGTCATCTTTGCCGCTACCGACATTCGATCATCAAAAGGGTCGGCCTATTCTGTCTATACGCCTTATCGGAACGCCTGGTGGAAAAAGTACTCTCAGAGCGATCATAGTGATTTAGCTCCATCCAAGCGACCCAGCCCGATAGCCGATCTTGGATCAGTTTCCACCCCACAGTTGTTAATAAATTTAAAAAGGCATCTGGATAAGCCTGCGTTTCAAGGTGGACACCAGGCTGCACATGATCGTCTCAATCAGTTCCTCAACAAATCTGTTGCTCACTATCACCAGAATCGAGATCGACCAGACCTGGACGGCACATCACGCTTATCGATGCACCTGCGTTTTGGCACAATCTCTGTACGCGAATGTTTTAAACAAGCTATGGAAGCCACCCACGCAGATCCATCTTATGAATCCGGCGTACAGAAATGGCTAGACGAACTCATCTGGCGCGAGTTCTATAACGCTATTCTTGAAGAAAATCCTAGAGTACTTCAGGGTAACTATCGTCAGGAATATGATTATCTTAACTGGCGAAACAATCCGAAAGATTTTTGCGCGTGGTGTGAGGGGCGCACAGGTTTTCCAATTGTTGACGCCGGGATTCGGCAACTTCTTAGTACCGGCTGGATGCATAACCGGATCAGAATGATCGTCGCGAGCTTTCTCACAAAAGATTTGCTGACTGACTGGAAACTCGGTGAACGTTTCTTCTTCGAACATCTTGTCGATGGCGACCCGGCCAGCAACAACGGGGGCTGGCAATGGGCGGCCTCGACCGGAACAAACGCTCAGCCATATTTCCGGATCTTTAATCCCTGGAAACAGTCTGAGCGTTGGGATCCAAAAGGTGACTATATTCGCCGCTGGGTTACCGAACTTAGAGGTGTTCCTGTTTCGCACCTACATTCTCCTACATCTGTAGCACAACTGACCTCAGACTATCCAACTCCTATTGTTGATCATGCGAGCAGACGTACCGCAGCACTTATGGAGTATCGTAAAGCCCGAGAACGGAACCCAGAGGCACAACAGGGTGTCTGAATCATCACCGATAGCTGCGCTTCGAGTTGGAGTATCGTCATGTCTGCTGGGACAGAAAGTTCGATACGACCGGGGTCATAAACGAGACCGGTTTCTAACGGATGAGCTCGGCCCATTTGTGGACTGGGTTCCGGTTTGCCCTGAAGTGGAGTCCGGACTTGGCCTACCACGACCTACCATGCACCTTGCTAAAAACGGCGATTCTGTAGTGCTGATCGAAACAAAATCAGGCCTGGACCATACCAGGACAATGGAAGAGTTTGCCCGTCGACGCGCACGCGAACTCCGTGAACTTGATTTATCAGGCTACGTACTGAAGAAAGATTCTCCCAGTTGTGGGATGACGCGTGTCAAGGTGCGCAATGAGAAAGGTATGCCCGATCGCAATGGAGTCGGGGTTTTTGCAGCACTACTCCGGCAGGCTCAGCCGAATCTACCCATCGAGGAAGAGGGTAGACTTCGCGATGCCCGACTACGAGAAAATTTCATAGAACGTATTTTTGCTTTCCAGCGCCTGAATAGGCTCTTTACCGGGCGCTGGACACGCCGGCAAGTTGTAGCTTTTCATACCGCGCATAAGCTGCAGCTTATGGCCCACTCGACGAAAATCTACCGTGACCTTGGACAACGGGTGGCTACAGTAAAAGATCTGCCACGAACCGAGTTTCGCGACGGCTACATCAAGGATTTTATGACCGCACTGTCAAAGGTTGCATCACCCGGGCGTAATACTAATGTGCTGCAGCATTGCGCCGGCTATTTCAAAAAACAGCTCACATTTGGGGAGCGAGCCGAACTCACAGATCTGATCCATGACTATCGTAAGGGTCTGGTCCCGTTGGTTGTTCCCTTAACGCTGATTCGACACTTCGCGCGGCTTTATGACATTGATTACCTGAAAGGACAGTACTTCCTGGACCCCCACCCGCGAGAACTGATGCTGCGCAACCACGTCTGAATCAGTCGTACTAAAACTACGACGGTGGCTACCGTGAGAGTTTGATACCTGCCGCCACCCGATCCCAGGTGTTAGGTGTAATCCCCTTGGTGCGCAGCTTGTACTTCTCCATTTTCCCGGTGGGTGTTTTTGGGATCGCATCAGTAAACTCGATGTACCGGGGAATCATAAAGTAGGCCATCCGCTGATCGAGAAACCGGATCAGTTCCTCAGGTTCTAGAGTGACGCCTGGTTGCGGTGTGATCACCACCATCACTTCCTGCTCGGAGTGCCCTACCCAAACGGGGAAAACCGCACATTCGAGAACATCGGGATGCTGATTCACCTCATCTTCCACCTCCATTGACGAGATGTTCTCGCCCCGGCGGCGCATGGAATCAGTCAATCTGTCCACAAAATACAGTCGTCCCTGGTCATCCTGGTACCCCGCGTCGCCGGTGTGGTACCACAAATTACGGAATACCTGGGCCGTATACTCCGGCTGGCGCCAGTAACCCAGCATGATTTCCCACGGAGCCCTCGGCCGTGTACAGATCTCGCCGACAACACCCGTCGCACACGCCTGATCGTTTTTATCCAGTATCTTGACGTCGTATCGCCCGGTCGGAAAACCGACACACTGATTATTGGGCAATGGTTCATCGAAGTGATGAATGACCGGACAGGGGCTTTCAGTGGAGCCGTATCCGGTCGATATCTCGACGCCAAATCGTTCACAGAATTCTTCGTGCTCTGTCATCACAGGAAACATCCCGACCTTCTTCAAGGGCGTCTTGTTGTCCTCAGGTAATTGAGGCTGCTGCCACAAAAAGTTTGCAATTGCACCGAGAAGAAATACCACTGTACAGTTGTGTTCCGCAATATCAGACCAGAAATTGTCGTTGCGATAGCCTTTGCGAAGCACGACTGTTGCACCGTAGATCATCGATGCATAACACACCGCCCACTGGCCAGCGAGGTGAAACAGGGGCAAACCAGCCGTATAGAACCGGTCTTCTTCAGACAGATAGAAAATCTCAGCTGCCCCGTCGGCGTAGCAGAATGAATGGGAGTGTGTGGTAGACACCCCTTTAGACGCTCCAGTGGTTCCTGAAGTGTACATAATGCCGACAAGATCGCTGTATTGAGGCGCAGGCTCAAAATCAGTGCTTGTGTCACTGAACAGATCTTCAAATTGTGCCACCCGGCAGGTTTGCGCGAGCCTGGGTGGAAGTATGCCGGGTGGATCAGGGTCCCCGTCTTCAGCGTAGAGAATCACACAGTCCAGGTGCTCGAGGTCATCCGCGATTTCCTCCAGCCTGCCCACATATTCGTGGTCGATAATGATCTTTTTTGCGGTCGAATCATTACAAAGCCGTTCCAAGATACTCTTGCGATAGGCGAGGTTGATTGGCACTTCGATGGCACCGCGCTTAGCCAGACCGCACCACACAGTCACATAGTCGATGGTGTCCGGCAACATCACCAGAACCGGCTCCTGGTATTCAATGCCGAACGCTGCCGTACCCTGCGCAAACTGATTCGAACGCATATGGATATCACGGTAACTGATACAGTCTCCAGAAGTCGTCTCAATGAAATTCTTGTCGGCGAACCGATCTGCCTGCCTGGCCAGAATCTGTCCGACCGTACGCTCTTCTAACGGCAAATTCGACGGGATAAATGCTTTGATCATTGGCTTGCTTTGTAGACCTTCGATACTCAACACATTACGGCCGGTTGGGTCAGACATTGTTATGAGACGAAGCGACCGAATGAGCTTGTTCTGTCAGCGATACTGATGATCTCGCCAGAGTACAACACCACTGGCTCTAGCGTCACATGGCCAGGAATCCGCCGTCTACCGGCAGTTCGATACCAGTAATATAAGAAGATTCATCGCTCGCCAGAAACAGATTCGCATAGGCCACTTCTTCTACCCGACCTACGCGCCCAAACGGTACAGCCGAGAGCATTTTCTCACGCACCTTTGGGTCCGCGGTCATCTTCGAGGTCCTCATTGCCGGCATAAGACCTGGATGCACAGAGTTAACACGAATCCCATCTGGTGCGAACTGGACCGCTGCCGCTTTGGTCGCCATTCGTACAGCGCCTTTAGCTGCGTTGTAGCCCATATGCACAAAACTCTGGCCCACAATCCCGGAAATAGAAGAAATATTCACGATGGAGCCTGCGCCGGCCTTTTGCATTTGCGGGATGACCGCCTGCATCCCCAGAAAAACACCTCGGGCATTCACATTCATCTGTTCGTCCCAGGTTTGGGTATTGAGTAGGTCAGGATGGCTGCCGCTCACGCCAGCATTGTTAACCAGGATATCGATCTGGCCGAATGTCGAGATTGTTTCGCCGACTACACTTGCCCAGTCAGTATCACTTGTGACATCGAGCGTGCAAAACCGTGCCTGGCCTCCCGAGTCGCTGATCCTGGCCACGACGTCAGTCCCCTCAGCATCGAGGATATCCGTCACCATGACACAAGCGCCTTCGGCCGCAAACAGTTCTGCTGTTGATGCACCCATTCCCCATGCCGCACCCGTCACGATCGCGACTTTATCTTTAAGACGCATTGTTCACCTCCACTGAATTGAACTCAGACTCATGAACAGCAAGAATAAACATCCCTGGCATGTGCTGCAATCCCGTCACCAGGCCTGTGACCATCCGAATCAGCACCACGCTACGGCCGGAATTGATAAACTCTTGCTGTATCCAGTAGGAACACTGGCTCATTTGACTGGTCGAACTTCCTGTCAAAGAGCAGAGCCAGCCGCCATTGTGGAGATCAGTTAATGTCACTTACCCAGCTTGAGAGCTCCCCTATCGTTGAAGCCTATCGTGCCCGAACTCGTGAGTCAGCTGCACTCGCCAGCAATGCGGCTGCACAGTTTCCAAGCGGAATTACCCATGATTCGCGACATCTTCGACCCTACGGCGTGTTTATCGACCGTGCACAAGGAGCGAGAAAATGGGATGTGGACGGTCACGAGTATGTTGATTACTTCGGTGGCCACGGTGCACTGCTGCTCGGCCATGGGCATCCGGAAGTGCTTGCGGCAATTCATGAAGCGCTCGACCAGGGCACCCATTTTGGCTCCAATCACCGACACGAACTGGCGTGGGCCAGTGTTGTTCAGCGACTCATTCCAAGCGCCGACCGTATACGGTTCACCGCATCGGGTACTGAAGCCACCCATCTGGCGCTGCGCCTTGCAAGAGCCTTTACCGGTCGGAACAAAGTAATCCGATTCCTCTCTAATTTTCACGGCTGGCACGATCACATGACCTCGGGCTACAGTTCACACTACGACGGCTCACCCACAGCAGGTGTTCTGGCCAGTGTCGCCGAGAGTATTGTGCTGCTACCGCCCGGCGATATTGAAGCCGTGCGCCATGTGCTGTCTGAAGACAGTGACATCGCGGCAGTCATCCTCGAACCAACCGGTGCTGGTTTTGGCATGGTCCCCGTAGACGGCAAATTTCTGAATGCGTTGCGGGAGGTCACAGAGCAGCACAACGTGGTACTTATTTTCGATGAGGTCGTTACCGGATTTCGAGTTTCCCCAGGCGGTGCGCAGGCACACTTCGATGTTCAGCCAGACCTGACAACATTGGCGAAAATTCTGGCAGGCGGCCTGCCTGGTGCTGCGGTCGTTGGCAGCCGTGAGATTCTGGATGCACTTGATTTTGATGCAGCACCAGCCAGTGGTCGCGAGAAAATTCAACACCAGGGCACGTACAACGCTAATCCAGTTTCAGCCGCTGCCGGTACTGCCGCTCTGTCGATCATCGAAACGACCGATGCCTGCCAACAGGCGAACGCATACGGTGAGCGATTACGCGGCCGCCTCAACCAATTGTTTGCCGAAAAAGATGTTCCGTGGGCCGCGTACGGCACCTTCTCAGGCTTTCATATCTTTACCAATGCGAACAGTCGCAACATCGATCCTGAAACATTCGATCCAACTGTTATCGATTGGCAGGAACTCAAGAAAAACCCGGCCGGCCTGACACACAAGCTGCGTCTGGCGATGCTGATCAACGGCGTTGACATCACCGACTGGCCGGGTGGGACGATCTCTACGGTCCATACCGATACAGAACTTGAACAAACCGTAGATGCGTTTCGTGAGTCGATCAGGATGCTGCGCGCGGAAGACGCGATCTGAGTTTGAGTACGCCATTCGTAAAAGTTTTAACTCGGTAATTCTTTTATCGATATCGATGATACTCCTCACCATAAACGGACAGGCCCACGCTCTGGAAGTCGCGCCGGATACACCGCTGGTTTTTGTACTGCGAAACGAGCTGGGTTTAACTGGCGCAAAAATCGGATGCGCGAGTGAGCAGTGCGGCGCCTGTGCCGTGCTCGTCAATGGCGAATCTACCCTGAGTTGTGTACGGCCTGTGGCTGATTTCGTAGACCAGAAGGTTGTGACCATAGAGGGATTGGCCGAAGATGCAGTGGGCCGCAACGTGCAGCAGGCATTCATTGAAGAAGGCGCAGCCCAGTGCGGCTACTGCACTCCGGGTATAGTCATTGCAACAACGGCCCTGTTAAACCAAATCAGCCAACCTACAGCGGCAGACATCCATGGGGCACTTGATCGTCACCTTTGTCGCTGCGGCAGTCAGCCTCGGGTACTGGCCGCGATCCAGCAGGTGATTGATAGGGACACTTAAGTTGAGCGTTCATCCCAGTATTGCAGCACATCCAAACGTCGATCAGTGGTTGGAATTCACGGCGGACGAACGAATCGTTGTGCACACCGGTAAGGTCGATATCGGCCAACGCATCTCAACAGCATTGGCCATCATCGCTGCAGAAGAACTGGACGTCGATTACCATCGAATTGATGTCAATCGTACACAGACAGGCTTGGATCCTGATGAAGGTTTCACGGCAGGCAGCATGTCGATGCAGCATTCCGGATCTGCAATAAGACTGGCAAGCGCGACAGCGCGTCGCTATCTGATAGATCTTGCTGCAGATGTATTAGGAGATGCGCCTGGGGCTTTGGTCGTCGATGACGGAATAGTTCGGTCTCCTGCTACCGGTGCACAGGTGAGCTACTGGTCTTTGCTGTCCGAGACGAGCTTAAGCGTCCGGATTGATGAAACTGCACCACTCAAACGGCCGGCTGATTACGGCTGGATTGGTAAAGCTGTCACCCCCAAAGGGCTGGCCGACATTGTTCACGGTAAAACCGTCTTTGTTCATGACCTCCAGTTGCCCCAGATGCTGCACGGTAGGGTCGTTCGACCGCCCCACTGCGCGGCACGGATCGACACACTAGATTCCACAGTCATCGAGTACCTCAAACACTCCGGCGTGGTTACGGTCCGGGACGGCAGTTTTCTCGCTGTGGCTGCAGCTGATGAATATAGGGCTGCCAAAGCTGCTGCTCGACTATCCAGTGCCATCCAATGGGATTTGGGCAGTGGTATTCCGACTAAAGATGTGTTTTCTGCCCTGCGGTCAAACCCGAAGGTGAGTCTGCCGGTGGCAGAGGGCGGTGTCCCGATTGAACAGCCGGTTTCCCCGCTGACTGAACCACCGGAAGAAGCGGTAATCACGCTCAACAGTATCCTTGAAAAACCCTACCTCATGCACGGCTCTATTGGACCGTCCGCCGCTTGTGCTGTTTATGAAAACGATCTGCTGACGATTTACACACACTCGCAGGGGGTTTACCCATTGCGTGGCGCAATCGCCGAAGCCCTGCACATGCCTGTTGACACTGTCCAGGTGATCTTTATGCCCGGTGCCGGATGTTACGGCCATAACGGCGCAGACGACGCTGCGTTCGATGCCGCTCTGATCGCGCTTGCTATCCCCGGTAAGCCGGTGCTGCTGAAATGGACCCGGGAAGAAGAACATGCTTGGGAGCCGTACGGCTCAGCCATGGTCTGCGAGTTGCGCGCCAGCCTGGATGGAAATGGCAAGATCATAGACTGGTCACATGAAAGTTATGGCGATACCTTTATCATGGGTCGACCGGCAGCCGGTCGAACAGGCTCCCCCGCTGCAAAACTACTCTCTAACCAGTTTCGAACAGGCGCACCGGAACAAAGCCTAGCTCAGCCGGCAATGGGGCCACATGTCGGCATCCACCGTAATCTTGATCCTCTGTATACGATACCCAACCCACGCCTGGTCAAACATTTGGTGCGCAAGCTACCGTTACGCACGTCGGCGCTGCGAACACTTGGCGCTTTCGCCAACATCGTCGCTATCGAATCCCTCATAGATCAGCTGGCAGATGCCGCGGGCGTACCACCGGTTGAGTTTCGCTTGCAGCATTTAGATGATGAACGCGGCCGACAGGTACTTCAGTCGCTGTCCGAACAAATGGCGGCCGATACGGCTGGATCCGGCGATGCCCTGAGTCAGGGTATCGCGTTTGCCCGTTACAAGAATGCTGCTGCCTACTGTGCAGTCGGCATAGAACTCGAGGTTTCAGAACAGGCCAATGTCAGGCTTATCCGAGCCTGGATCGTTGCCGACGCCGGAGAGGTCGTTGACCCTGCCGGGCTCACAACCCAGCTAGAAGGTGGCCTCATCCAGGCGGCCAGCTGGTCACTCTATGAAGCGGTCACCTACGATGCAAACGGAGTGACCAGTCGGGATTGGGATACCTACCCGATCATCCGGTTCAACAACGTGCCTCATGTTCAGACCCGGTTGATTGATCGTCCGGGTGAACCCTTTCTTGGGGCGGGTGAGGCGGTGGGCGGGCCTACCGGTGGTGCCATTGGCAACGCAATTCGACGGGCTACCGGTCTTTGTATGTCCAGAATGCCGTTTAATCAGGACAACATTCTCGCTGCGGCGCTTAAGCAGTAGTCCATCTCGACCTGGGTCCAGTCGAAAGAGATCGAACATGACCCACGACCCAAAAGCGGTAAACGTCACTTCTCACCTAAAAGGAGAGTTGGTTAAAAGGACACAGATAGTGATCGAGCAGGCAATGGCAGAAGCGTAGCGACTAACGATTAAAGATAGTCAGTCGATTCATCGTAGTTATTGCAGGTGCACCCAAAGTACGGCGGACTCTCCCAACAAAGACTGCAGTCGCTAAATTGCCTGAATTCACCAACCAGACCCTGCCTCACCTGGAACCAGAATCAGATTGCCTTGTTGACAGGCTCCAGACCGAGAGCCACACGGCCAAATTCAGCACCGTTGATATCAAAATTAACCTGGATCTGCCCGGCAGCTGCATGCAAATCGCGAAAACGGCGTTGAAAAGGATTGGACAGATAATTTCCAGCCGCACCGATTACAGACTGCAATAGTTGGATCGACTTGACGCAGTTCTGCGCAGCATAAGCACCATCTCGCCGCCAACAGACCTTCTCTTCCACGGAGGGTTGACGCCCCGACTGGGCAATTTGTTCCGCCTCGCGAATATTGGCATGCGAAAGCAGACGAGCTGCCTGGATCAGGGCACCAGCCTCTGCTACTTTCACCTGGACTTGCGTGTGCTCCGCCAGCTTGGAGGCGTTATGAGTCGAGACCCGTTCACGAATTTCACCCACGTAATCGTCATACGCGCCCTGCGCGATTCCGACCATTGGCCCGACCAGGAAATGGGGAAAAATACCAAGAACTGGAAGCTGATAGAGAAGGCCTGGAACATGGGGTGTGCCCGGGGTGGAGCCGCCGCGGGTCTCCCTGGGCTCAAGTGTCATGTAATCGTGCACAAATAATCCCTCGCACTGCACGTCGCGACTTCCGGTCCCGACAAGACCGGTCACCTGCCAGGTGTCGATCTCCTCGAATTCACCTCGTGGTGCCACCAGCCAAAGCGGGCGTTTGGGCCCTTCATCGTCGATCATGGCACCTATCATCATCCAGTCACTGGGGTCGATGCCACTGCAATAGGGCCACCGACCAGAAAGCTCGAAGCCGCCACTCACTGACTTCGCGCAACCAGCAGTCACCACCAGAGACGAGGCGATCAACGCCTGTGGATTATCCTTCCAGACCGCATCTTGCGCCGCCGCCTGCCACATTGGCAGCATCCAGTCATGACAGATGAGATTGGTATAAATCCAGGCGGTTGACCCACAGCCACGCCCAATATGGTCCGGTATGTCAATGACTGTTCCGAAATCAAGTTCGAGCCCCCCGTAGCGCTTGGGCTTGAGAATAGACCACAGTTGCGTATCCCAGAAGTCTTGGACCGTGTCCGGGTGAATCATTCGGGTGTTTTCCACGTGCTCCGCCCGCTCCAACAGCCTAGGTGTCATAGCCGCTGCGCGCGCCAGCATTTCTTCGCGGTCTGGCTGAGAACTAGCAGCACCTATGGTTGTTACTTTGGCCATGTCTAAATCCGATATTAACAATTATGTGGCGACTTGATCTGCTCCCGATTATTCAGTTCGATCGTGATGCCATTTGGGCTTTCAACAAAGACTTGGAACAGATTCATACTGGCTGCGTTCCGTTCACGATACGTGTAGCCGCCACCGTTCAAACGAGAATTCAGTGCATCGGAATTCTTAACCCGGAATACGATATGGTTGAAAGCACCCGAGCCGTTTAGCGCTTCAGCACTGATTTTATCCCCAAAATATTCCTTCAGACCTGACGAATCATCAAGATCGACACCAACGAGCTACAGCCCTGCAAAATAATCGACATACAGCCATACGCCTGGAAAGGGAAAATCAGGTCTATCGCCGCCCTCCCTATCATGAACACCGACATGAAATTGCCGGGTTTCCTGGAGCCTCACCGTTCGAATTGAACAATGAGTAAGTGACTTGAGACTCATATCGCTCCCCTTTAATTAACTGCGAGTATAGGAAGAATAAACCCCTCTTCATAGAGAACAAATGCCCTAAACAGCGTTTCTCATACCCGTTGCCCCGGTCGTTTGACCTCCCACTCGTCGGTCGTACTCATCTGGGTTCAGATTTTTTCTGTAGTCAGCCTTACCAGGATCCTATCTTCCGCTTCCACCGGCACATCGCCGGCTGCAGGATTCGTCAGACAGGTGATCACCATGTCGACCTGTTCCGTTAGTTTTCAAGGTGAGTACACCCAGATTACATCCTAGTCGATCAACGGTTCGGCAGTTTCGCGGTCAAGATCACGCGCGCTGAGCTCAAAGCCGTTTCGAAACAGACTGCCTGCGAGTTCTAAACGGATTCGCTCATCAGCAGAAACAAAACGGTGACGCATTTCGTACTTCAAATGTAATTACCCTTTGGAGGTCACAGTTCATGAAATCACAGACGGTTATCATCAATCGACAAGGTCCAGCTGAAATGATTTATCTTAACCAGGTAGAAATTGTCATGCCCGGGAGAATCAGGTGCTGACTCAGTAGAATGCAATCGACCAAAATTTTATTGATATTATCCAACCTAGCGGGTTGTAACCAGTTTCAACTCCGACTCGGCTCGGTTCCGAAGCTGCAGGTGTCGTCATTGACTGGGTGAATCGACTTACGAATTATGATGTTACCGCGTGCAGTATAATGCGCGCTGGAACCTTGGACCGGAGTAGCGATCATGCTCAACGTTGCCGTCATCGGAATGGGCTGGTGGGGCAAAACCCTCGTCACCGCGATCGGCAAGAGTTCGAAGCTCCGGGTGGTGAAGGGCGTCAAGCGCAATCCTGCGACGGAAGCCGAGTTCGCTCGCGAGCACAAGTTCGAGATCATCTCTGACTACTCCGGGGTGTTAAAGGACCCCACAATACAGGGTGTGGTGCTGTGCACGCCGCACACGCTGCACACAGAGCAGATCATTGCCGCTGCGAAGGCGGGCAAGCACATTTTCTGCGAAAAGCCGCTGTCGCTCACGCACACGGACGTCGTGCGCGCGTTAGACACGGTCAATAAGAACAAGGTCACGCTCGCGGTCGGGCACGAGCGCCGCTTCGAACCGCCGATCCTTGACCTCATGCGCACGGTCCGCTCGGGCGAGCTGGGCACGCCGCTGCAGGTCGAGGCCAATTTCAGTCAGGACAAGTTTCTCGCCTTCCCTTTAGATAACTGGCGGCTGACGCCAGAGGAGGCGCCCGCAGGCCCGATGACAGCCACGGGAATTCACATACTCGATCTTGCCGTGGGCGTCTTCGGCGAGGCGGAATCCGTGGTATGCAACGTCAAACAACTCGGGAGCCGACTTTCCAACGGTGACACTCTCGCTGCCCTCGTTTCATTCCGGAAGGGCGGACACGCCTTGCTCACCGCGATTCTAGCCACTCCGTTCGACGGCCGATTCGCGGTCTACTGCAATAAGGGATGGATCGAGGTGCGCGACAAGGCCCACCCGGCCACGCCCGAGGGTTGGACCCTCACTCAAGTGGTGAGCGGCGACAAGCGAACAACCCGGGAATATCCGCCCGCCTCGAGCGTCCTCGCAAACCTGGAAGCGTTTGCCGACGCCGCGGAGGGGGGCACACCCTACCCCGTGACGCAGAAGGAAATGGTCGCGAACATCGCCGCGCTCGAGGCGATCATTGAATCGGCGCGAACTGGACAGAAGGTCATGGTCCAGTAGGCGCGTCGCGGCGCGCTTGTCGGTTGCCGGCGGTGTCGGCACAATAAGCGCAAACAATTCGAATTGAATCCCACAGGAGGGTTTACGCAATGACGACGAAGACAGCAACCAAGCCCGTTGCCGCGGACGGCTGCGACCACACATTCAAGGCGATCTATGATCACGAGATCCCATGGGAAAATGACGACGTGCGTGGAATTTTGAAGCTCCCACCCGGTGTACAGGTCAAGGTCCTCAACTACGATCCGGTGATGAAGCGCATCGACATGAAGCAGCGCTTCCCAGCGGGATACGTCGAACCAGCCCACACACATCAGAGCTGGCACTCGATCCTGGTTCTCAAGGGCCGCATGTGCGTGGCCGGCAAGGATCTGCACCCCGGTGACTACGTATTCGGCTGGGACATCCCACACGGGCCGTACGAATACCCGGATGGGTGCGAGGTGTTCATTGTGTACATGGGCGACGCAACTCATGTCTGGGAAAAGACCGATCTCCTCACGCACCAGAACATCTGGAAGCCGGAGACTGACGCCGGCAAGAAGGGTGTCGAAGAGCACACCAAGAAGCGCGAGGCGGGGAAGGTTTGACCACCGGAAAACGTGAATTGTGAGTTGCGAAAGGTCACGAATGACTGACCTCAGCCCGATCAGTATTTGATTTGATCGGAGACGGTGTAGTCAACGGTCACATTTATCAACAACTCTCCCTTGATGCAGTTGTTCACGCACAGCGGGAACCGGAAACCGGGAAGAAAACGGGGTCAAGCGTGATTTTCCCGAGTCTCAATTTCTCCACGGCGGTTTGGTTAAGAAACTGGCACGAGAAGTGAGATTATTCTTGGATGCCCGCCTTTTATCGATCCGGATTCGACGATACGGGTACGTCTCTGACATTTCATCTGGAATTTGGTTGACCCGATTCCAGGACTGGTAGGTACCCGGTACTGCCGCAACAAGCTGTCTTTCTCGAAGAGCTAAAACACCATTCTGGGGAGCGTTGTAGCGATTTCCGGGAACATCGCAATTGCCAGGACAGGGTGGATAAAGAACATTAGCTAGTCAAAACACGCGCCCGTAGCTCAGCTGGATAGAGCACCTGGCTTCGAACCAGGTGGTCGGGGGTTCGAGTCCCTCCGAGCGCGCCATTAAATCAAGGAGTTACGGAGGTTTCAAAAGATGCACTATCCCATAAATACCCGTTTATCCCATAAATGTGGGTTATGTCAGCTGTAGAAGACCTCGCTGACGTACATAGTAATTATCGTCAGTACTGCAATTCTGGCGCAAAACAATGCCCTATCTATCATTTTTGAAATCAGTGCAAACCACGTTACCCTAATCGTCATGTTGCCTCTCAAAAGATTATCTTTGATTTATAATCGTTGGCCGAAATCCCCCATTTTGAGAGACGTATAACATGAAGATAACCGGAGGT
>Ga0207963_1000267_pt1 | contig 26761 bp, 30 predicted proteins | sample Knorr_S15_td_NAD_FD_185604 | JGI IMG/M metagenome (GOLD analysis project Ga0207963, IMG submission 185604) | Marine microbial communities from Southern Atlantic Ocean transect - Knorr_S15_td_NADW_ad_2500m_LV_A (SPAdes) (version 2) | ecosystem: Environmental > Aquatic > Marine > Oceanic | place...
CCAGAGCTGGCTCAGCAGCGCTTCCCGCGTGTAAACCCGGCCGGGGTTGGACGCCAAGAGCACCAGTAGCTGGAACTCCTTGTAGGTCAAGGCCACTCGGCGGCCCGACACTGTAACTTCGTAGCGTTCTTGGTCTATAGAAAGATCGCCGACTTTCAGTAATTTAGGGCCGGCCGGACCGCTGACCCGGTAGATCGCCTGCCCCACTCGGGCGGTCAATTCAGCCTCGGATACCGGGCTGAACAGTATCTCATCGGGATTGAGGGACGGGTCATAGTCAACCATCGCCTCTCTGGGCACGGCGGCAACCACGGGAAGTCTCCGGTCATGGCACTCTTCGACCATCAGACGGGCTTCCGACTGGGATAGCGAAGACATATCCAAAATCACCGCATCCGGTGGCATGACGCCGTTTTCATTAAGCTGGTGCATCTCGATACCCACCTGGCACGACATACCGGCGCGGTCGGCAGTGTCCGCCAACGCGCTGAGCTCGCCGCCATGATTAACCAGGATAAAGAGGTGGTACAAAGGTCCGGCCCAATACTTCCAGTGGGTTTGAATACCAGAAAAAGTATACCAAACGAGACTTATTAACCGGCGCCCATTGAATCCGGCCCAAGGCCAGTCAATAGCGATTGACGCTAAACTGGGGTGCAACTATCATGGCGGTACCGCTGTGGCGCCCGTTAGGGAGTGAAGTTATGAGCACGCAGACCATCTATGGTTCCGCCCAAGAAGTCCGGCAGCAGATCCGCTCGAATGCCTGGCGAGGCATCACCTCCGGAGTTGCGCCGGGCCACGTCCAGGCCAACCTGGCCATCCTCCCCAAGGACCTTGCATTCGACTTTCTGCTGTTCTGTCAGCGCAATCCCAAGCCATGCCCCCTGCTTGAGGTGATTGAGCCAGGTAAGATCGAGCCTGTTATCACAACTCCCGGTGCGGACATTCGGACCGACGCCTCCGGGTACCGCATCTACGAGAACGGCCAGCTCACCGCCGAAGTAGACACCATCGTCGACTACTGGCGCAACGACCTGGTCTCCTTTTTGTTAGGTTGCAGCTTCTCCTTCGAGACGGCCATGGTGGAAGCGGGAATCCCTCTTCGGCACCAACAGACTGGCAACAACGTGGCCATGTATATCACCAACATACAGACCACTCCCGCCGGCATGTTCTCGGGCCCGATGGTGGTTAGCATGCGGCCGGTGAAACGGGAACAGGTGGTGCGGGCGGTGCAGGTGACGTCCCGGTTCCCATCCACCCACGGCGCCCCGATACATATCGGCACCCCCACCGACATCGGAATCACGGACATCTCACGGCCCGACTTCGGGGACTCCGTGGAGATCAAGGACGACGAGGAGCCGGTGTTCTGGGCCTGCGGCGTTACACCTCAGGCGGTGGCTCTGAACTGCAAACCGCCGCTGATGATCACCCACGCTCCCGGCCGGATGTTCATCACAGACGGGAGGGACGCCGATTACGCGGTTTTATAGCTGACAGATATCAGCTTACAGCGATCGGGGGAGAGGATTTGGACGAAAGTATCGAAGATATCATCCTGTCTCAGGACAAGCGGGGAATGCTGGCCTTGCGGCCTCATCTTCCCGACGACTACTGCTCTCAAGCTGCCCAGTTCATCATAGATCATCCAGGCGGCGTGATAATCGTCACCGGCTTCTATGTCGTGATGGCCGGAAAGCCGGAGACCGACGGGCCGCCCGGAGCCATAGCCATCGGCGAGGCGCTGAAGGGCTTGGGCCGCACAGTAACCTACGTCAGTGACGAGTACACCACTCCGGTGTTGCGTAAGTACGCCAACGGTTCCGATGTGATCGATTTTCCCATCGACGGAATCGAGCCCAGCAAGGAACATGCCAAGGGCATCCTGGAGCGGGTCAAGCCTTCTCTGCTGATCTCCATCGAACGCTGCGGCCGCACCAGGGACGACACCTACCTGAACATGCGGTACGTCGATATCTCGCCCAACACCGCCCGCCTAGACTACCTCTTCGACTCTGACATCTCTTCGGTTGGAATCGGCGACGGGGGCAACGAGATCGGCATGGGAAACCTAGCCGAGGTGATACCGACGGTGGATTCCCTGCCCGACTATCCTGCTGTGAACCAGGTCGACCGGCTGGTCATCGCCAGTGTGTCCAACTGGGGCGGGTACGGCTTGGTGGCGGCGATGTCCCAGATATCCGGAAAGAAACTGCTTCCCACGGTTGAGTCCGAGACCGCCATGCTCCACGGCATGATCGAAGCCGGCGTGGTGGACGGCACAACCGGCGACGCCGTTCCCACGGTGGACAATTTCTCAGCCGAAGAGAACGGGGCGCTGTTGGCTCGGCTGCACCGGGTGGTGGATGGCGGGTAACCAACTTCGCTTTTTTGTCACCCCGAGCGCTAGGGTGGGGTCTCTTTGCTTTGGTTGAACATTTTGATGCTCGGCAATGAGATTCCTCAGCTGACGCTCGGAATGACAAAATAGCTGCGAGGCGAACGATAACGAAACAGACCGAATTCTAGGAGACGTTAAGAATGTTGATCGTAGACGCCCAGGTGCATCTCTGGGCCAACCATATTCCGGGCAATCCCGGCCACCGGCAGATTCCCGATTTCACCGCTGACGACCTGCTTAAAGAGATGGATGAGGGCGGCATCAACGCCGCAATCATCCACCCGCCCAGTTGGGACCCGGAATCGGATTCTTTGGCCTTGGATGCGGCCAAGGCGCACCCCAACCGTCTTTCCATCCTCGGGAAGATCCCTCTGGACAAACCCGAAAGCCACTCTTTGGTTGACGGATGGTTGGGCCAACCGGGCATGCTGGGCTTCCGGTTCAGCTTCACCCAGCCTCACCAGGCAACCTGGCCCAAGGACGGCACCATGGAATGGGTCTGGCCGGAGGCGGAGCGGTTGGGCATTCCCATCGCATTGATGGCGTCCAATTACATGTCCATGGTCGCCCCAATAGCGGAGAAATACCCGAAGCTGAAGCTGATCGTCGACCACCTGGGCCGGGTCGGCGGCACGACCGACGCCGAATGCTTCGCTTCCCTGCCGGAGATGTTGGCCTTGGCCAAGTACCCCAACGTGGCGATCAAGGCCACCGGCGCGCCCAGCTATTCCAGCGGGTCATACCCGTTCAGCAGCATCCACGACTACCTGCACCAAATCTACGACGCGTTCGGTCCGGAGCGCATGTTCTGGGGCACCGACATCACCCGCATGCCATGCTCTTGGAAACAATGTGTGACCATGTTCACCGAAGAACTGCCCTGGCTCTCCGAGTCCGACAAGGAGTTGATCATGGGTAAGGCCGTCTGCAACTTCTTGGGATGGGATATTACGGAGTAGGGTTGGAGTTGAATGCCATCCCCTACGCTCTTCCCCGTGTTTGAACACGGAGCGAGGGGTCTCATTGCTTTGGTGGAACATGTTGATGCTGGCAATGAGATTCCCCGTCTAGCGCCTCGGAATGACAGATGAAGAACAAAGATGGCATGTCGATTGTATCGGGATGCCATCTTTGTTTTTAGTTTCTTGCCGTAGGTGAAAAAGAGCCGCGAATTGGGAAGGGCTGACCTACGCCGGCTCTTCTTCCGGCGCGGCTATGTCTTCGGGCATAAGGTCTCCTGGGCCGATGATCTTTTCCTCCAGGGCTAGGAGACGGCGAAGCTCAAATATCTCGTCGCGAAACTGGGCGGCTTTCTCGAACTGGAGACTCTTGGCCGACTCTTTCATCTGCACTTCCAGGTCCTTGACAACCCTGAACATGTCGGTGCGGGACATCTCTTTGCGCACCACGTTGTAGCGGTTCCGGCTTTCAGCGATGGCCTTGATGCCTTCGGTGATGTCGTGGACCTCTTTCTGGATGCTCTGAGGCTCGATGCCGTGCTGCTTGTTGTGCTCGGCCTGAATTGTCCGGCGGCGGTTGGTCTCGTCGATGGCCCGCTTCATGGAATCGGTCATCCGGTCGGCGTACATGATGACGTGGCCGTTGGCATGGCGGGCCGCCCGGCCGATGGTCTGGACCATGGAGGTCTCGGAACGCAGGTAGCCCTCTTTGTCTGCATCCAAGATGGCCACCAGACTCACTTCAGGCAGGTCCAAGCCCTCCCGCAGCAGGTTGATGCCCACTATGACGTCGTAAACGCCCATGCGTAGGTCCCGCAGTATCTCGATGCGGTCCAGGGTCTGGATGTCTGAGTGCAGGTAAGTGTTGCGGATGCCCATCTCCGATAGATAGTCGGCCAGTTCTTCGGCCATCCGCTTGGTGAGCGTCGTGACCAGAATCCGTTCGGCTTTTTCCACTCGTTCTTTTATCTGCTGCAGGAGATCGTCTATCTGGCCTTCGGTAGGTTTGACCTCTAGCGTTGGGTCCAGCAATCCCGTCGGCCGGATGACCTGTTCCACCACTGACCTGCTGTTCTGCAGCTCGAAGGATCCGGGCGTGGCCGAGACGTAGACGACCTGGTTGATGTGTTCCTCGTACTCTTCGAAGTTCAGGGGCCGGTTGTCCAAGGCCGATGGCAGCCTGAAGCCAAAGTCCACCAGGGTGGTCTTCCGAGAGATGTCGCCCCGGTACATGCCCCGGACCTGGGGCAGCGTCATGTGCGACTCGTCCACAAACATCAGGTAGTCGTCAGGGAAGTAGTCCAGCAACGTCCAGGGGGCGCTTCCCGGGGGCCGCTGGGACAGGTGGCGGGCGTAGTTCTCCACACCTGAACAGAACCCGGTCTCTTGCATCATCTCCAAGTCATAGTGGGTCCGGCTTTCCAACCGGGCGGCCTCCAGTATCTTGCCGGAGTCCTTCAGCTCTTTAAGACGCCATTCCAGTTCTTCCCGGATGCTGACAACGGCCAACTCCATCTTCTCTTTGGACGTGACGAAGTGATTGGCCGGATAGATGGACACCTTCGCGAGGTCAGCCAAGACCTCACCGGTCAGCGGGTCCACCTGAACGATACGCTCCACGTCATCACCGAAGAACTGTATTCGCACGGCAGCTTCTTCGTAGGCAGGCACCAACTCCAAGGTATCGCCACGGATCCGGAATTTGGCCCTGGCTAGGTCCATGTCATTGCGTTCGTACTGCATGTCCACCAATTGGCGGACCAACTGGCTGCGATTGCGGGTCTCACCGACTTTTACCTGGGCCACCAGGTTGAAGTAGTCGTTGGGGTCGCCGAGACCGTAGATGCAGGAAACAGAGGCGACGATCAGAACATCGCGGCGTGTGAGTAACGAGGTGGTCGACGACAGCCGGAGCTTGTCCAGTTCCTCGTTGACGCTGGAGTCTTTCTCAATGTAGGTGTCCGACTGAGGGACGTAGGCTTCGGGCTGGTAATAATCGTAGTAGGAAACGAAGTATTCCACCGCGTTGTGGGGGAAAAACTCCTTAAACTCGGAGGCCAGTTGGGCCGCCAGGGTCTTGTTATGGGCCATGACCAGTGTGGGGCGCTGCACCTGTTGGACGATGTTGGCCATCGTGAAGGTCTTGCCTGAGCCGGTGACGCCCAGCATGGTCTGACGGGTGGCGCCGTTCTCAACGCCCTCAACCAGGCGTGCTACGGCGGCGGGCTGGTCGCCGGTCATCTCGAAGTCGGCCACCAACTGGAACTTGCGGTCTTCGGGCTGGACGTCGGCGTTCCAGACCTTCTGGATATCGCTGCCGGCATCGGCCCATTTTTTGCCTCGGGCGTAGGTTGCCATCGTCTAACGCGTCCCCCGCGATTGCTTCATAAACATTATATAAGGGGATGGGGTTTGCCGCACGTCCAGCGTGTCAATAGCATGTTTTTACCTACCGGTTGGCGAACTGCTGCAGGGCTACGCGAATGCGGTCGTCCACCTCTGATTCGGCAGCCACTGCCGGAGTCGCTGCAGCGGCCCTGGCCTCGGCCGGTGAGTAGCCCAGGGCGGTGAGGGCAGCAATCACTTGGCCGTCGACGTCGCCTGAGAATCCGATCTCCGCGAACTCGGCGTCCTCCAGCTTACCTTTTAAGTCCAGGATTATTCGGCTGGCAGTGCGGTTGCCCACACCCTGTGCCGACGACAAGGCTGTGGTGTCCCCGGTAACGATCGCTGTCTGCAGCCGGGCTGGGTCGAGGCTGGAGAGCAAGGCTAGTGCGGTCCTCGGACCCACGCCGGAAACGGCGGTGAGCATGCTGAAAAGGCCAAGGGCAGCAGCATCGATGAAGCCGAAGAGTACCGGCTCGTCGTCACGGATCCGCAGGTGGGTATGCAGGGTGACCTGTGAACCAAGGGCGCCCAGGCCGGAGACAGTGTTGGCCGGAACGAACACCTGCAGCGTTACTCCGCCGACGCGGACATGGACCCAGTCGGGGCCGGTGGTCTCAAGAGTCCCATGGACGCCTACTATCATCTACACACCTTCATCATCGTCACAGCGAGGTTGGGGATTTCAGCGTTCCTGCCCCGGCGTAATGATCCGGCCCACAACCACGTGGGCTTGTTCCTGGATCAGATGGCATAAGCCCACAGCCAAAGCGTCGGCGGCATCGGAATCAGGGATTTCTTTCAGCCCAAGTGTGGCAGTCACAATCTGGCGCATCTGTTCTTTGGAGGCAGCCCCGTAGTCGGCCACGGCGCTCTTCACCTGGGCGGGGGCGTATTTGAAGATGGGGATGCCCTGACTGGCCGCGCCGATAAAGACTGCGGCCTGGGCTTGGCCGATGGCCAAGGCCGAACCGGGAAAGCTACGTTCGCCCTTGCCCATAAAAGGTTGTTCCACGGCAACTGCGGTGGGATGGAATATCGCTATAAGGTTGAGGATGTGGGTGTGGAGTTGATATAACCGTTGTTCCAGTAGCATCTTGCGAGGGAGTGAGATCACACCGTAGTCGTCGGCACGGGGATTGGGGCCATCGCCGATCACGCCGTATCCCATCTTCAAAGTACCGGGGTCGATCCCCAATATTCCCATTACACCACCCGTTTACCGTTCGATTGCAGAGTCCTTCGACAGGCTCAGGATGAGCGGTTAGACCACCCAATTCGCTCGTGGTGAGCTTGTCGAACCATCCGTATTAATTTTTATTTTTTGCTAGGCTTCAGTCTGATAACGTTCCAGGACCTCCGTGGAAAAGTCCGCATTTGTGTAGGCCTTCTGCACGTCGTCCAAGTCTTCCAGGGTGTCCAGAAGCCGGAGAGTCTGTTCCGCCTGTTTGTCGTCCAAGGCGATGGTCGTCTTCGGAACCATAGATAGCTGGGCCGCATCCGGTGGGACGCCTTCATTCTCTAGCGCCTTCTGAACTTTCTGCAACTGGTCGACGGCCGTGAAAATCTCCAGGAAATCATCCTCCAATTTCACGTCGTCCGCTCCGGCGTCGATGGCAAGCAGAACCAGTTCTTCACCGCGTTCTTCGTCTTTCATCTCGAGGCCGATCACGCCCAGGTGGTCAAAGTTCCAGGCAACACAGCCGCTTTCACCAAGGTTGCCGCCGCCGCGGCTAAAGGCTGAGCGCACGTCGGACGCGGTGCGGTTCCGGTTGGTGGTTAAGGCCTGCAAGAGGATTGCGCCGCCTCCGGGCCCGTAGCCCTCGTAGGTGATCTCTTCTAAGGTCTCGCCCTCGGCGCCTTCGCCGGTGCCGCGTTTTACGGCCCTAGAGATGCTATCTTGGGGCATGTTGGAGCTTTTGGCCTTGTCCAACACCAAGCGGAGGTGGAAGTTCATATCCGGGTCGGCCCCGCCGCCGTTCTTCACTGCGATCGTAAGTTCACGGCTAATCTTGGTGAACAGGACACCGCGCTTGGCGTCGGCGGCGCCTTTCTGGTGCTTGATGGTTGACCATTTAGAGTGACCTGACATAGTCCCGACCTCCTGAGGAGATAGGCCTGCATAGGTGGCCCGTCATTTCCGCAAGCGCTTGATTCATTGATTCCAGATGGTGCCTTTCAGCCTCGATTCTAGCACTAGGCCAAAGCAAGGGTCAAAGCGGTTTCAGCGCAGACCTTCGGGCAAATCAACCACCATAAACCCAGAATCGATGTCTATCTTGCGCACTACTTTGCTCAGGGCAGGCACCAAGACCTCTTTCTCACCGCCGGTGACCACATACACGTCGTTGCTTCCGGTCACCAGGATCTCTGCTACTTCTCCCAGGTCTTCGCCTTCTACCGTGCGGACCTTCAGACCGATGAGTTGGTAGTGAAAAAACTCACCCTCTTCGGCTGATGGCACGTCGGACTGGTCCACGCAGAGCCAGAGTCCGGACAGGCGCAGGGCCTGATCGCGGTCTCGAAATCCTTGGAACGCGATGATCAACACATCGTTGCCCTTGGACCCAGTTGTGCGGCTTTTATCTATCCGGTACGTCCGCTTTTCGGGAACGATGCCGTCCTCAGACACGAAGAGCCTAGTGCCCTCGTCGAATCGGCCTGGAACGTCGCTGGTGGCCTTCACTCGTATCTCGCCCTCAACTCCGTGGGCGCCAATGATACGACCCACGGCCACAAGGCCACGGGGGACGGAAGAATCAGACATGGCTGAGTCCAGAAGACGGCAAGGGGCCGGGCCAGGGAGCGGAGGGAGTTATACGATTACCAAGACGGCTTGGGAACCGTCTTTTACTGCTGCCACGCGCAGAAGAACGCGCATGGCCTGGGCAACGCGGCCCTGACGGCCGATAACCTTGCCCTTATCTTCGTCGGCAACTTGGAGCCGAAAGACGGTTCGACCGTCTTCGATGGATTCGGTTACTACCACGGCGTCGGGGTCGCTGGCCAACGAACGGGCGATGTACTCAATCAGTTCTTTCATATGATTTTCAGTGGTGCGGGGAAGAGGTTAAGTCCTAGAACGCTGTTATTCAGCGGCCTCTTCGTCAGCGGGGGCTTCTTCTTCGGCTTCCGGCTCTTCTTCAGCAGAGGCTTCTTCAGCGGCTGGCTCTTCGGCGGGGGCTTCCTCTTCCGCCGTTTCTTCTGCCAAAGCTTCCTCTACCGGTGCTTCCACGGGGGCGGCCTCCTCTTCGGGAGCCTCAACTGCTGCAGCTTCGGGTGCGGGAGTAGCCACTGCTGCGGGGGCGCTACTTTCCTCTTCCCCAGATTTCTTGATGTCGGTTTTTTGGGTCGGAGTGCGCACCATCAAACCGTTCGCATCCATAATCCTGGCAACTGCGTCCGAAGGAATCGCGCCCATGCTCAGCCAATGGGCGGCACGCTCAGTCTTCAAGGTAACTGCGGGGGGATTTTGCATCGGGTCGTAGTTCCCGATCCATTCTAGGTAGGAACCGTCCCTGGGTGCGGCAATGTCTGCTACCACTATTCTGTAAGAAGGCCGGCCTTTTTTGCCAACCCGAGCAAGCCGAATCCGAATCATCTAATTCCTATTCTCCTGGGTGCCTTTAAGCGGCTCCCATGCCTGGCGATTTTACGGCGAGGGTAATTCATTGTCAAACGAGTGGCGTTGTTTCAGTAGAGGTGAAACGGTCTCCCATCGCATGTAGGAAGCCACGAATATGTTGTTCCTAAAACTCAGAGAACCGGCGGATTCGTCGGGCACAAAATCGGGCCCGGCCAACTCTGGGTTGCTTGTTCGCCCGACTGGGTACAATCCGGGGTCGAGGGGCGATGGTAGACATTGGCCTGGGCCCGACGTACGGGGTTTTCTATTTCGAGCTATCCGCTACGAAACGATCACCTCGTCGTGTCCAGACTGATGCCTACCATCGCCCCTGAGTATTAAACTATCATCCATATGCTTCACCTCCTTCATTTATTTCCGCCAAGCGGTTAAGGTATTTTAGCAACAGGTATTTTTCAGTGTCAAGACAATTATTCGTTTCTGACGGCGAATTAGATCCACTTTGCCATCACCAGCTCGATACCCGCCTCAAGGTTTTTGCCCTATGCGTCTTGTCTTCATGGGAACCCCCACCTTCGCCGTCCCTGTGCTTGAGGGCCTGACTTGCCTGGATGGCTCTGAGATCGTAGGCGTCTACACCCCGCCGGACCGCCCCGCCGGCAGGGGGCGGATAGCACAGTCCTCGCCGGTGAAGAACTACGCCGAAGAGCATGGGTTACCGGTCTTTCAGCCGGCGAATTTTCGCTCGGACGAGACCAAAGCTGAGTTGGCGGCATTGCAGCCAGACGCGATAATTGTCGCCGCCTACGGCAAGCTGCTGCCCAAGCCGATCCTCGACTTGGCCCCACTGGGTTGCTTAAACATTCATCCGTCATTGTTGCCCCGGCACCGTGGCCCGTCTCCGGTGGCCACCACAATCTTGGATGGTGATCAGGTTACCGGGGTCACAATCATGTTGCTGGACGAGGGGATGGACACTGGCCCCCTGATCGCTCAGCACGAGTTTTTTTTGAAGGGCAGCGAGACGACAGACGGACTAACCATGGCTCTCTTTGAACTGGGCGGGAACCTGTTAAGCGAAATCCTTCCCCAATGGCAATCAGGGGAACTGCTTTCGGAGCCCCAGGACGAATCGTTGGCCTCTGTCACCCGGAAGCTGGAGCGGGTCGACGGCTCGGCCGACTGGTCGTTGAGCGCTGACGAACTGGAACGGAGGGCAAGGGCGTTTACACCATGGCCGGGCCTTTTTACGGATTGGAACGGCAGCGGCCTCAAACTTATCTCCGTCGCGTTCGTAGCGTCTGACTCCGCGGAATTTGAGCCGGGAACGGTGGTTGCGACAGACCATCCCGATCTTCCGGCGGCCGTGGCGACGACAAAAGGCTTCCTGGGGTTGAAAACCGTCCAACTCGAAGGGAAAAGAGCTGTGAATGTTAAGAATTTTCTGAACGGCTCACCCTCGTTCATCGGCTCTAAGCTTTAGCATTTTCACGCACATGGTTGACCCCGGCAGGACCCGTTGTAGAATGACTCATCCAGATATACAGGCAGGAGGCGGACCGATGGCTCAGGTAACTTCCCGGCAGATCCCTGACGAGGCCCAGGTGTTGGGCTGGATGGAGTCTTTGGGCAACTGGGGCCGCTGGGGCGATGACGACCAGCTAGGCTGTCTGAACCTGATCACACCGGCCAAACGCCAGCAGGCAGCCGCTTTGGTGAAAGACGGCGTCCCAGTGAGTTGCGCCCGTCCCATCAGCACCGACATGCATGCTGACGTCACATTCCAAGTACAACGTTTCATGGTGGACAGCGGCGAAGGACGGATCGAAGACACCCTTGAACGCCAGTACACCCGCCGGGGAGCGGCCGAGTTCATCGGGATGGTGTTCCACGGCCAGAGCATCACCCACATCGACGCTATGTCCCACTATTCCTGGCAAGGACACCTGTACAACGGGAAGCCGGCCAGCATGGTCACATCCAGAGAGGGCGCCCAGACCCACTCCATTGAGGCCGCCCATGCGGGCATCGTCAGCCGAGGCGTGCTGCTGGACCTGCCAAAGCTCCGGGGGGTTGATTATCTGGACCCCAACGAACCGGTGATGCCGATTGACCTGCTGGAAGCTGAAGAAGCCCAGGGCGTCAAGATCGAAGAGGGAGATATCCTTCTAGTCCGCACAGGCAACTACCGGATGCGGTTGGACAACCCACCGGCCAAGGCCCTAGAGCCCATGACCGCCTGCCAGGTGGCCTGCACGCCGTTGTTCAAGGAACGGGGAGTTGCCATGCTAGGCACCGACACCTCCAACGACTTCCGACCTTCTCACTACAGCACGATTGGCTCGCCTCTTCACATCATGTGCCTGGTGACGCTAGGACTATGGCTCATTGACAACGCAAACCTGGAAGAACTGGCCGAGGCTTGCGCCCAACGCAACCGTTACGAGTTCATGCTGACCCTGGCTCCTCTGCGCCTTCGCAACGTGACCGGGTCTCCGGTTAGCCCCATCGCGCTTTTTTAGAATGGCTACGGTCCTAGAGCGGGATTATCGGAACGACGGTGGGACCGCCTTTACTTCACAAAGGGTATGAACCGTTTGAGGATGATTGTGAAGAATGAGGAACCGAACAGGATCACTCCGATTACCAGCAACGTGAGTGGGGGGCCGACGAACCCATCTGTTAACTGAGACCCGAAGGAGATCAAGATATCTCCACCAAGGTCGGTAACCGACGGCGGTATGTCCGACACCCTATCTGCGCTGGTTTCTATTGCGTAGGTCAACCTGTCTGGGACCTCACTCTCGGCAACCTTGCCTGCTATGAAGAAGAAGGCGCCAGTTATCAGCAGCGCCAGTCCTGGCCAGCGCAACATCCCGGACAGAGCGGGGAAGAACACCAAACCCATCGCGACAGGGCCACCGATGACCATCAGCAGCGACGTGAGATTTCCGAAGTTTCGGGCCTTGGCGATCCAGTCCTGTCCTTGATCGATGTCGTCTCTTATCTGGGCCTCAGACCGTTCCGGGTTCCATTCACCTATCTGTTGGATCAGATCCAGACGGTCGCCCGCGCCCAAGTCCTCACGCACCCGGGCGATCGCATCATCCATCAGCGGTTCGGCCATGATTCGGGCTGAAACCTTTAGGACTTCCAGGGTGTCACCCGCTGCGAAGGGCAGTCTGAGATCGCCCTTGCCGTCCTTTAGGTTCTGTTTGACCTCGTCACTCAGAGACGTGTCGTCAACTAGGCTGCCAAACGCCAACTCAAAGATGATGACCCGACATGGCGCCGCAATCTGCTTGAGTGAGGGTATGCTTGCGGGCACAGCGCCTTCAGCTAATCCTTGGAAAGCCTCCACGTAGCGGTCTGCCAGTCCCCTTATGGGGCCCGGCGTGCAGCCTGGAAATCCTTGGGTCTCTCCCACTTCCAATTCGTCGATCCGGCGGTCCAGATAGCCGAACATGACATCTTTCACGTTCTCAAGCGGTTTGCCCAGGTTCACGTACAGCTCAAGTTCTTCCGCGTCCTCATTGATGTAGTCGATCGTGCGCTCGATCGCGCCTTCGACCTCTGTTTGTATGTAGGCGGGCGGAATTATCTTGCGCATCAGGTCAACGATGTCTTGATGATCGACGACTTGGATATCGCCCAGAAATTCCTGGGTCTTTTCCAGTAATTTATCGTCCACCAGCACCTCGTCGTAGATGCGGTTGTAGGTGTCTTCTGCCGCGATGGTGTTGGTGTAGAACTCGAAGGTTAGAAGTTTGTCGGAAAAATTGTTCAGGATCAGGTAGGTCAGAAATCCGACGAATATGACCACGCCAAGCACGAGTCCCGCCCCGGCGCGGAGGATGGAAGGTAAACAGCCCATATCAAGCCTTATATATCCATTTCGTTCGATAGCATCCTGGCCGTCCCGACGCCGAGCCAAAACGCCGATTTTCACGAATTCTAGCATGGTGAAATAGTTAACCCACGCCCCTTTTTTGGCCTGTCCGAGGCAATAAAAAGGCCCGGCGCAGTTTGCGCCGGGCCTTTTTCTCGATCTCGATGACGGTTAGTAGTTTGGTCTGATGTTTTGCAGCCGCCTGATGCGTTCTTCCATCGGCGGGTGGGTGGAGAACATCCTGGCCATGCTGGCTCCCCGTAGTGGGTTCACGATGAACAGATGGGATGCTCCTTCAGCCACCTTCAACGGGCGATTCTGCGAGGCCGCCTCCAGTTTCTGGAGCGCGCTGGCCAGCGCCAATGGGTCTCCGGATGTGTGCGCTCCCGTGGCGTCCGCCTGGTACTCCCTGGTCCGCGAGATTGCAGCCCGGACCATGCCGGCCGCTATGGGCATCACGATGGCGACGATGAGCAGTCCGATGAAATTGTTGTCCCGTCCACGGCCGCCCATTCCGCCAAACATGGCCGAAATCTGCGCGAACATGGCCAGCATGGAGATCGCCCCGGCAACGGTGGCGACCATCGCCATGATCAGCGTATCGCGGTTGCCTACGTGGGCCATCTCATGGGCCAGCACACCGCCCAGTTCCTGGCGGGTCAATATTCGCCGGATGCCGGTGGTGACCGCCACCGTGGCGTGGTTGGGATTGCGGCCCGTTGCGAAGGCATTGGGCGATTCCGAGTCGATCTCAAAGACCTTGGGCATCGGCAATCCAGCTAACGACGCCTGCTCTCGGACGATGCTGTATAACTCGGGGTCGTCGTTCTCAGTGACCTCGGTTGCATGTGTCATCTTCAAAGCGATGCGGTCCGAGAACCAGTAAGCGCTGAAATTCATGACAATAGCCAGAATCAAGGCAAATATTATCCCGCCAATTCCGCCAAGCATCGCGCCAACCAACAGCAGCAGCGCCGACATGACCATCATCAAGAAGAATGTTTTAACAGTGTTCATAATGGATAAGACCTCTCACCTAGGAGACTTTCATAACCCGGCCAGACACGACGAATTATAGCATCTCGGCGGGTTCTCATATAAAATTACGCCTGCCTGGCCAGTCTCGGTTTCAATTGACACCTGGGGTGGTTGGTGATACCTTTCACAAAGCTTCGGCAGACTCGTTTCCGGCCCTTAAAGGGCCGTTTGCCAATAGGAGAGCTATGGCTGTCAAGATAGGTGTACTGGCAAAACAGGTGATCGACCCAGAGATGCCCATGGCGGCGTTCCGGATCGACGAAGGGTCCAAGAAAGTTGTTCCCCCGCCCAACATCCCACCGGTGGTCAATGGCTTCGACGAGAACGCAGTGGAAGCCGCCCTCAAGATCAAAGATGCTCAGGAAGCCACGATAACCGTGATCTCCACGGGTACCGAGTTCGCCCTAGACGTGATGAAGAAACCCTTGTCGATGGGGGCCGACGAATTAGTCCTCCTGCAAGACGACGCTTTTGAGAACACCATCGACAGCTTCTTAACCGCCCAATTACTGGCGGCGGCAGTGCGGAAACTTGATGGCTTCGACCTCATAATCTGCGGACGGCAAGCATCCGACTGGGACAACGCCCAGGTGCCCCTGGGTGTAGCTGAGATTCTCGGCATGTCCTGCATCTCCCTGGGTAAACAGGTAGACGTCATAGACGGCAAGGTCCGTGTTGAGCGGATCATCGCCGACGGCTATGAAGTCGTTGAAGCGCCGCTACCGGCATTAGTGACCGTGAGCAATGAACTGGGCCAGCCCAGATACCCCACTCTGCGCGGCATCATGGCCGCCACCAGGAAGAAGCCGACAATCTGGAGCGCCGCCGACCTGGGCCTGGACGCTTCCCAATCGGCCTCTCGTATCACCTTGCGGGATTTATTCGTACCGGTGAGCGAACAGGACTGCGAGATCATAGAAGGCGAGGACCCGGCTGACTCTGGCCGTCTTCTGGCCCTAAAACTGCGGGAAGATAAAATCATCTAACCGCCCTTACCCAATTAAACATAGACTTAAATCTGGCGGCTACGTTCTGCGGCCAGAATGAATCGAAAAGCACGGGAGGCCGTGATGGCTGATGGCACTGGAGCACTGATAATTGGCGACGCCTCAGGCGGAGAGATCGGCAGCACAACCCTTGAGTTGTTGGCGGCCGGTCAGAAAATAGCCGCTGACCTGGGCGAAGAATTGTCAGTAGCGCTATTGGGAGACACATTGGACGTGCCTGCACAACAGGCCATTTCCCACGGCGCCCAGAAGGTCTACGCGGTCAATCATCCGTTGCTGGCCGATTATCAGGTTGACCTTTACCTGACAGCCTTGGAAGCCCTTTGCAAAGACGCCGCCCCCCGCGTGGTGCTAATCGCGAGGACCAACGAGGGCCGGGAATTGGCCCCAAGGTTGGCATTCCGCTTGGGCGTGGGACTTGCCCAAGACTGTCTTGAAGTATCGGTGGACGCCACGGAGAAGAAGCTGCTGGCCAACCGGCCGGTCTACGGCGGTAACGCCATCGCCGTTGTGAGCTGTGACCAAATTCCCCAAATCGCCGCCATCCGCCCCAAGGCCTACGAACCCACCGAGGCAGACTCCTCTCGTACCGGCGAGGTCGTTTCATTCCCAGTCGAGTTGGACGCATCCATGGCCCTGACCCGGATCGTGGACACGGTCATCGAAGAAGCAGAAGGCGTGAAGCTGGAAGACGCCAACATAGTGATCTCCGGTGGACGGGGACTTGGTGGGCCTGAGCCGTTCGCTCATCTGGAAGAACTGGCCAAGATCATGGGTGGCACGGTTGGCGCATCCAGGGCCGCCGTGGACTCGGGCTGGGTGCCTTCAAGCTACCAGGTTGGACTGACCGGAAAGACCATCACTCCCGACCTATACATCATGGTCGCCATCTCCGGCGCCAGCCAGCACATGGCCGGCTGCTCCGGAGCTAAGGTCATCGTCGCCATCAACAAGGACGCCGAAGCCAACATCTTCAAAGAGGCCCGGTACGGAGTTGTCGGTGACTGGGAGTCCGTTCTCCCGGCGCTCACTGCGGCCGTCAGAGAATTGACTCAAGGCTAACGGCCTCCGTCGGAATAGGCTTTCGGTCTGATTGTGGCTGCGTATAGAGTTTCACCCTCACTCTAACTCTCTCTTGAGGGAGAGAGGACAAATTTCCTTCCCAGTCAATTAAATGCGCTCGTTTTAATTTCATTCTGAGGAGTGCCGTAGGCCGGCGAAGAATCTCGTTTTGCGAGTTAAACCGTTCCCACCAAAGCAAAGAGACCTATCGTTGCGCTCGGGGTGACAGATGAACGGGGTTCCAAACGCTGGGACAGCCCTGCAGGAAGGAATTTAATCCCTTCCCCCGTCCGCCGGGGAAGGTTAGGATGGGGGTTGTAGTTTGCCAACCATCTGTCACTCCAACACGATGTTGTCTATCAATCGCACGGCACCCATCTGCACCGCGGTTGATACCATGGCCCGGCCATCAACCCGTTCGAGTTCATCCAGGGTCAACATGCCGGCCACACTGACGTAATCTATGGATTCCACTCTGGACTCCGACTGCAATACAGTCCTCGCGGCATCCCGCAGCGTATCTCCGTCCCGTTCTCCCTGGGTCCAGAGCAAGTGCGACTGGCATAGCGCCCGGTGAACGACTGGGGCAGCTTGTCGTTGCTCCGGTGAGAGTTGGACGTTGCGGCTGCTCAAGGCCAGGCCGTTGGATTCACGGATGGTCGGCATCACCACCACTTCCACTCCCATATCCAAGTCTCTGGCCAGCTTTTGAATCAACACGGTCTGCTGGCCGTCCTTCTGGCCGAAGTAGGCGCGGTTCGGGCGCATGACGTTGAACAACTTGGACACGACGGTGGCAACTCCCCGGAAATGGCCGGGACGGTGGATCCCCTCCAGTTTGTCCGCCAACGGCCCCACGTCCACCCAGGTGTCGAACCCCTCGGGATAAACTTCTTCTGGAGCAGGGGCATAGACCAGATCAACGCCATGGCGACGCAGCAAGTCCAGGTCGCCTTCCATGTCGCGGGGGTATTTTTCCAGGTCCTTTGGGTCTCCAAACTGGGTTGGGTTTACAAAGATGCTCACAGCGACGGTGAGGTTGTCGGCCCTTGCTTGGTCGATCAGGCTCAGGTGCCCGGAATGCAGAGCGCCCATGGTCGGCACCAGGCCCGCGGGCTTTACGGCCTCGCGGCAAGCCCTGGACATCTCTTTGTTGGTGTTGATCACTCTCATCGTGTTCTCTACGTATTCTCTACCGCTAGACGCCCAGTTCGCTGACGGACGGGATGCCGCCCAAGCCGGTCGCCAACCTGACCGCCCGGAGCACTGCCTGTGCCGTTACTTCAACGGCTGCTGCGCCAAGAGCAGTGAGGTCCACGGTGGACTGGTTATGCCCGGTGGCCATGGCGAACATGGTGTCGCCGTCCCGATCGGTGTGGCAAGGTCGTATAGCCAGGGCCAGCCCGTCGTGGCTGATCCGGGCGAGGTAATTGGCGTCTTCTTTGGTTATCCGAGCATCGGTCGCGACCAGCCCAATAGTCGTGTTGACCGGCCCGGCCTCAGCATTGCTCCCGCCCTGCAGAAGCAACTCAACTGAGTCGTCGAACCCACCGCCGGCCTTGCGGGGCCCGGCTAGGGTCTGCCCTTTGGTGTAGTCCCAGATGCCGCCCACAGCGTTCACCGCCACCGCGGCGGTAACGGTTTGACCTGTAGACAGGGTGATGACAGCCGAACCGATACCTCCCTTCACCCCCCGCTCCCGGCCGCCTAACTTACCCACTACCGCCCCGGTACCTGCGCCGACGCTGCCTTCGTTCATCGGGTCGAAGCTGGCGGACAGACAGGCGCTACGGCCTTCTTCTGGGCCTGGCCTAACTTCCGATGTGATCAATCCAAGGTCATATAGGATAGCCGATGAAACAATGGGCACCACCACCGGGCCAACTTTGTGTCCAATTCCCTGGGACTCCAGATAAGAGACAACCCCGGAGGCTGCGTCCAGTCCAAAGGCGCTGCCGCCGCTGAGGACGACCGCGTGTACCCGGTCTACGCGGTTCATAGGACGAAGTAGGTCGGTCTCCCGGGTGCCTGGCGAGCCGCCACGCACGTCTACGCCGCCTACCGCGCCTTCACGGCACAGAAATACGGTGCATCCGGTGGCGTGCTCCGAGTCGGTGTAGTGGCCTGCCTCCAGGCCCATCACGGCCGTGATCGTCTGATTCAAGAGGGCCTCTGGAGGCTAACGGGGGAAAGTATCGGGACAAAAGAAGCACCCCGACGCAGCGGGGCGCATTTGGAAGTGGACTTCATATTTCGGGCCGTCTCGGTCATCTCAGATCCCAGCGGCAATGCTGTCAATAGACTAACCAGATGTTCGTGCCTGGCGCTCACCCCCCTCGCGGGTGGATGGCAGATACATTCTAAGCTGGCCCCAAAAGGGTGTCAAACAAAAATTCAGGTGATTTTAGCAATGGTTTATCGAGCCGCCCGAGGCCGCGCAACCGGGCGGCTCGGGAATGGGATGAAAAAGATTATCACGGCAGAAACCAAGGTCAACGCTCCAACGTAGTAGAAGATGGAGCCATAACCGCCTAGGTCTTCGATGATGAACGCTGCCAGGAAAGGCGACCCGAACCCAAGCATTCCGTTTATCCCAAAGATCAGGCCAGAGGCGGTGGCTTCGGTGCCTTTGGGCACCACGTCTAGTAGCGCCGCCAAGATGATCTGCTGAAGGGCAAAGCTAAACAGCCCTATGCCGCCCAACAACACCGCCAACCAGATGGTGTCCCCGGCGCTGACCACGAACATGGTCAATACAGTCGCTATTATTAGCCCCGGCACAAGAACCTGTTTCCGGCCATATCTGTCCGAGAGATAACCCAAGATCGGAGCGGAAATGATGCCCATCCCCGTTAGCAGAGAAAGGTGGACGCCCGCGCTGAAGTAACCCATGTCCAACCCGCCATCGGTGGCGTTCTTCAGGTAGAAGGGCGACCACTGAAACAGGGCGTTGTTGGCCACTCCGCGGATGGCCGCCGCGAGAACCAAGGTCGTGACCAGCGGGCTTTTGAACATGCCCAGGCCTTCACGGTAGGCGCCCATCACATCATGTTTGGGTTTTTCTCGTGTGTCCTCGCCGTCTTCTTTCCCCAGGTCCTTCAGCGACCACCAAACGAATACGGCCATCAATGCGGCGGGGATGGTGTAGATCAACAGTATGTGCCGCCAGAGCATGAATGTTAGGAGTGCGCCGGCCACCAGTGGGGCACACACGTTGCCCACGTTGGAGCCGAAGCCGTGCATGGATATGGCGAACCCGCGGCGGTCAGGGAAGCGACGAGAGAGGGCGGCGGTGGAGGGCAGATGCCACAGGGCGCCGGGTATCGACACCACGGAAACGGCGACGGTCAGCACGACCAGGTTTGGGGACGCGGCCAGTATCAAGAATCCCAGCGCGGCCCAGATCATACAGCCGATGAGGATTGGACCCCAACTGGCCTTCATCTGGTCGACGATGGCCCCGCCGATGAGATTGACCGCTCCGAACCCGCCTTGGCGGATGCCCAACATGAAGGCAACCTGGAAATTTGAGAGGCCCATGGCAGCCTGGATGGCGGGCATAAAAACCGGGAATCCCTGGTCATATAAATGGGAGATACCGTGGCCGAATGAAAGGCTGCCCAGGATAAAGTTTCGGCTCTGTCTACGGTCCGCCGGCCGTTGTATCGCTTCCGCCATCAAGTCCTTTGCAGTAGCAAACGTTTTCAAATACTCCAAGCCCCGGCTGATTCTAATGATTGTGGGTAGTGTGCGCAAGTCGTGAGGGCAAGCTAACAGCTATCGGCCTTCTAAGTCTGACGCATTCGTGTGCTAGACTACGGCCAATTTATTGCCTGGGGAGCCTAAGCGTCGTATATTCTGAGCGTAATCGGGCCCTGGAGGAAAAGCATGCCCTATGAGGGACTGAATTTAAAAGGTCAGACCGCACTGGTAACCGGGTCCGGCCGGGGCATCGGCGCCGCCTTGGCGGTGGGTCTGGCCCAAGCCGGAGCCAACGTTGCGGTGTCGGACCGGCCAGACCGGCTGGACCTGGCCAAAGAAACCAAGTCCAAGGTTGAAGCCGAAGGCGTGAAGAGCCGCGCTTATTCCCTGGACGTCTTGGATATATCCGGTATCCCAAAGGCAATCGATCAGGTGGTCCAAGACTTCGGAGGGCTCGATATTCTGGTCAACAATGCAGGGATACGGATACCCAAACCAGCCTTGGAGGTTACCGAAGAAGACTGGGACGCAACTATCGATATCAACCTCAAGGGCGTGTTTTTCTGTGCCCAGGCGGCGGGCCGGCACATGGTGGAGCAGGGATACGGAAGGATCATCAACCTTGGGTCGCAGCTTTCGGTAACCGCCTCTCGGGGGCGGTCGTCCTACTGCGCCAGCAAGTTTGGCGTAGCCGGTATCACCAAGGTGATGGCCGTTGAATGGGCGCCCCACGGCGTAACGGTCAACGCCATCGGACCCGGCCCAACGAGCACCCCCGGAATGCTGGCCGCCGACGCCAGGACCGCGGACGAAGTGCAGGCTGACTTGGAAGCCCACCTGCCGTTGGGCCGCCGCATGGACCCGGAAGAGATGGTCGGCGCAGTGATCTATCTGGCCAGCAAATCGTCGGCGGGGACCACCGGGCATCTGTTGTTGGTAGACGGTGGCTGGACCGCGATCTAGGAAATTTGGTATGGGCAAATTTGACGGCAAAGTAGCGCTTGTTACGGGGGCAGGCCGGATGCGGGGCATCGGCCGGTACGCCGCGTTAGCATTTGCCAAAGAGGGCGCTTCTGTAACCATCACCGGCACCGGTCGAGACCCATCAACTTTTCCCGACGACGAACGGGGGGCGGGTTGGCTGGACGTAGACAGCGTGGCCCAAGAGATCGCCAAGGATTACGGCGCGGGCGCCCTGCCCTTGGTGGTGGATGTTTCCGACCCAGCCCAGGTGCAGGACGCGGTTGACCGCACGGTGGCTGAATTCGGACGGATAGACTTCCTGATCAACAACGCCAGCGCATCTAGAATGGCCGCCTGGTCCGATCTCACCGACCTGACACCAGAGCAATGGCGGCACGTTATGGACGTCAAGGTTATGGGTGCATTTCTCTGCACTCAGGCAATCACCAAGGAGTTGATACGCCAGGGGGGCGGCGGCAGCATCGTCAACGTCATATCCGTGGAGGCCAAGATCAGCCGTGCGACGGACCTCGCGTATGCCACCGCTTCCGGCGCACTCTACACCTTCACCAAGAAGGCGGGCCGGGCTTTGGCGCCCCAGGGCATCCGGGTCAACGGCATCAGCCCCGGCACCACCAACACGGCCAGGAACGACTCCCTTTACGGGTTCCCTCGCTCCAAAGACTGGGATAACCGGCTGCAGACCATCCCCCTGGGCCGGGCGGGCACCCCGGAAGAGATGGGCAACTTCGCCGCCTGGCTCTGCAGCACAGATGCCGAGTTCATCGTCGGCCAGTGCATCGAGATTGACGGCGGGCAATCAGCCTAGACAGATTTCACACACGAATATTGGAGAGACGTTATGAGCCTCGAAAGCCTGGAGCAACGGATCAAAGTCTTAGAAGACATTGAAGAGATCAAGAAATTGAAACACCGCTACTGCGCCCTCTGTGACGCGAACTATAACGCCGACGCTCTAGCCGAGCTTTTCACTGAAGATGCAGTGTGGGACGGGCGGGAGCGCGGCCGCAACGACGGGCGGGAAGCCATCCGTACGTTCTTCCAGAACGCGCCCAGCCGGCTGCCCTTCGCCATCCATATGGTGCTCAACCCGGTGATCGAGGTGGACGGAGACGAAGCCACGGGCACCTGGTACTTGTTCCAGCCCTGTACTTACGCCGAAGGCAACCAGGCCATTTGGGGATCGGCCCGCTACGACGAGGAGTACGTACGGGTAGACGGGCAGTGGATGTTTAAGCACTTGACCCTCACTTCCCATTTTTGGACTCCATTCGACAAAGGCTGGGTCGAAACCCAGTTCGCGTCTTAAGGCAGGCGCATGCAAGCCGACGACAGTAAGAAAATGGAAGGAATGGTGGCCATCGTCACTGGGGCCAGCAGAGGGTTGGGCCGGGCCATCGCCAAAGAATTTGCTGCCGAGGGGGCCCAAGTCGTAGTATCCGCCCGCCGCAGCTCACCGACTGGCCTGCCGGGGACGGCGGTAGAAACAGCCGAGCAGATCAGGGAGGCCGGCGGTGAGGCCATGGCGCTAACCTGCGACGTCTCTGACGAGGAGCAGGTCGTGGCGATGGTGAGCCAGACTATCGACATGTACGGCCAGATCGACGTGCTGGTGAACAACGCAGGGGTTATGGTTTTGGGCGAAACGCTCTTGGATATCGACCCGGAGAAGTGGGACCAGAGCGTCGCCGCCAATCTGCGGGGGCCGTACCTGTGCAGCCGGTCGGTCCTGCCTTGGATGATCGGACAGGGCCGGGGCAGCATCATCAACCTGGGCTCGCGCATGGGCAACGACCACGCGCAGGGGGGCGGAGTGCTCTACAGCGCCACCAAGGCTGCGGTACACATGTTTAGCTTCTGCCTGGCCGACGAAGTCCGGGAGCACAACATCGCCGTGAACATCCTTTCGCCCGGCGGCCTCAAGACCGAGGGCTCGGCCGCCATCCCCTGGACTCAGCGCGACTGGGAGCAGCGGGTTGAACCCGAAGCTGTCGGTTCTAGCGCGGTTTATCTTGCCCTGCAAGACGCATCAACGTTCACCGGCCAGTTGGTTCTGCGGGCTGAATTCGGGGAGACATGGGGTACCTAGCTGACAGCTAACAGATTTCGGCGGTCAGCGGGGTACACAAGTTATTCATCCATTAGGTTTGGGCCGGAGTAGGCGGCAGTCTCAGGCAGGCCAGTGAAGTCCTGCTCCCAGATCGCGCGGTAGTACGGCTCCAGGTTGCCCGTCAGTACCGAGCCGTGGTGGCAGGCGATGGTCCTGATGTCTAGGTCTTTCATCTTCGCCAAGGCGGCGCGGATGTGGCCCATGGATGGCATCAGCCCGATCCGTTTGTATAGGTCCACCATCTGCTCGGAGAGGTCTTCATCAGTGAATGCCCTTCCGTGGCCCGGCTGGATGAACAGGTCCGAGCTGAAGAGCGTCCCCTGCGTCTCCTCCACTGCCAATAGGCTGTCCCAAGCGTGAACGTACGGCGTCAAAAAGAATTTCAGCTTTTTTGAACCAGTGACTAACTCCTCATTATCGGCGATCACAAGCGGGTCTTTGCCGGTAAAGTCACGTATCGAGCTGGAGCCTATGGGGCTGCAAACGGCGACGGCGTTGGGAGCGGCGGCCAAGAAATCGTTCAGCCCGCCGCATTCATCACCTTCGAAATGCGGCACAATGATCCGCTCGATCTTCTTCAGGTCCACGACCGATTCAACTGCAGTCTTCACCTCATCAAAGACAGCTGAGAAGCTGGTTTCGATGAGGGTAGGACTGTCGTCATCCACGAGAAACAAACTATAGGAAACGGGCCGGTCTGGCAGCACTACATTGATGCGGTACACACCGCTGGCAATCTCAGTGACAGTAGCCATGACTGACCTCCGTTTTAGCCATAGAGCAGATCTCTTCTGTTAGCGTACATTCCAGGGATCGGAAGGCATCTTCACGCCCCGCTCCGAGGCTAATTTAGCCGCATTCTCTGCCCCAGCCTTGGCGCGGACAATCTGCCATTCATCAACTTCCAATCCCAGGCCGTCGACGATTCTCACCCGCATGTTGAAATACGCACAAACCTGGGCGATATCCAAGACATCCCGATCGTTCCACCCGGCTGACCGCATCCCGTCGACGTCTGTTTGCCCGCAAGAGGAGGGAGTCAACGTCAGCTTTTCCACCCACTCAAGCATCACACGCTCGGCCCCAGTGAGGTCCATCTGTCTCCAGTCGGACTTGATGTGTTCTACCTCGAGGTCATCCCCGCCTTCCTGACGCAGATACTCTGCGTGGGCCACGGTTCAAAACCGGCAGTTGAGGGTAGAAGACGTTACCGTGGCAATCATCTCTCGCTGGGCCGTGGTCAGTCCAGACTCACCGCGCATTATCTCCCACATCAACTCTGCGGTATGCCACATGGCTTTTGGGTTCAGACTGTGGAGCGTCGGCGGCGTGATGGGTGGCCCGCTGGCGGAGTTATTACGAGCCTGATTGATCGCCTCTCCCGCCCGTTGTTCCCGCAGTTTCTTATAGACCTCTTTGAGTTCACCTTGAGCGCTGTCTTCTTTGATGACATCGATCCAGGGCATGGAGGGCTCCTTATCTAATCATTCTTTAGGTTCGAATTCTGGTGGTTATTCCCAGGCCCGGTTGTCCACTACCTGTTCGTAGGTAGAACCCGGCTCGATCAAATCCGGATATCCGAGCATCCATTGGTAGGTGTCGTCGAACCGTGCGCGGGTGTAGGGCACCGGCGGGCCGTAAAGCAAACGCCATCCTTGGAACTCGTTCGGTTCCAGTAAACCTTTGACCTCATCGAGGAAGTAGTGGGCATATTTGTTTGGGTTGGCGTTGATCAGTTCGGCGGCCACGGTCTCAGCGCGGAACATGGCAGCCAGAGTTGGCCCGTCCAGTTCCTCACTGGCCGCTTCACTGCGGGTTGAGTGGGATTCCATGAGAATCCTGAACCCCTGCTTCTGGGAAACGCTGATCCAAGGTTCATAAAAGTTTCCGGCGGCCACTTCTCCCTTTCTTACGGCCTCGAAGCGCTCCTGCATCGTCCCGGCATTGGTTGTCAGAATCTCCTCTTTGCGGATGAAACCTTCAAGCATCTTTAGTGTGGTGAAGTGCGAGCCATTGAATGGACTCACCGCCACCGCCGTATTTTTCAATTGCTCGGGGTCGTAGATCTGGCTATCCGGGCCGGTGATAATCGCCATCTTTGACATGGCAGCGCCGAGGGCAACTATCTTCGCCGGCCTCTGCCCGTTGGAAACCGCTTCTACCGTGCGCTTCATCACACCCCATTCGCACATGCGGTACTGGTCAACTCCACCGTCGTTGTAGATGCCTTCCATCGTCCGGTCGAATATGTCCGTTTGAAGGGCCTGCCGGTCCGAGCCAACCTGGCTGGTTCCGGGGGTGCGTAATACTTCAACATTTAGCCCCTCTTTTTGGAACAGCCCTTCGTCGCTGGCGACCAAGACGGCCAAATCATGGACCGCGTTCATCGCGGACACCTTGACTTTTTTCAGTCCTGCTTCCGTGGCCATATCGAGTCACCCCATAAACATTGATTGAGCCGTTGAGACCGGTATTGTCTCATATCAAGTTGGCAAGAATCTCGGTCTGCTGATCCACCGTAGCCAGGTCCGGAAGCAGCTTTAGTACCAGACCTTCTTCATCTACGATCACCGCTGGGCGTCTTCCTTCAGCGGGGTTTGCCAGATACCGTTCATCTCCAGGGTTCGACATGCCAAAAGCGATCGCGATAGACCTATCGCCGTCGAGCAGGACCGGAAAGGGCAAGTTTTCACGCTCGACCCATTCTCGGATTGATTCTTGATCCCGGTCGTTGACGCCAAAGACCGAGATATTCTTTGCGGCGAAGTCAGAATGGTTGTCACGGTACCCGTGACTGTGTCGGGTTCAATTGCCGCCGCCTGGCGAAGAGAAGAACCATAGCCAGACCTTCTTTCCCTTGAAGTCGGACATCCGGAATTCATTGCCGTTGTGGTCCACGGCGCTAAAATCTGGCGCAGTGTCTCCTTCTTGAAGCATTCTGCGTTCCTCCTCAGGTTTGCCTGGCTCTTTCGATTGGCAATCATAGTGCCCCATCGATGCTATTATGTAAACCGTCGTGGTGAGGGTGCTGTCGGGCGGCGTTCATCGTGTAAACGATGACGATCTTCGGTCCGAGGAGGCTCAGAGATGACCTTTGTTGGTCAACCTGTCAAAAGGTTCGAAGACCCCAGATTACTTACTGGCCAGGGTTCATACGTGGACGACTTAACGCTGCCGGGTCTCCTGCACGCGGTTGTGCTCCGTAGCCTCCACGCCCACGCCAATATCCGCTCCATCGATGTCTCCGCTGCCAGTCGTGTGCCAGGAGTGGTGGCCGTCTTCACCGCAGCCGACATACAGGACTTGGCCGTAGAGATTCCGACCAGGACCAATACCGGCGCCGACGAGTTCAACCCGCCCAGGCATCCGGTCCTCGCGTCCGACAAGGTTTGTTACGTCGGCCAAGCCGTGGCGGTCGTCATCGCCGAGGATGCCTACACCGCCGCCGATGCTTTGGAAGAGATTGTGGTGGATTACAAGGTCCTGCCCACCATGATCGACCCTTACGAGGCGATGGAAGAGGGCGCGATGGTCGTCCACCCTGACGTGGGAAGCAATATCTCCCTCCGGACGCTGAGCGCCGGAGGCGACCTGGATGCCGCTTTCGCCCAAGCCGAACATGTGGTGCGGCA
>Ga0207963_1000270_pt1 | contig 26709 bp, 18 predicted proteins | sample Knorr_S15_td_NAD_FD_185604 | JGI IMG/M metagenome (GOLD analysis project Ga0207963, IMG submission 185604) | Marine microbial communities from Southern Atlantic Ocean transect - Knorr_S15_td_NADW_ad_2500m_LV_A (SPAdes) (version 2) | ecosystem: Environmental > Aquatic > Marine > Oceanic | place...
TTCGGGTTGGCAAGTTCCTCGCCGGCGACGCTGCCGCCAACGCCAATGCCGCGGAAGCCAAAGGTTTTGACTGCCTGCTCGACCTGTTCAGCTGCGAGGTCAGGATATTGCAATGCCGCGGTCGCAAAGGCGACGAATCGATCCTGATCCGACGCGCAGAATTCGGCCAGGGCCTCGTTCTGCACCCGGATCAATTCGGCGACGGCATCGCGCTCAGCCCGGTACCAGTAAGGATTGATGCTGAGCGCCTGGACATCGACGCCCGATCGATCCATCTGCGCCAGACGGTCGCTGATATTGGACCACAGAAGGCCGGGGGCCTCCAGTGAGTGATTGATCAGCTGCGCCGCCTCTGGGACGATGCAATGCGCATGGACATCCACGGTCTTGACTCGCTTGCCACTAATGACGACCTCGCGGCGGGCTTGCGCACGCACCTGCCCCGAACCGCCGCCCGCACCAGTACTGGCGTCAATCCCACAGTCGACGAATCCCAAATTCGGGCCGGTAATTATGCTTCCGCTGATAGGCATTTTCGTTCCTCTCATTCCTAAGATATTTGTCAACTATCCTCAAATATTGTAATCGACTTGGCGTTCGCTATTTGTCGTCGTACTACAATTGCAACCATCACGGCCAACGAAAAGAAAAAGCCCCGGGAGCGACCCACGGGCATTACGTGTCAATCACCACAGTGTTTGCAAAAACGGAGAGCATGCCAAGATTGACCCACAATTCCCAACTCAAGTTGATTTTGTTAGGACGGTTTACTACAGTTACCATAGCTCAATTTTGGCAGGTCTCAGCCCAACGCTAAGTACAAAAAGTGCCATGGCCTATAGTCAATTAGGGTCATCGTTTCCCTAATAGCCTTTAATAACTATTGATTTATGACTGTCGCCTTAGCTTTTTCTTAGGGGGCGGTTGGAGGGTCTGCGGGGAAGGGCACCACACCCGTGCCGTCGATCAGGTGCCTGGGCATGAAATACTCTCGGGTGTCAGGCCCGCCGAATCCTTCGATGAACGATTGAACAATGCCGTCAGATTCCAGCGCCGCCCGGACGATCTGCTTGTTGAAGTTGGCGATACTCTCGGATGCGATGAATTCGTCCACCGGCATCCAGAGACATTCCTGAATCTCATCGGCTTGCATGCTTATCTCTCTGCTCAACGGCCGAAGTTTGCCCACGAAGTAGATGTCAGACTTGCCGTACCGGTAGCCGTGCCATTGGCGAAAGCAGGCGATGCTCTCGAACACGGCTTTGACTCCGGTTTCCTCAAGCACTTCCCGCTCCACAGCTTGCCCGAGATGCTCGCCGGCCTGGAGCGCACCCCCTGGCAGTTTCAGAGTGGGTGGCCGCCCACCCACTCCGTACTTCTCCCGGACCACCAGCAACTCCCTTTCCGGCGTTAAGACAACTCCGCCGATGCCGATGTAGTGGGTGGCGAAGGGCGGGATATGGGAACCGTCCACCAGCAAGCACGTGAGCAGGATATAGTCGTCGCCCGTATGGTGGAAATCGAAACCCCGGTCGATGGCCTTGGGTATCAGCGCAGACAGGTTTTTGGGAATATCCAGCCAAATAGTCAAAAAACCGTCGCCGGTCCACCGCTCCATGGAAGCAGCCAGCCTGGCGTCAAACTCATCGGGGTCGGAGGGCAACGCCGACCGATCGACAACAGCGCCTTTGAATGGGTTTGGCTTGAATTCCAAAATCTCTGCCATCTACGATTCATCTCCATCAGCCAGTTAGTCTTCTCTGTCATGCCTGTATCCTCGGAGGCCGGAAACATAGCATACCCAATTTCTTCGGCGGACAAAACCCGATGCGCCGTTTGCCACGATGACATTCGGCCCTGGTGATATGTCGCTGCAACGGCAATTATGTAAAGGATTCCAGTCTAGGCGCTGTGCTAAAATTTCCCCATGCCCATCTCCGGATTCCATCCCCTGGTCCAAGAGTGGTTCAAGAGCAGGTTCTCTGAACCCACCGACGCTCAGGTCGAAGGGTGGCCGGCCATCGCCCAGGGCCGTCACACACTGATTGCTGCGCCCACGGGCTCGGGCAAGACTCTTGCCGCATTCTTGACCTGCATCGATGATCTGGTGCGCCAGGGCCTCACTGGCGAGATACCCGACTCTACCCAGGTAGTCTACGTGTCGCCCCTGAAGGCACTGTCCAACGACATCCAAAAGAACCTGGCGACGCCGTTGGAAGAGATAGCCGCTCTGGCGGAAGCCGCGGGGACACCTCTGCCGGAGATACGGGCCACCGTTCGCACCGGTGACACCCGGGCATCCGAACGGGCCAAGATGGCCAAGAGACCGCCCCATATCCTGATCACAACCCCGGAGTCGTTGTACATCCTGCTGACCTCCCGGAGCGGTCGCCAGGGCCTGACTGGAGTACACACCCTGATCCTGGACGAGATACACGCCGTAGCCGACGACAAACGGGGCTCCCACCTATCCCTGTCCGTAGAGCGGCTCTGCGCCCTGGCGGAGAACCCAATCACCCGCATTGGACTGTCCGCGACCCAACGGCCCATCGAAGAAGTCGGGCGATTGTTGGTGGGCAGCGACTCGATCGGCCCCGACGGTAAACCGGATTGTCTGATAGTAAACACCGGCCACGCCCGGGTCATCGACCTGGCCATCGAATTGCCCCAGCGGGAGTTGGGGCCCATCGCCTCCCATGAGATGTGGGACGAGGCATTGGAGTCGGTGGCTGAGCTGGTCCGCGCTCACGGCACGACCCTGGTGTTCGTCAACACCCGCAGGATGGTGGAGCGCATCTCACACCAACTATCTGGACGCCTGGGAGACGATGCGGTAGTGGCCCACCACGGCAGTCTTTCCCGTACCACACGGCTGGCCGCCGAGCAGAAACTGAAAGGCGGGCAGGTCAAGGTATGCGTTGCCACAGCGTCTCTGGAACTGGGCATCGACATCGGCGTTGTTGATCTGGTCTGCCAGATCGGTTCCCCCCGTTCCATCGGCGTTCTATTGCAGCGCGTGGGCCGCTCCGGCCACCAGGTCGGCGGGACCCCCAAGGGCCGGCTTTTCCCACTGACGAGAGACGAGTTGGCCGAGTGCGTCGCCCTGGCACGGGCGATCAAACACGGCAACCTGGACACGTTGAGCATCCGGCCGTGGCCGGTTGACGTCCTAGCCCAGCAGATCGTGGCCTCCTGCGCCCAAGAGGAATGGACCGAAGAAGAACTGTTCGCCCTCTGCCGCAAGGCTTACCCATACCGCGAGTTGCCCCGAGAGAAGTTCGACCACGTAGTAGAGGTTTTGTCTGAGGGATTCACTCTCCGTCAGGGCCGGCGCGGGGCGTTCCTCCATCGAGATGGCATCAACCTCAAAGTTAAAGGTAGGCGAGGGGCGCCCATTGCGGCAATGACCAGCGGCGGTGCGATCCCGGACAACGCTGACTACGACGTCATCCTAGATCCAGAAGAGACCTTTGTAGGAACAGTCAACGAGGACTTTGCGATTGAAAGCCTGGCCGGAGACGTGTTCCTATTGGGGAATACGCCTTGGAAGATCAGGCGCGTCGAGAGCGGCAAGGTCCGAGTGGAGGATGCCCAAGGGCAACCGCCCACCGTCCCGTTCTGGCTGGGAGAAGCGCCGGGACGCACCTGGGAGTTGTCCCAAGAAGTCTCCGAGCTCCGAGAAGGCATCGACCAGCGGTTGGACGACCACGCCAAGGCCCAAGAATGGGTCATGGACGAATCGGGCGTTGACCAAGAGGCCAGCCGCCAGTTGGTCGCCTACCTGGAAGAGGGCAAGCGGGTCCTGGGCGTCGTTCCGTCCAAGAACAAGGTCGTTGCAGAGCGGTTCTTCGACGAGAGCGGCGGCATGCAACTGGTGATTCACGCTCCCTTCGGCGCCAGGGTCAACCGGGCCTGGGGGATGGCGCTCCGCAAGAATATCTGCCGGACATTCGACTTCGAATTGCAGGCTACCGCCACCGACGACGGCTTGAACTTCGCCCTGGGGCCCGGCCTGTCCATGCCCGTGGATGAGGTATTCACCTATCTGAACGAAAAAACCATACAGGACGTGCTGGAGCAGGCCATCCTGCAAGCGCCATTGTTCGTGACGCGCTGGCGCTGGAACGCCACCAGGTCGCTGGCCATCCTTCGGCACACCGGCGGACGCAAGGTGCCGGCCCACCTGGTCCGTATGCGCTCTGAAGACCTGTTGGCCGCGGTATTCCCGGACCAGGTGGCCTGCCAGGACAACGCCATGCCCGGCGACATTGAGATTCCCGACCATCCTCTGGTCTTCGAGACCATGCGCGATTGTCTGACCGAGGCCATGGACGTTGAGGGCTGCAAAAAACTGCTGGGCGGCATCACTGACGGGAGCATCGAGATCTTCGGACGAGACACCGTGCAGCCATCGGCTTTCTCCCACCAGATACTGAACGCTATGCCCTACGCGTTCTTGGACGACGCACCATTGGAAGAGCGCCGCGCCAGAGCGGTTTCTCTCCGACGGGCGCTGCCGGAAGACTCCCGCGATCTCAGCGCCTTGGACCCCGCTGCCATCGAACGCGAATCGGCCAACGCCTGGCCCAGGATGCAAGACGCCGACGAACTACATGATGTGCTACTGGTCTTGGGCGTGCTTCTCGAGTCCACCGCCCTGGCCTGCGCCGCCATCGACGGCACGGGCGCCATAACCGAGTGGTTCCCGTCCTTGGAGGCCGCGGGCAGGGTCTACCGGATGGACAACGATGGCGTCATCTACTGGGCGGCAGCCGAACGGCTTTCACTATTGAGACCGGTCTATCCCGAGGCTGTCTTCGAACCCGCTCCGCCTGATCACCTTTTGGAGTCGAATAACAGCGAAGAAGAAAACGTCCGGGAAGATAACATCTTCTCGGTGCTTCGCGGCTGGGTGGAGTGCTCCGGTCCTCTGACCGCCACGGAACTAGTACAGGCCCTAGGTATCCCCCGTGACGACATCGTGTACGCCCTAGGGCGGCTGGAGAACGAGGGTGTGGTGCTTCGCGGCAGCTTCAGGACCGAGGTTGAAGAGGAGGAGTTCTGCGACCGCCGCATCCTGTCCCGCATCCACCGCTCGACCATCGAATCCCTGCGCCGCGAGGTCGAACCGGTCCCGCCGTCGGCCTTCATGCGGTTCCTGCTCCGTTGGCAGCATGTCGACCCAACGGTGCGGCTCCGTGGCGAAGGAGGACTGTTGGCGGCCATCGAACAGCTACAGGGTTTCGAATCGGCATCCGGGGCCATCGAGGAAGAAGTCCTGCTCTCCCGTGTGTCTGACTACGACCCGGTGATGCTGGACCGCCTGTGTCTGGGCGGAGAGGTTTTGTGGGGGCGGGTCTCGCTACAGACCAACGGGGGTCAGAACGGAGCATCGTCGCCATTGGGCCGTTCGTCCTTCTCCAGGGCTACGCCCATTACCATGGTATTGCGCGATTCGCTCGACTGGATATTGGGCCCCAACGGCCAAGACGCGAAAGGTCTCACGGGCGCCGCCAAGGAAGTGGTCGAGGTGCTGAGCCGGCGGGGTGCATCTTTCCTATCCGACATCGTTTCCGCGACACAGAGGTTGCCCTCTGACGTGGAAGAGGCGCTATGGACATTGGCCGCCTCCGGGCGGGTGACCGTTGACGGGGTTGAGGCCCTGCGGCAACGGTTGGGCGGTACTGCCAGAAGACCCCGCCGCAATGGACGGGGTAACCGCAGTAATCGTCGCCCCGGTCTGGAACGAAGACGTGGCTACAGCCGTTGGTCGCTATTGGAGTCATTTGACCCCGTAGATGACCGCAGCGAGCCCAGCGCCCGGCAACTCCTGGACCGCTACGGCGTCATATTCCCCGAATTGCTGGCCCGCGACGCGCTGACCTACCGGTGGCGGGACTTGGTGCGAGTACTGCGGCGTCTTGAAGCGAGGGGCGAGATCAGGGGTGGACGGTTCGTGTCTGGGTTCATCGGCGAGCAGTTCGCTCTGCCTGAGGCGGTTGAACTACTCCGGAAGACCAAGAATGCAGAACCCGACGGCCGTTTCATCGCCCTTTCCGCCTGCGACCCCCTGAATCTGGCCGGTATAATCTCCCCCGGACACCGGGTGCCGTCAGTGGTGCGGAATCGTTTGGTGGTCCGCGACGGCCTGCCCATCGCCTCAATGGAAAACGGCTCGATCGTGGAATTGGCCAAAGTCGGCCCGGAGATCATGGACCAAGCCAAGATCACCCTAAGCGTGCCAATCTCCCACGCCGGTTTTCCTATGGACCAGCCAGACTTGGTGACCGTCTAGGGCCGCCCGGTCGTCTCGATCCAACCTCTCCAATTGATAAACCACAGGGCCTATGCTAACGTTGCTAAGCACGTTTCGTGCCTCTTTACCCTTGATATCTACAGATACATCGAGGCAAAACCACAAAGGCGGCCCCATTGTCCGAGTTCCGTTTTTCGCCCGATCCAAACCAGGCCCATCTGGTCAACTGGCTGCCCTGGGGCCCGGCTGCATTCGCCAGAGCCCAGGAAGAAGGCAAGCCGGTGCTGCTATCCATCTCCGCCGTGTGGTGTTACTGGTGCCACGTGATGGACGAGTCCACCTACTCGGACCCCGAAGTCCAGGACCTGCTGAACGAGTATTTCACCACCATTCGGGTCGACAACGATCACCGGCCGGACATCAACTCCAGGTACAACGTGGGCGGCTGGCCCACCACCGCGTTTCTGACCGGACACGGCGGCCTCATCGGCGGAGCGACTTACCTGCCTCCTGAGCAGTTGATCTCCATGCTCGCAGAATTCGCCGAGGCCTATAAGAACGACCGGCCCACCCTCTATACCCAAGCCCGTGACCTGCAGAACAACCGCAAGGAACATGCCCGCCGGTCTGTAGCCGACGCCGAACTGGAAGAATCGATGGTCGACCGGGTGTCCCGAATCGTCGTCGGCTCATACGATGTCGTCAATGGCGGTTTCGGCAGCGAGCCCAAATTCCCCAACGCCTCCGTCATCCGCTTCATCAACCACCAATACCGCACCACCGGCGAGGATTTCTTCGCCGCGATGTTGATCAAGACGCTAGACGGCATGTCCGCCGGCCAGGTGTTGGACGGCTCCGACGGCGGTTTCTTCAGGCATTGCGCCCAGCCGGATTGGACGCAGCCGCAACACGAAAAGATGCTAGAAGATAATCTGGGCCTGGCCCGGGAATTTCTGGACGCCGCCATATTGCTGGACCGGCCCCAATACCGCGAGATGGCCAAGCAGACTATCAATTATCTGATGAGTCAACTATACGACTCGGCTGCATCTGGATTCCGAGGCAGCCAGGGCGCTCACTCGGAGTATTTCTCCTTGAGCCCTGACCGGCGAGCTGAAGAGACCCCGCCCGCGCTCGACCCTTCCTGTTACGCCAACGGCAACGCCCTGGCGGTTACGGTCCTCCTGGACGCAGCGTGGAAGCTAGGCGACGCTTCATTACAGACCACTGCCGTGCAAGTATTGGACCGGCTAGATTCAATGGCACAGGCCGGCACGTTCAGCCACGTATATTCCGAGGAAGGACCGTCAGATACGCCGGCGTTCTTCACAGATTGGGCTTGGCTGTTGACTGCCCTGATGCAGGCCCACGGCAACACCGCCGCCGAGTCCTACCTAGAGCGGGCAGTTGCCGTAGCCCAGATCATGGTGGACCGGTTCTTCGACCAGAAGGGTGGCGGATTCTTCGATATCGAAGACCAGCCAGAGGGCATCGGACATCTGCAGATCAGAGAGAAAGTCCTGGCTGACAACACCGTCGCGGCCCAGGCCTTTGTTCGCTTGCACCGTATCACCAGGAACGAGGACTACCGGCAGATCGCGGAGGCGACCCTAAGCGCCTTCGTAGAAACCTTCAGAGAACAGGGAGAGTTCGCCGGCGATTACGGTCTCGCCGTGCATCTTCTTAAGAACGATATGGTCGAAGTAACCATTGAAGGACGTCCAGAAGACGCCGGTTGCCAGGAGCTCATGGCTGCGGCCGCCCGTCTCCCTCAACCGAACCTGGACATAAAGACCGTCATGGCGGCTGACGGCGATACCGTCGCCCGCGCCCACGTCTGCCTGGATACCGTGTGTCTGCCGCCGGTGGACTCCCCGTCGGAATTGGCGGAAGCGGTGGCGGGACTAACCAAGCAACAAGAGAACCCTTTCCAAGATATATTTCAGGTCTTTCCCGGTAATTGATCATTGCCAGTGGTTAACTATCTGGCTGCGGGCATCTTAGCCCCGGCCCTCGATTGGGCGTATCATCACACCAAAAGATAACGGAGGAATTGCGTGCTGCGTAGCGCGGACTGCGGCTCCCTAAAGGGAGAGAATACCGGCGATCAGGTCACCCTGGCGGGTTGGATCGGCCGGAGGCGTGACCACGGTGGGATCATCTTTCTTGACCTGCGGGACCGGTCGGGCGCCGTTCAAGTCGTCTTCAACCCAGAGAACGCCGCCGATGCCACCCGCATCGCGGAAGAGGTCAGGGGCGAATGGGTCGTCCAGGTGAAGGGCACAGTCAACAAGCGCCCCGATGGGAGGGAGAACCCCGCCATACCGACCGGCGATATCGAAGTCGTGGTAGACGAGATCACGGTGTTGAACCGCTCTTTGACACCGCCCTTCTACATCGAAGAAGATGCTGAGGCCGACGAGAGTCTGCGCCTACGGTACCGCTACCTGGACCTGCGGCGTCCACCCATGCTTCGGAACCTCACGCTGCGGCACAATGTGGTCAAATACATCCGCGACTTCTTGAGCGACCGGGACTTTCTTGAGATCGAGACCCCAATCCTCATCAAGAGCACACCTGAAGGCGCCCGGGATTTCTTGGTTCCCAGCAGGATGCAACCCGGAAATTTCTACGCGCTTCCCCAGTCACCCCAGCAGATGAAGCAACTCCTCATGGTCTCCGGTGTCGAACGGTATTTCCAGATAGCCCGTTGTTTCCGCGACGAGGACCTGCGCGCCGACCGTCAACTTGAGTTCACCCAGCTAGACCTGGAGATGAGCTTTGTCGAAGAAGACGACATCTTGGACCTGACCGAAGAGCTCTACACCGGGATGATCGAGTCGGTTACGCCGGACAAGATACTCCGCAAACCGTTCCCAAGAATCACCTACGACGAGGCGATGGAACGCTACGCCTCGGATAAGCCGGACCTCCGTTTCGGGTTAGAGATGACTGATGTCTCGGACCTGGCCAGCGAAACCGGATTCAGGGTTTTCCTATCCACGGTAGAAGGCGGCGGGCAGATCAAGGGGTTCGTTGTGCTCGGCCAGGCCCAGTTCGTTACGGGCCAGGTTAAAGAACTAGAGGATACCGCCAAGGCTGCCGGCGCCGGCGGGCTGGCCTACATCCGTTACCGGGGAACCAACCCCGTCGGCCAACTGACCGACGAGGAGATTCTCCAGTCGGCTGGGCTGCGCATGCCCGCGGAATGGCATCAGCGATTGGCTGACAAGATGGGCGCGGGTCCCGGGGACATGATCTTGTTGATGGCGGGACGCCAACCTCGGCTGAACGCCTGGCTGTCGGCGATGCGGACCCATGTCGGCGAATTGCTGGAGTTGACCGACCCCGACGAGTTGGCCTTTGCCTTCGTCACCCGATTTCCGCTGTTCGATTGGAACGAAGACGCCAAGCGATGGGACTCAACCCACCATCCCTTCACCTCTCCGGAAGACGGTCAGGAATCAGAGTTGGACGGCGAGGACCTGGGAGCTATCAAGTCCAAGGCCTATGACTTGGTGTGCAACGGTTCCGAACTTGCCAGCGGCAGTATCCGGATCCACAACCGCCAGCTTCAAGAAAAGATATTCGCCATCCTGGGCCACACCAAAGAGGAAACCGAGTCCCAGTTCGGCCGGATACTTGAAGCCTTTGAGTACGGAGCGCCGCCCCACGGCGGCATCGCGCCGGGCATCGACCGGTTGGTGGCCATCCTCTGCAACAGTCCGTCCATCCGGGACGTCATCGCCTTCCCCAAAACCCAAAGCGGGACCGACCTGCTATTCGACGCCCCGACCCCGGTGGCCCAGTCGCAACTGGATGAACTCTATCTGAAGACCGTAGAAAAGCCTGAGTAACCGGCCGGCTCGAGATATACCGCGCACGCGTAGGACGCGGCGACGGTTGCGGCGTGGATTCCGTCCTTCCCCGGAAGCAGGGAAGCCCGCAAGGGCGGGTTTCTTACTCACCCAGGCACACGTAAATCACCCTTCTACCGCCAGAGATTGGCAGGCTGCGTTCATTCATCCAGCAATCGGCAACCGTCTTTGCAGAAAAAAAGGGCAGGTTAGAAACCTGCCCTTAAAATTATATTTGGCGTTAGACACTGGATTCCGGATTTCGCCGGAAAGACGCGTGCTAGGCTGCGCCTTTGCGGGCCGCTCCAGTGAGCTTGGCCCTGGTGTAGAAGGCGAGGGCCGCGGTTTCGGTGTTCTCCGCTTTCCCGGCCCAAGCAGCCAATGGCGCTCCCTGTAGGCTTCGGCCAAAGGAGAAGCTGAGTTCCCAGGGCGCTTTTGCGTCTTCAGCCTTTCGGTTCAGAGCGTTCAAGTTGGCCGTCACCGAGTCGTCGGGCTCGCCGCCAGAAAGGAACACTACTCCGGGGACCGAGGCCGGCAACGTGCGCTTGAAGCATTCTATGGTCCGCTCGGCCACTTCTTGAGGATCGGCGCGCTTGGCGGCAGAACCGCCTGAGATCACCATGCTGGGCTTCAGGAGCATGCCTTCCAGAAGGACTTTCTGTTGGGCCAACTGGTCGAAGACTTCCCTGAGGGTCTCTTCAGTAACCTCGAAACACCGGTCGATGTCGTGGTCGCCGTCGCGCAGGACCTCCGGCTCCACGATGGGCACCAACCCAGCCTCCTGACTCAACGCGGCGAAGCGGGCCAGGGCGTGGGCGTTGGCGGCAATGCCATAGGAGCTGGGCGTAGCGTCGCTGATGCTGATCACAGCCCGCCATTTGGTGAACCCGGCGCCCAGTTCGTTATATTCCTTGAGCCGGTCGCGCAGGCCGTCCAGTCCCTCGGTCACTAATTCATCTGGCGACTCGGGGAGTGGAATAGTGCCTTTGTCAACTTTGATGCCGGGGATGATCCCCTGATCCGTCAGAACCTTCACCATGGGCGTGCCATCGGCGCCGTCCTGGCGGATGGTCTCGTCGAACAGAATCACACCGCTGATGAACTCGTTCACGCCGGCGGTGCGAAATAGCATCTCGCGGTAGTTCCGGCGGTTGTCCTCGGTGGACTCCACGTTGATGCTGTCAAAGCGTCGCTTGATGGTTCCGCTGCTTTCGTCAGCTGCCAGTATACCCTTCCCTTCCGAAACTAACACCTGAGCGGTTTGGACTAATCTCTGCTGATCCATGAATCACCTCTCATTCCCGTATTATCCTGGTTATGTCCGGTGGCAAGCAAGGCTATCGCCCGCTTTAGCCACCACTGATCACGGCAACTGTCTCCTCGACAACGTCCTTGTTGCCCAAGATCAGGGGAGTCCGCTGGTGTAACTCCACCGGATCGATATCCAATATCCTTTCATACCCTGTCGATGCGGCGCCGCCGGCCTGTTCGGCCACGAATCCCAAGGGGTTAGCCTCGTACATCAGTCTGAGGCGGCCGTCTTTCCGGTTCTGATCCGCGGGATAGGCAAAGATACCGCCCTTCAGTAAGTTACGGTGGAAATCGGCTACCAAGGAACCAACATACCGCTGGGAGTATTTGTCACGTAGAAGGGTAATTGCTTTTTGTGTGGGTCCGTCCAAAACCTTGTTGTTGCCTTCATTGGTGCTGTAGTAAGGACATTCTACGGGGATCTTGATGCTCGGGTGAGTCACAGCGAATCTACCGGATTCAATATCCAGAGTGAATCCGCAGACGTTGTGCTTCGTCGCCAAAACCAGGACAGTGCTAGACCCGTACACGACGTACGCCGCGGCGACCTGCTGGTTGCCCGGCCTTAGAAGGGAGTCGTCGTTGACCGTTTCATCAGGGTTCTTTTGCCAGATACCGAATATCGAACCGATGCTCACCGCGACGTCGATGTTGGAGGAGCCGTCCAACGGGTCCATCAACACGATGTAGCCTTCGGCGGTATCACCTTCGACGATGACCGGTCTCTCGATCTCTTCGCAGCCAATTGCGGCCACATGGCCGGATTGGGAAAGTGTTTCAACGAAGATGTCGGAGCTGGCTGTGTCCAGGCGTTGGACGATCTCTCCTTGGACGTTTGTCTCACCGGTGACTCCCAACGCATCGGCCAAGGCCGCCTGCTGGACCTGCTGTTGCACACGGCGAGAACCCTCGGCGATGGCCATTATTACCGACTCAAGACCCTGGTTCTGGCCTTTGTCGCGGCACTCTGATATCACGTATTCTTGAAGAGTGATCCTCTTTCCTGCATCCGGCACGCGCCACCTCCCCCGCTGAAATACCAGAATCTCTGGCTCATAGCCACATCAGGCCACACCCGGTCCATCACCGCATGTCATGACAATCTCTAAGAACCGGCTTTAATCGTAAATCTTTCCTACGATATTGGAGCAAACCAACCAGTGGTCGGCCTTATCCGTCAGGCGCGTTATAGGCGTGGTTTGGCTTCGCCCTCCGGGCCGCGCCCAATTCTAGCAGTAAGAATTTTGCCGTGTCAATTTCTCCCCGCCCCACTTGTTGCGGGAAGAAAATACAGTCATTTTGCGAAGCACTTTGCGGTTGGTTGATTCCCTTGGGTCCCGTCTCAACCTTGATATTCAATTCGCCGGTTAGCCCGTCTTTGGGCGTTGCCGAGCGCTCAATACGGGTGTATATTCAAAATTAGAATACTCGCCATTGCCTCTGGGCTGGGGGATTCCGCCGGGGTGGCCGCAGCCACCGTGGGCAGTATCAAGGACATAGACCTTGAGTGAAATCTTTCAATATCTAGTTGTTTTCCTGCTGGCTGTCTGGACTGCCCGCCTGGCGAAAACCAAGGGGCGAAGCGCCTGGGGATGGGGCTCAGCGGCACTGATCTTAGGCCTATTGCCCTGGCACCTCTATGGCGTTCTCCCAGTTCTGGTCCTGTTGTTCATCAAACTCCCCACCGATTCTCCTGCCGTACAGGCGGACCGCCTGACTTGCGCCAAGTGCGCCAAGTCGTATGCCGACAATCAACATTTCTGCACCGGTTGCGGCTGGGACTTGAACGAGGCCTATTCCCCCGAAGAATCAGATGAGGGCCAGCCTTTCCCGGCGGGGTCTCAAGTTCAGACCACTATGCCTTCAACCGGCGTCGCCCAGCCTCCGGAGACTGCTGAATCTCCAGCACCTGAGCCAGTGGCCGCAGAACCCTCCGTGGCGGAACCCACTGACGAGATTCCGCAAGAGGCGGCCGAGGCAGCGCCCCAACCTGTTGATGCGCCTACGGAGGTCGAGCCGGAGCCGGCAGCGGAACACGTTCCGTGGGGGACTTACGACGTTGGCGTAGCGCCGACCGCCGCAGTAATGACGTCCCGGGGTATCGAGCGGTTCGATGAAGGCAAATTCCAAGAGGCCATCGACCAGTTCACCAAGGCCATCGCATTGGACCCCAAATACGTCGATGCCTGGGAGCGCCGGGCGGAGGCTTACGCCCAACTAGGCAGGCCAAAGCAGGCGGAAGAAGACCGCCGCCACCTCCAGGGACTGGATCCAAGTTCCTCTCCGGGTTAACTACCCGTCGAGGTACGATCACAGTAAAGGGTCCACCAGAAGTATGGTCTCTTTTTTGTTGGGTTGGGCTCAGACCTACGAGATCGACCTTCTAATTACGGGGGCGACCCATATTTCTCATATGTCACCCTGAGTGAAGCGAAAGGTCTGCCAAGGTGATGTGGGAAGATTCTTCGTCGGCCTACGGCGCTCCTCAGAATGACAGATGCTATGAAAGCTCCAGGTACAGTTCCACGTGCCGTTCCGAGAAGGCGGTCCGGAGAAGGACTTTTTTAAACCGCCATTATGTGGTAGCCGGCGTCCACGGGTATAATCGCGCCGGTGATCCCACTGGAGAGGCCGCTACAGAGGAAAAGGGCGGTTTGGGCGACTTCATCCACCGTGATATTCCGCTGTAACGGCGCTTTGTCGGCCGCTGCGTGACGCATGTCTCTGAAACCGCTGATCCCCCTGGCGGCCAGGGTTTCCAAGGGGCCGGCCGAAATGGCATTTACCCTGATGTTTTCTCCACCGAACTCATAGGCCAACTGCCGGACGCTGTGCTCCAAAGCGGCTTTCGCTGTTCCCATGACATTGTAACCGGGATAAACGCGCTGGGAGGCGTCAAAGGTCATGGCCACCACGCTTCCGCCGTCGGTCATCAGGGGGGCCGCGTGCCGCACCAATGGCAGCAGGGAATAAGCGCTGACTTCCAGCGCGATTCGGAAGCCGTCTCGACCAGTGTCCACGAACCGACCTTCTAGGTCTTCCCGGTTGGCGAAGGCGATGCTGTGCACCAGAAACGAGATATCGCCAAATTCTTCCTTCAGCGACTGGAACACCTGGGCGATCTGGTCATCGTCTGTAGCATCGCACGGGAGTGTGAGAGCGCAGTCCATGGTGGCCGCCAAGCCCTCCACACGCTCTTTAAGACGGCCGCCCTGATAGGTTAGGGCGATGCGCGCCCCAGCCTGGGAGAGGGCCTGTGTGATGCCCCAGGCGATGCTACGGTCATTGGCCACACCGAATACGATCCCTTTTTTGCCGGACAGGTCTATCGGAAACACCTGGCTACCTCTCTACACTTCATCTCAGACACTTCTTCACCAGCAGTGGCGGAAACACTTGCATCAAAAAAAGAGTGGGGCTACCTGGTCCAAGAATATCTCTATTTGTTTCTCGGGTTCAAAACTGGCGAACCGTATAACGACGGTTCCAGCCCCGGCGGCAACATACTCGCCGATCCGTTCGGCTACTCTCTCCGGCCCGCCGAACGGTCCCCAGCGAGTGCCCCAGATATCGGACCCATAATATCCCGTCAGCCACTCCACAGCATCGGCCTCCGCCTTATCCAGGTCCGGATTCATATTCACCGTCAGGTAGAAAGCCTTCTCCAGACTATCCGGGTCCCGGCCAATCTCGGCGGCCTTCTCATCCACCTGCTGGACCACCTGGGCGAATTCCTCGGGTGTGTCGGTGATGGAGATGATTCCCGCCCCGAGCCGTGCCGCCCGCCGTATCTGGGCTTGGCTTTGCGCCCGGTAATGGCTGGCCAACAGGAACGGTATGCCTCCCGGGTTCGAGGGGACCGGCCGAATAAGTGCGGCATTCAACTTGAAGTCCCGGCCCTGGAAGTCGTAGGGCTTGCCTGAGCCGAGACCTTGTACGATCTCGATGATCTCTTCGAACCGGTGTCCTCTTCCATTGGGCGAAACTCCGGACGCTTCCCATTCGCGCTTCTGGTCGTCGTTAAAGGCCCCGCCAACCCCGGCGCCGACCACCAGCCGCCCTCCGGATATCAGGTCGACCGTGTTCAGTGTCTGGGCCAGCAGCACCGGATGGCGCAATGCGGGGAGTAAGACCGCGGTGCCCAACCTAACGTGGTTGGTCCGTGCGGCAAGCGCCCCGAGTACAGCCAGAGGCTCCATTCGGGGCTTGGCCACCAGGCTGTCGCCGACCCAGACCGAGTCCAGGCCGGACTGGTCTACGGTCTCAGCCAGCGCGATGATCCGGTCGATGTTGTGGGGTTGGCCCCCCCGCAACAATAGGCCGCGAGTGGGCAGCAAGATCCCCAGTTTTATCTTGTCATTGGTCAACGGTACGCCCAACTCCGGCAAGCAAGATTCTTGTCGTTTATCGTTCTAGAGACTGGGAGGTCCCAACTTGGGTTCATTGGCCAATCGCTCTAATAGTCCGGGTTCCATGTGCTGGAACGTCTCGAGGTCGTCCACAACATCCAGGTCGAACCCGAGCCCCTGACTGGAGTTGATGGCGACCGAGGTCTCGAGCCGGGCAGCTTGAGTCAGATGCTTCATGAAACTTCCCTGCCCCAATTCGGGCTGCAGCGCAACGCCGAATGGCACCAGTATGGCGTTTGTGCCGCCATCCCGGCGGGCAGGGGCGAGGGTCACGTTGCCCTGGCTCCGCGATGCCTGCAACATGCTGTGGATATCCGAGGGCTTTACGAACGGCAAGTCTCCGGCCACGTAGAGGGCCGATTTCCCCTGGTCAAATGCTAACTCGAACGCCTTTTTCAGAGTATCGTTCAGGTCTTCACCGAGCTCTTCCAGGGAATCGCCGCCCAATCCGCGGGTCATGGCCCTGACCCGGTCATCGCCTCCGACCACCCAGACAGTGTCGACAGAGGCCGCTTTGATGGCTAGAATCACCCGGCGGAGCATGCCCAAGACTAGGCCAGCCCGTTGTTCTTCAGTCAGACTTTGGGCCAACCGAGATTTTCCCTGAGCTAGGGGTTTCATTGGGACGATGGCGATTACGTTTTGGGATTCGGTGACCATATAGATTCGATCCGGAGCTTAACCCACCAGCGCGAGGATCTCTCGGGCCAGAGCAATCTTATCCTCTTCGGTCTCCATGATAGTCGATGTGACAAGGGGTGTTATGCCCAATTCCTGGATCTCCAAGGCCAATGCCCGGTCTTGTACGTCCATCACAAACACATCGCAGATGTCCCGGTATTCTCTGGCAACTTCGACGCACGATACCTGTTTTCCCAACTCGGCCATGATCTTTCCCGCCGGTCCTTTCACGGCATCCCCGCCGACTATCGGGCTGACGCACACTTTCTTTCCGGGAAATGTCCGCATTTTTTGACGCACGCCAGGCAATGCCAAGATAGGCCCTAGGCTGAGGTAGGGGTTGGAGGGACATAGCACCAAGAGACCAGCCTTAGCCAGGGCGTTCTGCAGTCCTGGCGCTGCCGCTGCATTCTCGGCGCCTAGATAGCGGACTTCAGATACCTTTGGCTCCGCCCTGCGTCCCACGAAATACCTCTGCATGGGCAGTTCGCCCTCATCGGTCTGAAGCACGGTTTTTACCGGGTCGTTGCTCATGGGAGTAACGCCGTGAAACACGCCCAGGCTCCGGTTGAGTTCCGTTGTTACTTCAGACAATGTCTTGCCCTCGGCCAAGAGCTGGGTGCGGCGAATGTGGGTGGCAAAGTCCCGGTCACCCAAGTTGAACCAAGTGTCCACGCCGAACTTTCTCAGCATCTCAAGGGCGGTGAATGTGTCGCCGGCCAAGCCCCAGCCGGTCTCCTGATTGGATAGACCTGACAGGGTGTACATCATGGTATCCAGGTCGGGCGAAACATGGAGGCCGTGGAAAGTTTCGTCGTCGCCTGTGTTGACGCAGATCATCAGGTCGTCGGGGGACAGACAGCGGGCGAGACCCAGGGTTAATTTCGCCCCGCCGACGCCTCCAGCCAGAGCGAGAACAACGGGGGAATCGGGAGTCACCATCCAAAACCTGCGGAGGAAGCCTGCCCAGACAAGGGCGCTTGGCGACTAGACTTTGGCACTGGGTGTTTTGTTCGGATGTTCAAACCGGTAGGTGTCCAGTTTGACCAGACGGGCATACGAGCCAAATACCTCTTCCACGTTGTCGCCGACTAGGTCCAAGGGATCAAGTTCCTGATCCGTGTCGCTGAACACCCGCCGGGTCTTATATGTGGTGTAGCGTTCAGCGGGAATCCGGCCAGCTTGGCGGATTATCTGGCGGAACTCCGACGGCCGCATGAGCTGTCCGTGTTGGGCGCCTGCCGCTGTGGAGATGCTCTCGTTGATGAGAGTTCCACCTAGGTCGTTCACTCCGGCGGTCAGGAGCAACTGGGACATACGCGGTCCCTCTTTCACCCACGACGCCTGGATGTTGGGTATCCAATTGTTCAGCATGATCCGGGCGATGGCGTGCATCTTGATCACGTCTATACCAGAAGGGCCGGGGCGTACGTCGTCCACCAAGCTCTTCATGAACATGGGAGCCTCAGTGTGAACGAAGCTCAAAGGCACGAACTCTGTGATGCCGCCAGTCTGCTGTTGGATGCCTCTGATAAGGTCCATGTGCTTCGCCAACTGGGTGGGGGTCTCGAGATACCCAAACATCACTGTTGAAGTCGTTGGGATACCCAATTCATGAGCGGTGGTGATCACCTCGGTCCATTGGTCCACTGTGATGCGGCCTGGGGATATCTTGTCCCGCAACTCCTGGTCCAATATTTCCGCGGAAGTACCCGGCAAACTGCCGACGCCGGCGGCTTTCAACTCGGTCAAGTACTGCTTGATAGTCGATTCCGACCGGATGGAGCCGTACAGGACTTCCTCGGGAGAGAACCCATGGATGTGCATGTCCGGCAGTTCTTTCTTGAGGGCTTCGCAGAGCCGGATGTATAGGTCTCCCTCCATCTTGGGAGGCAGACCCGCCTGGACGCATACCTCGGTGGCGCCGTAGTCCCAAGCTTCCTTAGCCCGCCGGATGATCTCTTCGACCGGGAGCAAGTAGCCTTCCTCTTGTCTGAAGTCGCGGCTGAAGGCGCAGAAGCCGCAGCGTTTGATACAAACGTTGGTGAAATTGATGTTTCGGTTGACCACGTAGGTGACGATATCGCCTACAGTGCGCCGCCGTAACTCGTCAGCGGTCATCACCATGGCGTTGTATTCCTGGCCTTCGGCGCCGAACAACACCACCGCTTCTTCGCTGGTGATGTCCTCTCCGGAAAGCGCTCGGTTCAACACCGCAGCCGTTTCGGGTCTGATCCCGCCGATTATCGCACCCAGGTTTTCGCCCTGGTTCTGTCCCTTGGATTCAGCCGGCATATCTTTGCATTCCCCCTTGAACATAGCCCTCAGCATCAGCCATAGCCGACACTTTTAGCGAGAGGGCGTCGGGTAGAAATCGTTTCGTCTTCAGGAAGTACTCCGGGTATACAGGGAGCCTGGGTCTTAGATCGAACCCGGCTGCCTCGGTTTTCCTCTTAAGGTCAGTTAGCGCCGGCCACGGGGCCTCAGGATTGACGAAGTCTGGCGTCAATGGCGATACACCGCCCCAGTCGTTGATTCCTGCGTCCAGGTATATCTGGTAGTCCTTGGCGCTCAGATTGGGCGGTACCTGAAGATTGGCCTCCGGTCCAAGTATCAGACGGGCCACCGCCACGGTCCACAGGAACTCTTCCGTCTCCGCGTCGGGGGAATCCCCCATCGCCGTGTCCGGTTTGGCTCGGAAGTTCTGAATGATCACTTCCTGGACATGGCCGTACTGGGCGTGCAGTTCAGCGATGGCCAACAGGGATTCGATGCGGTCCCGGCGGTTCTCGCCTATGCCAATGAGGATACCAGTGGTGAAGGGCACCCGCAACTGTCCAGCCAGTTCCAGGGTGCGTAGCCGCACTCTCGGGCGTTTGCTCGGGGCGAACTCGTGGGGGCCTCCCTGGGCATAAAGGGCCTTGCTGGTGCTCTCCAGCATCAGACCCATGGACGGATTGAACGGCTGCAAGGCTTCGATCTCGCGGCGGGCCATCGTGCCGGGATTGGCGTGGGGTAGCATATCGGTTTCTTGCACCACCAGCTCGCACACGTGGGTCAGGTATTCTAACGTCGTCTTGAACCCCCGGTGTTCCAGCCACTGCTTGGCCTCGGGATAGCGTTGCTCCGGGCGCTCTCCCAAGGTGAAGAGGGCCTCGGTGCACCCCAGCGCGGCCCCTGCATTGGCAACGTCCAATACTTGCTCCGGGGTCATGAACAGGTCTTTACCGGCCTGCTGAGGATCCTTACGAAAGGTGCAGTACCCACAGAAATCCCGGCACATTTGCGTCAACGGGATAAAGACCTTGGGCGAGAAAGTGACCGTGCTGCCCTTGGCCTGGTTTCGCATGTCCGCGGCGGCGGCGCAAATCTCTTGGGTGGTGTCTTGATGTGCGGCAAGGAAAGACAGGCAATCAGACTCGGACAGGGGGTAACCCGCCTTCGCCTTGGAGATAACCTCTTCCAAGGGAGGACTGACTTGGGTCGCCTCGCCAGAAGGGACGGAAACCGTCAATTGAACTCCATTCTTCCACCTGCGGAAGGAACGGCCTACCCCCGGATACTCCGTAGGCGGGCACGAATATCGAACTATTCTAGACTGTCGGGACTGGGCGAGCAATAAGGTAGGCAGCGAAGAAGGTGAAAAAGATTGGGTATAGCCAGGAAATGAACTCAGAAACCGTTGAGACGCCCCTGGTCCGTGAGGTCCGTGGTGGCGTAGGGCCGGCCCAGGTGGTCGTGGGCGCGGCGTGTGGCAACCCGGCCCCGAGGTGTCCGTTCAAGGAAGCCAAGTTGCAGCAGGAACGGCTCCCAAACATCCATAATCGTGTCCGAGTCTTCATTCAATGAAGCCGCCAGTGTTTCCAGTCCAACCGGACCGCCGTCAAATTTGTCGATGATGCTGATCAGCAGCCGGTGGTCCGACCGGTCCAAGCCCAGTTCGTCCACATTGAGCTGTTCCAACGAAGCTCGGGCAACGGCGCCGTCTACCCGGTTATCGGCCTTGACAAGGGCGTAGTCTCGAGTCCGTTTCAGAAGACGGTTCGCCACTCTCGGCGTGCCTCTGGAGCGTGAGGCGATCAGATCCATCCCTTCGCTATCGGTGTCCATCTCCAAGATGCGGGCGGAACGGTCGACTATGACCTTCATGTCTTCGGGTTCATAGTAGTCGAGCCGGCAGACCAAGCCGAAGCGGTCACGCAGCGGTGCGCTGACCATGGAGAACCGGGTTGTGGCTCCCACCAGAGTGAAGGGACTGATCCGTAGGTTCACGTTGCGGGCGGCCAGTCCTTTTCCGACCATCCAGGAGAGGAAAAAGTCTTCCATGGCCGAGTACAGGACCTCTTCCACCACCCGGTTCAGCCGGTGCACTTCGTCGATGAATAGCACGTCGCCGGGTTGGAGGCTGGTCAGTATGGCGGCCATATCGCCGGCCCGCTCAACGGCGGGGCCCGAAGTCACCCGGATGGCAACGTCCATCTCAGCGGCGATGATGTTGGCGAGTGTGGTCTTACCCAAGCCGGGGGGGCCGTAGATGATGATGTGGTCGAGGGGTTCCTGGCGTATCTTGGCGGCCTGGATGGAAATCGAGAGGTTCTCTTTGGTATTCGCCTGGCCGACAAAATCCTCCAGCCGCCCGGGCCGCAAAGACACATCTTGGTCTTCTTGCTGGAGGTCGCCGGAAACCAGCCGTTCGGCCATCCTATCCTCCCCTCACCCTAAATACCCGCTAAATACCCAGGCACCCAAATGGCCCCGTCCATTGTAGCGGGGTGTCTACCCTAAGGGTCAAGAATCGCCTGTCATGTATTTACTCGACATACTTGCGGAAAACCAGGCAAGCATTCTGTCCCCCGAAGCCAAAGGCATTGGAGAGGGCCACCTGTACATCCGCGGCCCTAGCCTGGTTGGGAACGTAATCCAGATCGCAGTCAGGGTCGGGGTCCTCCAGATTGACCGTTGGGTGGATCGTGGCCTCGGTGATGGTCTTGACGCAGGCGGCGGCGTCCAACGACCCAGCCGCGCCCAAAGAATGACCGATCATCGACTTGGTCGAACTTATGGGTATCTTGTAGGCCAGGTCCCCAAACAATCTTTTGATGGCGACCGTCTCCAATGCGTCGTTCAAAGGAGTGGAGGTGCCGTGGGCGTTGATGTAATCAACCTGGTCAAGGGCTACATCGGCGTCGGCCAATGCCATCTGCATCGCTGCGGCAGCGCTGCTACCCGACTCCTCGGGCTGCACAGGATGCCCGGCGTCGCTGGTGGAACCGAAGCCAGACAACTCCGCCAAGATGTTAACGTCCCGTGCTAGTGCGTGATCGAGGCTTTCCAGGACCATGATTACGGACCCTTCAGAGGGGATGAATCCGTCCCGGCCTGAGTCGAAGGGCCGGCTGGCCTTCTGGGGTTCGTCGTTCCTGGTGCTGAGGGCCCGCATAACCGCAAACCCGGACAGTCCCAGCAGGCTGATCCCCGCTTCGGAACCGCCTGCGATCATAACGTCGGCGGTGCCCCTGCGTATCACGGTCATGGCCTCACCCAACGCCTGGTTGGAAGCGGCGCAGGCGGTGGTTGCCGTGGAATTATACCCGTGGGCTCCAACGTACCGGCTCACGGCGGCGGCGGCCATGTTGGGCAAAATCATGGGGAAGAAGAAGGGCGACATCCGCATACCGCCCCGGTCGGCCAGGATCCGGCAATTTTCCTCCAGGGTTGGGAAGCCGCCGTTGCCGTTGCCAAGTAGCACTCCCACCCGGTAGGGGTCGTCCTTGGATATGTCATAGGACGCGTTCTCGACGGCCTGAAGCGCCGCCGCGACGGCCAATTGGGTGAAGCGGGCCATCCTCCGGCCCTCTTTGCTTCCGATGTAGGTATTGGGGTCGAAGCCGGACACCTCTCCCGAGATCTGGCAGGGGTAACCTTCCGGATCGCAGAGGGTCATGGGCCCGATGCCCGACGTTCCCGCGGCCAGGTTCTTCCAATATTCCTCAGGCGTCTCGCCCAACGGGGTCATGGCCCCCATCCCGGTGATCACTACCCTGACCCGTTCATCAGCCACTGGAGGCGCTCCTAATCATTGTTGTCATTTTGCCCTTCTATATCAACTGGGCTTGGTATATTCCGGATATATTTCCGGCTCGATTCCCAACGCCACTTCCCGAATTTCGGCGGCTAGGAAGAGCGAACCTGTGGCCAACACCAAGTCTTTCTTTTCCGCGATTTTCATCGCTATCCCCAGGGCTTCCGCGGCAGTTGAGGCTAAGACCCGTTTACCCGATTCCGGAAACAGATCGGCCACTTCTACTGCCTGCATCGAACGTGGATGCCGGGAAGCCGTAGCTACTATGATATCCGCCTTTTCGCCTAGGGCCCGGGCCATGCCTTCTACATTCTTGTCCCTGGAGAACCCGGCCACCAGGATGAGCCGGTCGTATTCCAGATAATCCGGCAACGACGTTAATAGACTCTCCACTGAGTATACGTTGTGAGCGCCGTCAGCCACCAAGAGCGGAGACCACGATAATATCTCCATACGGCACGGCCAACTGACTTTTTCGAACCCCACTTCCATCGCTTTCGCGGAAACGTCGATGCCTTGGCTCCCAAGAGCCTCCAACGCGGCTACCGCCGACGCCGCGTTCTCCAATTGGTGGGTGCCCAAGAGGGGCATATACAGCTCGTATTCGCCGTTTCGCCCCCTCACTTTAAAGCGCTGACCGTCTGTCCCAGACCGACCTTCCTCCCAGGTTACGTCACGGCCTACAAGTATCGGTGCAGCCTCTTTCTCCTGACAGGCGGCCAAGATCGGCGACAATGCCTCTGGAGTTTGTGGGGCGATCACCACGGTTGACCCGGGCTTGATGATCCCGGCTTTGTCGGCGGCGATCTCACCGATAGTGTCGCCCAAGATCGCCATGTGGTCTAGGCTGATTGAAGTGATGACACAGACACCCGCATCGAGGGCGTTGGTAGCGTCCAGCTTGCCTCCCAGTCCCACCTCTACGATTTGCACATCGGTCCTATTTTCGGCGAAGCACTGGAAAGCCATTCCGGTCAAGAATTCAAAGAGGGTCAAGGGCCCTATGGCTGGGTCTCTCTTGAACTCTTCATGGAACGGCCATAAACCCTCCACCAACGCGGCGAACTCTCCCTGGGAAATGGGTTCAGAGTTACGTCGAATGCGTTCTCGAAAGGTGTGAAGATGGGGAGATGAGTAGAACCCGGTACTGAGCCCGGCCGCGTGGAGTGCAGCGTCGCATAATGCTGCCGTGCTGCCTTTTCCCTTGGTACCCGCGATGTGGACGGCGGGGACTTGATTCTGCGGACTGCCCAACCGGCCCAGCAATGCTTCCATCCGAGTGAGGTCGTAGATGGCTTTCTGGCGGGGCCCTGTGACCAAGTTTCTCTCGTGGTCAACCAGGGTCAGAAGTTGGGCGATTGACTCGCGGTAGTCCACTTGGCTCCTCGGGGTCCTTCCGCGGAAGGATTCTCATCACAGGTCGCATGAGGCTTCAAATCAGGCTTCAGTGGTCGCGGATGTGACGGGGCATCGACCCCAAAAGCATCTGGATCCCATCGGCCACGCCCACCGAGTTCACGAAGTCAATGTTACCTTCCATGGGCCGGGCGGTAAACCCAAATACCCTTTCTAGCTCACCGACCTCCGCGACGCTGCGGATGCCCAGCATCTTGATCTGGTCCGTGGTTATCGGCGGCCTGGGCATAAACCCTTGGGTGAGCGCAGCCATCAGGTACATCGGCCAAGTTGGCAGGTGGAACCGCAGCCGCCGTTTGCCCATGGCTTTGGCCACTTCGGACACCAACTCGTTGTAACTCATGCGTTGGGTCCCGCCCAGGTCCAAGGTCTGACCCTTCAGGTCTTCCCGGCCCAGAGTGATCCCGATGCAGCGCGCCAGGTCATCGGCGGCCAAAGGATGGTAGCGGTTCTTTCCAGACCCGATAACCGGCACCAACGGGAACAACCGCACTAGTCCAGCTAGAGCATTCAAAAACTCATCGCCTTCACCAAACAGCACGGAAGGTCTGAATATGGTGTACGGGATACCGCTACGAACGACTTCCTGCTCGCCCAGCCACTTGGTATACAGATAGGGATAAGAACGGTCGTTTGCCGCGCCGATGACGCTCAGATGCAGGAAATGACGGGCTCCGGCTTCTTTGGCCGCGGCCAGGACGTTGGCGGTGCCTCCCCGGTGCACATCTTCGAAAGAGTAACGCCGTTTAGGACGGATGATACCGACTAGGTGCACCACGGCATCAACGTCATAGAACGCGTTGCTCAGGGAAGCCGAGTCCCGGACGCTGCCATACTGAACCTCCACTTCCCGGTGGCAGAACATCCTCTCTTTTCCAGGGGAATGGACCAGACAACGCACATCGTGGCCGCGTTCCAGCAGTTCGTGGACCACTCTGCGGCCAAGAAATCCGGTCGCGCCGGTTACCAAGACAACCAAATTCTTCTCTCTGGCGGCCAGTTCGGCCAGCCGCTGGTGGGATACATCAGTTAGCAACAATGGTGGCAAATCCCGTTGGGGCGTGTCAAGGGAACCAGCGTTGAAGTATCGGCGCCGCATAGATTCTGGACCAACCAGCGCTACCTTTTGTCACTCCGACCGCACCGAGGGGTTTTCCGTTCTTGTCCAGTATTGGCCCAGCAGCAACGAGATTCCTCTCCTTCCACGGAAGGATCGAAATGACAATGATTCGTCGGATACCAGGTACGAACGGCGGTAGCAATGATTCCTAGAGTAGAATGTCTGCGGGGGACAGCAAGCCTTAAACAAGAGGGGATATACATGGCGGACTTGGACCTGCATTTCGGAGCTGGGCTGGCATTGGGGGTCGGCGAGACCGCCCGGCAAGCCCGTTGGATGGAAGAATTGGGTTACGAATATTTCTCGGCCGGAGAACACTTCATGCGCGGCGATCCGCCGGGACCGACCCACGCTTCGCTGCCGGTGCTGGCTGTGGCCGCCGGCGCGACAGACGAGGTCCGTGTTCTTTCTTCCATAATCTTGACTCCCTTCTACCACCCCTTGGTCTTGGCCCGCACGACTGCCACGCTGGACGCGGCATCCGGTGGCCGGTTGACCCTCGGCGTTGGGGTCGGCGGAGAGTATCCAGTGGAATTTGAAGCCGCCGGTCTCCAGGTGAACCAACGGGGGCGGCGGACAGATGAATGCCTGGAAGTTCTGCGGAAGCTATGGACCGGCGAACGAGTGACGTTCTCGGGGCGTCATTTCCAACTGACGGATGCCATGATTAACCCCACACCTGTCCAGAAACCCAACCCGCCGGTGTGGGTGTCTGGAAGAAGGGATGCCGCCATGGCCCGGGCCGCCAAGTTCGGCGACGGATGGATGCCTTATTTCTACGACGCACCCAGGTACCGCGACAGCGTTGGGAAGATCAAGGGTTTCGCCGCCGAGGCCGGAAGAGACCTTTCCCAGTTCCAATGGGCACATTTCCCTTACATATCCATCTATCCCACCGAACAGCAGGCGGCAGAAGTGGCCGCGGAACAACTCGGCGGGCGTTATCTCTACGGCGGCGAATTCCTGGATATAGTCCGGAAATATTGTCTATTGGGCACTATCGAAAATTGCATCGAGCAACTACAGGAATACATCGACGCCGGGGCGCGGCACATAATCTTCAGCATCAGTTGCCCCAAAGAAGACCGCGAGCGCCATCTTGAGGTGATCGCCAAGGAATTGGTCCCGCATTTCCGCAGCCACTAGTTGCAAGGCCGTGGGTGATTTCAGCCTGATACCAGCTGCCCATGGTTGCGACGCTCGCTCGCCTGCCGAAATTATGACAATTAAGTGTTTCTGGCGTAGAATGTTTAGGTGCTTCCGTAACGCTGGCCGAACTCGGGAGTAAATAGCGGAGATATTCAATCTGGTTCAAGGGAAAAACCGGGTCTTCCGGGTACGGAAATCGGTTATTCTTGCTCCGGGTTGTGCTGTATAATCTTTTTCGGACTGACCATGGGCGCCGGTGGATTCCTGTCTAACCTACCGTGACCCACTGGACGGTCGGCCCACCAGCAATAGTCTTACATAGTCGATTTAAGAATCGCGGATAAAACCGCTTGGCCACCACTAGTAGGAGCAACGATGTCGCGAGTAAAACGGGTGGTGCTGTTTCAACCAGCGTCAGCCGGTGGGAA
>Ga0207963_1000271_pt1 | contig 26675 bp, 29 predicted proteins | sample Knorr_S15_td_NAD_FD_185604 | JGI IMG/M metagenome (GOLD analysis project Ga0207963, IMG submission 185604) | Marine microbial communities from Southern Atlantic Ocean transect - Knorr_S15_td_NADW_ad_2500m_LV_A (SPAdes) (version 2) | ecosystem: Environmental > Aquatic > Marine > Oceanic | place...
TCGCTGCGGTTGGAGAAACCGGTCAAGTGGATCGAAGACCGGCAGGAGAACCTGCTCACCTACCACGGCCGGGGCATGAGCCTGGATGTGGAGGCTGCGGTCAAGAGCGACGGTACGTTTCTAGGGATACGGGTCAGTATCGTGGCCGACCTTGGGGCCTATTTCTATTTCACGTCGCCCTTTCCCCTGTTCAACGCCGCCCGCCGTATCACCGGGCCCTACCAGGTCCCCGCCGTGCACGCCCAGCTTTTGGGGGTCATCACCAACAAGACCCCCACCGCCGCCTACCGCGGCACCGGCAGTCCGGAAGCCGCCTTCTGTATCGAGCGAACCATGGACCTGATCGCCAAAGACCTGGGACTGGACCCCGCCGAGGTCCGGCGCCGGAATTACGTCCCCGCCGACGCATTCCCTTACACGACGTGCACCGGAATCCAGTACGACTCAGGGGATTACGCCCAAGGCCTGGAACGCGCCCTGGAGTTGGTCGACTACCCCGGCTGGCAGGAAAACGCGCGGCAGAGGAAGCCCAATGAGCCCTACCTGGGTATCGGATTGGCGACTTTTATCAAGTCCTCGGGGGCCGGGGGCGAGCACCGCATCGAAAACGCCCGGGTGACGGTCGACCCAACTGGACGGGTCGATGTTTACACCGGCGTGTCGCCCCACGGCCAGGGCACCGAGACCACCTTCGCCCAGATCGCCTCCGAGACCCTGGGAGTAGACCCGGCCCAAGTGCGGGTGCTCCACAGCGACAGTTCCATCTTCCCCCACGGCATCGGCACCAGCGCCAGCCGGGGCCTAATCATCGGCGGCTCAGCCGTCCACCTGGCCCTCCAAGAAGCGCGTCAGAAGCTGTCGCTCCTGGCGTCCAAGCTGCTGGCTTGCCCTGCCGAAGACATCGTTTTTCAGGAAAGACAGGTCCTGAACCAGCACAACCCCGGCGAGAAGATAGCCTTCGCACAACTGGCCGCCCTGGCCCACGACCCGGAATCGGCGCCCGACGGCGTTGCACCCGGACTGGACTTCCACCACGAGTACACCCTGCCGCAAAGTCCGGTCTCCTTCGGGGCCCACGCGGTGGTGGTCGAGGTCAACCAGGACACTATGGCGGTGAAGATTCTGCGCTACGTTGGGGTCCATGACTGCGGCCAGATCATCAACCCCATGATTGTGGAAGGCCAGATCCACGGCGGCATCGCCCAGGGCATCGGCCAGGCGCTCACCGAAGGCATCGTCTACACCGAAGACGGCCAACCCCTAACCACCAGCCTCATGGACTACGCCCTCCCACGGGCCATCCACATGCCCGACCTAACCCTAGACACCATCAACACCATCTCCCCCACCAACCCCCTAGGCGCCAAAGGCATAGGCTCCGTCTCCACCGTCCCCTCCCCCGCAGCCGTGGCGAATGCGGTGTTGAACGCGCTGTCGAGCACTGGGGTGAGGCATATTGACGCGCCGCTGACGCCGGAGAGAGTTTGGCGGGGGATTGGGGGTGGCGGGGTGGGTGGTGGGTAGATCTCACCGAACAGAGAGATTTGTCTGGATGGAACTCCTCAGCCGGTACCACCGGAAATCGTTCTGCCTTCAAGCACAGTGCGCCAGTCTCAATGGGCTGAAACGCCGGGTGGAACCTGTGTGGGGCAATTCAAATGGATTCATGATGGTTCCGTATGATGTTTTGCCCCAATGACATGCCACAAGAAGCACCTTGCCTAGAAACTAATCAGAGCGGAGAGGTTGCCGCGTCCATCCAGCGGCCAATAGTATTCCAACGCCAGGCCTTCTTGCCCGTAGAAAGCCAGGTCCTGCACCTGCCGCCGGTCGTCGGCTGGTTGCGGGGCGGAGGTCTCGTCGGGTCGCTCGACGATGACGGGACTGGGTGCCGCAGTTGGCCGTGGTAGTTCGACGAGGGTCGGGACTTCAGTTCTTACGACGGGCGAGGTGGCTGCCGTCGCCATGGGTGTCGGACTAGGCGCAACGGTGACCGCCGGAGTAGTGGTAGACGTTGCCGGACCGGAGTCTGACCGGACGATTCGCCACACGCGGCCAGGAGCGCCGTGCCAACGACCGCCAGCCCAAATATAAAACTCCGGAATTTCATAATCAGATGCTAGCAAATACTGGGCGCTAGTTCGAACCGTTACCTGAGCAAGTTTCAGCGGCTGCTAAGATTAACCATCAATCCGGACTTCCCTCGCAGGGAGCTATATGGCCAAAACCATCATATTCGACCTGGGCGGTGTCCTGGTGCACCTGGACTGGGACAAGGTCTGCTCTTCTCTGACCGGTCTCTCCGATCTGTCCTACGACGCCGTAATGAAAGAGGTCCTAAACGGGCCGATCGTCGAAGCGTCCATGTTGGGGCACCTGACTCCCGACGAATTCCACCGGTCTCTGTGCGCGAAGATCAACATCGACGTGCCATTAAACCGGTTTATCGACATCTGGAACGGGCTCCTCAGCGCCGACGAGGACATGGCCGCTTTAGTGGCGGAGTTGGGCGTCGACCACAACCTGGCACTGGCCTCCAACACAGACGCGACGCACTTCGCGTTCTCCACGGAGAATTTCGGCGTCATGCAGGCGTTCGAGCAGAATTTCTTGTCCTACGAGATGGGCCTGCTTAAGCCGGACCCGGCCTACTTCCACCATGTTCTGTACGGCCTTTGGGCCTCCCCGGCCAACTGCATCTTCATCGACGACCGCCCGGAAAACGTGCGCTCGGCTCGGAACCTCGGCATCATCGGGTTAGTCTTCGAATCCATCGACGAGCTCAAATCAGACCTTGCTGCGATTATCTGACCTGTCTTAGGAGTCAAAATGCCCCAATCCAACCCCGTCAATTATGCTGAGGCCACACCCGAGGTCAGGGCCATTTACGACGACATCAAGGCGACCCGAGGCGTTGATGATGTCAACAACTTCTGGAAACACATCGCCGACCACCCGCCGACGCTGAGACGCGCCTGGGAGAGCGTCAAAGAGGCCATGGGGCCGGGGGCTTTGGACTCGCTCACGAAAGAGATGGTCTTCGTGGCGGTTAGCGCCAGCAACGGCTGCGAGTACTGCCTGCGCTGCCACACTGACGCCGCCCGGAAGCAGGGCATGACCGATGAGATGCTGGGCGAGCTGCTGGCCGTTGTGAGCGTGGCCACCCAATCGAACATCCTGGCCAACGGGTACCAGATTCCCCTGGATGACGACCTGAAGGACTAAGCAGACCGGAACTCGGTGGGCTATACGTTGCCGCCCATAACCAGCCTGGAAGTCCATTCATGGTTGAGGTATTCGTCCTGGGAGGCGGCACCCCCACGCCCACCGAGTTCCGGTTCGGCAGCGCCCACGCCCTGCGCATCGGCGAAGAGGTGTTGATGTTCGACTGCGGCCCGGCCGTCACCCACAAGCTGGTCAAGGCCGGTCTCTACCCCACCCAGGTGGACAACCTATTTTTCACCCACCACCACTTCGACCACAACATCGACTACCCCTGTTTCCTGCTGTGCCGCTGGGATCAGGCCGCTGGCAAAGGCCAAGAACTGAATGTCTACGGGCCCAAGCTGATCGAGGAGATCACCCGGAAAATCATCGGCGTCGGCGGGGCCTTCGAGTCCGACTGGCAAGCCCGAGTGAACCACCCTTACAGCCAGCAGGTATTCGTGAACCGGGGCGGCACCCTGCCCCGCATCCCGCCGGCCCCCAAGGCCAAAGACGTTGGCGTGGGCGAGGTGGCGTCGGGCAAAGACTGGCAGGTCACAGCGGCCGTGGCCGAGCATTGCCAGCCGTATCTGGACTCGCTGGCCTACCGCGTGGACACGCCCGAAGGAAGCGTGATCTTCACCGGCGACACCCAGCCCTGCGACACGGTCCGGGACCTAGCCCGCGACGCGGGCATGATGCAGTGCATGTGCTGGGACGAACAGTCCGTGATGGAGACCGCCAACGAGGCCAAAGGCCAGTGCGGCACCACCGGCGCCGCCCAACTTGCCCAAGAATCCGGAGTCAAGAAACTGGTCCTGATCCACATCGGCCCCAGCCTCGCCCGTGACACCCACTTCGAACGCCACGTGGACGAAATAATCCACATGTACGACCGAGAGATCATCTTTTCAGAAGAGTTGATGCGGATTGAGGTGTGGGCATCGTGCTAAACTACCCCAAACCTTCCCCTGAAATCGCCACGGAGTAACACATGCAAGCAGAGATAAAACACCTAATCCTGGCCGAACTGGAAGCTGGGCTTGATGAGATACGTAATTCGCCCAAGGATCAGGGCGTTCTGGACCTGATCGTCAGCCGCCCGGAGGAGGACGCCCGGGAGGTGATGTCGGTGGCCGACCTTGATGTCGAGCTTGGGCTGGTGGGAGACACGTGGCAGGACCGGCCCAGCGCCCGCAGCGGCGACGGCAAGGCACATCCCGACATGCAGATCACCATCATGAACTCCCGGGTTGCTGCCCTGGTGGCCGGAGACAAGGAACGCTGGCCGTTGGCCGGCGACCAGTTGTTTGCGGACATCGACCTCAGCACCGGGAACATGCCCCCCGGCACCCGCATCGCCGTCGGTCCGGCCATCCTGGAGGCCACCGACCAACCCCACACCGGCTGCAAGAAATTCTCCGGGAGGTTCGGCGTCGACGCCCTGAAATTGATCAGTTCTCCAACCGGCGAGGAGCTCCAACTACGGGGCATCAACTGCAAGGTCGTGCAGGGCGGGGAGATCAAGCCCGGAGACATCGTCAAAAAGGTGTAAAAGATGCGCTTAGGCCACCTGATGCTCTGCGACCAAAGGGAAGGCCAGTCCCCTCAGAAACGCTACGAGGAGATGATGGAAGAGGTCCGGCTCATGGATGAGCTTGGCTATTGGTCGGTCTGGTTCGCCGAGCACCACTTTGACGGCTATTCGCTGATTCCCGACTCTCTACTTTGGTGCGCCGCGGCAGCCAGGGAGACGAAGCAGATTCGCCTGGGCGCCGGCGTGGTTGTCCTGCCTTTCCACCACCCGGTGCGGGCCGCCGAACAGGCAGCGATGGTCGATTGCTTGAGTGACGGACGCTTATTGCTGGGCGTCGGCAGGGGTTACCAGCCCCACGAGTTCGCCGGCTTCGGCCAGACGTTGGAAGAAAGCCAACACCGGTACGATCAAGGCCTTGAGGTTTTGGTCCGTTGCCTCCAGCAGGACGACTTTTCTTATGACGTAGACGGACTCTGGGCTGGAGAGCGCGTCACCGCCTGGCCAAAACCGGTCCAAAATCCGGTGCCCATGTGGGGCGCCGCCATCAGCGAGGCATCGTTCGAGCGGTTCGGCAAGCTGGGTTGGCCCATCCTGGCATTCCCGTCCAGCACGCCGGCAGAGAAGCTGAAAACCCAGTTCGATCTGTACCGCAAGACCTTCACGGAATCCGGGCACCCACCGGAAAACATGCGCATCGCCGCCACCATGTTCACCTACGTGGCCGAAGACAGCCGAGAGGCCCATCTGACATTCGAACGGGCCATGGGGAAATATTTCGGGCACCTGGATACTTTGACCAGTTCCGCCGAGTCGGAACAACGTCTTTATGACCGCCTGCCCACCACGGCAAGACTCTCCGGCGACCCCGCCCAAGTGGTAGCCGACCTCAGATACATTCAAGACTCCCTCGGAATAACCGATGTTTTGAACGTCACCCATTTCGCCGGAGAACTCACCCACGAGCAGACACTGGCGTCGATCGAACTATTCGCACGAGAAGTGATTCCGGCCTTTGCGGCCGTCAACGCCTGAAGAACAGAGCAAAATGCTCGCCTGCACACGCTAGATAAAAATCCGACGCCACCGACAGGAGAAAACACCATGGCCACACTGACCAAGCCCGACGCAGTCGCGATGGACAGCCAGAAGCTGGAGCAGGTCAATCAGTTGTTCCAACGGCAGGTCGATGAGGGTCTCCATCCGGGGGCGGGGCTCGCGGTGTACCGGTATGGGAACCTGGTGCTGGACATTTATGGCGGCATCGCCAACACGGAACCCGTGACCGCCGGCACCATGTTCGTACTGATGTCCTCAACCAAGCCCCTCACCGCGTCATGCCTCTATATGCTGAAGGAAAGGGGCCAGATCGCCTGGGACGACCTCGTCTCCAAGCATTGGCCCGAGTTCGCCCAGAACGGCAAAGAGACGGTTACCATCAGGCACATCATGACTCACCGGGGCGGATTCCCCCAGACCCCGGAGTCTCTGCCCTGGACCGATTGGCCCGACTGGAGCAAGGTGACCCGCGCCATGGAGCAGGCCACCCCCATCTACACCCCAGGAGAGACCCTGGCCTACCACCCCATCAACTACGGATGGGTCCTAGCCGAGATTGTTCGGCGGGTCGACGGCCGCACCTTCGACAAGTTCTTGGCAGAAGATCTGGCTGCTCCATTGGGCATGGAAAACACATACGTTGGCCTACCTACCGGCCTGGAAGGCCGCGTGTCACCCATGCACCTCATGGAAGACGACGCCGACACCAGCGGCTATAGCGGCACGTTCAGCCGGCCGGAGGTGCTCCGGTCTATCGTACCCGGCGCCAACGGCGTCGCCACGGCCGGAGACCTGGCCCGGTTCTACGCCATGATGGAACGCAAGGGTTCGCTGGACGGAGCCACGGTCATCCAACCGGCAACGGCGGAAGAAGCCGTAGAGTTTCAGGTTGAGGGCGTCGATAAATCCATCGGAGTCTTCGCCCAGCGTTCCCTGGGCCTGGCCCTAGGTGACGAGCGCATGGGTAAATCGGCCGGAGACCCGCTGAAGACCTTTGGCCACGGTGGCGCCGGCACATCCATCGGATGGGCCGACTTCGACTCGGGTCTAGCCGTGGGCTACATTACCAACGGCTTCCGCGGCACCGCCACCAACAACGCCAGACTAGCCGCCGTCTCCCAAGCCGTCCGCGACGCCTGTATCTAGGCAAATACTGCCCGGCGCTACCCCGTCGCAACCAACCCGCATTGATCGGGTTGGCTGTAAGTAGCTGCATCCGTACCGGTCTATCCATACGTATCTATTCTGGATACCCATAAGTTTCAGCTGAGATTTTGCCTTTGGGCGGAGGAATGATCCGTGTCCACTACCGATAGGATTCTCGGCGGCAACTTGTCCCGACGGGCCTTCCTGTGCCGGTTGGCCTTGGTGGCCGGCGGCTCTGCCGTGGCTTTGGCTTGCAGTTCCGAGGCCGCCGCAACCACCGCCGCGCCTATGGCGCTGTTGATACCGGAGGCCGGTCCACCGCCAACGAGGATACCCATTCGCGCGGTATTACTCATGTCTAAATCATCTCACGTTAACCAGGTTATCTACCAGCCGCGGCTTATTTGTTTCGATGCCAAGTCTCCGCCGGTAGATGCTTACCAGACGTCCAGTTAGTCCATCACAAACACGCATTTGCCGGTCTTGGATGCGTCAAATTCCTTGAAGGCCTCTACTGCCTGGTCCAAACGGTAACGGTGAGTGATCAGCTTATTGAGCGGGGCCTTGGTGTCGACGAAGAACCGCTCGATCTCGATCAACTCTGCTTTGCTGAATGTCCAAGACCCAAAGATGGTCGCCACCTTGAAGATGACGTCCCTGTTGAAGTCGATCTCCGCCGGGCCGCCGATGCCCACGTAGCAGGCTCGTCCGAAGGGGCGCAGACACTCCACCGTCTGCTGTCTCGCCTGAGGGTTGCCCGAGGTCTCCAATGTGGCGGTGGCGCCAAGTCCTCCGGTCAGTTCCCGGATGACCGCAACCACGTCGACTTCCGAGGGATTTACCACGTGGTCAGCGCCCAACTCTTTGGCTAGGTCCAGCCGCTCCGGCACTACGTCCACAGCGATGACTCTCGCGCCCATGGCCTTGGCCGACAGTGTCCCGCTGGCGCCCACCGGCCCCTGACCGAAGACGACAACGGTGTCCCGGCCCGAAATCTCCATCTTCTTTAGCCCGTTCCAGGCCGTGCCGGTGCCGCAGGAGATGGCCGCGCCCTCCTCGAAGGACAGTTCGTCGTCGAGGATCACCAGGCTTCGCGACGGCACCACGATGTAATCAGCGTTGGCCCCGTGGCCCGTGCCGCCGCCAAAGGTGATCCGTCCGTGGACGCAGAGCTGCTCATAACCCATAGAACAGTTCTCGCAGACGCCGCAGCCGGCGTAGTGATGGCAGATGACCCGGTCGCCCACCTTGATTCCGGGAGGCGCGCCGGGGGAGAGCTCCTCGATGACTCCACAAGGCTCGTGGCCGGTAATCATGTCCGTTGGTTCGGAACCGCGGTATCGGTGGAGGTCAGTGCCGCAGAGACCCGACGCCCGAACCTTGAGCACCGCTTCACCCGGCCCAGCATGAGGGTCGGGGAACTCCCGAATCTCAGTCTGCCTGTTTCCCGGAAAAGTCACTCCGCGCATGTCATTTCTCCTGGGGTATTATGCGGAACATTCTAAGGGTTTAGCCCACCCCGGCGCACTGCCGGGTGAAAATTGAGCGATGAACCAGGGGAGATCAAGGAATTGGATACTCATCTCCGGGGCCGGGGCCGGGGCGTTGGCGCTGACCGCGTGCGGAGGAGCGTCGAACACCCCGGTCTCAGGGACCATTCCGCCCACGCCCGACCTATTCGACCACCCAACTCCCACATCCACCCAAGCTTCTTCGGGACTGCCCGATGTGATAGACGTGTCTGTTAATGGAAGCCCGGGGCACTATTCATTGTCGGTGACTATATCGAGCCCTGACATCGGGTGCGAGCCCTACGCCGATCGGTGGGAGGCGATCTCGGAGGAAGGGGAGTTGCTAACCCAACGGGTCCTGCTCCATGCCCATGTGGAAGAACAACCATTCACCCGTTCCGTGGGCGGACTGCATGTGCAGCCCGGCGACACGGTGATCATCCGCGCCCACATGAGCGTCGGAGGCTACAGCGGTTCGGTCATGCGGGGGACGGTGGCGGACGGGTTCGCGACCGCCGAGGTGCCAGCGGGATTCGCGGCAGACCTGGAGAACCGAGCGCCCTTGCCAGGCAATTGCGCGTTTTAGCGAATTACCCTTCCGGCGCAAACGTGTAGCACCACGCCTCGCCCTCAAGCACCGTTTCTCCCGTCTGGCGGGTGATTGTCATCTTGAGTTTGGTGACCGGCTTGGTGGCGTGGACTTCCAGCACCTCGGCCTCGGCCTCAGCGGTGATGGTGTCTCCGATGAACACCGGCGCTGTGTAGTTGAAGTTCTGGCTCATGAATACGGTGCCTGGGCCGGGCATATCCATCGCCACCAGCGCGTTCGGTATCCCCGAGGTCAGCCCTCCCTGCACCACCAGTTCCTTGAACCTGGTCTTGGCGGCGAAACCCGCATCGAAATGCAGGGGATTGTAGTCACCGGTCATCTCGGCGTAGCTTTTGACGTCGTCATTGGTCAGTGTATTGCTGCGGATGGCTTTCTGGTCGACTTTCAAGTCCATGGGGTCTCTCTTTTGTAGTTGGGATAATGTGCCAGCCATGATTCTACCAATTTCTCCCTTTGGAACGTCCACTCTCAATCTGCCATAATGGCCGTAGCCTGATTCCGGCCACAGAGACCATGAAGCAGAAGCCCATAGAAGACCGTTTCTACAACGCACGCAACGACCCGTCATTGGTGGTGATCGAAGGATTCCACCCGCTGAAACACGCAATACGCTTCGGCGCGGAATTGCTGGAAGTAGTCAGTCCCGACTTAACAGAACTGGCGGCGCTGCAGGCCGAATATGCGCCTGATATCGGCAAGGCCCTCCAAAGTCAGGTGATGGAAGTGCCCAACCACGTCTTCGAGAGACTAGGCCCCATGACGCCGCCGACAGGCGTGATGGCCATCGCCCAAAGACCTACCGTCAAGCTCGCTGAGTTATTGGATGACCCGGCCCCAACACCGGTCGTCCTGCTGGAGAATCCGCGAAACCTGTTCAACATCGGCGCAGCGGTCCGGGCCGCCGCCGCCGCCGGGGCTGCCGGAGTGATCAACACCGGGAACCTGGACCCCTGGAAGCCGGCTGCCCTGACCAGCGGCGTGGGGCTCCAATTCGCCCTGCCGGTGTCCAACTCCACCGAGCTGCCCAGTTCCGACCGTCCTTTGGTGGCCGTAGACCTGGGTGGGGGCTCGCTGTCCGACTTCCAACTCCCCTACCGGGCCCTGCTGGCATTTGGCACCGAGCGTCAGGGCCTCAGCCAAGAACTGCTGGACCAGGCAGACCACCGGGTGTCCATCCCCATGGAGAACGGTGTCTCCAGTCTGAACCTGGCCACCTCCGTGGCGGTGGTGCTTTACCACTGGAAGCTGGGTCAGTAGCCCAGTCTAAAACTTCAACGTGACGAGGGATCAACGATGAGCACTAGAGACCTGATCGGATACGGCGCCAATCCGCCGGTGGTCAAGTGGCCCAACGGGGCCAGGCTCGCCATCTCGGTGGTGGTCAACTACGAGGAGGGCTCAGAGTACTCGATACTTGACGGCGACCCCAAAGGCGAGTCCGGGGGCGAATCGCCCTCGCCCGCGGGCCCGGGAGAGCGTGACCTGGCCAACGAGTCGTTCTACGAGTACGGCAGCCGGGTGGGCGTTTGGCGCATCATGAACATCCTAGACAAGCACAAGATCAACGGGACCTTCTTCGCCTGCGCCCTGGCATTGGAGCGCAACCCGGAGGTGGGCCCGGAGATCGTGCGCCGGGGCCACGAAGTCATGGGCCACGGCAACCGGTGGGAAGAGTACTACAAGATGGACATCGATTCAGAGCGGGAAGCAATCCGTCAAGCCGTCGAATCTATGACCAAGACCACCGGCGTACGCCCCATCGGCTGGTACACCCGCTACGGGCCCAGCGTGAACACCAGAGAGTTGGTGGTCGAAGAGGGTGGGTTCGAGTACGACTGCAACGCCTACAACGACGACCTGCCCTACTACACCCAGGTCCACGGCAAACCTTGGCTGGTGGTACCGTATTCCCTGGAAGTCAATGACTTCAAGTTCTGGAGTGGAGGGTTGATCACGCCCAACGTTTTCTTCGAGACGGCCAAGAACTGTTTCGACGTGCTTTACGAGGAAGGGGCCACCCACCCGAAGATGATGTCGGTGGGCCTGCACTGCCGGATAATCGGCAAGCCGTCCCGGGCTTACGCCCTGGACCAGTTCCTGAAGTACGCCTCGGAGAAAGAGGGAGTCTGGTTCGCCCGGCGCGACGAGATCGCCCGTTGGTGGAAAGAGCAGTACCCGGCGTAACGGTGCATCCGAAACGAATTATTACGGGGTTGAATTGAACGAGTTTGCGGTAGCAATGGTCATTCACGTGTTGGCGATGGTGCTCTGGGTCGGGGGAGTTGGGATGGCCACGACAGTCGTGATTCCCATCATTATGAGATTGCCTGCAGATGCGAACACAGTCGAAATGTTTGAAGCGATTCAAAAGAGGTTTGCCTGGAAGGCCAGGTTCATGGTCCTGATAGCCGGTGGATCAGGCTTCTATATGCTCGATTTTGTCGACGGCTGGAGCCGGTACACAGAGCCCGAATACTGGTGGATTCACTTAATGACGATTGTTTGGGCCTTATTCATGTTCGTACTTTTCGTAGCGGAACCAATGTTCCTACATCGGATATTCGCAAAGCATGTGAGAACAAACCCAGCGAAGACGTTTGTTTTCGTTCAGGTCCTTCGTTCATTCATGTTGATATTGAGCCTGGCAGCCGTCGGCGGGACGGTCGCGGGCAACCGCGATTGGTTTCCGACCTGATACTGGGGAGAGTCCAAGATGATAAAACTGACCGAAGAGATGCGTACCTTAGTGAACAACGCCCGGGAGAGCGGCAACCCGTGCATCGTCGCCTCCGCATCGACCGAAGGCACGCCAAATTGCGGGTACATCGGCACCGTCCTGGCCTTAGATGACAGTTCATTCGTCTACCGCGACAGGACCGGCCGTACGCCACTGGACCACATCGAAGAGAACCCAAAGGTGGTGCTGCTGTTCCGGCACGCTGAAAAGCAGACTGGCTGGAAGTTTCGCTGCACCGCCTCCGTTCACAGGCAGGGACCGGCTTACGATGGCTCCATCAACCGGCTATCCCAGGCAGGCCTGATCACCGACCCCGAACTTGAAGCCGCCGCCGTGATTTTGCAGGTAGACCAGGTCCTGACCCTCTTCGGCGAGGTGCTACAGGAACGAGAGCCGGGGCTTAACTGGTAGAGCGGCTACTAGTTCCCGAAATGAGGCGCCCGCTTCTCCAAGAACGCGGTCATTCCCTCGTGAGGGGCTCCGGTGGTGAAGATGCGGGAGAATTCTTTGATGGTGAAGGCGGCTGATTCTTCCTCTCCTAACTCCAGCCACTTGGCCACGATGTCTTTCTGTGAGGTGAGCACGTCCCGGCTCATACCGACGAAGGTGTTGGCGGTTTCGCGGGCCACATCCATCAGCTGGTCGGCGGGAACGACCCGGTCGACCAGCCCCATGGCCAATGCCTCTGAAGCATCGACGGTCTCGCCTGTGAGCAGCATCCAGCGGGCCCGGCCCAAGCCGATGGTCGGCGGCAACAACGAGGCCTCGATGACAGACGGGATCCCCACCTGCACCTCCGGGAGACCCAGTATGGCGTCCTCGGCGGCGATGCGTATGTCGCACGCCAAGATAAGCTCCAACGCCCCGCCCAAACACGGTCCCCGGACAGCAGCGATGGCGGGGATAGCCATGGTCAGCAGCTTTCGGGCTGGCCCGTGCAGCGCCATGATGAACGCTTCGGCGTCCTCCGGATTCAGGTCTTTCATCTGGTGCAGGTCCACGCCAGCGGAGAAAGCCCGCTCCCCCGATCCGGTGAGGATCAAGGCCCTGACGCTCCGATCTTGATCCAGCCGATCCAACTCAGACATCAATGCTAGAAACGTTTCCTTTCCCAGCAGGTTCAGCGGCCCCCGGCCTTCGAGGTTGGTCACTACTACCGCGGGGTTTGTTGCGTTGTTATCTGTCATCGGCCTTCCCAAGTTCATTCATTTTGACCAAAGGCATCCGGATTCCCCATCCCTGATGGACCGTTCCAATCCCACCAAGAAATCCTGGTGCTGGCCGTCTTCGGACCATGCGGTGCCCAAGCCTTCCCGGACAAGTATCTCGTCAATGCTTGATCCGCTCTCAGTGTAAACGTAAGCCAAGCGCCTTCCAAACTGATCGGACAGTCTCGGCCCATCCTCCACGCGCACAGAGCTTCCGGCAAGTTCGCTTAACCGGTTGGTGGCCTCTGCTGCACAGGGTTGGCCACGCTCGGGTGTATCCACGCCGAATAACCGAACGCGGCCCGAAGGGCTGTCCAAAGTGTCGCCGTCTATTACCTTATCCACACGGACTTCGTTGCAATCATCGCAGCGGAGCAGGGTGTCCTCGACAGGCGCGGAGCAAGCGGCGATGGAGGCGAGTATGGCGATCAAGACGAGTCTCATGGGCCATCACGATAACATCCGGCGGTCCTAACTTGCATGAAGGACAGCCAAATGTAGCAGGGGTTCGTGGAGATGAGTATCTCGTTAAACCGTGGAAGCAAAAGCGCCGAGATCGGGCCGACTTCTGCCACGTCGTCGAGGACGCCGAGAGGATAGTTATTGTGTAGTGGGATTAAAAGACTAGCCTTCCAGAACGAATTTCACAGTGGTGTGAGCCGCAGCCCAACATGACCGGCACAAGTACCCTGGCTCGATCCCCGCTTTTCCAGACTCGTTCTCGTTGCGACTGGCACACTTATCTGCTCGCAATTTGATAGTTTCGTTGATCACAGGGCTTTTTACCGAGTCTAGCACGTTGATTGTTTCACTTTTCATATCACACCGAATGTTGGCGATGGCTCGGACTCATTTGACTTCGATAACATTTTCCAGCATCCAATGAACCTGGTCTGTGATTCGCCACCCAAATTCAGGTGACCTGTATCACTCTTCTTCCATGCGGTCCTGCACGGGACCACGGACGAGGAAATCACACACAGAGGATGGACAATGGGTGAAGAATGGCTATCGAGAGATCTAAGGTTTCCTCTGTGGAACCAAATGGAAATTTAACGAGCCAAGATTCGGTGACACTTCCTCTGGGAATAATCTGCCCGTGGCAATACCCCCATCTTGACGTATAATGCCACCTCTAACGCACTACTAACCCAACCAAAAACCTGGAGGCACTAAACGTGAATCTGCTTGTTATAACCGGGGGGAGGCACCCCTATGAAGAGTCCACCCCGGTACTGGAACGGTTCCTTAATTCGGCGGGACACGATGTTACTGTCAGCGAAGACGCATCGGTCTTGGCCGACGCGGCCAGCATGGCTGCCTATGACGCGCTGGTCTTCAACACCCGGCGTGAAAACGCCGCCGACTTCGCCGAGTTGAAGCTGTCCGAAGGCGAACAGAATGGGATCATCGATTATGTAAAATCGGGCAAGGGGTTCGTCTGCCTGCACATCTCCGGCTGCGGGGCCGATTATTGGTCCGAGTTCGCCGAGATCACCGGCGGCGGCTGGGTCAGCGGCACCAGCTTCCATCCGCCCTACGGCAACTTCGCAGTGAAGGTCAGCCAGCCAGGCCACGCGGGCGTAGACGGGGTCTCCGACTTCAGCACCGATGACGAGCTGTACATGGGCATCGAATACAAGGGCGGCAGCGACGTGTTCTTGACCGGTACCTCGGAAGAGGGCACCTGGCCCTGGGGACCGGACCGCGCCCCGACCCACATGCCGGCCGGGACATTCCCTCTGGGCTGGACCCGCACCTACGGCCAGGGCAAGGTTTTCACATTCCTGCTGGGACATGACGGCAAGAGTTTCGAGTCGCCAGAGTTCCAGAAGATCGTCCTGAACGGCGTCCAGTGGGCCACGGCCTAAATCATTTTCCAACTACTTGGACTGGTAACGCTGCCGCTTCGCTTGATGATCAAGCTTTTGAAGCTGCCGTTCACGTTCATGAGCTGCATCACCAAGCTGGGCTGCCTCATCATGGTCATCGGCATCCCGGTTGTTGTCATCGTTCTGATAGTCCAACTAACGTAGCAGCTTTCGACCGGATGAGTCAGGAGGTGATTCAACGTGTTCAGAGTAAGCAAGTCTGAATTTGTAGACGCACCACCGGAGCGGATATTTACCTAGTTGGCGGATTTACGCCGGCATACGGGCTGGTACCGTTCTCTGAACTTGAGAGTTTCGGAAACATCGGAGGGGGAACCCAGGGTTGGCTACCTTGGGCGCCTTGATGGAGATTACCGGGACCAACCGGTGACGTTCCGGCTCGAGATCACCGAGTTCGCGCCTTATTCGCGTATTGCCTCCCGGCAATTAGAGGTTTATACGGCGCGTGATCTCAGAGCCTATAACCGTGCCGGAGTTCACACCCCTGCCTTGAAGATAAAAGAGTCTGCGTACCACATTGCTTTTAACCTGGAGCCCAATGGTCTTGGGACCAGGCTAACCCGCAGCAGCGAGGCTGCTGGCCAGTGGTGGACACTACCCGCTTACCTGGTGGGCCCGTGGTCCAGTCCATCAGGTTTGCCAATCAGTCGCAGGCCCTGAAGATGATAAAGTCTGAACTTAAGGCGGCCGGTCCCCGAAATTAGTTCGGTTGCCAAATTACAAAAGAGCCCGGCCACTTGGTGGCCGGGCTCTTATTTTACGCGATTTGCTTAGACTCGATCGCTTAGTCGGTGACCAAGTTAGGAGTGACGTCTGCGGGCAGTCCGGGGTGGCCGGTTAGGGACTCACCCAGAGCCAGCATCTCACGGGCTTTCGTGGTTAACGCGGGCAGCACGGCATCGATCATATCTTGGTCCAGATCGGCCGCAATGCCGGGGTAACCGGCCCGCTCGATCATAGCGCCCAACTTCTTGCCGTCGATCTTGTCCAAGACCCAGCCGAGGTAATCAGTGACCAGAGTGCGGTCCCAATAGATTCGGTGGTTCTTGTTGCGGGGGCCATAGTGATAGTGAGGGCCGTCCCAGAAAAGGTCGAAGGCCATGATCTCGGTCTCTTCCACGAACGACTTCTCGGTGGAACCGCCCACGTCAGTCAAAACGTGGATTGCCAAGCCGCCGTCGCCGACGGGTAGCCGCCGCATCTCCAGCCCGAAGCGGATGTTTCCGGCTTCGAATATGTCAGTGCCGCGGTTGTGCTTGACGGTATTCCGCTTGGCGACAAAGAGTTCCCTGGCGGATGCTTCCAGCTCAAGAACGACGTCTGCCAATACCTCTAAGTCAATCTCTTTGGCGATCTCGGGGTATCCAGCACGGTCCAGCATCTCAGGAAGTTGTTTCTTGATGGTCTTCATGGTCCAACCGATGGGGTTGCCATCAGCCGTGGGGTCCATGCGGTACATCTTTCCCATTCCTGTGGAATTTTCCGTCCGGCCGGCCAACATCATGGGGCCGTCGGATTTCAGATCGGGGTTCTCCGGACCGTAAATGTAGCTTCGCTCGATGTCGAAACAGTTGAACCGAAGAAGAATCGTCTTTTCGCCGTCGACTTCGGCTTGGACAACTATGGACACGCCTTGGTCGGCGTGGTCCTGGATGTTGCCGTCCCAGAGTTCATGCCTGGCTGTGAACGTTACAGGGCCCGCCTCGAACGTAGTTTTAATCTCTGCTTGAACCATTTCCTAGAACACCTCTTTAAGATTTAGCTGAGGGCTATTTGGCGCCGGTACAAACCAACTTACTGGAATATTAGCACAAATCCGAATAAAGTCCGTGACTTGATATGTCACCTTGAGCGCGGCTCGGTTAGATGTCGCCCCGCCGAGTCGTTAATTCCCCGCTGGCTTTATCAAGTCAAACTGATCGGCGTTCAGATTGAAGGTACGACCGTCCAGCCGGTCCCATTTGATAACCATCCACTGAAGTTTCCCTGCCTTGCGCTTGAGGGTCACTTCGCCAAGGTCGCCCGCCTCTATCGTGAAAGATGGGCCGCCTATGGGGGCTCCACCCATATCGCTTTTGACCGGGATGGACGCCACCGCTTCAACCCGTGACCCGGCTTCTACTAAGTCCCAACTCATATCTAATTTGACCTCCTGTCAGACATGGTCCCAAAACCACTTTTATGGACCGGCGCTCATCCCAGGTTGGGGGCAACTTTCTCCATCATCAAGCGCAGGCTATTCACCTGGTTCTCCAAGGGCAGCTTATTACCAAAGTTGACCTCGAACATGATCTGGTCCAGGCCCAATTCTTCGGCTAAGCCCCGCAGCTTCTCGGTAACAGCCTCGGGGGTGCCAAAGGCGACCTTGTCCCTGAACCAGTCGTCATACGACATGCCCGCAACGGTCTCGGCCTCCTGGCCCCAGTTGCCGGTGGTGCCGCCGTACTCGGCATAGCTGGCCACCCGGTTGGAGAGGCGTCCCATGGAGAACAGAGCGCTTTCCATGGGTTCGTCGTGGGCCTTCTGTGCGTCATCCGAGAGATAGATGGGCACCCTAAGTCCGACCTTGCCCTTGCCTTCGTGCCCAGCGTCCTTCCAGGCCTTGTGGTACTCCTCGATCTGTGGTTTGAGTCCGGCCAGCGTGAAGACACGGGAGGGGTTGATCAGGATGTCGTGGCCCATACGGCCGGTGGTGGGGAAGCTCTCGGCGGAGGTTACGCCGACACGAACGGGCGGATGGGGTTTCTGGTAGGGCTTGGGCGTGACCTCCAGGTCCTTCAGGTTGTAATACTCGCCCTCAAAGGAGAACGTCTGGTTGGTCCAGGCCTTGAGGATGATTTCCAGGCTCTCTTCAAACCGGCCACGGCTCTCGGAAAAGGGTGAATTGAAGCCCTCGTGAACATTAGGGAAGGTCCCCCGGCCTATGCCGAACTCCACTCGTCCCCCGCTGACCAGGTCCAATGTGGCGACCTCCTCGGCAACACGCACCGGGTTGGCCAGTGGTAGGAGGATCACCGCCGTGCCCAGCCTGATCCGTTCGGTGCGGGCGGCAATATTGCTCAGGATGGCGATGGGCGAGGCCATCACCCGGCCCGGACTGAAGTGGTATTCCGCCAACCATAGTGAGTCCACTCCAAGCTTTTCCGCCTCATTGACCAGGACAAAGGAGTCGTTGAAGGCTTCTATTTCCGTACCACCTTCGCTGACTGGGAATTCAAGGAAGATTCCAAGTTCCATGTCGGCCTCCCTGCTGGGGCGCGGGATGTTTACCGGAGCCAGCGCCCATCTTCTATCGAGTATTTAAAGCGGCAATCCAGATGGAATGTCGGCGTCATGATAGTACAGACCGGTAGGTCGCCGTCAAGAAGATTTCATCGATTGGAGCCTCAGCCCGCGCGGCGCAGGAGTTAGACCGCGAAGCAAATCCTTCACCCCTCTGGCAGTGTTCACCCGAACCAGATGGGAGCAACACCGGCGGTCAGACGACCCAAAGCCAGGCGCGGGCACGTCCACACCCATGGTCGCCATGGCGTCACAAGCCCAGACGCATTCCCACCGCTGACCGTCCGCCAACTGCCAAGCATATTCCCATGGGACTTCCGCGCTCAGGTAATCGGCGTGCCAGTGGAGTTGCTTGTCGTTGCTGAGATGCCGGGCCACCCGGGCATTCAGACCACCAAGCGCGCTGCCGAAGTACACGTAATGGCCCCGTGGGAACTCAACCAAACCCGACTTACCTACCCGTATCTTGCGGCGGGAAGGAAGACGCAGCGCCAAGGCGTAGCTACCGGTTGGGCGGGGGGTTCGCTTGGGAGATTTGGAGGTGGGGGTTGCCATCAATAACACACCTCTACTTGTTGTCACCCTGATTCTTCCGCGGAAGGAGAAGGATCTCTTTGTTCTCGGCCAGTGTTGGTGATTTAGCAACGAGATTCTTCGGCTCACGCCTCAGAATGACAGGCTTGAAGCAACGCCCCGCTAAGCGGAAAAAAGGCGCTATGGGCCTTTCTGGGGTTGGATGATCACTTTCAATGAGGACTGGGCTGCGGCTGTGAGTTGGAACCCCAAGCCCGCTTCTTCCAAGCCCAGCCGGTGGCTGATCATCTGGCCCACTTGGACCCGACCCGATCCGATCATCTCCAGGGCCGTGGCCAAGTCGCCAGGTGCGCCAGCGTAGGTAGTCGTCAGGGTGGCGTCGTTGCGAAAGAAGAGGTCGTTCACCGGCACCGAGATATTCACCCCTGGCTCGGTGGGAGCAAAGAACAAAACCGTGCCGCCGCGGTCCACGGAGTCCAGCCCCTGCTGTAAAGCCGGCGGGGCCCCAGTGCAGACGATGACCAGGTCAGCCAGGCGGCCGTCGTTCACCGCCCGCAACCGCGCGGGAATGTCTTCGGTGGCCAAGAACGTGTGATCGGCGCCCAGGTTCTTTGCGGCCTCCAATCGGGCTGGGACCATGTCGGTGGCGATGATTCGGCCCGCGCCCAGGGCTCTGGCCAGGTTGATGTGGAGAAGTCCGGCTAGTCCGCTGCCCAGAACTATGACGCTCTGCCCCGGCTGTATGTTGGCCCGGCGCTGGCCCCGGTAGACGCAGGCCAACGGCTCGGCGAATGACGCCTCATCGAAGGACAGACTGTCCGGAAGCGTGAAAACTCCTCGGTCTACATTTATCTCAGGGACACGCAGATACTCGGCGAACCCACCGGGATCAAATGTGGTCTCCCGGAGGGTGTCGCAGACGGTGTGGTGTCCGCTGAGGCAGTAATGGCAGGCGTTACAGGGAACGTGATGCGTCACGATCATGCGGTCGCCTTCCCGAAACCGTTCCACACGGGAGCCGGCCTGCACGATGGTCCCAGCAACCTCATGGCCCAGCACCATGGGTGCTTTTTGGATACGGTACCACTCCATGACATCGCTGCCGCAGATGCCGCTGGCCTCCACCTTCACCAGCAATTCGCCGGGGCCGATCTCCGGCACCGGCACTTCTTCCACGCGCACGTCGTGGTTGTTGTAGTACATGGCGACACGCATGTTGGCTATACCTCTGGATATCGGGGAATGAAGAAAATTATGCTGGCAACGATGCGACCCGGCCGTTCTCGGCCTTGGCGCTGTCAAAGACCTCTTGGGCCTCGTTGATCGAGCCGTTCTCGTGGACGATGTGGCGCAGCGCCCGGATCATGGGCACTGGGTGCTCGCTCTGCCAGATGTTCCGGCCCAGGTTGATGCCGATGGCGCCGTTGTCCATGCCGTCTTTAACGAAGTCCATGACTTCCCGTTCGGTGTCGGCCTGGGGGCCGCCGGCCATGACCACCGGCACCGGGCAGCCGTATACGACCTTGTCGAACTCCTCGCACCAGTAGGTCTTGACCACCTTGGCGCCCAACTCGGCGCAGATGCGGCAACAGAGGGCCAGGTAGCGGGCGTCCCGCTTCTCCAGTTCCTTACCCACGGCGGTCACGGCCATCACCGGGATGCCGTATTTCTCGCCTTCGTCGACCAGTTTGCCTAGGTTCAGCAGGGACTCCTTCTCAAACTCAGTGCCGATGAATACTGAAATGCCCACCGCCGACACGTTCAAACGCACAGCGTCTTCCATAGAAGTGGTTAGTCCTTCATTGGCTAGGTCGCCACCCACCATACTGGTGCCGCCGGAAACCCGGAGAATCACCGGTTGGTCCATGGCGGGGTCAACAACGGCCCGCACCACGCCTCGGGTGGCGAAGAGGGCGTCGGCATAGGGGAGCAGGGGCTTGATGGTCTCGCCGGGCTGCTCCAGCATCCGGGTCGGTCCCTGGAAATACCCGTGGTCTATGGGCAGAAACATGCAATGGCCGTCGGGTTGAATCAGCCGAGCCATTCGGTTTGCCATTCCCCAATCCATATCGATACCTCGCTTCTCTGTTTAAGTGATTTGGGGCCCATGACCCCAAGTGTTTGTGTTTTATGTCGACTGCCGTATCGGGGATATTATCCCCGTTGGCGGGCCGGGTAACAAGCAGCGGTGCCTATTGTTGTCCCCGTGTTAGCCCGTCTTTCCGGGCTCCCATGTGATGAGCACTTGCCGAATGTCCGGCATCCATTGGGGAACGAGACCCTCCGGCTCCTGCTGAAACAGCTCGTCGAAGTTTTCCAGCACAACTTTATCGGCCCGGTCCCAGTGATGGGGAGCCAGCCATATCCCGGCCAGCGCTATCTCCACCGCCTCCTCCTTGTTCTGAGGGAACGTGGGGGTTTGAGGCACGCCGTCGTAGGTGGTTCCTTGGGGTAGGAAGCGTACATCTGGGAGGATGCCCATCTCCCACAACACCGGCAGCAGATAGGCATAAGAGGGCACCAGGGCTTGTTCTTCCCCGTACACCATCTTGAATAATTCGGCGTTCAGCATCGGCCCGGCCACGCTCGCCACAGTTATAATCACGCGGCGGCGGGCGGCGCTCTCCAGATTGGCGACGAACCGTGTGATATCCCGGACGAAATAGGTTACATGGGCGGCATGGACCACGTCCCCTTCCACGCCATCAACATCCAACCAATCGGATAGAACGAAGCTGGCGTTGTCGATGCCAACATCGGCTGCGCTTTCTTCGAATTCCTTGCCCATGCCCTGAGAAGGATCGACGTTGATCACCTGACGGCAGCGGAGCGACATAGGCAGGCTGACCCTTCCCGCGCCTCCTCCCGCGTCAACAAATACATCTTCCGGCCTCACGAACGCGGCAAGGATCTCGAAATTGTCGTCCATCTGACGTTTGGGATCGGCTCGAAATCGCTTCGCTGTGTCTCCGCCCCAATAATCCGAAAGGAGCGGGCCCTGCAGCCGGTCCCGTTGAGAATCCACTGCGTCGATCAGTGCTCCGTAATCTTCGATTGCGCCCATTTCACCTCAACATACGGCCTAATCTGGCGGGTATTATCGACGGGTTCGAGTCAACCGACAACCGGCAGCATATAGTCTGAATTCGTCGTCATCAATTACATTTGCGCCGTTTGCTGTGTATCACATCCCCGATATTCTTGACACTACATGGTGCCTCTGTTACAACCGAACGAAATCCCGATACTAAAAATCAAAAGATGGCCGGTCACCGGTCGTCAGGAGGTTGAACATGGGCGAGATATTAGGCGCAGGCATAACCCACTACCCTCCGCTGATCACTCCAGACGAAGATCGAGGATTTCCTCTCACCCGCACTCTCAAGCACAACACCAACGTGCCCGAAGAGATGAAGATTCCCACCAACTGGCCCGAGCCCATGCGCATCGAATACGGCGAAGACGAAGGCTTGAAGTCCGCCGCCGAACACAGGGAACGGCTGGTGAAAGGGTTCCGGCAGATACGGTCTGCCATCGACGACTTCAATCCTGACATCATCTTGATCTGGGGCGACGACCAGTACGAGAACTTCAAAGAGGACATCATCCCTCCCTTCTGCGTATTGGCATTCGACGAGTTCGAAGCCACTCCCTACAACAGAACCGACGGCAGCTTCCGCCGCAACGTATGGGGCGAGGACCAACACAAGAAATTCGTCTATCGAGGGGCCCCCCAGGCAGGCCGCGACCTGGCGACCGGCCTGATCAATGAAGGGTTCGACATGGCCTATGCCTACCAACCGCTTCACGAAAACGGTCTTGGCCACGCTTTCTTGAATACCCTGCTCTACCTCGATTACGACCGCACCGGATTCGACACCCCGATCCTCCCGATCGCCATCAACTGCTACGGCAGCAGCGTCATCCGCAACCGCGGCGGGGCCATCACCCAGAAAGTGAACGGCGTCGAACTGCCCTTCGACCCGCCCGGTCCTTCTCCCAAGCGTTGCATGGAGATGGGCGCCGCCACCGCCCGGGTGCTGAAAGACAGCCCCTATAAAGTAGCATTGGTGGCATCTTCCAGTTGGTCCCACGCCTTCCTCACTCCCAAGAACAATTGGCTTTGGCCGGACCTGGAATCAGACCGCGCCCGCTTTGAAGAGCTGCGCGACGGGGACTATGATGCTTGGAAGCGAATCTCCACCGACCAGATCGAAGACGCCGGCCAACAAGAACTACTGAACTGGATGTGCCTTGCCGGTGCGATGCAGGAGTTGGGCCGCAAACCAGAGATCCTAGACTACGTGGAGACCTACGTCTTCAACTCCAACAAATGCCTGGCTCTCTTCACCCCGTAGGCACCGAAAAATTCTCCTGACAGGAGCAATAAAATGGCAGAGATCCTAGGCGTCGGCCTAACCCACTCCCCGTCCCTCATCGCACCCGATGAGCTGAAGGACTACTCACTCACCAGGGCGCTGCGGGGTAATGACCGCATCCCCACGGAGCAGAAGAACCCCGAGTCATGGCCCGACGCCATGCGGGAAGAGTGGGGCAATGACGAGGGCTACACCGCCGCCAAGTACCAACGCGGGAAACTGGTTGACGGGTTCCGCAAGTTGCGGGCGGAGATAGACGACTTCAAGCCGGACGTGGTGTTGGTTTGGGGCGACGACCAGTACGAGAATTTCAAAGAGGACATCATCCCGGCCTTCTGCATCATGGCCTACGATGAGTTCGAGTGCCAGCCAATGGTCGGCCGGGACGGCGGTCAGCGTCCTAACGTCTGGGACGAACCCGCCAACAAGATCTTTCGCTACAAAGGCCACGAGTCCAGCCGCTATCTAGCTAGTGCGCTCTTGCAAAACGGTTTCGACATCGCCTACTCCTACAAGCCCCTCCATCTGGCGGGCATGGGCCACGCATTCATCAACACCCTGCTCTACTTGGACTATGACCGGAAGGGCTTCGATTATCCGGTGATTCCCTTCTCCGTGAACTGCTACGGCAGCAACGTCATTCGTAACCGGGGCGGGTCGATTACCCAGCAGATCAACGGCGTGGACATGGCCATGGACCCCCCCGGCCCCACTCCCAAGCGGTGCATGGAACTTGGCGCGGCCACGGCCCGGGCGCTGGAGGCCAGCCCCTGGCGGGTGGCCCTCATCGCCTCCTCCAGTTGGTCCCACGCTTTCTTGACACCCAAGAACTGGTGGCTCTACTGTGACGTGGAGTCCGACATGGCCAGATTCCAGGAACTGAAAGCGGGTAATTACGAGGCCTGGCGCGGCATCAGTAACGCTCAGATCGAAGACGCCGGCCAACAAGAGATGTTGAATTGGATGTGTCTGGCCGGGGCCATGCAGGAACTGGACCGCAAGCCGGAGATAGTAGAATTTTTGCAGACTTACGTCTTCAACTCCAGCAAATGCCTGGCTGTGATGAAGCCGTAACGGACAACCGGGAGGAAACCGATCATGGTGTCAAATACAACACAGAAAGATCTTGACCGTCGCGAGTTGGCCCCACCCGATGGATTGCGCGACTTTTGGTACCCGGCCCTTCTAGACAGCAATGTTGGCAAGAAACCAGTACGCATCAAGATGTTGGGCGAGAAATTGTGTTTCTTCCGCGACGGACAGGGAAACGTTGCCGCTCTCTGGGACGTCTGCCCCCACCGGGGCGCCAGCTTATCCCAAGGCGATTGTCACTTCAGGGGTACGGTGGCCTGTGCTTACCATGGCTGGGTGTTCGACGGCGAAGGGGAGTGCGTTTCGGTCCTAAGTGAAGGCCCCAACTCCGGCATCCCCGGCAAGGTCCAGGCCCGTAAATATCCGACCCAGACCTTGAAGGGCATGGTCTTTGTTTGGATGGGCGAAGATGAGCCGGCGCCCATCGAAGAGGATGTGCCCGAGGAGTTCTTTGAAGAGAACAGCCAGGTGCTCTACCGCACCACTGATTGGCCGGTGAACTGGCGGGTCGCCCTTGAAAACTCCATGGACTCCCACGTCTACTACGTCCACCGGGACTCCATCATGATGCTGGCCCGTGGCCCCCAAGACCCCTACGGCCGTTCGCCCCGTATCCGGCCGGTGTTCGTGGGCAACGGTTTCAACGTCATCTGGGGCGACCAGGAGAAGATAGGCAACCCCAGGCGCGGTTGGGGATTCAAGGAATACATCGACATCATGCGAGGTAAATTCCCCTATCAGGACACCTATGAGGGCCTGGGCCGCTGGCCCAAAGGCAAATTGCGACTGCTTTGGAATTGGGTCTTCATCCCAGCCAACAAACGCCGACTAAGCAAGCCCCCCACGACCAACAACCCACTGTGGGGCCCAGGACACCACCTGCCTGGCATGTTCCGGTCTGATGCGCGGACCCACATGTACACCCGCATGTGTATTCCCATCGACGGAGATACCACACGGATCATCTACTACCACACCACCCGTCCCGGCAGCCTGCTGGGCCGCATCTACGAGCGGGTGCACTTCCTGCTCTGGCACAACTGGGTGATGAACATCCAGTTCTCCAACCAAGACGCCAAGATCATGGTGCCTCAGCGCTACGACACCCCTGAGAAGTTGTCTGGGACCGACGCCGAGATCATCCAGTGGCGCAAGCTGCTGCAACGAGTGGCCATCGAAGGCCGGGGCGTCTTGAAGGACTTGCAGGCCGAGCATCTGGCCAAGGAGATGGACACCACCATCGCCGAAGGCTTCGCCGTGGAGCAACTAAAAGAACAGGGCTTGGAAGACGTGGCGGAGTTCCTGGCCGGAACGGTCTCAGGGGACGACGACTAGACCGCGGCCCCCAACACCCCGATAAACAGCCAGGACCCGTAACCGCCCTCGTTTGGCGGCAGGGCTCTTACTTCAACTGTGAATCCCGCCTGTCCCATCAGGTCAGACCATGTTTGGATGGGGAATAGGCCCGTGATGTGGGTGTCAACTTCAACCGTTGTTTCCCTGCCCTTCTTGATGTTGTAAGTGTAGGTCGATTCCACCTGGGTGTCCGATGGGTCCGGGTCCACCATAACTTCTTGGATATTGACCTCGATGTCCCCCTGCTGTCTGTCCCAGTTGTAGACCCACCCATCGGGAAATGTCTCTTGCACCCAGTCTGGGGCAACCATCAACACACCTCCGGGCCGCAGGTGTACTGCCGTGGTGGCGAATGTCTCCGTGAGGTCCTGTTCGGTCAGAAGATACGAGGCCGCATCGTGGACCAGAACTGCGTCAAATATCTTTCCCAGGCGGATGTTCCGCATGTCGCCAACGTGGTGTTCTACGCCAGGATTAAGTCCCTTCGAAAGCGCCAGCATGTCGGGCGAAAGATCTACGGCAGTGCAATCAAATTCAGCGATGAGGTGGGAGAGGTTATGCCCTCCTCCTACGCCTAATTCCAGCAACCTGTGCCTTCCGGGACCAAGCTCATCGTGAACTATGTCGGCAAAAACACTGGCCTCGCTGCCGTATTCTTCGGGCGGGCTGATGATCGGCCAAAGGTAGGCCAGTTCATAGTAAAGACGAATTGTTCTTGCCTCCGGCGCTCCCGGTTATTGGGGTGCGAGTCCGTTGAGCAGGCGTTTCACGGCATCTTCAATCGTCAGAAACTCAAAACCGGCTTGGAGGGATGCCCGGCGGTCTGCCTCGGTGTCGCCTATGTGGTAGTACTCATCGGCTGGGAACTGCTCCTTAACCCCGCCGAGCCGGTGTTTCAAGACGGTGAACTCGACCTCGAACCCATTGTCACTCCAAATGCGTTGTTGTTCGGCCACCGTCCGGTCGGAGCAACTGCCGATCAGGTACCCAAGGCCTTGGGCCTGGCGGATCATCTCCAAGGTGATCAGGCCCGGCGGGTCGCCCACTTCCAGGGTCCCGTCGATGTCGAAGCTGATCAGTTTGGTCAAACGTTTGCCTTAATCAATCAGAACCTGCCTTTGTCATTCTGAG
>Ga0207963_1000277_pt1 | contig 26430 bp, 34 predicted proteins | sample Knorr_S15_td_NAD_FD_185604 | JGI IMG/M metagenome (GOLD analysis project Ga0207963, IMG submission 185604) | Marine microbial communities from Southern Atlantic Ocean transect - Knorr_S15_td_NADW_ad_2500m_LV_A (SPAdes) (version 2) | ecosystem: Environmental > Aquatic > Marine > Oceanic | place...
CGATTCTGGGCATCGAAGAATTGTCCGATGAGGACCGGCTCACGGTTACCCGCGCTCGCAAGATTCAGCGTTTCCTCTCTCAGCCCATGTTCGTGGCTGAAGCATTCACAGGCCAGGAAGGCCGCTACGTGCCGATTCGCGACACAGTGAGGGGCTTCCAGCAGATTCTCGCGGGCGAGCATGACGATCTGCCTGAGCAGGCGTTCTACATGGTTGGTCCGATTGAGGAAGCCCTGGAGAAAGCCGAAGTGATGGCAGCGCAAGGCTAACCGTTTAGGAGTAAATTCACCACATGTCAGAACTGATTTTGGAGATCGTGACCGCCGAACGAGTGGTATACTCCGAGAAAATTGACATACTCGTGGCCCCCGGCATAGACGGCGAATTGGGCATATTGCCCAGTCACGCTCCGCTTCTGACTGTGCTCAATCCAGGGGAACTCCGTGTCGTCAAAGACGGTGAGGAGACCTTCATGGCCGTCAGCGGAGGTTTTCTTGAGATACTTGGGGACAAGGCAACCATTCTCGCTGACACGGCTGAAGACGCTGACGAGATCGACATTGATCGAGCCGAAGCGGCTCTCCAGCGGGCGCAAGAGCGCGTAGCCTCCGCGCCAGCCGACATGGACCTGGAACGTGCGTTGGCTTCCGTGCGTCGCTCACAAGCACGAGTCGCTGTGGCACGACGACGTCGTCGTCGAGACGTGGTCTAAAAAAGACAGCCGCAGGATATTTTAACCGAACCGATGAAAACACAAGGGTCCGCATTTCGGACCCTTGTCGCATTTCAGTGAGTGGGGACACTCGGTTTTTGGCACCGAATTGCTCGATCTGAGCCGGGTCTAGCCATCTTTCAGGTAGAATGTCATTGATTGCAATGAGAGCACTGGGTCAATGTTCCGCATCACGATGCCCAGAGGGACTTGCGGGGCCACTGGAGCGTAATTGAGTATCCCTTTAACGCCGCCTTTGACCAGAATGTCGATCACTGGTTGAGCCTGGACAGCCGGCACTGCCACGATTCCGATCGTGACATCCTGCTTGGCGATGACCTTCGCTAGGTCACCCATTGGCAATACCTGGATGCCTCCAACGTCTGTCCCGACCTGATCGTCGTTGCTGTCGAATGCAGCGACGATTGTGAATCCTTCAGGAGCGAAGCCGGTGTAGTTGATAATCGCTCTGCCTAATCTGCCAACGCCAACGAGACAGGCTCGCCACTCCTTCGTCAGCCCCAGTATGTCACGCAGCTCTTTGAGCAGAAATTGGATGTTATATCCTCGGCCCTGTTTGCCGAATCTGCCGAAATAACTCAGGTCTTTTCGGATCTGAGCAGGCGTCATTTGGAGATGGACACCTAACTGCTGTGAACTGACCACTTCGGTTCCACCCATCTGAAGCTGGGTGAGCGCTCTGACATATAGAGGCAGTCTCAATACGACAACCTCAGGAACGTCCATAGATTGCATACAAATCCTCGGTCGACGCTCGCGCTTCCGATGTGCCTTTGATTCATGTGACTCACCGGCGAGGGGCGACACAGTAGCGTGTCTAAATTCAGCTAAAGTATATCCTCTTGGCGCCCGTTTGTGAATCCTGTAACAAGAATCGTTAAAACAGGAAAATCCCTGATGTGAGGCTGTCATAAATGGACGCAGATTGCAGGGAAATATCACCGCCCTGGGCGCATTGCTGTTAGGCGTGACTTTCTTGACACTCAGGTAGGCCGATGCTAGAATTGGCGTGCATTTTTGGCACGCGCTCAAGCTGTGAAACCGGCTACTGGTTCCTGTTCAAATTTGCCATGCGCGAACTCTGCGTCACCAATTTTTTGGCAATCTTTACCTACGACAGATATCAATAGTCCAGGGAGGAATAAATATGACCGAAGAGAAGGTCCAGCTTCACCGCGGCCTTCGGGAAGTTTACATCGACAGAAGCAAGAGCAGTTTTATTGATGGCAACATCGGCAAACTGCTCTACCGCGGCTACAACATCGACGAACTGGCCGTCCACTCGAATTTCGAGGAAACCGCCTATTTGGTCATGTACGGGGAATTGCCCACTCAGGCGCAACTCGACGAGTTTGACGCTACATTGAAAGCCGCGCGATTAATTCCCGACGAAATTGTGGATATCATTAAACTGACCCGCAATTCACATCCTATGGACGTGCTTCGGACAGCGATTTCAGCCCTTTCTGCATACGATCCAGACACCGAAGACAACTCCACCGAAGCTACCCTTCGCAAAGGTCTTCGGCTCACGGCTCAGGCTCCAACTATCGTCGCCACCCATGCGAGAGTGCGTGACGGTAAAGACCCGATAGCGCCCGACTCCAACCTAAACCAGGCGGCGAACTTCCTGAACATGCTTTTCGGAGAGCTTCCAGAACAGGTGGACTCGGACCTTATCGACAAGGACTTCGTCCTCCACGCCGAGCATGGCATTAACGCATCTTCGTTCGGCGCCAGAGTCGCGGCATCCACCGTTGCGGACCTGCATTGCGCGGTCACGACAGGCGTCGCGGTCCTTAAGGGTCCGTCTCACGGTGGCGCGGCTGAAGAGGTCATGAAGATGGCCCAGGAAATCGGCACTGAGGAGAACGCAGAGAACTACGTCAGGAAGCGTCTGGATTCTGGCGGCAGAATCATGGGTTTCGGCCACCGCGTCTACAGGGCAATTGACCCGCGGTCTGTCCATCTTCAGGATGATGCTAAAGCTCTGGGAGAACGCAAAGGTGAACCGAAATGGTTCTCGATTCTCCAGAACGTCATCGAGGCAATGGAGCCGTACAGACGAAGGGGTATCTACCAGAACGTTGACTTCTTCTCTGGCACAATCTATTACCTGTTGGGGATTCCTGACGACCTGTTCATCTCCATCTTTGCGATGGGACGCATTCCGGGTTGGACAGCCCAGGTAGTGGAACAATTCGAGAACAATATCCTACTCAGGCCCAGACTCCTCTATACTGGGGAGATGGACGTGCCATACGTCCCTATCGGAGAAAGAGGGTAAAGGGTCGCAACAAATCGAGTAGCGACACCTTAGAAAGAGGGTACCAAACGTGACCGAAGAGGCAGTTGAAGAAGTAGTATCGGATTGCATGCACCACTGGGTTATCGACCAACCCAACGGCCCAACCAGCGAGGGAATATGCAAGATTTGCGGCATGACCCAGGAATTCAAGAACTCCATTCAGGGTTCTGGCTGGGACCGCGACGGAGGCCAGGGCAGGCGCGCGAGGCAACAGAAAAAGGCCACATAACGCTTCGCCAAGACCGGCAAGGCAACATAATCAGGGGCGTCACTCAGGTGGCGCCCCTGTTGTTTGCGCCAATTCGAGTGGCAACGAGCGGAGTATGAAGAAAGATAGAGTTGGCCAAAACCTGGCTGAGACGGAGATTCGACGGAGAATCGCTTCAGAAGGTCGCATCACGTTCGCGGATTTTATGGAAACCGCCCTCTATTATCCTGAAGGTGGTTACTACACGACTCAAAAAGTCGTTGGCGGGGCTGGCGACTACTTTACCAGCCCGGCGGCTCATCCGGCATTCGGGGCGCTCTTGGCTTTGCAGCTAGAGCGGATTTGGGAAGTAATGGGACGGCCAGAACCGTTTCACACAGTTGAGATGGGCGCAGGCGACGGACTTTTGGCCCGTGACCTGGTTGAGTTCACGAAACATCTTCAACCCGAGTTCACCAGGGCGTTGGAATATCTCACGACCGACAGAACAACGTCCGGTGTCGCCGAGATGGGTATTACCGGATGCGTGATCTCGAACGAGCTTGTGGACGCTTTTCCTGTCCACCGGTTCAGAATAGACGATGGGACGCTCAAGGAAGCATTCGTGACCATCAACAATGCTGGCGAGTTGGTCGAAGAGTTAGGAGCGCCCTCGACTCCGCTCATCTCACGACGTCTCGAAAACTTGGGGCGCCCACTGCCAGAAGGGTTCAAGGGCGAAGTCAATTTGGACATATCGCCTTGGATGGAACGAGTGTCCAGAGTATTGGATCGGGGTTTTGTAATAACGATCGACTATGGGCATGAGGCCGAGCAGCTGTACTCTGCCAAACGATCAATGGGAACGCTTCAGACCTATTTCCGACATACCGACGGCTCCAGTCCGTACCAGCGCATAGGGCGTCAGGACATTACGGCGCATGTCGATTTCACCGCGGTGGTGGATGAGGGCAGAGCGTCGGGCCTTTCTCCTCTGGTCTTGCTCAGCCAAGCTGAATTTCTTAACGATATCGGCATGAGAGAGATTGAGAAGGATATCAGCGAATTGAAAATAGATGCTTATGAGCGCGATGCCAACCTCACGGCCATTCGCGAACTTGTCAAACCCGGCGGCCTGGGTAGCTACTTAGTATTGATCCAGCAAAAGAGGACTGGCGTGCGAAGTTTCGAGTCGCTTATTCTTGACGCATCACGAACAACGGCCCTGCCTGCTCCGCTGCTCCGACCCGAACATATCCCGTTATTTGCCGGCCGACTCTCTCAGACTGAATTTACGATAGACCATCTCTGGCCGCTCGATCAGGATCAGCATGAAGATCAAAGTCCCTGACCGAGTCCAAAGCATTTCAGCCATTAGATTCCTCATTTGCTTCGTCTTCTGGGTCGGGTCGGGGTGAGCTTTTTCTTGCGGTTGTGATGAACCCTGTGTGGCCGATCATCCGGTGGGATGGCCTGACGCTTCGTCCTCCGACCGACCAGGGACGCATTGTGACTTCCATCGTCTCAATGAGGTTGAACGTTCCCTGTTCCCGCAATGCGAGCGTCAGATCGTGGACCTGAAGTATCGTTGGCAGGAAGCTGAACAGCATTCCGCCGGGAACCAGTTTGTCCGAGGCGTGAGGCACAACGTGCCACGGTTCAGGCAGGTCAAGCACTAGCCTGTCAATCCCATCATCCTCAATGCCCTCGTAGATATTTTTTTGCTTCAACGTAAGGTTATGAGGATCGGAGTTCGCCAGCTTTACGTTCGCTAACGTTTGATCCAGCATATCCTGGCGTGTGTCATAGGAAATCACCTGCCCGGATTCTCCAACCGCCCTCAGGAGGGTCATCGTGGTCGCTCCAGAGCCTGCGCCCGCCTCCAGCACTTTTGCGCCAGGGAATATGTCTGCGTACACCAGGAGCGTTGCCAGGTCTTTAGGATACATCACGGTGGCGATTCGGGGCATCCGCAACGTGATGTCCGCCAGCGTTGGCTTGTAAGCGATGATTCTGTGGCCGGAAGGCGACGTGAGCCAACTGCCATAGGGCATTCCGATTAGCTTGGACAGATCGAAGTTGCCGACATGGGACTCAAATCGGTTGTCCTGTGTCAGTTGGACGAGGTATTGACGGTCTCTGCGGTCGACGATCAGAGCCTGGTCGCCCTCGCTGAATACGTGCTCTTTTGGGGTCGAGTCATCACTCATGGGGTATCACGCTCGTTATCAGATTTCCCTCGTATTCTAGCCGATCGATGAATCGCAGAAACAGTGTGGGCGGGTCAATCAACCCGCCCACACGTGGATATTATCGCGATGTTGTGATCTAGAGCTTGTCGATCTCGGCCATGATCGCTTTGGGATCGATGTCCGCGGCGTTGCCGAACTCTTGCTTCCAACGGACGATGCCTTCTTTGTCGATTATGAACACCGATCGATTGGCTGTGCCACGCTCTTCGTTATACACCCCATATAGTTTAGACATCGCGCCTTTCGGCTCGAAGTCGGCGAGAAGGGGGTAGGGAATCGATCCCACTGAAGCCGCGTAGGCTACCTGAGTCGGTCGAGCGTCTGTGCTAATACCCAGAACCTGGGTATCTCTCTCCTCAAATCCAGAATTGAATATCCGGAATGTGGAGACCTGGTGCGTTCAACCGCCTGTGAATGAGAATATGTGGAACGATAGAACGACGTTGTTCTCGCCTTTGAAATCGCTAAGACTGACTCCTGACCCGTTGTGGGCCGGGAGCTTGAAATCTGGAGCTGCCTGTCCGACATCTACCATAGTTCTAATCTCCTAGTTTTGGAGTTATGAGGTCTAATCACGACGCCCCTCTTAAGTTATCGGGGCGTGCGCCGCTTGGATTGTACAAAACTTCGAGAATTCCTGCCTCTAATTCAGGATTCTCTACGCCAACGAAGGTTTGGTCGTCTGGCCGCGCGGGCCTCATCTACGCGAGTGTTTGGCGTGTTGTGAGGCGCATTATGCAGCAGGTCAGGGTCGTCAGCCGCTTCCTGGGCGATGGTTTTCATGACCTCGATGAAGTAATCCAACGTCTCTTTGGACTCGGTCTCTGTCGGCTCGATCATCAAGGCCTCTTCGACAATCAACGGGAAGTACATCGTTGGAGGATGTATGCCGTAGTCGATGAGACGTTTGGACACGTCCAACGCGCTTACGCCATGATCGCGTTTCAGGTTCCGTGCTGAAAAAACGACTTCGTGCATGCACGTTCGGTCGTAAGGCAGGTCGTAGTAGCCCTTCAACTGGCTGAGGATATAGTTGGCGTTGATTACTGAATCCTCGCTGATCTTTGGTATGCCTTCTTTCCCCAGAGTGGAAATGTAAGCGTAAGCTCGGACCAATGCCCCGAAGTTGCCGTGGAACGCGCCCATGCGACCGATGGTCTTGGGGGGCGTTCCCAGAGAGAAATATTCGTTGTTATCGGAGCCGGTGCGTGTTGCGATGGGCAGGGGAAGATAATCAACCAACCTTTCGCCGGCGATTACCGGACCGGAGCCTGGACCCCCGCCTCCGTGGGGTTGTGTGAAGGTTTTGTGCAAATTGGAATGTATGACGTCGAAACCCAAATCGCCCAGCCTGACACGACCGACGATCGCGTTGAGGTTTGCGCCGTCGCCATACACGATGCCTCCGGCATCCCGGACGATCTGATTGACTTCAAGAATGTTTGTGTCAAACAGCCCAAGCGTGCTGGGCAATGTGATCATGAGAGCCGCAAGCTCGTCGTCCGCGGCGGCTCTTATGGCGTTCAGATCGGTGTTGCCGTCGGCGTCCGATGGAAGGGACACAACATCGAAACCAGCCATTGCCGCGGAGGCGGGGTTGGTCCCGTGGGCGCTGTCAGGGATGAGGACTTTCTTTCTTTGGGTGTCTCCCCGCTCCAGATGATAAGCGCGGGCCATGAGCATCCCGGCAAGCTCGCCGTCAGCGCCGGCCATCGGCGCCAGGGACACTCCCACCAGGCCGGTGATTTCGGCCAGTCGATCCTGTAGCTCCCATAATAGTTTGATGGCTCCCTGAACTGTAGATTCTGGTTGAAGCGGGTGAATCTGGGCAAGGCCCGGGAGGGACGCAACTTCGTCGTTCAACTTGGGGTTGTACTTCATAGTGCAAGAGCCAAGTGGGTAGAAATTGTGGTCGATGGAGAAATTGAACTGGCTGATCTGGGAGAAGTACCTTACCAGATCGCCCTCGCTTAACTCTGGCATCTCAAGCTCTTCTCGGAGAATTTCGCTATCGGGCAATTCTGACTCCGGCACGTCCAGAGGGAGCAGCGTGGTTCCGATCCTGCCGGGAGAACTGCGCTCCATTAGAAGTTGACGACGATTCAGCTCGAATTTTTCGAGAAGGGATGTCATTTGCCTGTTCCGATTTCCGCTAGAGCGCCGGCCAGTCTTTCGATCTCTTCCCGCGTGTTGACCTCGGTGGCGCACACGAGCATCCCATTGGGGACCTGGGCGGTGATGTCCAGTCCACCGATGATCTTGTAGTCCAATAATTTTTCGTTTAATTCTGAGGGGGGCAACGGGCATTCGACAACAAATTCTTGGAAGAATGTCTCGTCTGTTTTTACCGAATAACCTGGTAATTCGTCAATGAGTGTGGCCGCGTAGTGGGCTTTATGATAGCAAAGTTCGGCTACGTGACGCATGCCTCGTTTCCCATTGGAGGACATATATACCGTGGACATCAACGCGATGAGGGCCACGGCGGTGCAGATGTTGGAGGTCGCCCGCTCACGTCGGATGTGTTGTTCACGTGTTTGGAGCGTCAGCACGTAGGCGGTGCGATCCTTGGTGTCGACGGTCTTTCCGACGATTCGTCCAGGCATTTGGCGGATGTATTCTTGCTTGCAGGCGAACAGACCCACGAATGGGCCACCGAATGTCGGAGGTACGCCCATCGGTTGTCCCTCGCCCACGACTATGTCGGCGTCGTAGTCTCCAGGCGGCTTGAACATCGCCAGCGAAATCGGGTCTGCGCTTACGATGAGCAAAGCGCCGTTGTCATGGGCTAGCTTTGAGAGCGCTGCCATATCCTCCATGTAGCCAAAGAAGTTGGGCTGCTGAACGATCAGGCAGGCTGTCCCTTCTTCCAACTCGGTCTGACTGCTCGTGAAAGTGTCAATTTTAAGTCCGGGAGCCTGAGCGTAGGTGTCCAACACTTCTCGGTACAGAGGCGAGACTGTGTCCATTATCGAGATTCGGTCAAACTTGGTGATCCGCGCCGCCATAAGCGCCGCTTCGGCCATCGAAGTCGAGCCATCGTACATGCCCAGATTGGCGACTTCCATGCCTGTCAACTGGCTAATCAACGTCTGGAACTCGTAGGCTGTCTGAAGGGTTCCCTGGGAGACTTCAGGCTGGTAGGGCGTATAGGCAGTCATGAATTCGCTGCGGCCAGTAATCTGTCTGACCACAGCCGGAATGTGGTGGCGATAGACCCCCGCTCCCAGGAAGCAGGCGTAGTCGCCGGGAACCATGTTGCTCGCGGCTAACTCCTGGGCATAGGCCATCAATTCCGGTTCCGAGAGCGCCGGAGGCAGATCTAGAGAATCGGTTGTGTAGCCTTCGGGTATGTCTTTGAACAATTCTTCGACAGAGCTGACGCCGATGGCTTCAAGCATCTGTTGTCGGTCATGGTCGGTGTTGGGAGTGTACGGAGACTGGTAGTCATTGCCTGACATATTGCGATCAGGCTCCAGATTTGAGGAACGAGTTATAGTCATCTGCAGAGAGCAGGTTGTCCAATTCAGAGGCGTCTTTGATTTCCATCTTCAACATCCAACCTTGCTCGAAAGGGCCTTCATTAACCAGTTCCGGATTGTCGATCAGCGATTCGTTGCGCTTAATGACCTTGCCGCTGACCGGGGAGTACAGATCGGACACCGCCTTCACCGATTCGATCTCGCCCATCTTCTCACCCTGGATCAGTTCGGCGCCCTCATCAGGTATCTCGACGAACACCACGTCGCCCAGACTGTCCTGAGCGAACTCGGTGATGCCCATTACGACCACCGAGTCAGATTCGCTCCTGACCCATTCGTGCTCCTTTGAGTATTTCAAGTCTGGGGGGTTCATGCGTTGCGTCTCCGTGTATAGAAGGGAAGTGTGGTTACTTTGGCTTCGACCGGACGCCCGCGGATTTCGATGAATATCGTGGAGCCTAGGGTCGAATATTCGATAGGAACATAGCCCATACCTATATTCATGTCAAGCGTGGGTGACGGGCCTCCGCTTGAGACCTCGCCGATGGCGTTTTGTCCATCCGATATGACGTATCCGTGCCTGGGTATCCCTCTACCGATCATGCTAAAGGCCGCCAGTTTTCGGCTCGGGCCTTCGTCTCTGATCTTCCTTAGTATCTGGCCTGCCACGTAGCCATCTCTATCGGGATCGACGAATTTATCCAACGCGGCTTCGTAAGGGTTGATCGAAGTGTCCATGTCGTTGCCGTGCAGGAGCAAGCCCGCCTCCAGCCTCAGTACGTCGCGGGCGCCGAGACCACATGCTGCCGCGCCCAGGTCCATAAGGCCTCCCCATATATCCGATGCGGCTTCGGCGGGAAGGATTATCTCAAACCCGTCCTCGCCAGTGTACCCCGTCCGCGCCAAAAATGAATCGTGCCCCAATACCTGAGCGTCAATTGCTCTGAATGGGCGCACTGCCGACAGGTCGGTCTCGGTCAGCTTTTGGAGGTATTCTACCGAGTTCGGACCCTGACAGGCGATCATGGCGGTCTGGGTTGTGACGTTCGTTATCGTGAGTTGGGCATCGTCCGGGGTCCAACGTTCGAGCCATTTCACGACAGGCGGGGTGTTGGACGCATTAGGTATGAGCAAGAATTTCTCGGCGCCTCGCCGATATATAATGCAATCGTCGATTATGCCCCCATTCTCGTCGCAGATAACGTTGTAGCGGGCGCGGCCCTGCCTGAGTTTCGGGACGTTAACGCTCAGCACGCGGTCCAACATCATTGCCGCATACGGTCCCTCGATCTCTAGCCTACCCATATGGGACACGTCGAACAAACCGGCGTTGGAGCGGACCTGGTTCACCTCCTCCAGGATGCCGCCATATTGAATTGGCATCTCCCAGCCCGCGAACTCCACGATGCGAGCGTTCAGCCGCTGATGTGTTTCAAAAAGGGAGGTGCGATCGAAGTTGTCAGAAGTAGACATGGAGTCATCCAATTCTGTCTATTGCGCTTCGGCGTGCGTTTATGTTGCTGAAGATGAATTTCATCGTGCCTGTGACCCAGACGGCATCTTATAGAGGTGGCCGTGTTGGTGTCAACGAGATTGGAATGGCGGACTTGAAATGGCCCAGATCCAACTCCGTTGCTCTCCGAAAAACATCGCGATTACCCGGCTTCGACTCATTGATCTGAATGTCGATCTGCTATACTGGGAACGTACCCAAACCCCTCCAAACAATGCCCGTCAACCGTGGCGGCAGGGACTATTCTTCGATAGTTTGAATATCGGAGTTTCCAACACAAGGAGTTGTGTGACAAATGGACGGGCGATCAATGCGAAGAAGCCTGATTTACCTGCTGATTATCGTGGCAATAACGGCCATTGTGTTCACGCTGTTTTCTGACTCCGTTGGCGGTTCGCAGGAGATTTCGATTAACGAAGTCGTGTCATTGGCCGCGGGAGGCGATTTGGCCGTTATCGAGATACGTGGCAACGAGCTGGATATCCTCACGGTCAGCGGCGAAGCGCTTACCTCCCGCAAGGAGGCCGAAGCCAGCGTTGTCGAACTCCTGGAACGGGCTGGCGTTGATCCCCTCACCACGAAAATTGAAATAGTCGTCAAAGGCTCCAGTGGACTTTCCAGCCTTTTTGGAATTTTGTTCAACTTCCTGCCTTTGGTTTTCTTCGGCGCCATACTGTTGTTCATGATGCGGCAGGCGCAGGGCAACTCTAACCAAACATTCAGCTTTGGACGCAGTCGGGCCAGGGTGGCTACGGGCAACGGCCCGACGGTTAGCTTCGACGACGTCGCCGGCGTCGAGGAGGCTAAAGAGGAGCTTCTAGAAGTAGTCGAGTTCCTCAAGTTCCCGGAACGATTCCTTGCACTAGGAGCCAAGATTCCCAAGGGCGTTCTGCTTATCGGCCCTCCCGGGACCGGCAAAACCCTGATGGCAAGAGCCGTGTCAGGCGAGGCAGGCGTTCCCTTCTTCTCCATATCCGGCTCCGAGTTTGTGGAGATGTTCGTTGGCGTTGGAGCCAGCCGTGTGCGAGACCTGTTCGACCAGGCCAAACGCAACTCACCGTGCATAGTGTTCGTGGATGAGATTGACGCTGTGGGACGGCATCGAGGAGCCGGGCTTGGCGGAGGCCATGACGAGCGCGAACAGACGTTGAACCAGATTCTCGTGGAGATGGATGGTTTCGACACAGCGACCAATGTGATCGTCCTGGCGGCGACAAACCGACCTGACATTCTGGACCCTGCACTGTTGAGACCTGGAAGATTCGACCGACGGGTGACGTTGGACAATCCAGATATACGTGGGCGCAAGCAGATTCTTGAGGTTCACTCCAAGGGCAAGCCTCTGAGCGCAGACGTGGACCTCGAATTGGTTGCGCGCCAAACGGTGGGATTCAGCGGCGCCGATCTGGCAAACCTAGTGAACGAATCAGCGATCCTGGCCGCTAGACAGAACCAGAAAGAGATCGGCCCCCAAGAATTTTACGAATCTATAGACCGAGTGACGGCTGGCCCTGCGCGAAAGAGCCGCCGTATCAACGACCGAGAAAAGCGAATGACCGCCTACCACGAATCAGGCCATGCTCTGGTCGCTCACATGCTGCCGGAAGCCGACCCAGTGGCGAAGGTCACCATCGTCGCTAGAGGCCATTCAGGTGGGTTCACCAAGACGATACCCACAGAGGACAGAAGCCTAATTACGCGCAATCAGCTTGAGGCCAAACTGGCGATGGCTATGGGCGGCAGAGTTGCCGAAGAGTTGGTGTTCGGCGAGATCACCACCGGTGCTAGCAATGACCTCGAACAGGCGACAAACATCGCCCAGACGATGGTGACACGCTACGGGATGAGCAAGAAGCTAGGACCGAGGACATTTGGCAAGCGCGAAGAGATGGTGTTCTTGGGCCGAGAAATCTCTGAGCAGAGAGATTATAGCGACAGAGTTGCCAAAACCATCGACGAAGAGGTTCGCCGTCTCATTCAAACCGCCTACGACACCGCCAAGCGCATTCTCACAGAAGAGAGAGTCAGGCTGGACCACATCTCTGACTACCTTCTGGAACACGAGACGATTGACGAAGAGCAGGTGCCAGATTTATTCGATGCACCGTTCGATGCTCCTCCCGCTGCTGGCATGCCACCAGTCCCAGCGCCAGTGCCCGGTGATTAGGCGCCGGCAATCAAGGTTCGAGTGAATATTCATAGGGGCTGGCGCAATCGCCAGCCCCTATTTATTGTCGGAGAGAGATGCGCCGCTTAGTCGACGGATTTCCAGTCCTCGACAAACTCTAACGGACTGGTGTCGCGCTGAGCGGTTTTTCGAAGTGGCCTTTAATGTTACCAATCGCATGCGATCCGTCCCCATCCATGCGTCGACTGAAGTAGCGCCTCTTCCGAGAAATTCTGCGGCTGTGCGCCCGAGCGTGAACACGTTGGTTACCTGGTCAATTATTGCGCCTTTGTTCCACCCTTCCGGGGCCATGAACCGCCTTGAACCGGGAAGCCGGTTAGCGTCCAGAATGAGTGGCCCGGTTCGATATTCGTCCAAGTCGAACACGGACGTGCGCGAAACGTCCTAGTCATAAATGAAGCAGCCGTCGTAAAGGTCAACAACGACGTCACCTCGATCCGCCAATGTGAGTTGCACATCGAATATCGTGTTCAATGATTGGACGATATCGTCAACTGGTGCCAACCAAAAACGGACGCTTGGGATCGTCAGATCGACTCGAAGCAGGGCTGCGGAGTACCGACCGCTCGCGTATAGGTTCTCGCTTGGAACCCAATCATAGACCAGCGCGACGCCATTCGCGGTCTCGAATCTGTTGCTCAGGCGGGGCAAAGCGGCGTGGCGCACATTCATGTTTAGATTGTACACTCGCTCTAGAGAGGCAAGACCTCGCGGGTGATTAGAATGCTTAACAAACCAGCGCCTGTCAGACGACAAAACGCCGTAGGAAATGCGGGTGGAATCCTGATCTCGAAACGCTCGAAAAACTTCGCCGACACTTCGTAGGCAGTCTTTGATATCCATCTGGATTTTGGTGACCGTTGCCAGTGAATTGGGCATCGAGGAGTTATCCTAATTCTCTATTCGACGCCGTAGGGGTCTCATCCGATCGTGGTTCGAGAGATTATCATTTCGTGTTTCATGAACTCTTCGATGCCCAATCAGGTGAATCCGCGCGATTCTACGCTTGAGTACTACCGGTCTGCGCCCGTAGTGTACTATATATTCGGCCTGCGTCAGATGTCTTTTCGACGCCGGTATTTTCTATGTGAGTGAGGACTATGGCGAGGCACAACCTGATACTGGCTGGAGGCACGGTTCTGGACCCCAAGAACGGTCTCGAAGCGCGGGCAGATGTTGGAATCACCGACGGCAAAATCGTGAGGGTCGAGCCTGAATTGGACCCGACAACTGCCGATGACGTTATCGACGTCAGCGGCATGTGGGTCATGCCCGGACAGATCGACACCCATGCCCACGTCGCCGGACTGTCTCGAAACTGGGACCCCGCTTTAGGCTACGGTATGCTGGCGCGAGCAGGAACGACGACGGTTCTGGATATGGGAGGCACCGGGCCTACATTGATCGACGGCATCAAGCGCAGAGGCGCAGGGCTGAACGTAGCCGGCCAGTTCGCTCTAATCCCCGGATTGACTATTCCCACCGGCAAGCTGCCCTATCGCACGATGGGAAGCATCGTTGATAATGCGCTTCGACAGGGGTGTCTGGGCGTAAAGATTCTCGGCGGATACCATCCGTTTACGCCGGAAGATAGCGCAGACATCATCGCCGCTTGCAACGAGCGTCGAGCCTACGTCGCCTTTCATCTGGGCACAACCGACACCGGCAGTCAGATTGACGGCGTTCGGGAAATTCCGAAGTTGGTCGGCACAGGAAGGCTCCACGTTTGCCATGTGAACTCCTACTGTCGAGGCGTCATTGACGACGCTGATGATGAGTGCGACGAGGCGTTGGAGATTCTGGAATCTATGCGAGGACAACTGAACTCTGAGGCGTACCATGCCATCCAAAATGGAACCAGCGGACGCTGTGACGAGGATGGGCAGGTCATGGCCGATGTGCCGCGCAACTGTCTAGCACTCCGTGGGTACGAATTGTCCATCGAGGGGATGAGGCAGGCGATCACTGACGGATACGGCTCGGTTGTGGCACAGAAGGGCGGCCAAGTTTACTATGCCAGGGGCGCAGAGGCTTTGAAGATGTTCGACGAGGCCAAATCCAACGTCGGAATGAGTTTTCCAGTTAATTTGCCAGCTTCGGCATTTCGATTGACCACAGCCAAAAACGAGTCAGAGAATTTTATTGTCGACGCGATCAGCACTGACGGCGGCTCCCACCCTCGGAACGTCGCCATCCAGTCTGCGATGGCGCTGGTGGGATTCAACGCCCTGACCCCCCTTGAGATGGCCGAGAAGCTGTCGTGGAACGCCGCAAAGATGCTGGGCCTGCATAACAAGGGCCATTTCTCGGAAGGCGCGGACGCAGACGTGACAGTCTTGGACCCGGAGCGCAATCAGCCTGAGATGAGCCTTGTGACGGGAAAACTCATCATGTATAAGGGGCAGCCGGTTGGCTCAGGCGGCACTTTGTTGGTCACCGAAGAAGGCCAGCGCACCGCCGCCGCGAGCGGACTACCTTATCAGGTTGTCGACATGTCCCAGAGCAAGCTTTACGAGGGTTTCACCGACTAGGTAATCCCGAAGTCAATCAGACGGTCGTTCCAGGGGCGGGTATGACAACCCCTCTCTGCTTCGTTCAACGGGTGCCGTCCCAGACAACAACATTAAATGCCGATTCCCATGATTTTCGTCATTGACGCAATTTATGAGGTGCATTAAATACTTAATATTAAATGCGAGGCGGTTAGCGCAGATGTCGGTTGTCAGGCTCTGGGTGTCGTTGGGCGTGGTGGTCTTAGGATTCGTGTTATCGGCTTGTGGGGACTCCGGAAATGAGAAGGTGTTTCGCATCGCAGGCATTCCGGATCAAAACGCGTCGACTCTGGCCCAGAAATATGACATTCTGACCGACTATCTCAGTCAAGAATCAGGGTTGACGGTAGAGTATGTTCCTACAGTTAATTATGCCGCGACTGTGACTTCCTTCAATCGGAGTGACATACAGATGGCGTGGTTCGGCGGGCTGACGGAGTTCAGGCGCGACTCGCTTCGCCAGGCTCGTTGGCTCTGGCGCAACGCCCGCGCGACACCGAATTCCACTCCAAGTTCATTGCGCAGTTAGACTTGACGTTACGACCCTCGAAGACCTGAACGGACTGACATTCACCTTCGGCAGCGAAAGTTCCACTTCGGCGCATCTCATGCCTCGTTATTTCTTGTTTGAGGCAGGAGTTGACCCAGAGACCGACTTTGATGGAAACGCCAACTTCTCAGGCTCCCACGACAAAACCTGGGCGCTAGTTGAGAGCGGGGCATTCCAAGCTGGTGTGCTGAATGAGGTCGTCTGGGACGAGGCAGTTGAGGAAGGCAGGGTGGATGTTTCCAGGGCGCGGGATTTTTTCGTGACCCCGTCATATTTCGACTACAACTGGACGGCCCGAGGCGACCTGGACGCTGAGTTCGGCGACGGATTCACCCTTAGGGTACAGAATGCGTTGGTATCCCTGGATGGCCGCGACCAGGACGTCCATGACCTTTTCTCAACCGATTCGTTCATCGAGTCTCAAAACGAAAATTATCAGGCCATCCAAGATATGGCGAAATTCCTCGGAATCATACAAAATTAATGGCGGCATATAACGAACAACGGCCGGCCATTAGGCTTGACCAAGTGTCCAAGTCCTACCCAGGCGGAATGGCCCTTCATGCGACATAGTTTGAGATCAACGCTGGCGAGGCTGTCGCAATCGCCGGCCGCAGCGGCAGTGGCAAGACGACTCTGCTTCACTTGATGGGCGGCGTGATTCAACCCGATTCCGGCGACATCTCTTTCAATGGTCATCGCCTCTCGGAGATGAAGCCGGGCAGAGAATTATCGAGCCTTGTCGGAGTCATTCACCAGCAATATGATCTCGTTCCCCATCTCAGCGTTTTGCACAACGTTCTTGCCGGTCGTCTGGGGCAGCGGGGCATTCTCCAGTCTCTGATGTCCCTGGTGTATCCCAAAAACCAGACGTTGGCCGTTGGGGCTTTGGAGCAGGTAGGCTTAGTAGACCGAATCCGCGAACGGACGTCGCGGCTGTCTGACGGCGAGCAGCAGAGGGTAGCCATCGCAAGGCTTCTCGTGCAGGACCCAGAGGTGATTATTGCTGACGAGCCGGCGGCCTCTGAATCCTGCTCGCGCCGCCGACCTTATCGACTTGCTGGCTAAAATCGCGCGAGAGTCGAACAAAACGTTTGTCGCCAGCATCCATTCCACCGATCTTGCCCATCAGCAATTCAATGGTGTGATTGAGCTGAGGAACGGCGAAAAGCAGTTCGACCTGCCAGTGGCCTTCGTGTCGCCTGAGCTTCTGGATGGCCTGTTCGAACTGGAAGGGTTGGAGCGTGAGAGCGTCGTCCAGGAGTAGATCTCTGGAAGGCCGTGGTCTTCTGACGCTTCTATTGGCAGCGGCGCTGGGATTGAGCCTTTTGTCAGTGGACTGGACCGGAGGACTTTTACACTCTAGGGGCGTGTCGTCTGCGGCCAGAATATTCGGAAGCATATTCACCCCGGAGCTCTCCCCGAAATTCTTGGGGTTAGCCCTGGAGGCCACCTGGAAGACGCTGACGTTCGCAGTCACGGGAGTGACGCTGGCCGTCGGAATAGGTCTGCCATTGGGTATTGCGGCCTCTGGTGTTGTTCAGAGAGGGATGGCTGCGAACCTCCACAGCGGCGGCAGCCAGGTTTGTGCTGGCGTTCTTGCGCTCGACGAATTGGTTTGGGCATAGTTGTTTGTTGTGGCATTTGGGTTGTCGCCGATGGCCGCGATTCTCGCATTGGCTCTGACGTACAGTGGAATTTTGGGTCGCCTGTACGGCGACTTTTTGAACGACGTCCCTCAAAACCCTCTGAGAGCGCTTCGGGCTTTAGGAGCGTCGGAGTTCAAGACTCTGGCCTACGGGCGGATTCCGATGGCTATGCCTGATATGTTGAGTTACACGTTCTACCGCTTGGAGTTCGGAGTCAGGTCTGTGGCGATACTCAGTTTCGTGGGAATACAGGGCCTGGGTTATCAGATTCAACTGGCTATGGATGACTGTTTTACTACCAGGTCTGGACTCTGATGTATTTCATGGTAGCGGTGATCGCCGCCATCGACGTTTGGAGCAGCGTCGTTCTAAGGAACCTGACTCGATGACCGTCCATGATCCGACACTCGATTTTCAGAAAGTTGCAAAGCCTGGGATCAGCGTGCCAATGGCGTCGTTCCTGGGATTTATCGGTTTGATCGTCGTGTCATGGCTTCAATCCTCTGGGGAGCTAAAAGTGGTTTCTCCGAACTGTTCATGACTGAAACCTGGGCTGGAGTCGCGGAATTTATCGGGCAGTTGTTAGGCAGAGGGACAGAACGGACGCCGGCGTTCCTTGATTTCGTTTCATGGCGCGGTGCGTTGTGGTTGTCCCTTGATACCATAGGAATGAGCGTCCTTGCCATCGGATTTGTGGCCCTGGCTGTTTTGTTCACGTTCTTGCCTGTTGCCCGGAACGTGGCTTTCGGAGAGCTTTCAGGAAGCCGATCGGCGCTAGGTGGCGTGGGTTTCTGTTTTATGCGGGGAGTGTTTGTGTTCACACGCGGTGTTCCCGAACTGTTATGGGCCATGCTGATCGTGTTCGTTTTTTCGCCAGGCATTTTGCCCGGCGCGATCGCTTTGGGACTGCATAACTATGGCATACTGGGCAAGCTGTCTGCCGAGGTCGTCGAAGACCTCGACCCGAGACCAGCGCGGGCGCTCAGGACCGCTGGGATTAGCAACTTGCAGATGCCACTGTACGGCGTTCTTCCCCAGGTATTGCCACAATCTTTGTACTATAAGCTGTACCGATGGGAGGTGGTCATACGCATGACCATCGTAGTAGGTTTCGTGGCCGCCCGAGGGTTGGGACGTGAGTTTCGGCTCGGCATGAGTTTCTTCCAGTACGATAAGGTTAAGCTGTTGCTGATGTGCTACCTTTTACTGGTGCTGGGAGTGGACCTCATCGCCGCTTGGTTGATGCGTCTGGTGAGATAGTCGTTTGGAGGCTCGATTGATAAGCCACGTTTACCTGGGTTTGGGTTCTAACCTGGGCGACAAAGTGGATAACCTGACAAGAGGCGTTACTTTAATATCTGAACGGCTGGGCGCTGTTGAAGTGTCGTCGATTTACGAGACAACGCCGGTGGGCTTTTCAATACAGCCCAGATTCTTCAACGCGGCATGTCGTCTACGAACTCGCGCTAATCCGTTCGAGGTGATGGACGCTATCCGCAAGATCGAGGCTGCGGTTGGGCGCCATAGGACGTTCGTGAACGCGCCCAGAACGCTGGACGTAGACATTCTGGTGTTTGGCAGTTTGGTGATTGACACGCCACCGGTTGCCGTCCCGCATCCGAGGCTCGCCGAGCGGTCATTTGCTTTGGCTCCGTTGGCCGAGTTTGGGCCAAGCCTCGTTCATCCGGGGCTGGGATTATCGATCGCGGAGCTTCTTTCTCGCTTACCTGACGAACCGCGGCGGATTGTTATGACACTGCGGGCTTGGAATCAGTCCCTCATTGAGGGAGGCAGCATGTTGGGGATGGTGTCTTCAATCGCGTAGGCCTCGCCACATGACGCGCAACGCAAGCTACCTTCGACAATCTCATCGCCTTCTTCTTTAGTCGCCTCAAGCTCCAACGTTCCACGGCAAACTGGGCACCTGAGTATATCCAATAAATCACGCTTCATGAGTTTATTCGCCTCGCGTTTAATATGAGAGATTCTATCGCAACAAGCCGGTTGGTGAACAGCCTGTAACAATCAGGCTTTCAATTGACGCCTTCGTCGGTCGGAATTATATTTGGAGCCATTCTGGCCTCGACGGTAATGCAGCGCTCAACGTTCAATGAGGTTGATCGTTAGAAAACCGAATCTTTGGCCGGATATGTCGTTAACATGCGGTTGTTTGTTGTTTGGTTGGGACTGGAGGAGTCCCATCTTGACACAACTCTATGATGAAATCGGAATCGGATACAGGGATTACCGTCGCCCGGATTCACGTATTTACACACCCATATTGCGGTTTTTAGGTGAGGCACGGACTATCGTGGATGTTGGGGCGGGCACTGGTTCTTCCGGCCTATCGGCTTCTCTGTGGTCGCCGTGGAACCCTCATTGGCTATGATCCGTGACCGTCAGACTGAAAGCACTCCAGTCGTGCAGGGGACCGCCACAGACCTTCCATTCCGAGACGGAGTTTTTGATGCGGGGGTAGCTATTCTGACCGTTCATCACTGGCCTGATCAGGCACGAGGGCTAACTGAATTGGCGCGTCTCGCCGTGAATAGAATCGTAATTCTCACTAGCGATCTGGCGGTGTCCCCACGCCCACTTGGACGCTGATGCCTGAGGCGCGATCTCGACCTTTTCCACGATTCCCGACGCAGATTTGGAGTCTGGAGTTGCGCGCCTTCGCAGCGACCTTGAGAATGGAACATGGGAGCAAAGGACCGGATATTTGTTGCGTATGTCTGTCCTTGATCTTGGCTATCGCTTGGTGATTGCGGAGGTGGTCGATAACTGACCGATGAAACTCGATCGGTTGGCGGTTTGCCGCTGATTCATGCGGCGGATCAAACACCTGCTCAGAGTTATTGACGGTTCAGTGCGGACTCAAAAATGACGTCGAGCGCATCAGCCAGAAGGAACACAACTAACCCCAGTATCACGAGGGTGTTGTAGCCGGACAATGCCCTCAAAACCTTCCGCAACGGCCCGGCGGGAGGCGTTGGGCGCTCTCGATGCATCTCCAAGAGGGCGGTCCTTCGGCGTCGGTCTCTGGCGAGTATGAACATCCAGACGGACAAGGCGATTTTGACGGCGAGAACAAGCGCGTACTGAACGCCGATCACTCCAGGGGTGAGCCGATTGAAGGTCAAAATTATTCCGGAGGCTAACAGCACGAAGATCGCAGTGTCGACCATCGCTCGGAATTCATCCGCTGCCGCGATGTTTATCTCACGCCCGCCCTCAGCCGATTTACGAAGCGCGGGGCGAAGGACGAACAAGTAAAAGATACTGCCGCCCACCCACGCGGTCGCTGACACCAGATGCGCCCACAGCACGATAAGCAGGAACAGGTCGTTGACGCTCATTTCTTTCGGCAGCACCCAACTCGAATTTTGCTACGAATTATTGTACACACCCAAGCAAGACGAAAGTCGGTCGGGTAATTGACATGGCCTCGAACAAAATTGAGGATAGGTCGAAACCGGTCCTCAAAAGAAAGCGTCGCATAAGGAAACGTGATCAATTCATGATGGCTAGTGTAAGTTCTTCGAGCTTCTCCAGATTCAGCGCTCCTGTCCACTTTCTGACGATGTTCTGGTCGCGGTCGATGAATAATGTCGTTGGGAACCCGGTGATCTTGTAGTCCATCACGATCTGGCCGGAATCGTCGGCGGTTTGGTCAGGGCCGAGCATGTAGTTGACGTTCAGCCTTTTAACGAAGGTCTGGCCATCCTCGACAGAATCCAACCCCAGAAGTTCGACGCCGATGACCTTGAGCCCGTCGCCCTTAAATTTCTGGTGCAGCAATTCAAAGTCGGGCATCTCAGCCACGCAAGGTGGGCATGACGGGAACCAGAAGTTCAACACAACAGGGTCGCCTGCGAACCCGGATAGAGAAATCTGTACGCCTGCCTGGTGCTCTTCGTTGGCGAACAGGACCAGGTCAAAGTCCATTGCTGGGTCAAGGTCTTTTGCGGCATTAGCGCTGGCCTGACTGCCGACAGGCTGAGCGCTGGATTGGCTCGCGGAATCTCCGGCTTCTTGACTGCTGCAAGCTACTAGCAGGAACATGGTTGCCGTGACGGTCAGCGCCGCTGACTGCCTGTTAACCCAGAAATTGCGACGTTTGAATCGCCTGAAAAATCGCGTCGGTTGTGTCCACATCTTCGTCATCCTCGCGCCAATCATATTACGTTGTGTTTCTTGGCCTTACTGATTGGATGCGCCGTTTTTTGTGAGATTCATGGAGTTTCAAAATTGGACGATTGTCGGTCCTCGTCGGAGGTTGCAAACCTCTGGATTTGCTGATCGAACCTTGATATTGAAGTAGCGGCGCTACTCGCCCTCTTGTTCTGCGATTAGTTCGTCGGCGCGTTGTTGGAGCGCGTCGGCCCGATCCGGCGGCGTCTGCCGGCTGTCCAAATATCGCCTGAGCGCCTGTTGAGGTGACAGGCCTCGCCCATAGGCTCCTGCCAACCGAGTCCGGGGCCTCTCGGTGATCTGGTGAGATATTGACGCCACGAAATGTGCCGGACTCAGCGCCTCCTGAATGTCGCCATCCGATACGTGCGCTTCCTGAGTGACCGGCATTGAGATTCTCAATCTGACGATGGCGTCATCTACATAGTGTCGCTGGATAGCCGAAACCACTGCGTCTGTGGGATTATCGTCGCTCGCGTCCACTTTCACGTCGATCGTCAGGAACCTTCGCGGCTCGACCTGCTTAAACTCAAAACTGGTCATCCGATCGCCTTGAAGTCGGCTTGGGTCTAACTCCACGACGCAGTAACCTTTGTCGTCGTTCTCCTCGCCGAAGTCGATCCTCTGAAGGCTCCCTGCATATACTACGTGGGGCAGCATTCCGAGGATTTGGTGCTTGTGGATGTGACCGAGCGCAACATAGTCTAGTTGAGGCAAAGTGACGGCGCTCTTGAGCAGCACATGATCGCGTCCTAGCATCATCGACTGTTCGGAACTTGTGGTTGCCTGACTCACAGTAACGTGCCCCGCCAGAATAGCCGGAATCTCAGGGTCTAGAGACTGGGCGTTGTTTTGAATGATGCGAGTCAGGCTCTCCTGGATGTTTTCGTTGATCTGTTCAGGCGTCAACTTGCGAGACTCATCTCTCGCCAGAAACTGGCTTCTCCGAACCCAGGGCACAGCGATGATCTGGATGGGACCTTTGGGGGTGTCGATGGTGTAGGTTTTCGGCGCGTCGCCTATCGTGACTCTTGGCACGTCCAGCGTATGGTAGATGTCCAGCGACGTGGCCCGACTGGCAATGTTGGGCGTGTCGTGATTCCCAACAAGCAGGAATGTGGGAATCCCAGCGCTTGAAAGCCGGACGATTCGCTTGGCAAACTCGCGCTGGTGTGTCTGTGACGGGTCTCGACTTTTGTAAGCGTCGCCGCAGAACAGCGCAAGGTCGATCTTCGACTCGATTGCATAGTCCACCAACTGGTCGAACGTCTCCAGGAAATCGCCGAGGCGGGTGGACAGTCCGGTTTCAGGGTCGAGTTTGGAATAATTCTCGACCCCTATGTGAACGTCTGCGAAGTGGAGAATACGCACGGGCACATCCTAATTATTGTCTTCAGCGGTCACGGTTTGTATGCAGACAGCTTCGCCGTCAGTTCTTCAACCAGATTTTCGATTGGAACTCGAATCTGTTCCATCGTGTCGCGGTCTCGGATTGTGACGGAGTTGTCGTCAAGCGAATCGAAATCGACGGTGACGCAAAGCGGGGTGCCGATCTCGTCCTGTCGGCGATATCGTCGCCCTATGCTCTGAGTGTCGTCGAACTGGACATACCCGCTAATCCGCCCGGATTTCTGCACTGTCGAGAACACCTCTCGCGACAGCGGACTGAGCCTCTCGTTGCGCGACAAGGGCAGCACCGCGACCTTGACAGGGGACAGGTCGGGATGGAGCTTCATCACAACCCTGGTCTCCGTCTTGCCCGCAGCCGAGACGGTCTCCTCCTCTGTATAGGCGTCCACCAGGAATGTCATGATGGCCCGTCCGACGCCGAAGGCTGGCTCGATGACGTATGGCACGATGTGTTCGTTGGCCTCCTGGTCGAAGTAGTCTAGGGTCTGGCCGCTGGCCTTCGAGTGGGCTTTCAGGTCGAAGTCGGTCCGGTTGGCGATACCCATGATCTCGCCCCAGCCGTTGGGATACAGATATTCGATGTCGTAGGTGGCTTTAGCATAGTGGGAAAGCTCGTCGGCATCGTGGGGCCTCAGCCGGAGCCTTTCAGGATCAATCCCCAGGCCTGTGTACCATGCCATACAGTCTTCTATCCATTGCTGGTGAGCCTTGTCATCCTCCCCCGGCTTCACGAAGTATTCAATCTCCATTATCTCGAACTCGCGGTTTCGAAAAATGAAGTTGCCCGTCGTGATCTCGTTGCGAAACGCCTTGCCAATTTGGGCGATGCCAAACGGAAGGCGTTTTCGTGTCGCCGTAATGACGTTGTTGAAGTTGACGAAGATTCCCTGGGCGGTTTCGGGGCGCAGCCAGACCTCGTTGGCCTGGTCTTCAACAGGGCCGACATGGGTCTTGAACATGAGGTTGAACTGTCGGGGTGGGGACAATTCGCCACCGCAGTTTGGGCAATTCGGCCCTTCGAGGTGGTCTTCTCGGAATCGGCGATGGCAGTCCTTGCACTCGACCAGTGGGTCGGTGAAGCTGTCCAAATGGCCGCTGGCGCGCCAGGTCTCAGGGTGCATAAGAATAGCGGCGTCGAGGCCCACCATGTCATCGCGGCTCCAGACAAATGTCTTCCACCAGGAATCTTTGACGTTGCGCTCCATCTCCACGCCCAAAGGGCCGTAGTCCCAAGAGCTTGCCAGTCCGCCGTAAATTTCACTGCTCTGAAATACGAATCCCCTGCGTTTGCAGAGGGATACAATCGTTTCTATGTCCACCTGAGTTTCGCTCTCAACCACGTTAACCTCGACTGTGCATGTGTTTCGGTGTATCTTCCCGGGGCAGTCAATAATTCAGAGAATCCACGCAAGTGCGATAGCATTGTTTAACGGATTTCCAGTGTATTGACCGTGGGGCTACAATTATAGCAAAGTGACCACCGGTTTCCTGCTACCCGTTCTAAGACGGATTACGAAAAATAGGATGACAAGCACAGGACGTTTGTGATCAGGCGAATTTTTCACAGCAAGCCAGGGAGCGCCGACGAGTTGATAAAGATTTGCGCTGACACAAGTTTCATGGTTAGGGGACTGGGTATCGCGGGGAAGCTGAAGGTTCTGTCAGACCTCAACGGTGGACGGACAGATCGAGTCGTCGTCGAATGGGAACTTGAGGACCTGAGCGAGGCGATGGCCGTTGGCAGCGAGTGGGACGAGGACGTGGACTCTCAAGAAGAATATGCAGACTGGTTTGAGCGATTATCGGAAATTATCGACCACGCCGAAGTCGAGATTTGGCAAACTCATTGAATACGGTTTCCAGAAGATCAATAGATTGCCAGAACCCAGGGCTGCGCAAATGCGCCCAGCCCTGTTTTACGATCTGCGAGCCTCATGCGTCGGGGTCGTGCTGACCCAAGAAGGGACGTCGTGCCCCGTCGTTTCCTGGAGTATCATCTTATCGATCGGCTCGACGCGCCTGGCATGTAGGGCAACCACAGGACCGAGGCGCCCGAAACAGCCCTTTGAATATGAGTCGGGCCATCTCACTTCTGGTCAATTGGAATGATTTTCTGATTGATCGAAATTCTTTCAACCGGTTCGTTTTGTCGACGGTCTCAAAGCGGCTTAACGGTTGACTATTCACTAACGTAATCCGCGCATATTTCCTGAGAATCTCAAGGTGTTTGGTTACTTGGTCTCTGCTCTCGAATGTTGTTTGACTCATCGTTGACCTCCTGTCAAACTCGGGCGCACTGATGTGTTGGTTTCCATGCACCCAGGCTTATCGACCAAGACAGGGGCAACCTGATTGCTACGTCAATCAACCCTAACAATTGGCCGACAGAGTTGATGGGTTGAGGGATGCTTGAAGAAAATAGCTGAAACCGGAGGACTGCGAGCCGATCAAAGTAAAAGTAGGAGGCCCTGTCGGTCAGCGAAATTGAACGATCGCATGAAGTTGACAGATTATTGGGTTTGAGCCAGAATCGAGTATCAATTAGTTGTGAAAACTCGATTGGCCCGATAGGTCAGGCAGACCATTTCCTGAACCTAATTTGTGAATCCAATCAGGCCGACGACGAAATTCATTAATAATCGGCCGATCAAATCGGTCTAGCCGCCGACACCATACCACGCTATGTGTATGCCGAAAAACGTCAGACCGATGAACCTGCGTTGGCACTCTTCGCACACATATGATTTTCTCACGCGGAACGGCCCGGAAGAGTCACACCAACGACAGGTCCTTGCAAATCCGATACGCATCACTCGCTCCTCTGTGACCGCATACAACTACGTAATGTGCATTTATTCACTCGTAGGACGAATTACTATATTAATGCATGACTTTCAAATGGTTGAGTGAAACGTTATCGAAGTGAAACCAGAGATATGATCGAAAGTGGTGTGCGGAGAGAATGAGAGAGGTGGCGTATCGTGCTGGATGAGCAAACAAACACAATCCAGCAAGGAGGATACGCCATGAGCAAGGACACGGTGATAGAAGCCCGAAATCCAGAGAAAGGAACGCGGGACGATCTAACAGATTTGCTTCGTGAAGGCGCAAAGAGATTGATCGCTGAGGCAGTGGATGCAGAGCTGTCTGCCACGCTAGCCCAGTTCGTCGACTACAAGGGCGAGGCAGGGCACAGGCACGTGGTTCGCAACGGCTACTCGCCCGAACTGAGAAGGGCTGACAGGTATAGGACCGGTGTCGGTGCGAGCGCCCAAGATCAGAGACCGCAGCGGCGCACGGATCAAGTTCACCTCGGCCCTTCTGCCTCCGTATCTTAGGCGACCTTAGGCGCGCTCAGAGTGTTGGAGAAAAGTATTGCCCTGGCTGTGCCTGAAGGGGATATCTACAGGCG
>Ga0207963_1000281_pt1 | contig 26309 bp, 25 predicted proteins | sample Knorr_S15_td_NAD_FD_185604 | JGI IMG/M metagenome (GOLD analysis project Ga0207963, IMG submission 185604) | Marine microbial communities from Southern Atlantic Ocean transect - Knorr_S15_td_NADW_ad_2500m_LV_A (SPAdes) (version 2) | ecosystem: Environmental > Aquatic > Marine > Oceanic | place...
CACAGAGAACACCTCAACAAGGTCCTGGAATATCCTGAAGACTCTGCCGGCGGATTAATGAATACCGACTTCATTACGGTCAGACCAGACGTCACCATCAGTGCTGTTATTCGTTACTTAAGGCTGCTTAAGGAGATGCCTGTCGACACAGATCAGGTGTTTGTTGTTGATAGGAATTTTACTTACCTAGGTTCTCTTCTCATATCAACCCTTCTGACAGAAGAGCCTGAACAGGTCATCATGTCGCTAATCAATAGTGATTTTTCAAAACCAATCCATGCCGATACAGATGAAGCCGAAGTGGCTCTCCTTTTTGAGCAAAGAAATTTAATATCTGCCCCCGTGATTGACGAAAACAATCAATTGGTTGGAAGGATTACGATCGATGATGTAGTTGATGTTATCCGTGACCAGGCCGAGCACTCAGTGATGTCAATGGTTGGTTTAGATGAAGATGAAGACGTTTTTGCACCGATTATTCAGAGCACAATGCGTCGCAGTATCTGGCTTGGTGTGAACCTAGTGACTGCATTCATTGCGGTATATTTTATTGGCTTATTTGAGGCAACCTTGCAGCAAAAAATTGCCCTAGCCATTCTAATGCCTGTGGTTGCCAGTATGGGAGGTATTGCTGGAACTCAAACCCTAATCATAGTGACAAGGGGTATAGCAACTGGTAGGGTGACAACAGCCAATATCAAGTCCCTAATCAACAAAGAGGTTGCGGTTAGTGTATTGAACGGTATTATTTGGTCATTCGTCATTGCCTTCGTAACCTATTATTGGTTTAGTGATGTCGTGTTGAGTGTTATCATTGGCTTGGCCATTATTGTTAATTTAGTTGTTGCTGCATTTTCGGGAGCATTTTTACCATTATTGCTGACTAAACTTAAAATTGACCCTGCCTTAGCGGGAGGAGTTATACTGACCACCATTACTGATGTGATTGGCTTTGTTGCCTTTTTAGGTTTGGCGGCATTGGTTATATAAGCTAAGAGTTATCAAACTTCTGCTAAGAACTTCAAATAAGATTAATTTTTAATAACCTTATGAAGCTTGTTTATACTCATGAAAATCGCTTAATGGTTCTGAATGTGAGGAACATTTTGAGCGATCATGGCATTGAAGTTGTTGTTAATAAGGAGTATGCATCGAGTGCAGCAGGCGGTTTGGCTCCTATCGATACATGGCCAGAAGTATGGATTGTAAATGATGACGATTTTGGCTCATCGATGAACATTATTGAGTCGCTTGACGTTGAACTTAAGACAGCGATGTGGCAGTGTAGTGAGTGCCTTGAAATGAACGATGAAACGTTCGATTATTGTTGGAAATGTAAGCGAGATAAATCTTGATATTTCAACACTAACTATTTGGATGTTTTGATGGAGCTTAATGTATGAATGTTTTTCATCTAGCATATACAGTTGGCGATCTTGATTCTGCAAGAAGATTCTATGGTGAACTTTTGGGGTGTCAAGAGGGTAGAAGCACAGACACCTGGGTTGACTTTAATTTTTTTGGCAATCAACTGTCGCTTCATGTAGGTGAGTTAGTTAAAAGAAGCAAAACCACCTCAAAGGTGGATAATATTTCTGTACCTATGCCTCACTTTGGTTGTGTTCTTGATTGGAACAGTTTTCATGATTTGGCTGACAAACTTCAATCGGCAGATATTAAATTTATTGTTGAGCCTAGTGTTCGATTTCAAGATTTACTAGGAGAACAGGCAACCATGTTTTTTGAGGACTATTCTGGTAATGCGATTGAATTAAAGGCTTATCGAAAACCCTCTGAAGTTTTTAGTAAATAGTTAATTGTGAGAACCGTAAATGTTTGAAGTATTAAGTATTGAAACGTTAATCGCTTTTGTTACCGCCTCGGTAGTTTTAAGTCTAGTTCCTGGCCCAGATAATCTCTTTGTTATGAGTCATTCAGCTTTAAAGGGTTGGAGGATTGGTTTTTACACCACGCTTGGTCTATGTACAGGCTTGATAGGGCATACAGTGCTTGTTGCGATAGGCGTTAGCGTTATCTTTCAAACTAGTGCAATTGCTTTTAATGGACTAAAAATCGTTGGTGCATGCTACCTTCTTTATCTTGCATGGCTTTCTGTTCAAAACAAAGAGTTAAATTTAGGTGGAACTGACAGAGACAGTACAAATCGGTCCTACTACTTTACTGGCGTTATTATGAATCTAACCAATCCAAAAGTGGCGCTCTTTTTTTTGGTTTTTTTACCTCAGTTTGTAAACACCAGCAATGACAATGTCACCATCCAAATATTTTTACTTGGACTGTTATTTATCCTCAGTGCGCTTTGTGTCTTTACATCAATTGCATATCTAGCTAGCTTTCTGGAAGATATTCTCAAGAAATCGAAAACGGTAAACAAGAACCTTAACATACTTGCAGCTTTGGTATATTTTGCTCTTGCAATTAACCTATTTTTTGTGACCTGGTAGACAGAATATATTTGAATGAATATTACATCCATAATTTGTGACTATGAATCCCATACTGAGGATATCTGTGCAATAAGATGCGAGGTTTTTGTTGATGAGCAGAATGTACCAGAAGAGCTAGAAATTGATGGCCTTGATGGCGAAGCGAAACACGTTTTGGCTTTTGTTGATGGTCTGCCAATAGGCACTGGCAGAATATTAAATGATGGACATATTGGTAGAGTCGCTGTTCTAAAGAATTACCGAGGCCTTGGAATTGGCAAGTCAATTATGAAAGATTTGATTAAGTGGGCCCAAGACATTAATCTAGAAAAGGTTTGGTTGTCTTCGCAATGGCATGCTCATAGTTTCTATTTAGATCTTGGTTTTGTTTGTGTTGGTGAGATTTACAAAGAAGCTGGAATTGACCACATTAAAATGTTTAAGGCACTTTGATTAACTTTAAATATATAAAAGATAAGAGTCCAAATTGCGTTTGATGTGTGAGATAGAGCTATGCTAGAATGCTTTCTTTAAGTTCTTTAAATGAGGATTCTCCTTGCAGTTCTCTGACAATTTTAAGAGCGAAATCTATAGCAGTTCCGACCCCCTGAGAAGTCATCACTTTGCCATCGATAATGGTAGATTGGTCATGGTGATAGCCGTCAATTCTTATCTGATTTTCGATACTCGGATAACACGTAAACTCTTCATTCAGAACGTCAGCAGTGTGAAGTGCTAGAGGTGCTGCACAGATGGCACCAATGTATTTACCCTGTTCTTTCATTTGCTTCAGTATTGATTGAACATTTTCGCTCTCACTGAGCACCAGAGTTCCTGCTAAGCCTCCAGGCAAGGTAATCATATCGTAAGAATTTATGTCAAGTGAGTCTATTAGACAGTCGGCGGCAACTTCGATTCCTTGGCCACCTTTAATGGTCATTTCAGTGACTCCAGCAACAGTGACATCAATGCCACCCCGTCTACAAACGTCAATAATAGTGATAGCCTCTATTTCCTCAAAACCCTCGGCCAAAGGGACTAGCATTTTAGGCATAAAAGTCTCCAAACAATATTAACTAGAGATACAGAATATCACATTCATTGATTAATGATAATGTCTTCTACTATTTTAGTTGAACGGTATGTTCGTTACTGTTGCTAGCCTTGAACCCCAAGGAGAATCTACATTAACTGTTGAACCGATAGCGTTAAAACCTTTATCTATCGTTGCAATGGATATGTTCTTTTTCAATCTTGGAGAGTATGCAGCGCTGGTGACTTTTCCACATGTTTTGTTGTTACTTGAGACCTTCCATGTGCTAGCGCAACCACCATCAAATGCTTTACCATCAATAATTAAACCAACCACCTTCCTAGCAACCCCTTTAGATCTGATTTTGTGGAGCGCGTCACGGCTTAAGTATTCAGCACTCTTATCGAGCTGACAAAACTTTTCAAGTGGCAATTCAAGTGCATTAGTGTTTAGATCCATGTCATTACCCCAAGAGAAAAGGCCTGACTCGATTCTTTCAATGTTGTTTGGAGAGCCCGGTTTAATGTCGTACTTTTTGCCCGCCTCCATAACCATATCCCAGAGTCTTTCACCCTGAGCTCCATCTCTTAGGTAGAGTTCAAAGCCACCTTGTTTACTCCAACCTGAACGTTGAACAATTAAAGGTATTCCGTCCAGTTCAGTTTCCTTGAAAAAGAAATATTTAAGCTCTTTAACCCAGTCACCAAAAAGATCCACCATTAAGGGTAAACTATTTGGTCCTTGGATAGCCAATGGGGAGACATCAGGCTCATCAATTTGGACATCCCAACCAAGTCCACAGGCAAGTCCACGAGTCCAAAGAAGGACGTCATTGTCCGCGATTGAAAGCCAAAAATGGTTCTCACCCAAACGAAGTATGATAGGGTCATTGACGACACCACCATTTTCATCAGTAATCAGTGCATATTTACCTTGTCCAATCTGAAGGCTGGAGAGGTCCCTTGGGGTGATATATTCCACGAAACGGTAGGCGTCATTTCCAGTTATCTCAACTTGACGTTCGGCGGCAACATCCCAGAGTGTGACATTGTTAATCAGATTCCAGTAGTCTTCATCTGATCCCTCGTATACGACAGGCATAAGCATGTGGTTGTAGATAGTAAAACTTTTAGCTCCAGAACGCAGCGTAGCTTCGTAATATGGAGACTTTCTTAAACGATTTGATAGTGTAATGTCTAAATTACCAGCCATTGTTTTCCCCTAGAGTCTAATGTCTGTTAAAAGGTTTTACAAGTCATCAAACCTTGTAAAAATAGATGTGTATTTATACCTTATTTTATTGCTTATTTACTATAAATTTTTAGTTGAAATATTATTTTTTTCTAGCCAATCTTTGAACTGATTTTTAATGGACTTTAATGCCTCTTTGTCATTACCCTCAAAACGCAACACTAAACAGGGTGTGGTGTTGGAAGCTCTCACCAAACCCCAGCAGTTTTCATAGTCAACTCTGACACCATCAATGGTGTTAATTTCAGAACCTGGAAAGTCAACATTGTTGGAGAGAGCCTTCATGGCATCATGTTGTTGGCCTTGTTCATCAAAATGAATATTAATCTCGGGTGTACTGACACTATCAGGTAATTCGGCAAATATCTCGGCGCAGGTTTTGTCAGTTTTTGAAATTATTTCTAGTAGCCTAGCCCCAGTATAGATAGCATCATCAAAACCATACCAACGATCCTTAAAGAAGATGTGGCCTGACATCTCTCCCCCAAGCTCTGCATCTGTTTCCTTGAGTTTGTTTTTTATAAAGCTATGACCAGTACGTGACATAATCGGTTCACCACCATGCTCAGAAATATCTTTTGGTAGCAAGGAAGAACACTTTACATCAAAGATAATTTTAGCCCCCGGTATTCGACTCAGAACATCCCTTGCATAGAGAATCATTTGCCGATCAGCCCAAACAATATTGCCGTTATTGTCAACCAAACCTAAACGGTCACCATCGCCATCAAAAGCAAGACCCAAGTCAGCTCCAGTATCGACAACTTCTTTAATTAAATCTTCTAAGTTTTCTGGATTTGAGGGGTCTGGGTGATGGTTAGGGAACCTTCCATCAACCAAACAAAAAAGTTTAGAAACTTTAGCGCCAAGTGATTCAAATAGTTTAGGTGCGATGTTTCCTGCAACGCCATTGCCGCAATCAACGACAATGTTGAGCTCTCGATCTAGGTCAATGTCAGACTTAATAGTATCCATGTAGTCTTGGTCAATATTGATTGAGGTCGAAGAACCGGAACCAGAAGAAAATTGTTGGTTGAGGATTCTTGAATACAGGTTCTGAATTTTGTCAGCTGAGAGTGTCTCACCAGCAATCATGATTTTAAAGCCATTATATTCTGGAGGGTTATGTGAACCAGTCACCATGACCCCTGAGCTTGCACCTTTCGTATAGGTTGCGAAATACACCAGAGGTGTTGGAACCATGCCAATATCAACGACATGACAGCCACTCTCAATGAGTCCAGATATCAGCGATTCGGATAGCATAGGTCCCGTTAGGCGTCCATCTCTGCCGACAACTATGCCTCTCTCACCTTGGGCAATTGACTCACTACCAATCGCCATGCCTATTAATTTGACTACTTCGGGAGTTAACTCTTTTTCAACAATTCCACGAATATCGTATGCTTTAAAGATCGAACTTGTAATATCCATTAAAATAGTTGATAAAATAAGCGTAATCTCTATTTTATCAAAGAATGATTTTAGAAAATGAAAGAAGATTTTGAAGTAATTGAAATAACACGTGACTCGATGACCATCAAAGCTGATAGACAGAGTGGCTGTAATTCGTGCTCTTCAAAAAGTGCATGCGGTACTGGGGTTCTTTCGGATTTATTTTCAGGCTTCAGTCTGTTTAAAAGGCCTTTACAGAAGGGTGTAAAGGCAGGTGACACCATTACTTTAGAGATTTCATCGAAAGAACTTTTTTTCCGTGCTAGCCAGCTCTATCTTATGCCTTTGTTGGCGTTATTTGTTGGCGCTTATCTTTCAAATCTTTTTTTTCCTTCAAATGATATTGTTCAAACTCTAGTTGGCCTGTCATCCCTGGCAGCCAGTCTAGTGCTGTTAAGGTTTTTAATTAGGTAAATTTACCTTCAATTATTGGGGATAATAATCCCGAAAGTTGAAATAAAGAACATCTTAGATTGAATTTAATTATATTTTATGTCTGAAAAAGATATTGATCCCCAAGAAACTACGGAATGGCTGGAAGCGTTCAGGTCTGTTTCTAGATTTGAGGGAGAAGATAGAGCAAAATACATCCTTCAGAAGCTCATTGATATGGCCCATGAAGACGGAATGGACCTCCCAGAAGGTGTCAACACTGCCTACCTTAACTCAATTCCTGTAGAACAAGAATCTGAATTAGTCGTTAAGCACGAGATTGAACATAGGATTAAGTCAATTATCCGTTGGAATGCGATGATTATGGTCGTTAAGGCGAACCAAGTGTCATCTGAGTTGGGAGGTCATATTGCTTCATTTGCTTCATGTGCCACACTTTATGAGGTTGGTTTTAATCACTTTTATCGTGGTAGTGGATTGGACCAGGGTGCTGACTTAGTCTTCTTCCAAGGCCACATTGCTCCTGGAATCTACTCAAGGGCCTTTTTGGAGGGCAGGATTACTGAACAACAGATGCTTAACTTTAGACAGGAGGCTAACCAAGAAGGTCTCTCCTCTTACCCACACCCATGGTTAATGCCTAATTTCTGGGAATTTCCGACTGTTTCTATGGGTCTTGGTCCAATTATGGCTATTTTCCAGGCGCGTTTCATGAAATACCTACATCACCGAGAAATCATAAAGACTGACAAGAGAACTGTTTGGGCTTATATAGGCGACGGTGAGACCGATGAGCCAGAATCATTGGGCGCGATTTCATTGGCTGGCAGGGAAAAACTCGATAATCTTATTTTCGTGATTAATTGTAACCTTCAGCGCCTAGATGGACCCGTTCGAGGTAATGGAAAGATAATACAAGAATTGGAGGGAATGTTTCGTGGTGCTGGCTGGAATGTCATCAAGGTTATCTGGGGTAGGGGATGGGATGCACTCCTTGCAAATGACTCCTCTGGGCTCTTAAAGCAGCGCATGGAGGAAGTTGTTGATGGTGAGTATCAGGCTTATAAAGCAAAGGATGGAGGTTACGTTCGGGAACATTTTTTTGGGAAATATCCTGAACTTTTAAAGCTCGTTGAGCATATGTCTGATGAGGAGATTTTTGCCCTTACTCGTGGCGGTCATGATCCAAACAAGGTTTATCAGGCATATAAGAAGGCGAAGGAACATGTTGGCCGACCTACAGTCATCTTGGCAAAGACCGTTAAGGGTTACGGGATGGGCGAAGCAGGAGAAGGGAAAAACACCACCCACAACCAAAAGAAATTAGCCGTAGAAGCCCTAATTAAAGTTGCCAAAAGATTTGACATTCCTGTCACTGAGAAGGATGCAGAGGAGCTTAATTTTTATAAGCCCGATGAAGATAGTGAAGAGTTAATATACTTGAGGCAACGTCGAGAAGCATTGGGTGGATATTTACCAAGCAGAAGTTTTGAGTTAGAGAAGTTCAATATACCGAAAATAGAAGTTTTTAAGCCATTACTAGAATCTAGCGGCAAAAAGAAAATGTCCAGCACAATGGCGTTTGTGCGCTTCCTGTCACTATTAATTAGAGATAAAGAGCTTGGTCCAAGAGTAGTGCCTATCATTCCAGATGAAGCCAGAACTTTTGGCATGGAGGGTCTGTTCGGGCAGATGGGTATTTATTCTTCCTCAGGGCAACTCTATGAACCTGAAGACTCAGATACAGTGATGTGGTACAAGGAAGACATCAAAGGACAAGTTTTGCAAGAGGGTATCAATGAGGCGGGTGCAATTTCTGACTGGATAGCTGCAGCAACCTCCTATGCATCTCACAATGTCACCATGATTCCGTTTTATATCTATTACTCAAAGTTTGGTTTTCAGAGAGTTGGAGATCTTGCTTGGGCAGCCGGAGATATGCGAGCCAAAGGTTTCTTGTTGGGAGGTACTGCTGGTAGAACAACTCTGGCTGGCGAAGGTTTACAGCACCAGGATGGCGACTCATTGATTGTTGCAAATACGATTCCAAACTGTGTCTCCTATGACCCAACCTATGCCTATGAGCTTGCAGTCATTATTCGCGACGGTATGCAACGCATGTACGAAAAGATGGAAAATATTTTTTATTACATCACCTTAATGAATGAAACCTACACTCACCCTGCAATACCAAAAGGGGTAGAAGAAGGCATTATTAAAGGAATGTATCCTTTAAAAACGATTGGAAAATCTAAAGTCGAAGTTCAATTACTGGGAAGCGGTGCCATTCTTAGGGAAGTCGAAAAGGCTGCAGAAATGCTTGACAAGGATTGGGGTGTCAAATCTTTTATCTGGAGTGTTACTAGTTTTAATGAAATAACCCGTGAAGCCCAGTCTGTTGACCGTGACAACCTCTTTCAAGAGGGCGACAACAAGAAAACGCCATACATTACTGAATGTTTGAAGAAATCTAAAGGTCCTGTGATTGCTGCAACTGACTATATGCGAAATTACGCAGAACAGATTCGTAAATATGTACCGGCACATTATGAGGTTTTAGGAACTGACGGTTATGGTCGGTCAGACTCTCGTAAAGAGTTAAGGTACTTTTTTGAAATAAACTCCAACTATATCACTTATGTAGTATTGAAGGCGCTTGTTGATGATGGAATCTTGGATTCAAAGACGCTCAAAAGTGCAATAAAAAAACTTAAAATTGACAAGAAAAAGTCAAACCCGATGTATACCTAAGGGTCTAGTGAACACTAAAGAATACTTAGAAAAGTTAAAATCAGGCGTTCAGATAAAATTTTCTGATTTCCTTGAATTGATAGAGCAAGAATATACATTTTCAAACATTGTTTTTACGAATAATGGTCTAACCAACTCTAAAGACGAAAACCAAGGTTCAGCCAAAGTTTTTTGTTTTGGATTGATGCACTCTCTAGATGAGAAAGATGTAATAAGATGTTTTGGTGAGCACTACAAATCAGTACTCGAGTCACCAGAGGATTTAACATCACATTTAAATATCCGAAACTTTATGAAAATGGGCTGGGAAGGAGTTTCAATTGATGAAACTGCTCTTTCAGTTAAATAGATTGATTTTTATAGAGGGTAAAAGCTAAGCAATTAATGACTGAAAATAAATCAATTGACAGGACAATATATAGCTGCTTTCTTGGTGCTTTCTTGATGCTTTTTCAGATTGGAGTTTATTTTGTTTATATCCCCTGGAATATTGAAAGGTTACAAATTTCCGAATCAGAATTAGGACTTGGACTTCTGGTTTTTGGTATATCAAACCTCATCAGTAATCAGATTTCAGGTAGATATATTGTGCCAAATATTGGTACAAAAAATTCCATGGTATTAGGTCTTGTTACTGTCGCTTTTTGTCCCTTGATCTTAGTATCAGCACCTAATTACTCATCATTTTTGTTGGCTTACATACCATTTGGAATTGGTGTTGGATTGTTTCACCCTTCTGCGCAATCTCAAATCTCAATGATTGAGAATAAGACATCTCGAATAATTACACCTGTATATCAAGCAGCATTCAGTGCAGGATCATTGTTAGGAGCTATTGCAGCAGCCTTTTTCATAAAAAATATAAGTGATCCTCGCTTAATATTTTCATTGTCAGGTTTGGTATTGACTCTAGGTTCAATAGCTATTTTCAGGCTTGGATTAGCAAAAAATTTAGAAATCCTTGAAAAAACTCCAAGATTTAGGTTACCAAAAAACAATATATTAATTTTCGGATTTCTCCTGATGATGAATTATGCAACCATGGGGATTATCCTTGATTGGTCAGCGCTTTGGTTAACAAGGGATTTGTTGGCGCCTCTATTCTTAGGAGGAATTATTATTATTGTGTTTAATATTGGCGAGATCGTTTCAAGACTATTAGCTTCAAAGTTAATAAAACGCTCTAGCGAGAGATTTGTTGGAGGATATCTAAGTATATTTTCTGGAATTATTCTATTTCTCTGCATAATGACATCAAATTTATATGTAATTGTTATTGGTATGGTAATTTTTGGTTTTGGTACTGCAAATTTTGCTGCAATTGTCATACGCCAAGCCATCAACATAACTGACGAACCAATCCCTTTGACTGTTTCAAATTTAGTCACTCTTGGTTTTGCTGGTTTTATTTTTGGACCTGCCCTTGTAGGTTATTTGGCAGAATACTTAGGTCTAACTTTTAACATGTATCTGCTTAGTGTAATTTGGGGACTCAATGGGGTGGCCCTTCTTGTTATGATGAAGCGTATAAAATATGCCTAAATCATAGACCTTCTGCAGTTTCACTGATCAGCATATCCACTACATCTTTCAGTGCATCCTCGCTATTTTTACCCTCAGCAATCGATAATTCGTAAGTTTTAAGTTGACGATGAGCGCTTGTTCCTCGGCTCAAAATATCCTTTGTCGCAGCAACTTCCGATTCACATCCGAGAGATTTTGCATCCTCAAACGTAAGCTCTATGAATTCATCTAGTAATTGTTTGAACGGAACAATACTGCCGATGCCGAAATCGATGAGTCCCTCGTCAAAACTATAACGCATTGCACGCCAGCGATTTTCCCTAATTAGCATAGGATTATACTCACGCCAACGTTGATTTTTGATTCTTAGCCGGTAGAGCATGCGTATCGTAGAGACAAGTAAGGCCGCTAGTGAGATTGCATCATCCATACGTGTACAGACATCCATAATGCGTGTCTCAAGTGTAGGGTATTTTGCGCTTGGTCTAATATCCCACCAAATCTTGGTTGAGTCTTCCATGACACCAGCATTGATCAAGATTTGTATATGTCGCTGATATTCAGCGTAACTTTGAAATTCAGCAGGTAACCCTGTCCTCGGTAAATTATCAAAGATGGTTAGACGATAACTCTTTAGCCCAGTATCCTCGCCATGCCAGAACGGCGATGAGCAGGATAATGCGAGTAGGTGGGGAAGTAAATAGGTGAGTTGGCTCATTAAATCAATACGCAATTCATCGTCACTAATACCGACATGCACATGCATACCACAGATAACCATTCTCCGAGCCACCGCCTGCATTTCTGTTGTTAGTAAATCATAACGATCTTTTGGCGTTAGTTCCTGCTCGGACCATCGACTAAACGGATGTGTCGAACAAGCAATCGGAGCTATACCGTAGCGACCTGTTACTTCTATGACATGTTTACGTAATTTCACGAGGTCTTGGCGAGCTTCCTGGATGTTTTTGCATACCTTCGTACCAATTTCAATCTGCGAGCGCAAAAGTTCGTTGGTAACCTGATTACCGAGCAATTCCTTGCAATCACTCAACAATGATTTTGGAGGATCAACGACAAGGCTGCGGGTCTCTTTATCAACCAACAGATATTCCTCTTCGATACCTAGCGTGAATTGTGGCTCATCAAGTGTCATCTTAAAGATTTCTGTGTCTCAATGTTCTTTAGTCTAGCGCCTATCGTATATGTACTAATGATTTCTTTTAGGGTATCCGATACACGCTCAACACCATCATCATCATTAATAAGATCCTGGCATATTTCGATACCCACATGAGGCAATCCAGCTGATTCAGCGTGAAAATCAATTGTGAAGTCTTCAGGATCTTTACCAGAGTATGGTTTATTATCACCAACGACATAACCTGCCTCGATGAGTTTGTTTAAAAAAATCTCAGCTGTCAAAGGATCTTTGTCCCAGAGAACACCTATTTCCCATTCTCGGTCATTACCATTCATAACAGGAGTGAAACTATGAATGGAAATAACAATTGGATCAATACCATGCTTATTTAGGCGAACGATCTGATTTTTGATAGCGTTGTGATAGGGCCAGTAGATTTCAGATGCACGTTTCTCCTTTTCATTGCGTTGCAGGTCGTGATTGCCGGGTACGTCAACACCATTGCTACACTCAAGAAACGCGCTGTCATCGATCAACTCACGATTACAGTCTACAATCAGGCGCGAATATTGACAGAGCACCGCAGTAGCACCAAGATTATCTGCAAGCGTCTCGGCAACTGCATTCGCACCAATATCGAGTGCAATATGGCTCACTCTATCTAGGTAGTCGAGGCCCATCGTCCCAAGCGAGCGTGGAAACCTATTACTGGCATGGTCACAAACTAGCAGAACCGGCAGAATTGTATCCGAATTAAGAATTACAAAAGGAGCTGGTTCATCAGGAGTTAGAAGTGTTTCTGTAAGCTCTTTATTTTCAATTTTCAATATATTAATAGAGTTTATTATCAATTGCTTTTCATAATATACCAATTGAACATTGAATACTCAAAATAATCTAACTAGTAGTGGGGAGGTTTGTCATCATTGATGACTTCTTGACTGGATTGAGGGCTTTTTAAGACTTCCATTTTCTCTTTTAATTCTTTGATCTGATTGTTGAGATTTTCTATCGTTTCGCCCTGACGAAAAACAACCATATTTAAATCATCAAGCATGTGTTGAATGTGTGCAATTTTTTCTTCGAGAGCTATGATTTTATTGTCAGGCATGAAACTCAATAATTTAAATAAAAAAGCCACCTTGCGGTGGCTTTAAATAAACTTACTTATCTATTAAAACTTTACGTGAAAGTTTAATTCGACCTCGGTCAACTCCAAGTACTTTAACCTCTATTTCTTCACCTTCTTTAAGGTAATCCTCAACTTTATTGACTCTTTCATGAGCAATTTCTGAAACGTGAAGTAGTCCATCCTGATTTGGCATGATTGTTATGAAGGCACCAAACTCAACGATCTTAGCAACCTTACCAGTATATACCTTATTAACTTCAGGCACTGCGGTAACGTCCTTGACCATCTGTACAGCCTTTTCAAAGCTCTCATCATCGTTAGCAAAGACATTAACGTTGCCGTCATCGTCGACATCAATGCTGGCGCCAGATTGAGAAATGATACCTCTAATTGTTTCACCACCCTTGCCAATAAGATCACGAATTTTATCAGTAGGTATCTTAATAACCTTTGTTTTAGGGGCATTCTTTGAAGCCTCATTTGGCTCGCTGATAACCTGATTCATTTGCCCAATGATATCAAGTCTTGCCTCTTTGGCTTGTTTAAGTGCGATTGACATAATATCTTCAGTAATTCCATCAATCTTGATATCCATTTGCAGGGCATTAATGCCACGCGATGTACCTGCAACTTTAAAGTCCATATCACCTAGATGATCTTCGTCACCTAGAATATCTGTTAGAACTGTGAAGCGATCATCATCCTTTACAAGACCCATTGCAATACCAGCAACCGGAGCTTTAATAGGAACACCTGCGTCCATTAATGCCAGTGAAGAGCCACAGACACTAGCCATAGAGCTTGAACCATTTGATTCGGTAATTTCTGATACCACTCGGATTGAATATGGATAGTCCTCAATACTTGGCAGACATGCAGTAATACCACGACGTGCAAGGCGACCATGACCAACCTCACGACGCTTAACACCCATAACACGTCCAGTTTCACCAACACAGTATGGAGGGAAGTTATAGTGAAGCATGAAGTGGTCTTCAATGCGGTCATTGGTTTCAAGTTTTTCAATCAGCTGTGCATCACGCTTCGATCCCAATGTAGTAGTCACAAGAGCCTGCGTTTCACCTCGAGTGAATAGTGCAGAACCGTGAGTGTTTTCAAGTACGCCAATCTCAATCGCAAGTTCACGTACAGTGGAACTATCGCGACCATCGATGCGAGGTTCTCCAGCAAGAATTCGTTCGCGGACAGTTGATTTTTCAATTTTTTTAATATAGTTTTTGATTTCATCAGAGCTTGCTGAATCGTCATCATCGCCGCCAAATTCTTCAACAGCAGTATCTTTAATTTGTCCCATTTTTTCGTAACGTTCCATCTTGTCAACGGTCTGGTAGGCTTCAGAAATTTGATCGCCAAATTTAGACTGAATATCAGAAAACAAAGATTCGTTTTCAGCTGGAGCTTCCCACTCACGTGGAGATACACCAACCTCTTTAGCAAACTCAGCAACACTATCGATTACAACTTGAAACTGTTGATGGGCATACATAACCGCGCCTAACATAATATCTTCAGAAAGCTCATTGGCCTGTGATTCAACCATCAAAACAGCATCTTTAGTACCCGCTACGACCATATCAAGGTCTGAAGTTTTAAGGTCAGAGTATGTTGGGTTGATGATATAGTTACCTTCTTGGTAACCAACACGAGCTGCACCTATTGGACCTTTGAATGGTACACCTGAAATTGCAAGAGCAGCTGAAGTGGCTATCATTGCCAGCATATCTGGGTCGACATTTTTATTTGCAGAAATGACCTGGATCATTACCTGAACTTCGTTCATGTAGCCGTTCGGGAAGAGGGGACGTATAGGGCGATCAATCAAACGAGAAGTAAGTGTTTCTTTCTCGCTAGGACGCCCCTCACGCTTTAAAAAGCCACCTGGAATTTTTCCAGCGGCGTAAGTTTTTTCAATGTAATCAACTGAAAGCGGGAAGAAGCTTTGACCTGCTCTAGCTTCATTTGCTCCAACAACACTAACCAGTACTTGTGTGTCATCCATACTAGCGAAAACAGCGCCGTGTGCTTGACGAGCAATCCTTCCTGTTTCAAATGTGATTTTACTATTGCCTAATGCAAAGCTTTTTTTAACGATATTCATGTTCATATTGTGTCTCCAATAAAATAAAAAAAGTTTTATGGTTTAACGCAATAAGCTTTATTTGAAACATACCCTGTAGGTATGCTTGAGATAAAACTTACCAAAATCCATAAAACCAGTGAATTATCCCCTAATTATTTTACTCCAATTTACTAAATTAACTAGTTATGACAATCTGTTAACCCATTGTTATCAGTTGATTTTTGGTTATTCTAGGGTTATTTAGGACATTACAATTATTATTTATGCTTCTAAGCATCTATATAATTAGTTTCTATTCTTATTATTTAAAACAATTGTGTATAAAACTGAGAGTCGCCTGTCAAGTATTATTGATAATGTAAAACATCCTTTAGAAAGTGAAACTTATCGGCTGAAATGCAAAGAAACTTTAGATAAAGAAGGTGTTTTAGTTCTCAAAGGATGGCTTCATCCAAATATAATTCAGAAAATTTTGAAGGAGGCTGAAAATCAGGAACATTTAGCTTATTTTTGCGTAAACAACCATAATGTTTATCTAGAGCCTTCTGATAATTCTTATTCTTCAAATCATGTACGAAATAGAAAAATATTATCTTCAAAGGGATGTATTACCGATAACCAAGTTCCAATTGATTCGCCATTAAGAATTCTATATAATTCAGATAAATTTAAGAGCTTTCTGTGTTTTGTGCTCGGTGAAAAATCCCTATATAAATACGATGATGACTTGTCTTCGATAAATATTCATTATGCGAATGAGGGTCAAGAATTAGGATGGCATTTTGATAATTCGTCATTCGCGATTACTTTATTAATTCAAAAACCTGAGGATGGTGGTTCTTTTGAATATATTCGTGATTTTAGAGATTATGAAAACAATGAGATGAACTATGAGGGAGTAACAGATCTTCTTAATAGTAAATGTAAACCGAAAGTTCTTTCTATGGAGCCTGGTTGTCTTGTCTTATTTCGAGGTCGTAATGCTGTTCATAGGGTAACTCCTACCATAGGTAATAGAGTTAGGGTTCTAACAGTTCTGGCGTACAACTCAGAGCCTGGAGTACAGTTGTCTGAGACTGCTCGGAAGACATTTTTTGGAAAACTATATTGATATATCAGCCAGTTTTTGAATATGAGTGAGAATAATAAAGGATTAAAATTTTATGACAATTTAGATTTAACTCATTCTCATAATGATGAAGATTTACAAGTTGTCTACAAAGAATGGGCACCTGCCTATGACCATGACAATGACAATTTATTAGGTACAGTGTCACAACCTTTGTCAGTTCAAATTTTCCAAGAATATATTAAAGACAAGTCACTAAGAATCATTGATGTTGGTTGTGGTACTGGTTTGGTTGGAGTGGAACTTGAGAAGGGTGGTTTTAGTAATTTCGATGGTATTGATATTTCTCAGGAAATGATTGATATTGCAAAACAGAGGGGTTATTCTAAACTATTTATTGGTAGTCTTAATGACTCTCTTCCTTGTGAAAATAATGAGTATGATGCTGCCCTCTGTGTGGGTGTTTTTACACATGGCCATGTAGGCTCGGACCGTCTAGATGAGTTGGTTCGAATAGTTAAACCTGGGGGAATTATTTGTTTTACTGTCAACGAAGGTGTTTATGATTCATATGGCTTTGACTCAAAAATTAAGAATTTAGAGTCTACCAATATATGGAAAATTTTAGAAATCAGAAAAAGTGACTATATGACTAAGAAAAATATCAAAGGAATATATTGCGTTGTCAAAGTAATTTAATTTTTAAGCTGTTTAAATTTAGTTTAATTAAAAAAATACATCTCTTTTTAAGGAATAAAAGATAAAAATAATGAAAAAAACATTTCAATTAACCCATCCAAAAATTAAGCCAGCAAGACTTATAGAGGCTGTTAGACGTGATGTTAAAAAGTACCTAAAAAGAGAGAAAAGAAAACCACTACCTGATGGTGTTGATTATTGGGATTTTGATTGTAAGTTTGGCCCTACAGAAGTTAAAGCTGAGATTATTTTAGCTTCAGAAATAAGTAAGTGTATTAGCGAAGCCGAGGCGGAAAACCTAGAGTCGTTTTATTTAGAGATTCTTGCTAAGCCAGGCTACAAAATCCTAAAACAATTATAACTATAGATACCTAGGATACTTTCTATTGATGGTAGTTTGGTGCTTCCTTGGTAATCGCAACATCATGCACATGTGACTCTGTCATACCTGCAGCGGTTACTTGAACGAATTCTGCTTTTGTGCGCATCGCTTCAAGGTTTTTACAGCCAGTGTAGCCCATTGAAGAGCGAATCCCGCCAACAATCTGGTAAATGATAGGTCGAATAGAGCCTTTGAAAGGTACACGACCTTCTATGCCTTCTGGTACAAGTTTTTCGGCTGCGAGTTCAGCTTGAAAATATCGATCTGAGGAACCATGAGCTTGACCCATCGCTCCTATTGAACCCATGCCTCGATAAGCCTTGTAAGAACGACCTTGGTAGAGTTCAACTTCTCCAGGAGATTCTTCAGTTCCAGCAAACATTGAACCTAGCATGACACTGTGGGCTCCGGCTGCAAAAGCTTTTGCAGCATCTCCAGAATAACGCACGCCACCATCAGCAATGAGAGGTATTTCAGTGTCCTTAAGTGCATCAGCAACGTCCGCTATTGCACTGACCTGAGGAACACCTACGCCAGCTATAATTCGAGTGGTACAAATACTACCTGGACCAATACCCACCTTAACGCAGTCAGCGCCAGCCTTCACCAAATCAAGTGCTGCCTGAGCGGTTGCAATATTGCCAGCAATAATGTCAAGGTTAGGGTAATCTTTTTTGGTTTTCTTGACCCGATCTAGGACTCCTTTAGAGTGACCATGAGCAGTGTCAATTACTACAACATCAACACCTGCATTGACGAGTGCCTTAATTCTTTCTCCAGTACCTTTTCCAACACCGACTGCAGCTCCAACAATTAATCTCTCTTGACTGTCTTTTGCAGCTTTTGGAAAGTCACTTGTCTTTTTAATATCGCTAACTGTAATCATGCCACCTAATTTAAAGCTTTTATCAGTTACCATCACACGTTCAATACGATGCTTTTGGAGAAGGGCGCGAACTGTGTCCATTGAAGCACCCTCACTGACTGTAATTAATTTCTTTTGTGGAGTCATTACACTCTCTACAAGTGCATCTAGGCGAGTTTCAAAACGCACATCACGACTAGTAATAAGGCCAACTAAGGTTTTGTTTGATACAACTGGTAGAGCAGAAATACCGTGCTGAGCTTGCAATTCAAAAACATCTTTTATGGTTGCTTTTGGTTCAATACTTATGGGATCTCTAATGATGCCAGACTCGAATCGTTTTACCTTTCTCACTTCTTTCGCTTGGGAGACCACAGACATGTTTTTATGAATAACACCCATACCCCCTTCTTGAGCGATTGCAATAGCAAGCCTGGCTTCAGTTACAGTATCCATAGCTGCAGAAATAATAGGTGTATTTAGAGTAATTTTTTTGGTAAGTTGTGTTGTTAAATCGACCTCTTTAGGAAGAATCGAGGAGTGTGCAGGCACCAATAAAATATCATCAAAAGTAAGTGCTTTTTTTAATAAATTCATAAATTTCTCCAGATATTAATATCGTCTACGTTTTACAAGTCCTGGCACTATATAGCCAATTACAATACCAAAAAATAACACCAGAGAGCCAACAATAAACCAATTTCTTAAGCTTGTGTCTTTTTCTATTTGGGAGTTGTTTTCTGCTAACTGTAGCTCTGTCTTTAGTTGAAGTGTTTCTTGTATGAGTCTCTCATTTTCATGCTCTAGTTTCAGTGCGTCTTGATAGATCTGTTCAATGTGTGCCTTCTCAGCCTGTGACTTAGAGCTCTGAACAACAAGGTCAGTGTTTTCTTGTTTTAGAGATACAAGTTGCTTTTCTAATTCCTCCTTTTCACTTTGAAATTTAGAGATTAGTAACTTGTTGGCGTTGTAGGTTCTTTTTAGTTTTTTTAACTCTTCACGTGCTGGTGGGTCTTTAGATAAATAGGATGCAATGATCCAACCAACAGTATCTTCATATTTGATTTGTGCCCAAGCATTATCATCTGTGATTTGTAATATAGACAGTTCTGTGCCTGAGGGTAGAGAACGGATAATATTATTACCAAAAGCCTTATCTGAGCGGATAGGTATGTCTACCTGATCTGTAATATAGACAATCGCATCGGCACTAACCATTGTAGCTAAGAAAAAGAAAACTAATGGTAATGCTTTATATTGTTTCATAGTGACGATTGATGTTAGTGTATCTTGCGTATAAAGTTAAAAATGTTTTATTTGTGTTTTTTTTGGTGGAAATTTTTTTAGTATTTTACTTCATAGTGATAATATTTTTTTCAATTGTAACTCTAAATTTCCTAGGGCTTTTTCTACTGAAGAGAGTTTCGATTGTTCTTTTTCAACTACCGCCTTTGGAGCCCCAGAGATAAATTTTTTATTATTTAGTTTGCCTGAGTATTGCTGTTGGTGTTTGATTAATTTATCAATTTCTTTGTTCAATCTTAATATTTCTTGCTCTTTGTCAACTAAACCTGCCAATGGGATAAGTATTTTCATTTCGCCGACCAGTGCGGTTGCAGACTCGGGAGCTGAATCATTTTCTGAAAGCTGCTTAATACTCTCCAACTTTGCAAGAGTTGTAATTATTGATAGATTGTTTTTGATATAGGCTTCATCTGAAGTCTTAAGATTTTGAATAAAGCAAGGCAAAGGCTTTCCTGGTGCAATATTCATTTCACCTCTAATTTGTCTTATGCCTAGAATAAATTCTTGTAGCCAAACGATCTCTGATTCAGAGTTTTTACTAATTAATGTCTGATCTATTTCAGGGAAGGGCTTGGTGATAAGTCTTTCGGATTTATCATTATTCAGGCTACGGCATTGCTCAAAAATCTCTTCGGTAATAAATGGAATTATTGGATGTAGTAATGTTAAGGTTTCAGAGAGCACCTTGATGAGTGTCGCCTCGCAACCTGACCTTGTTTCTTTATCATTTAAAAGTGGTTTTGATAATTCAAGGTACCAGTCACAATAATCATGCCATACAAATTCATAAAGAGTTTGACTCATCAGGTCAAGACGATAGTCAGATAAGTGCTTCTCAACAGCAATTTTTGTGTGCTGGAGGCGTGACAATATCCATTTGTCTGGTATTGATAAGGCGGCATCAAAGCTAATTGATCGAGATTCAAGTTTCATTAATACGAAACGAGAGGCATTCCAGAGCTTATTACAGAAATTTCGATAACCTTCTACTCGCTTCAAGTCAAACTTAATGTCGCGTCCAAATGAGGCCAGGGAGGTAAATGTTAATCTAAGAGCATCGGTACCGAATGGCGGTATCCCATTAGAAAATTCCTTTTCGGTTTGTTTTTTTATTTTTGAGGCCAACTCAGGTTGCATCATTCCCTGTGTTCGTTTTTCGAGCAGATCTTCTAAGCTAATACCATCGATTAGGTCGATCGGATCTAAAACGTTGCCCTTAGATTTACTCATTTTTTGGCCGTGACCATCTTTAATGAGTCCAGTGATATATATATCTTTAAAGGGAACATTGCCAGCAAACTTTATTCCAAACATAATCATTCTAGCAACCCAGAAAAATATAATGTCAAAGCCCGTAACAAGAACACTTGTCGGATAAAAGCGTGAAAATTCTGGAGTCTTGTCTGGCCAACCTAGTGTTGAAAAAGGCCATAGAGCTGAGGAAAACCAGGTATCCAATACGTCTTCATCTTGAGTTAATTCAACATCATTACCTGCCTGTTTTTGTGCCTCTTCAATGTTCTTTGCCACATAGATTTTTCCAGTTTTGTCGTACCAAGCAGGGATTCGGTGTCCCCACCAAATTTGACGTGAAATACACCAGTCCTCAATATTTTCCATCCAGTTGAAATAGGTTTTCTCCCAATTTTCAGGAACGAACCGAATATCACCATTTTTAACTGCATCAATAGCAGGTTTAGCTAGAGGTTTTGTTTTGACAAACCATTGATCGGTCATATAAGGCTCAATTACAGTATTGGTTCTATCACCTCTAGGAACCATCATGGTATGTGGATCAATTTTCTCTATTAAATTTTGTTTTTCTAAATCTTTTACTACAATTTTACGAGCTATAAAACGATCTAAATTTTGATAAGCTTTAGGAGCGTTGAGATTAATTTTTGCATCATCAGTCAGGATGTTTATATTTTCAAGTTCATGCCTTTGACCTATCTCGTAGTCATTAAAGTCATGAGCTGGGGTAATTTTTACACAACCTGTACCAAATTCCATATCGACATAATCGTCAGCAATGATTGGAATTTGTCTATTAGTCAGTGGCAAATTGACCATCTTTCCGATCAAGTGTTGGTAACGAGAATCATTCGGATGAATCGCCACAGCGCTATCACCAAGCATGGTTTCTGGCCTAGTTGTGGCAACCACCATAACCTCATCAGAGTTCGCTACAGGGTATCTTATGTGCCACAAAGATCCCTGTTCTTCGGTACTAATCACTTCAAGGTCAGACACAGCAGTCAAAAGTACGGGATCCCAATTAACGAGCCTCTTTCCACGATAAATTAATCCTTCGTTATAGAGTTCAATGAAAACCTTTTGTACTGCATCAGAAAGGCTCTTATCCATAGTGAAGCATTCTCTGTCCCAGTCCACTGATGCTCCAAGTCGTCTCATCTGAGAAGTAATCGTTCCCCCAGAATGGTGTTTCCAATCCCAAACCTTTTCTGTAAATTTTTCACGTCCAAGATCATGTCGTGAAATGTTTTGACGCTCGAGTTGTCTTTCGACTACCATTTGAGTTGCAATACCTGCATGGTCGGTACCAGGTTGCCATAAAGTTTGATTACCCTTACCACGATGGTAGCGAGTCAACACGTCCATGATTGTATGTTGAAAAGCATGACCCATATGTAAACTTCCAGTTACATTGGGCGGCGGAAGTACTATGCTAAAGGCATTCTGACTGTTGGAATTTAACTGAGAGGAAAAGTAATGACCCTGTTCCCAAATATTGCGAAACTTTGCTTCGATTAGTTCAGGATTGTACGTTTTTTCCATGGCAATAGGAAGATGGATAAAACTGAGATATTATACAATAATTATCAACAATTTAACTTCTACTTTAGCTTTCTATATCGTAACTCTTACGACCTGACAATGCATGAGCAATGGTATTAATATCGGTATATTCTAATTCACCACCAAGCGGAATACCGTGAGCTATTCTAGTGGTTCTTATTTGGTATTTTTTTGCTAAATTATAAATATAATGAGCAGTCACTTCGCCTTCTATTGTCGCATTGGTAGCTAAAATAATTTCACTCACTTCCTCAATCTTAAGTAAACTTTCAAGTTCATCTAGACCCAGCTCAGCAGCACCTATGCCATCAATCGGTGAAAGATAACCACTAAGAACAAAGTAATTTCCTGAATAAACACCACTCTGTTCGATGGCATGAATGTCTGTGGGTGTTTCCACAACACACAATTGAGAACTATCACGAGCATTATTTGCGCAAATACTACAAAGAGTTTTTTCAGAAAGAGTCCGACACCTTGCACAGTTTTTGACTTTCTCCATTGTTTCAGTAAGTGCCTTGGCAAGCTCTAATCCACCCTGTCTATCGCGTTCAAGTAGGTGATAGATGAATCGTTGAGCACTCTTAGAGCCGACCCCTGGTAGCTTACAAAATGCTTTATTGAGTTTTTCAATCATAAATTAAACCTAGCGAATTATTAAAAGGGCAGATTAATTCCACCAGTAACATTTTTCAATTTTGCTTTAGAAATTTCACTAACCTGAGAAGAGGCATCATTAAGTGCAGTCATAATTAAATCTTCTAGTATCTCCTTGTCAGTTAAGAGAGATTCATCAATTTGAATGTTTGTGGCACGATATTCCCCATTCAAAGTAATTTTAACGGCACCAGAACCAGATTCTCCTTGGCAAGAAGTCGATTTAATTTCTTCTTGGGCGATTTTCATGTCTTCCTGCATTTTTTTGGCTTTTTGTATCATACTTACCATGCCGTCTTTAAACATTGGATGACTCCTTTAAGGATTTAATTGATTTAAGGTCAACTTTCGTGTTGAAGGCTTCTTCTATTTCTTTGAGTCCATCATCATCGAGAAATTGTTTTTCAGTTTGCTTTCTTTTTTGTTGTTCTTTGAAGGCCTCTTTTTGTGACAGTGTACTTCCATTGGTGTTTCCAACTTCAATTTCCAGTGTTATTTTATTGAACTCGTTGAGCAAAGTTTTTTCGATCGATTTTTGAACATTCTTGGTAAGTAAGTTATTGAATTCTTCATTCAGGGTGAGCACAAGTTTATCGTTTTCATAGGAGCTAAAAAGAGTATTTTTTACAAGCATTTTTGCAGCACCTTCAAAGGGTAAGTCATTGATAATTTTCTCCCAACCATTCTGGTTGTTGATTTTGATTTGCTTTCGTGACTTGGTTTGTTTTTCATTGTTGGGCATCTTTTCAGGCGCTTCTTTAGTGTTTTTTGTTTCAATTATGGGTTGCGTTTCTAATGTATTTTGTTTAACTTTGAGGGATTTAGTTTTTGGTTTAGTTGACGTTTTTAGAGTTTTTTTTTCACCATCATAGTCAGGATGAAATGTAATCATTCTAAGCAATGTCATCTCTAAACCGATTTGTTCGCTTGGTGAATAAGCAAGATCTTTTTGACCATTAATAGCGATTTGATAAAACAGCTGTAGGTCGTGCGCTGAAATTTGACTAGCAAGGGTTATGATTTCACTAGCAATTTGCTCATTATTAGTTAGCATCTGAGCAATTGATATTTGATGAAAAAGTGACGTTAAATCTTGAAGAGCGTTAGAGAGGTTTTCACCTTTATGTGCAAGATCTCTGACAAACAATATAACCTCGTCAGCTCTTCTTTCTATGAGCAGTGTTGCCAGTTTAATGACATCATCGTGGAGCACTAGACCTAGCATTGCTTTTATGTCTTTGTGTTTGACACTTCCATTGCCATATGCTATTGACTGGTCAAGGAGGCTAAGAGCGTCACGCATTGAACCATTGCCAAAATCTGCAATCTTAGATAATGCAGACTCTTCGAACTCCAGACCCTCTGAATCCATAATAAATTTAAGTTGTGAAAGGATTTCATTGTGAGAGAGCTTATTTAAATTAAACTGCAGGCAACGAGACAATATTGTAACGGGTAGTTTTTTAGGGTCGGTGGTCGCTAACAAAAACTTGATATGACCTGGAGGCTCTTCAAGCGTCTTTAATAGTGCATTAAAGCTACTCTTTGATAGCATATGAACTTCGTCTATGAGATAGATTTTATAGAGATTCTTTGTTGGTAAATATTGAGCATTTTCAAGAATTTCTCGCATATGGTCTACACCAGTATGCGAGGCTGCGTCTAGTTCGATGAGATCGACTGACTGACCTTGATCTATTTCTTGGCATGTCGCACATTTACCGCACGGCTTTGAGCTGACCCCTTTCTCACAATTAACAGACTTTGCAAAGATACGCGCGATAGTAGTTTTTCCAACACCTCGTGTTCCTGTAAACAAAAATCCATGATGCAGATTGTTGCTATCGAGTGCATTAACAAGGGTTTTAATTGTATGCGTTTGACCGACCAACTCTTCAAATTTATGGGGTCTATACTTTCTAGCTAAAACTTGGTAATGTCCACTCATCAAGGTTAGTATTATTTCAGTATGTAAGGTAGTGCCGAGAATAGGGTCCAACACATAAAAAAATTATTACCGTTGCTCCCTTCCGGGCCTGGCGGGGTTCATAACCATTCATTGTTAGTGTACCCTCGACACTACAGTCGTATTTTACTTGATTTGATTATTCCAATTAATTTATCTTGGTTATTGTAAGTGTTTTTTATGTTCAATAAAGGACGTTTCATTAATTAAACGTTAATGCTTTTTATCGCTTGGTAACGGTCATAAATTAACGACCATATTTCACCAACTTTGCGATTATTAATGGGCTTATCATCAATACATATTATCGGAACAATTTCGCGTGTGGAGCTACTAATCCAAACCTCGTCAGCATCCATTAAAGAGTCTTTATTAAATGTCACTTCTTTGACTTCAATATCACAGTATTTAGCACAATCTATAACCACTTCTCTGGTAATTCCTGGCAATATATAGGGTCCCTTGGGGTGAGTGAAGATGCAATTATTTGTAACTAAAAACAAGTTTGAACTAGAGCATTCAGTAACGATACCATCGCGAATAAGAATAACCTCTTCAACGTCATGCTTTTTGGCTTCCTGAGCGTACATGATATTAGCGAGAAGTGAGGTAGCTTTGGTGTTACATTGACTCCATCGAATGTCATCACGGGTAATTGCAGCTGAGCCTTTTAACAGGTCACCTTTAGTTGGGCTCTGAAAGGGTGTTGACTGCATATACACAGTTGGCTTGAGTTTGCCATGGGTGTGTTTTCGATCATCATCACAGCCACGAGACACTTGTAAATAAATAGCCTGATTACTACTCTCTTGGTGATATGAAATTAGATCATTAATTATAGAGATCCACTTTTTTTTATTATAGGGATTAACTATATCAATGGCATCTAAGCCATCTTGAAGTCGCTTTAAATGCGATTCCAGTCCTAGTATTAATCCATTGTAGACAGGAAAAACCTCATAGACCCCATCACCAAATAGAAAGCCTCGGTCCATAACGGAAATAAAGGCCTCACTTTTTAAGATAAATTTTCCGTTTAAATAAACCAATACTTTATCTAAAAAGTAACTTAATGGTGTCAACTATTCTTGCAAAGAATCCAGATTCAGGTGCATCCTCAAGAGCAATAAGAGGAAGTGTTGCGATGGCTTCATTGCTAAAACTGATTACCAAATTTCCAATTCTTTCACCCTGATTAATAGGGGCTATTATATCTTGGTCAAGAGTAATGGTTTGAGTGGTATATTTAAACTGGTTTCTTGGCAAGGTTAGATAGGTTGAATCTTCTACACCAATCTTGATGCTATTTTTTTTA
>Ga0207963_1000284_pt1 | contig 26220 bp, 23 predicted proteins | sample Knorr_S15_td_NAD_FD_185604 | JGI IMG/M metagenome (GOLD analysis project Ga0207963, IMG submission 185604) | Marine microbial communities from Southern Atlantic Ocean transect - Knorr_S15_td_NADW_ad_2500m_LV_A (SPAdes) (version 2) | ecosystem: Environmental > Aquatic > Marine > Oceanic | place...
TTGCTGTGTCGAGCTTCCGTCGAACGCCCACATGGGGCAGTCCTCGAGGCTACCGCTGAAGTCAGCCAGAACTTTGGTTTTGCCACGCAGGCTCTGAGTTGGATGATTCCCGTCCAGCCAGATGTACTCCAGTTTCGATTTTGCCATGGTCCTGTGGGGTTATGGGGTAAAAAGATTCCTTGAGTGTCTATTTCACGAACAGCATTTCCTGATAGGTCGGGAGCGGCCACAGATCAGACGGAATCATGCGTTCCAGCATATCGCAGGTTACACGCACAGCGTCCATCGCGGGGACCACACTGTCGCGCACATGCAGCGCCTTGGAGCGAACTTCGTCGCCCCCCAGCTCGGCGTTTCGCTTGTCCAGCTTTGCGAGCTTCTTGGTGAGTTCGTCGATGGTCTCGGAAAGCTTCTTTGCCTCGCCCGCGAGCCCGTCCATGGTCGTGCCCAGCTCCGAATGAAGCAACCCCCCACGCCAGACCTCGAGCACATGACCCTGAGGGATCCCAATGTCGAGTGGATCGATGCTGAGCGCCTCGTAGCGGGCGCACGCGAGTCGCCACATCTTGCTCGCTCGAGCGAGTCCGCTCGTTGACCCCAGGGTTCGAGGTTCCGATGAGCAACGAGGAGTTAGCCGCGCTGATCCAGCGCGCCCAAGAGCATGGATTTTCTCGCCGCCAGCTGCTCAAGCTGTTCGCCGCGGGAGGCGTCGGAGCTCTGCTCGCCGCGTGCGAGCGTCCGCCGGGCCCGGATGCCGCCACTCTGTCGGTCGAGTTGCCGTGGGTGAAGGACCCCGGACCGTTCGTGCAGCACCCCACGAATCTGGAGACGCGCCTCGAGCTCCTGGACGGAGTCATCACACCGAACGAGCTGTTCTTCGTCCGGAACCACGCCCCGACGCCACGTCTGGACGCATCGCAGTACGTCGTGCGCATCACCGGCGATGCGGTCGAACGGGAGGTCGAGCTCACGCTCGCCGAGCTGGAGAGGCTTCCGTCGGAGTCGGTCGTCGCCTACCTGGAGTGCGCCGGAAACTGGCGGGGTTTTTGGCTCACGGAGACCGGCCGCGTAGCGAGTGGCGGTCAGTGGGCTCGGGGCGGGGCCGGCTGCGCGGAGTGGTCGGGCCCGACCCTCTCCTCGGTACTCGCACTCGCGGGTGTGCGTGACACGGCGGTCGATGTCGACGTGATCGGCCTGGATGACGGCGCATTCAGTCGTGCGATGCCCATCGACCGCGCCCTCGACCCGACGACGCTGGTCGCGACAAGGATGAACGGCGAGCCACTTCCCGCCGATCACGGATACCCCGCACGCACCGTGGTTCCGGGCTGGGTCGGTAGCACGAGCGTGAAGTGGATCGGTGAGATCCGCGTGACTTCCGAGAAAGTGTGGTCCAAGAACAACACGACGTCCTACGTGCTCATCGGAGACGATTGGCCCGCGGCCGAGTACGCACCAGCCGATGGAGGCCCCATCACGACCGGGGTGGTCAAGAGCGCCTTGGCTTTGCCGCGACCGGCTCGACTCGACACGGGGTCGCACACGCTCTTTGGATTCGCCTATTCGCCGCAGGGGCCCGTGACCTGTGTGCAGTGGAGCGCGGACGGCGGCGGCTCTTGGCAAGAAGCGCGCATCCTCGACCCCGTGCTCCCCCACGCTTGGCAGCGCTTCGCGTTCGAGTGGGACGCCCAGCAGGGTAGACACACGCTGCTGACCCGGGCAACCGATACCGGCGGCAACGTGCAGCCAGAAGAGGCGCGGTTCAACGAAAAGGGGTATCTGCTGAACATCGTGCTTCCCCACGAGGTCGTGGTCTCCTGATCCAAGGGCGGTTCGGCGGTCTCAGGTGGCCCTGGGTGGCTGGTGGAGCCTTAATGGCGGCGGGACTCGGGGCGTTCGTGATGTTCATGCCCGGCCGGGACGATACGGCCGACTCCGAGCTCGTGTACCAGGCCCGTTGTGCTTATTGCCACGACTTGGACGGGACGATCGGTGTGAAGCTCGACGAGCGGGTGATCCGCTCCTACGGCTCTGCCCGTCGTCTCTTCAACTACCTGAGAATCGCGATGCCATACGATGCCCCGCGCACGATGACGGACTCAGACATCTGGCTGACCACAGGATACCTGCTCAGGTCGCGCGACATCGTGCCTCCGGGAACTCGGGTGCACGAAGGCACCGCCGATGAGATCACGTTCCAGCCGTAGTCGCCGGGCGACTGACTCCGAGCGCCTCGTACGCTACCCGGTGGGTGCCTCAGGCCGCACGGCTACGCTGGGCGACTAACGCTCGGCGGCCAACGCTGCGCCGCTAACGCGCCGCGAAGTTGAAGTCGGCGGGCCCGCGCCGCCGAACCAGGATCACGACCTCGTTGCCCGGCGGCACGTCCCAGGAGTGATTCATCCGGGCCGGAATCACGATGTAGCTCCCGGGAGAGAGCGAGTGGCTGTTCTCACCGAGCACGATCGTCACCGCGCCGCTCAGGACCGCGACGTACTCGGCATGGGTGTGCCAATGAAGATCGAAGTGCGATCCAGCGGGGAATCTGGCGAAGTACGTCGGGCCGCCATTCTCGGGATCGATACCGAGTGGCGCCGACTGGACCCCCTGTGGGAACCCGTCCCGCGTGCCTGGCTGACCCCAATCTGCGTCTTCGAAGTTGACTACGAGCGCCTGCTCCTGTTGCTGCTCGGACGCTTGCGATCGAACCTCACTCGGCAAGACCGTCAGGGAGAGCGCGCCCCAGAGCGTGGCGCAGCACATCCGTTTCACAACGTGGTTCGGATTCATGTCACTTCCTTTGCGGTGACGTCAACGCATCCGTATTGACGCTAATACCTATGCTGACAGCCGCCTCGGGCGTGTTCGAAGGGCCTCACTCGACCACATCGACCCGCACGTAGCCGTTGGTCCAGCAACAGTGAAATTCGAATCCGTAGGTGGGATTCCGCCTCGATTCCAGATCGTTGATCGCCTGAAGGCGGACGATGTAGCTACCCGGTTGGCTGAAGATCGCGAGGGTCGTCGCCAGTCCCTCGGCTACGTCCAGCCGCATCTCGGGCTCGTTGAACACGACCTCGCCGGGACCCTGATGTTTGGTCCACTGCAGCCAGGTCCCAGGCTCCGCGTGTAGAATCCACGCGTTCAGCGGGAGAGGCTCATTCGCCCGCACGGTGAGAGGGCCCAGCCATACGCCCCTGCGCCCCTGCACCGCCGGCGCAGCCTCCTCGAGTCTCAGAAACGGTGCGATCGCGCCGCGGCCTGACGACGTCGGCTCCTCCAGGATGTACTCAGGGCGAAGAGCACCCGGCACCGCCAACTCGTCTCCCTGGCTCGTGAGCGTCCAGGTGATGTCCCCGCTGCCGAAGTCGTCCGGCACGGTCACAGAGAAGACGCACCAGTGGTGTCGGTACTTGGAGGTGAGCGACGGATCCGGGACGGGATCGAAGTGGGTGGGTTGCAAACCGTCATACTCGGACGGCTCGATACGATTCTGTGGCCCGAGAGGAATGTCGAGCGACTGCTCGGTGTTCAGATTGAAATAGCCGAAGCACAGCGTGTAGCTGCCGTCGGAGTTCTCGAACCAGCCGTCGAAGACGGGGATCACATTCTGGCCACTGGGGCGCAGCGGATCCTGGCTCAGCGGGCTCTGGCCACGCCTAGCCTGCGCAGCCAGCGGAGAGTACGCCGCCAGACCCACGACGCAGCTCGCGAAGAAGAGAGGTCCCGCAAGGCGCGGACGCTTCACCGCCATTGTCTTGTCAGCGGTCGTCGCGTGCCGCCATCCGGTTCCGCTCAGCGGATAGCCTCTTGAACTGCTCCTCGGTGAGATAGGTCATGCCCAGCCAGACATGAGACATCTCATCGACGCCGCGTTGGCCGAATACGACCCATTGCCGCGGATCGGGGTTGACCGGGTTGTCCGCCGTGTTGTCCCAGAGCGTCGTGATGAGCAGAACGGTGCCCGTGGGCAGCAGTGGCGCCTTGTCATCTTCGAATTCGTACGAGATCTGCCAGAAGTGGTTGTATTTGTCGACCTTGGCCAGCATTTTCCGCCGACCATCCGGATAGATCGCCTCAACCGACTGCTCTCTTCCCCGCATGTGCATGTGAGGGCGGAAGCTCTGGATGAGCGCGGGCCGCTTCAGAACGTGCGTGCCCTGCTGCACTTTGATCGAATGTGGAGGAATGGCGATGTCCCCGGCCCAGGGCATGTCGCCACCCCGGTCGGCGGTGAAGCGCTGCTCCCCGATGGTCTCGTACTCTGGCACATAACCCTTCGGATGCAGCCACACCGCGGCCGTACTGCGCTCGTCCACCACTTCCTCATCGATCGGGAAGTAGTGCAGGTTCCAGTTCAGTGAGCCCGAGGGCTGGATCAGCATCCCGGTGTTGTCCGGAAAGAGATCACCGCCCTTGCCGATACCTTGCCGGCCCAGCGGCCGAGATACTCGTCGTCCCTCCTGCTGCCAGCCGAGCGTGACGTGCCCGTGGTGTAGGACTCTCACGCCCAGCGGGTAAGAGCCCTTCAGCTCCGTCGCCTTCACATAGCGCGGTTCGTCGATGACGCCCTCGAACGGCGTGGTCTGGACCCACCACTGGTCCTGATCATTGGCCGGGACGGTCAAGGGTGGAGCCTCGATCACGAAGTCGGGCGGACCGAGCTCCTTGGCTAGCTGCCACTCGCTACCGTCGGGTAGCTCCGGCAAGCTCGGCAGCTTTGCAGGATCACCTTCGGGTGCACCCGCGTCGACCCAACGCACGATGGCATTGATCTCGGAATCGGACAGGGAGATATCGTTCTTGTACGCCTGAATCCCGATGGTCTGGTCCAGGTGCCAAGGGGGCATCGCCCGCGATTGTACCTTTCGCTTGATGCGTGGCGCCCACCGCCGTGCGTCGTCGTAGCTCAGCAGAGGCATCGGCCCGATGCCATTCGGCTGATGGCAGGTAGCGCAACTCTCGTAGAGAATGGGAGCGACGTGCTCGGCGAACGTCGGGCTCGCTTCCGGCGGTGTCTGCGCTTCCACAGTCGATGCGTTCCAGGAGCCGAGCAAGAAAAGCAGCGTCAGAGCGCCCACCGCTAGACCCCGCGATGCCCGAACTGGGATTCGGCTCTTCATGATCACTTGCTCCTGACTCTGGTGGGCAGATACGTCCGCTTCAACCTGTGAGCGGTATCGCCCCTGCGCAACGAAATGTCGAGTTGGCCCCTACCCGCCTGCACCGCCCGACGGGCCGGGGGGCGGCCCTGCCCGGCGCTCATACTGCAGGTCGAACTCAACGCTCTGCACGCCGGGAATCGCTCGCACGACGGCGCCGAGGCTCTGCTGAACCGTCCCGAAGCCGCCGGGAGTGCGGCGACCCCCGCACTCTTCGCAGACGACCGAGCCGGTCACGGTCACGACCCCATCGATGACCACGACGGTGATCGCGTCAGCCGGTACGTCCGATGCACGCGCGATGGCCGCCTCCACCCTCTCCTGCAACACGTCGTCCGGCGGAATCTCGGAGCCGTCGGAGGCACACCCGCCTAGTACGGTCGCAGCAAGCAAGCAGAACGCGAGCGACAGATGGACTCCGGCCCCGCTTCTGACCGCGCGACGAGCCGAGGCCGGATACTCCACGCGCCCTCCGCGACGCCGGAACGCGTCGATGCGCGCCTCGACCGGCCCCCGGAATGCTCCGGCTACGAGCCAGTCGCGGTCGAGCACATGAAGCACGTCTGCGCTCGCCAACTCCTCATCCAACTCCCTCAGGAGGTCGTCGGTCGTGGGCGTCACCATCTCCAGGGGTGGCTCGCCCTCCCACGACTCCGGGTCCCCGGAGCCGCCACTGGCGCGAAGCGCGCCCGACTTCGCGTCCGTGTAGCGCATGTAGAGACGCTCGCACGACAGCTCGAGCACGCGTTCTTGGCCGCGGGTCTTAAGCAGGAGAAAGTCTCGTCTATTCATCTCAATGTCCGCCCTAGGCGGAGGTGGCGAGCGTCAGGACCGTTCGCTCCACCACGCTGCGGGCGAGAGGGATCTTGTATGCGTTCTTGGACATCGCCCTCGCGCCTGCAACGGCCGCGGCTCCCACGGCCCGAGCGACCTCCGGTGTGACACGGTTGCCCGCCAGCAGCGCTTCCGCCTCCGGGACTCGCCAGGGGATCGGGGCTACGCCGCCCAGCACGATCCTCGCGCTGCGAACGACCCCGCCGTCCATGTCCAGCACAACCGCTGCGCTCGCCAGCGCGTGCGTCCACGCCTCGCGATCCATCTCCTTGTGAAACGCGCTGCGCATTCCGGAGCCCGGCGCAGGCAACTCGACGGACGCGAGCACCTCGTCGTCCGCGAGCACGTTCTCATGCTCCGCGTCTTGGCGGGGGAGCACGAAGAAGTCAGCTGCGGAAAGCGTGCGTTCGCCTTCGGGACCCACGACCCGGAAGCTCGTGTCGAGCGCGACGAGCGCCGGCGCGACATCTGAAGGATGCACGATGTAGCTCGGGCCTCCACCGAAGATCGCGTGCAGCTGGTTCTCGCCCCGCACGGAGTAACAAACGCTGCCGCCCGCCTTGTAGCACTGAAAACCATTGCGGAAATACCAGCACCACGGCCGCTGACACACGTTTCCCGCCAGCGTGCCGGCCTTGCGGATCTGGGGGCTCGCGACACTCTCGGCCGCCTCAGCCAACACGCTGAACCGGTCACGAACGAGTGCATCTTGGCTGAGCGCATCGAGCGTGATCATGCCACCAATGATCGCGCCTCCCTGCGCCGACGGCGTCACTTGATTGAGCCCGCCGACCGTCTTGAGGTTCACGAGCACATCCGGAAGCTCGGATCCAGGCCTGTTCACGACCCTGTCCTTCATGAGCTGCAGGAGGTCGGTGCCTCCCCCGACGAAGGACACCGACTGGCCGCCCTGAAGCGACTGCTGCGCTAGCGTTACGGCCTCTTCTACGCTCCGGGCATTCTGGTTGGCGAAGGCTTTCATGAGAGTGCCTCCAGGATTCTCTGCCGCGTGATGGGCAGGTCCTTCATGCGCACCCCGATCGCGTTGTAGATCGCGTTGGCCACCGCGGCCGGACCGAGGATGATGCCCGCCTCGCCCACGGTCTTGGCGCCGTAGGGCCCGAAGCCGTCGTCGGTCTCGATGAACTCGACCTCTATTTCCGGCGCGTCCAGATGCGTCAGGTGCCTCGCCCCGTAGTACCCGGCGTTGAGCGGGTGCCCGTTCCGGGGGTCGTACAGGAGATCCTCGTGCAACGCCTGGCCAACGCCCTGCAGCGCCGCGCCCCGGATCTGGTCCCTGGCGGGCAGCGGATTGAGGATGCGGCCGGACTCGTGCACAGCCACGTATTTAGTAATGCGCACGTGGCCGCTCTGTACGTTGGCTTCCACCTCCACGAAGTGTGCGCCGAAGCACATGCGCCGCGCTCCCTGCGTGCTCGGCGTGGGCGTCGCCGATGCGATCAAGACCTCGCCGCGGCGCGGCATGCCGGACTCGGCGATCTGAGCTTTGAGGTCCTTGGCGGCCTGCACCACCGCGTAGCCCGTCTGCGTCGTGGTCCGGCTCCCGGACTCACCCACCGAATACGGGCAGCGATCGGTATCGCCCCAAACGACTTCCACCTCGGACAAGGGAACGCCGAGTTCTTCGGCGGCGATGAGAGCCATCGTCGTCTTCGCCCCTGGACCGATGTCCGTGACACCGACGAACAGCGTGTACTGCTCTTGGGAGTCCACACGCACGATTGCGCTGCTCGGGCCGACTCCCGAGCGGAACATCATGAACGAGAATCCGGCACCACGCTTGATGCGTCCCGCATCCGAGCCGGGCTCGACGCGCCGGCGGCTCTGCCAGTCGAAGAGCTCCACACCCCGGTCTATGCAGTCTTCCAGCATGTAGTTGGTGAAGCGCACGTCTTCGGTGGGCCGCAGCATGTTCTTCTTCGCGAAATCCACCGGGTCCATGCCAATCTCGTAGGCGATGTCATCCATCATGGACTGGATCGAGAAGTAGCCCTGCGGGTCCGATGGCGCCCGGAAATTTCCGGATACCATGCGGTTGGTATGCACGGGGTAGATCACGCGCTCGCTGTTGGGGCACGCGTAGGCCTCGATCCCGCTGATACCCCCCGAACGCCTCAAGTACGGGCCCATCCCGCTGTAGCCGGTCTGCTGAATCGCGGTCACGGTTCCGTCCTGCTGGACGCCCACCTTGAAGTCCTGAACGGTGTGCCAGCGTCCGTGCGTGCCCAGCCAGTCGTCCTTGCGGGTCAGCTCCAGCAACACCGGAGCGTCCGCCTCCTTCGCCAAGGCCGCCGCGATCAGGTCGAAGTAATAGCTGCCGTTCTTGTCGCCGAAACCGCCGCCCATGTACTTGCAGACGATCTGGACCTGGTGGTCTTCGAGACCCAGATCCCGCGCGTTGTCATGGCGGCAGTTGGAGATGCCCTGGGTCGGGGTGTGAATCGTGACCTTGTCCCCGTGCCACTCGGCCAGAGCCGAGCGGGGCTCCATTTGGGCGTCCTGAACGAAGGCCGTCGTATATCGATCCTCGAACACGCGATCCGCTGCCCGGAACCCCGCGGCGATGTCGCCCACGCTCCGCGTCATCGGTCTGGCTTCGTTGCGAAAGTCCAAGCCGAGATTGCCCTCGGGCCAGATCTTGGGAGCCCCAGCCTCCAGTGCTTCTTCCAGATCGATCACGAATGGCAGCTCTTCCCAATCGATGTCGATGAGCGCCAACGCTTCTTCGGCCACGTGGCGATCGACCGCGGCTACCGCGGCCACCGGCTGGCCGACGTAGCGCACCGGGTTGTCGAACATGTAGCGGATGTGCTCGGTGATGTCCTTGGCAGCATCGCTGTACTGCCTGCCCCCGGCGATCGAGCCCGAGCTGTAGATGTACTGGTGGGTCTCGTGAGTCACGACGGCACGCACGCCCGCAAGCGACTCGGCTCTGGAGACGTCGATGCTACGGATGCGCGCGTGAGGATGCGGACTCCGCAAGACACGCGCATACAGCATGCCGGGGACTCGGACGTCGCGCGTATACGTGGCCTTTCCGGTGACGCGCTCATACGCGTCGATGCGCGGCACGTTGTGCCCGACCGTGTTCAGGGGACCGATGGATCCCTGCGCTTCCTGCGCGGTCATGGCGCGCCTCCAGTCCGTGCGGTGGCCAGAACGGCTTCCACGATCGCGTTGTAGTTCGAGCAGCGACAGAGATTGCCGACCAACGCTTCGCGTACCTCTTGTGTGTTCGGACTAGCGTTCCGCTCGAGCAGCGCAGTGGCGGCCATGAGTTGGCCGGGTGTGCAGAAGCCACACTGTGCCGCGTCGTGATCGATGAACGCCTGTTGCAACGGTGTCAGCTCATCGTCCTGCTCGAGGCCCTCTACGGTCTCGATGGCTCGTCCGTCCATCCAAACGGCGAGCGTGCTGCAGGAGTAAGTCGGCTCTCCGTCCACCAGCACCGTGCAAGCGCCGCACTCGCCGCGGTTGCAGCCGATCTTCGAGCCCGTGAGCTCGAGCTGATCGCGTAGCACTTCGTTGAGCGTCCAGCGATCCTCGACCTCGATGCGGTGTTCGGTGCCGTTGACGGTGAGACGAATCCGCGTGCGAGGGGCGGTGCCCGCCGCCTGCAGGTTAGCCGCCTCTTCCGAGGATTCCGCACCCGCGAACTTGGGCGCCGCACCCGCGACGACCAATGCGGCTCCCGTGCCCTCGAGGAAGTCGCGCCTAGTGAGACCACGGCCCTTTTCAGTCTTCCCGTCCATATCCTCAATCTCCTGAAGGCAGGGTGAGAGGATGCGCATGCGAGGCTTCGAACGCCAGGGAGCACAGGGGCCTCGACGCGCCCCGCATGATACAAGATCTCTTCCCCCCCCTGCTCGCCTCGGCTACACTCGCAGCCCCAACGGAGGTGGATCATGAAGTGCACCCGCGCGCTCTTGTCGCTAGCGCTCGTTTTGGCCTTCGCCGGGCCCGTAGCGGGTCAGGCCGTCCCGCTCGATCTCCAGCAGGTCCTACCGGGCCCGGTGACGGTCAGCGAAGCCGACGACGAGGTCACTGTCACCTGGCCCGACGAGTCGGGGCGGGACTGGCACGCCACCTTCTCGCTCGATCCGAGCCGGCCACTGATCCGATCGATCACAGCGGGCGAGCAGGTCGTGATCCAGGACGCGCGCCCATTCTATGAGAGCGAGACCGGGGTCAGAACGGGCGGGTGGAACGCGTTCTTCGACTACCCGCCGCGCCACCCCGATGGCACGCGTCACAGCAAGGGCGTCTTCCGTCTTCGCTCGGCGACCGTACGCACGATCGGCGATCGTGTGGAGTTGCTCTTCGACGGCCTGACCATGGGTGTGTTCGAGGGGGCGATCGCCTACACGTTCTTTCCCGGCAGCCGACTCATCCAACAGGAAGCCGTCGTCACGACGGACGAAAACGACGTCGCGTACTACTACGACGCCGGTTGGGAGATGGGGGCGCGGGCAGACCGGAAGGTGGGCGGCAACATGACGACGACGATCGCCTACTACGACACGACCGGAGAAATAGAGCACGTCGTGTCGACCGGCTTCGACCCGGAGCGAATACCAGCCGAGGTCCGCTACCGCACGCTCGCGGCCGCCACGAGCGGCGGAAGCGTCGCCGTATTTCCCGCGCCGCATCAGTACTTCTTTCCGCGCGACTTCACGTCGAACATCGGCTACCTCTGGCACCGCTCCTGGCGCGGCAGGGTGTCACTCGGCATTCGCCAGATCCGCGATACCAACTGGCAGTTCTACCCCTGGATGAATGCTCCGCCGGGTCAGACGCAACGCATGTCCGTGTTCTTCCTACTCTCGGACGGGGCACCGGACTCGGCATTGCACGATGTGCTGCGCTACACGAACCGGGACCGCTTCCGTGCGCTCGAAGGGTACAAAACGCTCAGCACGCACTGGCATCTCGCGTATACGATGCAGGCGATGGAACACGGAATTGACTGGCCGCCACCGTTCAAGCCTGTGCTGAAAGCGATGGGCGTCGATGCGTCCGTCATCATGGACTTCCACGGCGATGGGCATCCACGGGATCTCACCGAGCTGCGACTGGAGGAGCTGGACGCCTACTTCAACGCCTTGCGAGCGCAGTCGGACGAGGATTTCCTGCTCATTCCAGCCGAAGAGGCCAACGTGCACTTCGGCGGCCACTGGGTGCTCATGTTCCCCAAGCCTGTGTACTGGTTCATGAATCGGCCTCCGGGAGGCGCGTTTGAGACGACCCATCCCGAGTACGGCCAGGTCTACAGCACCGCCGACGCCACGGAGCTACTCGAGCTGGTCCGCAGGGAGGGCGGGTTCATGTACCAGACCCATCCGCGAACCAAGGGATCGACCGGCTACCCCGACGCGATCATGCAGACCGATCACTTCCGGGACGCGAGCTACCTCGGCGCGGGCTGGAAGGCGATGCCGTCGGACATGTCCTCGCCTCGGCTGGGAGACCGGGTCTTCGACCTTCTCGACGACCTGAGCAACGAAGGCCTACGCAAAAAGATCATGGGTGAGGTCGACGTATTTCAGTTCGACGACACCCACGAGCTGTACGCGCACATGAACATCAACTACGTGCGCCTGGATGACCTGCCGAGCTTCGACGAGTGGGGAAAAGTACTCGAGCCGCTCGCGTCTGGCGACTTCTTCACCACCACCGGCGAGGTGCTGCTGCCGGGAGTGGACCTGTCGGCGTCGACCGTAGATCGAATCAGCGCGCGAGTGAGCGTGCAGTGGACGCTGCCTCTCCGCTACGCCGAGATCGTTTGGGGAGAGGGCGGCACTACGCATCGAGAGGTGATCCCGCTCACGAAGACTCGGGAGTTCGACGAAGAGACCTTCCAGTGGACGGTCGAGGCCGAGGGCTGGAGCTGGGCGCGCGTGGCCGTGTGGGACGTCGCCACCAATGGGGCCTTCACCAACCCGACGTGGAGAGACTAGGGGGGAAAGCATCAAGCGGGTGCCAGCAGGAACAAGAACGCGAGAATCACCAAGAGCATCGCCGAGATTCCTACGAACATGACCCTCATGGCGACCGGGCTCCCCGCCGCCGCGACGACCTGCTGAGGCTGATACACGACGACGTCACTGGCCCCATCCAGCGCATCGAGAAGCTCGTCCGCTGAAGCGAAGCGATCCTCGGGAGCCGGTTCGATCATGCGTTCGAGCACCTGCGCGAAGCCCTCCGACACGTTCACGTGGCTTCGGAACTCGAGCTTCGTGCTGCGACGCGAGATCTTCGTCGGTTCCTTCTGGCAGAGCACGTACACCAGCGTCATGCCCAGCGCACAGAAGTCCGACTGCGGCTGCGCGCGAGCCTCGTACTGCTCGATGGGCATGTAGCCGTAGGTGCCGACGATCGTCCTTCCGTCCAGCTCACCGCCGCCGACCCGGTTGAGTACCAAGCCGAAGTCCACCAGGTGCACGGTGCCATCGGCGTCGAGAATGACGTTGCTGGGCTTGATGTCTCGATGCACGAGGGGTGGCGAGCGACCATGCAGATAGCGGAGGACCGCCGTAGCCCGACGACAAATGTTCACGGCCTCGTCTTCGGTGAAGTGTCGGCCGTTCCTGACCAGAGCCTCCAGAGTCTCCCCCTGCACGTACTCTTGGACCGTATAGAGCCGGGTGTCGTCCTCGCTCGCCACCGAGAAGTGATCGATGAAGCGAGGGATGCCGGGATGATCGAGATGAGCAAGCACGCGTGCCTCTCGCTTGAAGAGCCCGATCAGCTTGGTGAAGTCATCGGCGTCGAAGGAGTGTGTGCCCCTGTCTCCCCGCACGACTTCGCCGACCGATAGCTCCTTCACGACGCAGCGGGCCCCCAATTCGGAATCCTGGGCCAGGTACGTCGTGGAAGCCCTACCTCCACCGAGCGGGTCCTGCAGCTCGTAGCGGTCTTTTAGCACGCGTCGATGCATCCGCCTGTCCTCCTGCCAGCTCCGTAGGCCAGCGGTCGAAGTTGCCGAGGAGTGTACGGTTCAGCAATCGTGATTCGTCGCGTGGGGTCGATTTGCCGCCCGCCACTCCGGCGACGCATCTTGTCGTCCATGTTCGATCCCTTACCCGCCTCAGGGGGGCCCTCGAGGGCCTCTCGACCGCCGCAAACCGCAACGCTCGCCCGAAAGCTCATCGCCGCCACCGTTGCTTCAGTCGCGGTGATGGGAACGCCGGGGCACGCCGCCGCGCAGATCCAGCTCGATGTCATGACGTTCAACATTCGAACGTCGAATATCCCCGATGGAGACAACGCCTGGCAGTATCGGAAAGAGCTGGTGGCGGAGACCATCCGTCGATTCGCGCCCCACGTTGTCGGCATGCAGGAGGCCATCAGCGAGCAGATCGAGTTTCTGACCGCTGAGTTGCCGGACTATCGCTGGCTGGGAATCGATCGCCGGCTCAACGGTGGACAGGGGCTCAGCGAGCACACACCCATCTTCTACCGGCACGACGAGCTGACACCGATCGAGTCGGGCAATTTCTGGCTCACTGACACGCCCGATCAGCCGCCGGCGCCCCAACCGCCGCCGTCGAATGGCGCCCGGCGGCGGCGAGGCGGTGGTCGCATCGTCACCTGGGCGAGGTTTCATCACTTGGCGACGGGGCGAGCGGTGCACGTCTTCAACACCCATCTCTCCCTGAGGCGAGGGCAGGGGCAGATCGATTCGGTCGAGTTGATCCTGGAGCGGGTGGGTGCCTTGCCGGCAGGTGCCGCCGTCATCGTCATGGGCGACTTCAACAACGTCGCGGAGCATAGCGAGTTGTGGCGGAACGCTACCGGCCAGGGACTACGCGACGCCTGGCTCGTGGCCGACGAGCGGCGGGGTCCGGCACTGACCCTTAGCGACTTCGGTGCCCCGGACGAGGGGCGCATCGAGCGGGTCGACTGGATCTTGGTCGGAGGTCCGATTGGAGTCCGGTCGGTCGAGACGGTCCTGTACAATGACCGAGGCCGCTATCCGTCCGATCACTACCCCGTGGCGGCGCGTCTCGAGGTCCGTTAGGGGTCGTCGTTCGAGAGATCAGCCTTGATGAGTGCCAACACAGCGAAGCCAGTGGCCGAGTCGGCCATGAATCGGCCCCGGTCGGATTCCGGATCCCTTTCTCTGTTGAGCGAGGACGCGGGCCAACCGCCGCTTGTCGGGTCCTGGTTTTGAACTAGCCAGGCAAGCGCCGCCTTCATGTTTTCCTGACCGGCCGATACGCCTGCCTGTTGCAGAACAAAGGCGATCAGCCCCGTCGCATATCCATCGCTTCCGGGACCAGGAGAGAATCCATCCTGCCCTCGCCACGGCCTGAGGGAAGTGAGGCTCCAGCCCCCGTCGCTCGTTTGCAGGCTCATGACGTCGCGGATGATGGCCTGCTGTTCCGCTGAAGTGAGTAATCCTGGCAGTTCGGACGAGGCCCAAAGGAGCATGACCCGGTCGTACGGCGGACGACTCTCGTGCCCCTCCCGGAGGTACGTGCGAAGCAACGCCAGTGGCTCCTGGATCTCGGTCGAGGCGGCGTAGTCGTCGGGCGCGACTCCGACTGCGACGGCCGCGAGAGCGGCTCCGAAGTAGGCCGCGCCTTCCGACTCCCAGGGTGCCAGGTCGAAGTACAGCCAGGCCCAAGCACCGGCCCCCTCGCCTCGGGTGAACTGAAGCTTCCACAGATTCTCGAAAGCCTTTCGTGTGCCGTCGCTCAGGTGTCCGTCATGCGCATCCTGGCTGGCCAGGGTGATCGCGTTCAGAATGGCTTCGGTCCCCCTCGACTCGCTTGTCTTGGGAAGGCCAACGGTCTGATCCGGGTAGAACGGCTCCACTTCGTTCCACATCTCGACCCGCTTTTTGATTCCCTCCAACAGGTGCGCCTCGGGAATCGCCGGACCGGTTTCCCCCAACGCCGCGCGTAGCGCCGGGCGAGCCAACGCGTACGGGAGCGTGGTATGGCAAGAGACACAAGTCGTGCCGTGGTCGCGGGCTGCGCCCGGCCAGCTCAGCCACCAGTCTTGTCGTTCGTCAAGGTATTGGGCGGCTGCCGCCCGATCCCATTCAGCGGACACAGCGGGCGTGGGCGACACCCCGTCGCTCGTGCCGAGTCGCCGAAGAATCGCCGCGATCTCGGGGCGTGTGCCCCTGAGCCCGTTCGTGCCTTGTATCGTCTGAGGAGTCTCGGCCAATTCCAGCGCGGTTTGGCCGCGTTCGTTCTCGGCGTTGATGTCGGCGCCCTGCGCGGCCAAAAACTCCACCACCGAAGGGAAGTTCTTGCGCACAGCATCGTGCAGCGCGGTGTTGCCCCTGCGGTCGGCGGCGTTGACGTCGACGCCGAGGTCGAGAACGATGCCGGCCAGCTCGAGCGTCATGCGCTCCTCTGCCTCGAGATCCGGGAGCGAATTCCCGATGCGGTCGCGTCGGCCCTCCAGGGACGAGCCCGGCATGCCCATGGCCGCCTGCAGCGTCGATGCCCTGTTTCGGGATACCACAAAAGGGTCCGCTCCGTGCTGCGCGAGCGTACGCACGATTTCGGGCTCGCCGTACTTCGCGGCCAGCCAGAACGCGGTCGTGCCGATGAGCTGATAGCGGATGCTATAGTCCGCGCTGAAGCGCCTGCCCGGCGTCCCGTGCTCAACGACCGCGTCAGGGTCTGCACCATGCTCGAGCAGCGCCTCGACCAACTCGACCTGGCCCCGCAGCACCGCGGCGTGCAGCGCAGTATACCCGGCCTCCGCGGCGTTTGCGTTGGCGCCTTGCTCGAGTACGTAGATGCCGAATGCTCCGTGACCGCTGTGCGCAGCGATCACGAGCGCGCTGGTGCCTGACGCGGCGACATCGTCCACATCGGCGCCGGCGTCGATGAGCACTCGGGCCGTGGCCACGTCACCGTTCCGCGCCGCAAAGAGCAGCGCCGTCGAGCCACCTCGCGCCATCTGGAAGTTTCCGGTCGGATTGGTATTGCCCGCGGTGTTCTCCAGTTGGTACGTCACCTTCGAGCGCGCGTGCAGGTCGGCGCCATGCGAGATCAGCAGGCGGGCGACCTCGGAGTGTCGCTGCGCAACGGCCCACATCAGCGCGGTTTGCCCCCGTTCGTGCTCGGCCGCGTTGACGTCCGCAGCATGCGCGACAAGACGCTCGACCGTGTCGAGATCGCCCGACCGAGCTGCGGTCATCAACACGGTTTCGCCCATCTTTAGTGCGGCATTCGGGCGAGCACCAGCCTCGAGCAGGCGGGCAACCATGGGTGCGCTGCCGTTGACTGCCGCCAGCCACAGCGGGGTCGCGCCGAGCGCGTTGGCGACGTTGACGTCCGCTCCGGCATCGATGAGCAGCTTGGCCGCGTCGAGATCGTTGTGGTGGGCCGCCCACTGGAGCGCCGTAGCTCCGTCGCCTTGGGGCTCGTTAACATCGGCGCCCGCCGCGAGCAGGTTGCTTGCGGCCTCGAGGTCACCCGCTCTCACCGCCTCGATGACCGCGGGCCCAGACTGTGCGTGAACGGCGACCGGTCCTGCGAGAACGCAGGCGAGTGTGGCGACCAGCGCCAGCGAAGCTCGACGTCTCATATACATGATGTGCAATGCTACGGTGCTCGGTCCCGCGTTGACAAGCGGGTGAGCGCCGGAGCAAACTGGAACAGGTTTGGATTCTGGCCTAGTGACATTCTCGGACTCGTCGTCCATGTCTCGATACCCGTCGAAGTCGTTCTTCCTTGGAACGGCGATGCTCGTAGCAGTGGCGCTCGCCTGCGCTCCGAGGGCGGCAGTTACGCCGGCGCAACCATCCGGCGACGCCGGGCTTCTTCAAGCGACCGCCGACGAGTATTGCCTCGGCTGCCACAACGACCGACTCCGCAGGGCCGACCTCTCCTTCGAGGGCCTCGACCTCGCCCACGTGGATCAATACGCCGAACTGGGGGAGCGCATCGCTCTGCAGCTTCGCACACGTGCAATGCCGCCGACGGGTCGGCCGCGTCCCACCGAGGAGACGTACCATGCGCTGACGACGTGGCTCGAGGCCGAGATCGATCGATTCGCATCATCCAATCCGAATCCAGGACGGACCGAGGCTTTCCACCGCCTCAACCGAGCCGAATACGCCAACGCGGTGCGCGACCTGTTGGCGCTCGATGTCGATGTGGAGGCGCTGTTGCCCGCCGACGACATCGACGAGCACGGCTTCGACAATATGGCCGAAGTGCTGACGGTCTCGCCCTCATTGATGGAGCGTTACTTGTCGGCAGCGCGAAAAACCGCACGGCTGGTGGTCGGCGAAACCCCGTTGTCACCGGCAGCCGAGACCTACGACGTGCCCATTCTCCTCATACAGGACGACCGGATGGGCAACGACCTTCCGTTCGGCTCGCGTGGCGGGATCGGCATCCGACATCACTTCCCGGTGGCGGGTGAATACGATCTCGCGATTCGACTGCATCGGAACTACGTCAACTACATCCGCGGCATGGGATCCGCCCACGAGCTGGAGGTCCGGCTCGACGGCGCGCTCGTCCGGACCTTCACGTTCGGGGGCGATGAGCCAGATGTATTGCAGGCGCCGGCAAGCTACGGTGGCAACCAGTTCGGCGACCCCGAGTGGGAAGAGTACATGCTCTTCGCGGACGCGAATCTGCGAGTCCGGTTTTCGGCGCAGGCGGGCCCTCACGTCGTCGCTGTTTCATTCGTGCGCAAGTTCACCGAGCCCGAGGGCGTGCTACAGCCCCGACAGAGCGTATTCGCGGCGGCGGTGAACGAACTGCGCGACGGTAACGCCGCCGTGGAGAACGTGGCCATCACTGGGCCTTACGTGAGCAGTGGCCGGGGCGACACGCCCAGCCGCCGAGCTGTGTTCACGTGCCAGCCAGCGAGCGAAGTCACCGCGCACGAAGAAGCGTGCGCCGGTGAGATCCTGTCCTCGCTCGCGCGCTATGCGTACCGGCGGCCGGTGGAGCCTGCCGACCTGACAACGCTCATGGACTTCTACCGAGCAGGACGGCGCGATGGCAGCTTCGACGCGGGCATACAGCTGGCGCTCGAGCGTTTGCTCATCTCGCCCGACTTTCTATTTCGTATAGAGCGCGATCCGGACGGCATCGCGCCCGGAACAGCTTATGCCTTGAGCGATCTCGAGCTCGCCTCGCGCTTATCGTTCTTCCTTTGGAGCAGCATCCCCGACCCCGAGCTACTCGAACTTGCCGAGCGCGGGCGGCTCCGGGGTCCGGCGGTGCTCGAGCAGCAGACCCTGCGCATGCTCGCCGATCCCCGTGCGAAATCCCTGGTGCGCAACTTCGCCGGTCAGTGGCTCTATCTGCGCAACCTGCGCAGCGTAGTGCCCGACGCGGTCACCTTCCCCGAGTTCGACGAGAATCTGCGCGACGCCTTCCGGCAGGAGACCGAGCTGTTCGTCGAGAGCTTGATTCGAGACGACCGCAGCGTGGCCGATCTGCTCAGCGCCGACTTCACCTACGCCAACGAGCGGCTAGCTGCTCACTACAGCATTCCCGGCGTCTACGGTAGCCACTTCCGTCGGGTTGCGCTGGATGGTGAGCTGGCTGAGCGACGGGGTGGCATTCTGGGGCACGGTAGCTTGCTCACCGTCACGTCGTATCCCAATCGCACGTCGCCGGTGCTGCGGGGCAAATGGGTACTGACGAACATTCTCGGGACGCCTCCGCGGCCCCCGCCCGCCGATGTGCCGGATCTCCCGGACCGTGGTGCAGCCGGCGAGGCGGCCACGATTCGCGATCGGCTGGCGCAGCACCGTGAGAGCCCGGCCTGCGCGGGGTGCCACGCGCCCATGGATCCCCTGGGATTCGCGCTCGAGAACTACGACGCAATCGGCAGGTGGCGCACCACCGGTGAGGCCGATCTGCCAATCGACGCGTCGGGCCTCTTGCCGGACGGGACCGAGTTCAATGGTCCGGGCGGGCTGCGCGCGCTGCTGCTCGAACGACGAGAGCAATTCGTCAGCACGGTGACCGAAAAACTGCTTTCCTATGCGATCGGGCGGGGGCCTGAATACTACGACCGGCCGACTGTGCGCGGGATCGTCCACACGGCATCGTCGCAGGATTACCGTTGGTCGTCTATCATTGTGGGCGTGGTGCAGAGCACGCCGTTCCGCATGCGGAGGTCGAGGTCATGATCATCACCAAGAAGGCTATTCCCCGCCGCACGATGCTCCGAGGACTTGGCGCTGCGATGGCGCTGCCCCTGCTCGATGGGATGGTGCCTGCGCTCACCGCACTCAGCAACACCGCCGCGAGCCCGGTGCGTCGACTCGGCGTCGTCTACGTGCCGAACGGGATGATGATGGATCACTGGACTCCGAGCATCGAAGGGACAGGGTTCGACTTCCCGACGATTCTGCAGCCGCTGGAACGGTTCCGCAGTTCGGTGCAGGTGCTCTCGGGCATGCACGGCGTTGAGGCCGAAGGGCCGCACGCGCGCGCCTCCACGCGCTTCCTCACCGGTGTGGCGTCAGGACGTGATGACGGCTCCAATCTTCGCGCCGGCATCTCGATGGATCAGGTCGCGGGACGCGTGCTCGGTCGCGAGACTCAGCTGGCGACCTTGGAGCTCGCCATCGACGGGCGTGACTTCGCGGGCTCGTGTGACGAGGGCTTCAGTTGCGCATACACGAACACCATCTCCTGGGCGAACGAGACCACGCCGCTCCCGATGGAGAACAACCCGCGGTATGTGTTCGAGCGGCTCTTCGGCGACAGCGGCACCACGGACCCGGCAGTGCGCAAAGCGCGCATGGCCAAGGACGCGAGCTTGCTCGACTCGGTCACCGATCGCGCGCGCGCTTTGTCACGCGCGCTCGGATCAAGCGACCAGGCCAAGCTGGAGCAATACCTGGAAGCCGTCCGCGACATCGAGCGGCGCATCCAGATGGCCGAGTCGCGCGACAACTTGGATCTCCCCGTATTCGATCGACCGGCGGGCATTCCGGGCACGTTCGGTGAGCACTCGAGGCTCATGTTCGACCTATTGGCGCTCGCGTACGAAACCGACCTTACGCGCGTGGCGACGTTCATGATGGGACGCGAAATCACCGGCCGTACCTACGCCGAAATCGGCGTGCCGGACGCGCATCATCCCATCTCGCACCACCAAAGGGATCCACTCAAGCTCGAGAAGCTGAAGAAGATCAACAGCTACCACGTGGAGCTCTTCGCCGAGTTCATCGAGAGGTTGGCGTCGACCCCGGAGGGCGACGGAACGCTTCTCGACAACTCGATGATCATTTACGGCGCCGGCATGGCCGACAGCAACGCGCACTACTCCGGCAACCTGCCAATCCTGCTCGCCGGCGGCGGGGCGGGCACGGGTGGGCGTCACATCCGGTACGACGAGGGGACACCGCTCGCCAACCTGCACTTGAGTCTGCTCGACAAAATGGGTGTCCCCATCGAGTCGCTCGGAGATTCCAGCGGTCGGTTGCCGCTCGAGCCGCTCAGCGGGCTGTAGCGGGGGTCGGAGCGCTGCGGCGCAGATCGCGAAAACACCTGGGTGTGCGTAGGATTCCCGGCTACAGAGCCGAGGTTCCCGGCTGAAGAGTCGAGCACCATCCGGACATCACGAAGCCAACATCAACCGAGGCCGTCTGCCATGCGCACGCCTGTCCGCATTTTCCCGCTCGTAGCCTCGCTCGTCCTACTGGCTGGTCCCGCCGCCGCTCAGGATCTCGGGCCCACCGGTCCAGTCCCCTACGACATCATCGACGGCTGGCCGACGCGGTTCGCCGGCGAGGGGTTCGCGTGGGGTGGGAATTCGGGCGTCTACGCGGAGTCTCCCGACCGCATCATCGTGCTGCAGCGTGGCGAGACCAAGCTGCCCGACCCCGTTCCCGAAGGCTTCGCAGGCTTCGTGGGCTCGATCGGGATCAACGCGCTCAGCGGCCAAGGCCGGACCTGGCAGAACTGCATCTATGAGGTCGATGGTGAGGGCAACATCCTCAAGGTCTGGGACCAGTGGGACTACCTGTTCGCGGGCACCGACGGACCGGGACCGCACCGGATTCGCGTCAGTCCGTACGACCCCGAGCGCCGCATATGGGTGATCCACGAGACCGCGCACCAGATTTTCGTGTTCTCGAACGATGGGGAAGAGCTCCTCATGACGCTCGGGGAGAAGAACGTGCCGGGCACGGACGAGACACACTTCGGGCTGCCGCAGGATGTGGCGTTCTTGCCCGACGGCCGCATCCTGATCGCGGACGGCTACGAGAACGGGCGCGTGATCGTGATGGACGGCGACGCCAAGTACCTGTCCGAGTTCGGCGAGAGAGGGGAAGGCCTGGGTCAATTCAACGTCGTTCACGGCATCGCCGTCGGGCCTGACGGACAGATCTTCGTCGTGGACCGGGACAACCTGCGCGTCCAAGTGTTCCGCCAGGCGGGCCGGGGGTTCGAGCCAGTCGAGGAGTGGACCGGGTTCGGGATGCCGCTCGACATCATGGTCAGCGGCGACCGCGTGTGGGTAACCGACCTCCGCCCGGCGAAGATCGTTCAGCTCGACCTGGAGGGGAATCGGAAGTACTCGTTCAACCTTCCGTCTGAAGGGCCACACCGATACCTGGAAATGCACTCGTTCGCCGTGGATTCCGACGGCAACCTCTACGGCGCCGACAACCAGCACGCGCGTATCCAAAAGTTCGTGCCCAAGGCGGGCGTCGATCGGAACTTGTTGGTGGGGCAGTCGAACGGGCGGCGTTGAGCGGCGCTTGCCTCTCTCCAATCTCGAAATTCTCGCCTACGAGACAACGCCTCTCGGCGATCTGTGTTTGCGCCGTCGGGAGCTCCTCTCCAGACCCGGCACGGTGATCACCGAGATCACACTCGATCACCAGCTGCTGATGAGCAGCTACAACACGGTGTCCGAGCGGGCGCTGGCGAACGAGGCGCTCGCGCGCCACCCAGGGAACGATCTGTCGGTTCTAGTATGCGGGTTGGGCCTCGGTTATACAGTGGCCGAGGTGCTACAGTCGCGGCGCATAAAGCGGGTCGAGGTGATCGAGATCTTCTCGGCGGTCGTCGGCTTTCTGGAGGGGGGGCTGATTCCCCTCTCGGCCGAGCTGCTCAACGACCCTCGCTTCGGTGTCAGCGAAGGCGACGCGTACGCGACGCTACGCGAGCCAACCGGCCCGCGATGGGACCTCGTGCTCATCGACATCGACCACGCACCTGACGATCATCTCGGGCCGGGCAACGAGTCGTTCTACACGGAGTCCGGGCTCGCCCGCGCCAAGGAACACCTGGCGCCGGGCGGAATCCTGGCCGTCTGGTCGTATGCGGAGAACTCTCCGTTCGTCTCAGCGTTGCGCGCCGCATTCGCGGTCGTCGAGCTCGTGCCGGTGAGCTACCTGAACGACCTCGTCGACGAGCAGCACACAGACTGGCTTTTCCTCGCTCACGACGAGCCCGCCACTCGTGATGCATGACAGCCTGTCGCGTCGGACGTGTGGAGCCAGCTCGGACCGACAATTCCTGATCGGGCGTCTTGCTGGCATGCGTGGTCCGCTCTACCGTGCGCTCCCCCCTTTCGACAGGCGGGACTCTCTCGGAGGAAAGGCAATGCGGTTCAAGCTCACGATCGTAGCGGCGGCTCTGGCGATGGTGATCGGTCCGCCCTCAGGGCATGCGCAGAGCGAGCAACGCCTCAACCCCATGATCACGTTACACGAGCAGGGCATGCCTGTGTTCGGGCTCTACGCGCCGCGAGCACGGACGGCACGCGGACGGCGAGGAGGCGGAGCCACCGCAGGGCAGCCAAAGTCTCGCGCGGAGCTCGCGAGCGAGATCCTTGGCTACGGATCCAGCGACTTCGTCTTCGACGGATCGATGGAGAGGAGCGTCGACGACGCGCTCTCCGCGTTTGCCGGTCTTGTCGGCGCGATGCAAGCCGCTGGTGCTAGCACGCGCTCGAATCCACTCGTGGTGAAGATGCAGGAGATCGGTACCGACTACGACGCCGCCCGGGCGGCGATCGCCAAGCAGCTCGACGCTGGCGTGAGCACGATCATGTTCGTGGGTGTCGAAAGCGCGGAGGAAGTCCGGCAGGGTCTCGCCGCGATGCGCTTCGCCTCAAACGGAGGCACACGACCGGATGTCGTCGGTCGGGCACCCGCCTATTGGGGTGTGAGCGACGCCGAGTATCGGCGGAAAGCCGACCTGTGGCCGCTCAACCCGGAGGGTGAGCTGCTCAACTGGACCATCGTCGAGAGCCACGAGGGCCTCGCGCACGTGCGTGAGATCGCCGCGGTTGAAGGCATCGGTGTGCTCTGGCCCGGTGCGGGCACACTACGCGGGCTCTTCTCGAGCACCAACGCCGCAGGCGAGCGAACGCTCGACGTAGAAGCCTGGGAAAACTCGATCCAGACCGTTCTCGCTGCGTGCAAAGAGTTCGACATACCCTGCGGCTACCCCGCCAACGCCAGCGACATCGAGATGCGCATGCAGCAGGGCTTCAGCGTGTTCGTGATGGGCTGGGGTGAGTCGGGCTTCGCGACGGTCGATCTGGGGCGGAGGGTCGCGGGACGGTAGACCCTATCGCGCCACCTGAAACGCCGTAGAGCCGACTTGATCGTCCCACCAGACGGTGAATTGCCCACCTGCGCTCGTCATGTCGGTAAAGACGATCACCAGCTGATCGGCCGCCACGCCGACAGTGGTCACCTCCATGGTCGTGCGCAGAACGTCGTTCTCGGGCGTGTATCCATATGAGCCCCACAGCGCGCCCGGCTTGTCCTCCCGGAAGTCGTCCTTCACCCCCCAGTCAGCGAAGATCAGGGTCCATTCGCCCTCGCTGAGCTCGGCGAAGATGCTGTACTCCCCCGCCGGGAGGCGCTGGCCACCGAACGTCAGATCGACTTCGGTCATGAACCGCGTGGACTGGTCCGCACCGATGCGCCAGTTGGGGGCGCCTCGGAGGAACGCTTGGCCGTAGGCATCGCCCGAGCCGAAGAGGTCGCGGCCGCGCAGCAGCGGTCGCCCGTAGGTCACCACAATCCACGAGCCACCCTCGTACTGCCCTTGGCCGTTGTACGCGCCACCGACCTGCGTAGCGGCTTCACCTCGGGGACTGAGCGGCCTCGATTGCTGGGCGTCGACGCTGACGGGCAAGAGGACGCCAATCGCAAGGCAAGCAAGCAGGCGGAACGACTTCATCGGTTCTCCTTGGCAGGAGGTCATCGAGCGACCCAGGGCGGGCCAATCAACAGTGCCGGGTCGGCGTCGGGCTTGGGTACGAACTTCTGAGTACGGCCGTACTGGTTGTCTCCGCCGTAGAGACTGCCATCGGAATCGACCGAAAAAGTGTGGACCTCGAGATACCCGTCCGGCAATTCGCGCGGCACGTTCCAAGTGTAGAGGTGATTTCCCTCGAAGTCCATCTTGATGAACCGCAGCGGTCCCAGGTCGGTGATCCAGAGAGATTCGTCGTTGACGATGATGTCCAACGGCAGAGTAAAGCCCGACCACACGTCGACGAAATCCACCTTCGCCGGATCGTCCGTAGTCCTGAACACGTTGATTCGACCACCGGAGCGATCCAGAGCGAAGATCAAACCATCAGGTCCGATGCCGAGCGCATGAATGCCATTGAACTGACCGGGTCCTTCACCGGCGCCGCCAAACTCCGAGATGTACTTGCCGTCGCTATCCAAGATGATGACGCGATGATTGTCGAGGCCATCGGCTACCAGAATTCTGCCGTCGGGCAAGAAGGCCACGTCCTGCGGGCGACCGAAGTGCATCTCGTCATCCCCAGAGACGCCTTTCTCGCCCAGGGTCATCAGCAGCTGCGAGCCGTCGTTGGAGAACACATAGATCTGATGAAAGGTCTCGTTGACGAGCCACACCCGGTGTTCGGGGTCGTACGGGCTGATGCGGAGCCTGTGGGGTCCAGGCCCGTCCGATCCTGCGCACAGGTGGTCCCACTGGTTCCAGACCTCGATGACATCCCCGTCACCATCGAGCGTGTACAGGCAGTTCTGCCAGACGCGCCGATCCGTGGCACGCAACACGTTGATACCGAGCGTACCTGCATGCCCACCGAACTCCGGCGGAATCGGGTCCGGCAGACGGGTCTCGCCACGCTGCGCGATGAAGATGCGGTCTGGCGATTCGGCGAACACGCCTGAGTTGCCTCCGAAGGCGTAACCCGCTCCGGCAAACGGCGTGTGCCAGCCCGAGACGATGTTGTAGGGGCTGGGTCCGACAGGGCCGGTCTCTGCGTCCTGCGCAACAAGTACCTGCGCCGGTGCGGCAACCATCAGGACCACCATCAACTTCGCCAGACTTCGCATGATTCTAGTCATCAATTATTCCTGCAGTATGGGATGGGCGTTCGCAGTTTCGACGTGCACCCGCCGTATGCGCAAGTGAGAGCCTCGAGCTAGGCGCCCTCGTCCCGCCGTGAAGCCCTGCGTGCTGCGAAGGCCGCGATCGTGAGAACCAGTACGATGAGGACCCAGGACGCCAGCGGAACAACAACGAATACGAACGCGTTCTGGGTTCCCGCGTTCCGTATGGCATCACCTACGTAGGCGGCCAACGCGCCCAGCGTGAGAAGCACCATCAGCCAGTAGAGCGTCACTCGCTCGTGGTAGTCGGGCACCAGAACCTCTCGATGTGTTCCACGCCTGGTGATTCTCCCGGGCTCGCGCCCCCCCCGATTGCAACCGTCGAAGCGACCGGCCAAGTTTGCGCGATCGAGCATTGAAGAGGAGGACGGGATGAAGAGACGTACTCGCTACATCGTTCTTGGCGGTGCCGTCGTAATGGCATGCGCAGCATCATTCGGGGCGGGTCTGATCGCCCAGGAGTCACTGGAAGGTGGCCGCTTTCAGAGCTCACCCGGCGGCACATCGCTAGAGGTGCTCTACGACGGTGCGGCTCGGGACGTGCCCGTCGATGTCGGCATACTCACCTTTCCCGCGGGTACGAACTCCGGAGACCACCAGCACGCTCAGACCGAACTCTTCTTCGTCCTGGAGGGAGCCCTCGAGCACGTCGTGAACGGGGAGAGTACCATCCTGGGACCAGGCATGTTCGGCTTTGTCGAGCCACCGGATTTCGTTAACCACATCACAGATGCGGACGGGCCGCCAACCCGCGCCTTGGTCATCTGGGCACCCTCCGGCGCGGCGGCTGGCCTCGCTGGGCGTTGGGATCGCGTGAGTCGGGACGACGAGAGGTCTGGGCGATAGGTC